>Ga0187864_10000550_pt1 | contig 40529 bp, 29 predicted proteins | sample June2016WEW_11_4_FD_132985 | JGI IMG/M metagenome (GOLD analysis project Ga0187864, IMG submission 132985) | Peatland microbial communities from SPRUCE experiment site at the Marcell Experimental Forest, Minnesota, USA - June2016WEW_11_40 | ecosystem: Environmental > Terrestrial > Soil >...
CTCATGCTCAGATCGGCCACCAGGGATTTCAACCGCTGGGCCTCTTCGTTCTCGACATCGGCTTCCCGCGCTTTCAAGTTCGCTGCGCCGCCCTCCAGGAACTGATCCCGCCAGCCGGACAGCATCGCGGCGGTCACGCCCGACTCGCGCGAAAGTGTTTCGAGGTCTTCGCCGCGCAGCAGCCGGAGAACCGCTGCAAACTTGCGTTTGGCCGACCACCGGCCCCGGCCGTCGCGCCGCTCTTCGGGAGCCTCTCCGGTCGCCCTGCGGACTCCCTCCGTGACTCCCGAAGCTGGTTCTCTCTCTTTGCTCATAGACACCTCCTCGTGATGTCTTACTCATTTTCATCACAATTCGGTGTCCAACAAAATCCTAGGGCGTGGGAGAATCACCGTCCGGCCCACCCGCAAGGAAGGTCCACACCCCACTTTGCAAAAAGACCAATTGTGCCGCCTGGGTCAGTTCGGTTGAAGTGGGCTGGAAAAACTCCAAGCAGATGTCACTTGAAGACTCGAATACGGAGATGAACTTGGCGATGGCAGCCATTACAAAGGGTGACAAGATTCTCGGCGACATCATCCCCGAGCAAGCTTCGCGAGCGAATATGATGGACTTGGAGATCGTTTGGGCTTCCGCAGTTCTAACATCGCCAACCGTCGCGCTCCAATACTTGCTGACAGAGTCTCTTGTATGAATCCGAGTCGAGCCGAAGTCTCGGTCGTCTGGGCCCCACGGATTTCACGACGCCTTTCGTATTTCCGCCAAGAACTCCGCCTTCTCTGGTTGGGGAAGTAACGAGAAGAGCCGGCTGAGCGCTAGGAGCAGCAACTTGGGGCTACCATGATCAAGATTTGCCCCTGCCAAGAAGCCAAGAAGTCAGCACAGATCATCTCGAGACAGTAGCCCGGGTGTCCCTCCCGAGCATCAGGCCTGCTGTTTCAAGGGCCATGCCGTTTTCAACGGTGCGTCGATAGACGGGCGGCGCGCCGCCGCGCTCTCTGGGCGCGCCTAGCGGTTCGCAGAATCTGTACTCGGACCCTCCTACTTTCATTCATCCCCCAATTTCCCCATAGCGCTGATTCCTACAGCAATGGCTCACCGACATTCCGCGCGATGATCTCGCGCGTGGTGTCGCGGAGCCGCACGACCTCGCGCCAGTCGTCGCCCGTATTCGGATCGGGCCTTACCAGCGGCCCGAACGTCACGGTGATTCTTCCCGGCCGCGGCAGACGGGTCCCGTCTCTCAAAATCTGTCGCGCGCCGCGAATCGCCACGGGGCAAATCGGTTTTTGCGTCACCGTTGCGGCCTTGAACGCTCCCAGGTGAAACGGCCGAATTCCCACGGTTGGCGTGAACGTCCCCTCCGGATAGATCGCCACCGACTCTCCCCGCAGCAACGCCGCATCGACTTCCTCCGCCAGCTTGATGCGCTCCTGCGGATCGCTGCGGTCGAATGCCAGTTGCCCGGTCCGTCGCACGATCGTGCCGACGAGCGGCATTTTCAGCGTCTCGCCCTTCGCAACGAACCGCACACCGGCTGGCAACAACGCCAGCGTCACGAGCACATCCACATAGCTCGAGTGATTCGGCGCGAAGATGCAGGCCCCCTTGGCGGTTTCGTCCAGCACGTCTTTTCCTTCGATCCGCACCGGAATCCCCGCAGCGTAGAGCATCCACCGGGTGGCCGTCCGCGTCAGCCGCGCCGCTCGCAGACGGTCGAAAGTCACCGCCACCGTCAGCCATAGCGTTATCAAACTGACGCCGAATGTGGCCAGCACACATACGCCATAAACGCATTCCCCTGCGTGTTTTCCTCCTCGCTTGAGCCACGTCAACATACGCGGCCCCGCGCTTCGCAGCGCCAGTTTCGCGACCTGCATCCAGGGAGGCGCGGCCTTCTTTCCAAGCTTCCCCTCGAGGAATAGCCGGCGCGTCTCGCTGCGGCGCAATTTGCCGCTCGAGGTCTTGGGAATCGAGTGTGGCGGAAGCAATTCGACGGAATCCGGCGGCGCTCCGATTGCCTGATCCACCTCGCGCGTGATTTCGGCCACCACTCGCTTCGCTTCCGCCATGCTCCGTACTTCTGCCGCCACGACGAGCCGTTCCGTTGCGCTGCGTGCATCCGGCGCGCCGAACGCAACCACGCATCCCGCCCGCACGCCCGGCACCCGGCCCGCAATCTCCTCGATCTCGTGGGGGTACAGATTGCGGCCCGCCTTGATGATCACGTCCTTTGCGCGTCCGGTGATGTAAATCTCTCCGTCCGCCAGGTACGCGCGGTCGCCCGAATCGAGCCATCCTCCATCGCGCACCAGTTCGCTCGTTGCCGCCTCATTCCGGTAGTACCCGCTCGTTGCCGAGGGGCTGCGGAACCACAGTCGTCCTTCGGTCCGCTCGTCGGCATCCTCACCCTCGTTCGCCACGATCCGCACTTCTACGTTCGGCAGCGGTTTCCCCGCGCTCACGAACTCGAGCGCCGCGGTGCACTCCCGTGCGGCGGGAATCGCGCGGCCCTCGGCCTCGAACGTTTCGCGTTCGATGCGGTCCACCTTGTAGCCCGATCCCACCTTGGGCGCGGACACCGCGAGCGACGCTTCCGCCAGCCCGTAAACGGGAAGGAACGCCTCGCGGCGAAAACCGTAAGGCGCGAAGCGCGCTGCGAACCGCTCGATTGTGCCCGCGTGTACGGGCTCCGCGCCGTTGAGCGCCGCCCGCCAAGAACTCAGATCGAGTCCCTCGAGATCCTGCTCCGCAATTTTCCGCACGCAAAGCTCGTATGCGAAATTTGGCGCTGGGCTCATCGTCCCGCGATGCCGGTGAATTGCCCTCAGCCACCGCGATGGCTGGCTCAGGAAGGCGAGCGGCGACATCACCACCACCGGATTGCCCGAAAACAGCGGCACGAACCACGCGCCGATCAGTCCCATGTCGTGATAGAGCGGCAGCCAGCTCACCGCCACGTCCGCCGGCCGCACGTCCAGCCCCGCGATGATCGAACGGATATTCGCCAGCAGGTTCGCATGCGTCAGCGTGACACCCTTCGGATCTCCGGTCGATCCGGACGTGTATTGCAGAAACGCAATGTCCCCGCCGCGCGCTTGGTGCGATAGGTGTTTCACCGGCCGCCACTCGGTCGAAGGCGCCTCTTCCGGAGCCGAGGCGCTCGCGAGCCGCTGCGCGTTCAATACCCCGCGAAGCGTCGGCACCTGCGGCTGGAGCAATCGCGCAAGTCCCTCCGCCTGTCGGAACGTGAACATGAACCGGGATTCCGCATTCCTCAGGATGTTCGCCTGCCGCGTTGCATATTCAGTGATGCGATCCGCGCGAAAGGGAGGATAAAGCGGCACCGGAATCCCGCCCGCAAGCAGGATTCCCGCAAACGTATAGAAAAACTCCGCGCACGTCGGCAGCATGATCGCGACCGTCTGCCCCGGCTCCAAGCCTTGGCGCAAAAGCTCTCTCGCGACCCTCGAAGCGCGGGTGTAAAGCTCTCCGAACGTGATCGTGCGCGGTTGCAAGTCTTCTTCGTAGAGATGGATGTGAGCGCGAGCAGGCTCGCCAAGGCCGCGCAGCCGCAGGATTTCCGTCAGCGTTTCCGCCGCGCCGATCTGCCGCTCGAGTTCCGCCCTGTGCTCAGGTCGACGTTCAGCCGCTTCGAGTCTGGGCGCCCCCGCCACGGCCGCTGCCGCCGCGGGTCGCTCGGCCTGCTCTCCGAAATTCTCCCGCAACCCCTCATAAACGAGTGCCTCGATCAGGTCTTGGACCGTTTCGGCTTCGGCAACGATCCGGTCGGGCAACCGCACGCCGCAGGCGTCGCCCAACCGGAGCATCAACTCGACGCGCTCCAGGCTACCGAGCCCTAACTCGCGCTCAAGATGTGCCGCCGGGCCGCGCGCCGTCAGCTCTTCCAGCCCCCTCGCTGCTCCCAACTCTCCCAGAACCTGCCGCACCGTCGCAAGCGCCTGCTCGGAGACGAAAGTCGCGCGATCGAGTTTTGTTCCGGTAGCGCTCATGGGAGGACGGTCTCTAGCTTCGCTCCGGCGAGCCTACCACCCCGCCCTGTGCCGTTCAATTCATTTGGGTTGCGGCCCGGGTACAGCAGCTTTCGGCCCGTTTGACGCGCATCCCGCCGGCAGTTATACTTACAGTTGAGTTCGATGTTCGCCGCTTTCTATTAGCTCTTCCTGTTCCGCTCCGCCCGGAGCGCCGCACAATCGCATTTCCCTGTTTTCCAATTTCTGTTTTCTGTTATCTGGGTGCATGACAATGGCAAATCTGACGCTCTTCGAAAAACTCGACCAGATCGAATCTCGCTACGACGAAATGACGCTGGAGATCTCTTCGCCCGAGGCTCATTCCGATTCGGCGCGCTACCAGAGGCTCGCGAAGACGCATTCCGAATTGGGTGAGATTGTCGCCAAGTACCGCGAGTGGAAGGAAATCGAAAAGGGCTTGCGGGGCGCGCGCGAGTTGCTCGCTGAAACCGGCGACGCTGAGATGAAGCAGATGGCGTACGACGAAGAGCGCGCGCTCAATGAACGCCGCGACACCGTCGAGCGCGAACTGAGGTTTCTCCTCGTTCCCAAAGATCCGAACGACGAAAAGAACGTCATCGTCGAAATCCGCGCCGGCACGGGCGGTGACGAAGCCTCTCTCTTCGCCGGCGAGCTCTTCCGAATGTACTCCCGCTACGCTGAATCCCAGGGCTGGCGCGTCGAGGTTCTCGAAAGCTCGCCCTCGTCGGTCGGTGGCGTCAAAGAAATCGTCGCCGCGATCCAGGGCTACAAAGTCTACTCGAAGCTGAAATACGAAAGCGGCGTGCACCGCGTCCAACGCGTCCCCGCCACAGAGCAGCAGGGACGCATCCACACCTCCGCCGCCACCGTCGCCGTCCTCCCCGAAGCGGACGAAATCGACATCAAGATCGAGCCGAAGGACTTGCGCATAGACACGTTCTGCTCCTCCGGCCCCGGCGGCCAGTCCGTCAACACCACCTATTCTGCTGTGCGCATCACGCACATTCCGAGTGGCCTGGTCGTATCGCAGCAGGACGAAAAATCGCAGATCAAAAACCGCGCAAAGGCCATGCGCGTACTCCGCGCGCGCCTCTACGAGCAGGAACAGTCCAAGCAGCACGAAGCCATCGCCGCCGAGCGCCGTGGCCAGATCAAGACCGGCGACCGCTCCGAAAAAATCCGCACGTACAATTTCCCGCAGAACCGCGTCACCGATCACCGCATCAACTTCACGCTCCATCAGCTCACCGAGGTGATGGACGGCAAGCTCGGCCCGCTCGTCGATGCGCTCGTCACCCACTTCGAATCCGAGCGCCTGAAGCAGGAACTCGTCGAAGCATGAGTCGCACCGAAATCAATGGTGGTGGCGTTCCGAGCGCAGGGCCACACGCTCGCAGCGAGGAATCTCTCTTCGTATCAGCGCCGCAATTCATTAAGAACGGTGAAGGGATGGATCTTCGCGCAGCCTTGAAAGAAGGAATCGCCCGCTTGCGCGCCGCGCAAGTTCCCTCCCACACGCTCGCAGCGGAACTCCTGCTTCTGCACGCGCTCGGCCGCGACCGCGCATGGCTCTATTCCCACGCCGAAACGTCGCTCGATCCCGATGTCGCCGAAAAGTACTTCGTGCTCGTCGCGCGCCGCGCCTCAGGCGAGCCGACGCAATATCTCACCGGCAAGCAGGAGTTTTGGGGCCTCGAATTCGAGGTCACTCCGGCGGTCCTCATCCCGCGCCCGGAAACCGAACACGTCGTCGAAGTTGCCCTCGAACGCCTGGGCGCGCGCGGCATCAAGATTGACCTTAAGACCGGCGCTCCCAGCCCGCAACTGCGCGTCGCCGACGTGGGCACCGGATCGGGCTGCCTCGCCGTCGCCCTCGCGCACGAGTTGCCGCACGCCGAAATCTTCGCAACGGACATCTCTGCGGCCGCCATCGAAGTCGCCCGCCGCAACGCCGCCCGCCATGCTGTTGCTGATCGCATTCATTTCGTGCAAACAAACTTGCTCGACGCCTGCCTGTCCGAACCACTAATCACCAATCGCCAATCACCAATCACCGGTCACGAATCACGAGTCACAAGTCACGAGTCACGTCTCTTCGATTTGATTGTGAGCAATCCTCCTTACGTCGCCCATAACGAAGCCTCCACGCTCCCTCGTGAAGTCCGCGACCACGAACCGGCATCCGCTCTCTTCGGCGGGCCCACCGGCGTCGCGATTTACCCAAGCCTCATCGAGCAGGCTCGCGCGCTCCTTCGCCCGCCGGGCATTCTCGTACTTGAGCTCGGCTACGGCACAGCCGATCGTGTCCGTGCGATTTTCGCCGCGCAGTCCGGCTGGTCCAACGTCTGCATCACGAACGACCTCGCCGGTATCCCGCGCGTCCTTGCCGCCGAGCGCGTCTAACTCCCGCTGCGGTCCAGGCGGGACGCAAACAAAAAGTCCATAGAAACCTCGTCCTTGCAAATCGCCTCCCTTCTGTTAGCGTAAATTGGAGACTATGGGACACGAAAAGAAGCATCGGATGTCGGGCCCGGACCTGATGGCACCGGAGGCGATGCCATCCGCTCGCCCTTGCGTCAGTCCGAGCCGGCCGGCGCGTCATGAGGCCCCAAACCGCCCCCAATTCGAATCGCTACACTGTCGAGTAGGGCACGTTCTAACTCATTGCAAACAAAGACCGCTGCTCCGTTCGAATCGCTACATTTGCCACCCCCTTTCTTGTTCGGTTAGTTTCGCATTTTATTCGTCTGCAGGGGTATATTGACGCCATGCCGAAGCTCGCCCAGTTCCGCGCGAAGCACGACGCGCCTGCCGGGGCGTCGCCTCTCGCGTCGGACTCGTCCGCCTCGATCCTGCACGTCGACATGGACGCGTTCTTCGTCTCCGTCGAGCTTCTCGCGCGGCCAGAGCTGAAAGGTCTTCCGGTGGTCGTCGGAGGCCGGAGCGACCAGCGCGGCGTCGTCACCTCCGCCAGCTACGAAGCGCGCCGCTACGGTGTCCACTCCGCCATGCCGCTGCGCACCGCGGCGAAACTCTGCCCGCAGGCCGTTTTCCTCGATGGCCATCACGATCTCTATGGCGAATGGAGCGACCGCGTCGCCGCGATCCTCGCGAAGTATTCTCCCATCGTTGAAATGGCGTCTATCGACGAGGCGTATCTCGACCTTACTGGCACCGAGCGCCTGCTCGGTCCTCCGCTGGCCGCCGCGCACAAGCTTCTCCGCGAAATCACCGCGACGACGAACCTGCCGTGCTCGGGCGGCCTCGGCGCCACGCGCCTGGTTGCCAAGGTGGCGAGCGATCAGGCCAAGCCGCGGGGGCTCGTCTGGGTGCCGCCCGGCAGCGAAGAGGCTTTTCTCGCGCCGCTCGCCGTTCGCAGAATCCCCGGCATCGGCCGCGCCACCGAAGCGGCGCTGAAGGGTATCCGCATCGAGACTGTCGCGCAGCTTCAAACCGTCTCGCTCGCTCGCCTCGAGGAGACCTTCGGCCGCTGGGGCACGGCTCTCTACCGCAAGGCCCGCGGAATCGACTCCTACGAATTCTTCATCGACGCAGAACCGAAATCGCTCTCGCACAACCAGACCTTCGGCGAGGATACGAACGACCGCGAGCTCTTGCACTCGACGCTCAGCTATCTTTGCCAGAAGGCGTCAAAGCGCCTCCGTGACGCCGGCCTTCACGCCGGCACCGTCACGCTCACGCTCCGTTTCGCCGATTTCAAGACGATCACCCGAAACCGCACGCTCGCCGAACCTTCCGGCCTCGACTCGGTCTTCCTGAAAGCCATCGGCGATCTCTTCTCGGGCGCGTGGAACGGCTCCGCTCGGCTGCGTCTCGTGGGCGTTGCCCTCTCCTCTTTTTCTGCGGGATCGGGCCAGCTCGATCTGATCGACTCCGGACGCCGTGAAAAACTCGAGCGCCTCGCGCGGGCGGCGGATCAACTCCGTGACCGCTTCGGTTTCTCGAAGCTCCAGCTCGGCGGCTCGCTCGCGAATCGCGATCGCCGCGACGAACGGCGGTGGCGGCAATGACCACAACAACGAACGCCGCGCGCGCACCTCGCCGCGTGCGGGCCTTCTGGGCGCGTGTGACCGAAGGCTTCGAGCTCCAACAGCTCTGGGGCCAGTTCCTCTCGGAAGCCAAAGCCAGTTACGGCCTTTACTCGAGAGACGTTGATTGGGACGAAATCGGCCGGGCAAAAGGCAGATTCAAGCGGATCGTGCTCTCGGTCTGGGCCATGTTCCAGGCAATGCTGATGAAGCTCTCACCGGCCCGGCGCGTGCTCTTGCTGATCGCCATCGTCCTGCTGATGGTTCAGCCCGACGTCCGCTGGGGCAATGGAAAAGAGTTCGGCATTCAGCTCGGCGGCCTTGGCGTTGTAATCTTGTTTGTTCTGTTGGCGGTCGAGCTGGCTGACCGCGTGACGATGAAGCGCGACCTCGAAATCGCACGTGAGATTCAGCAATGGCTCGTTCCGGAAAAAGCGCCTTATGTTCCCGGCTTCGACATTGCCTTTGCCACGCGTCCTCAAAACACCGTCGCGGGCGATTATTACGACGCGTTCGTGCGGCCCTTGCCCGACGCCACCGGAATCCAACCTCTACTCATCGCCGTTGCCGACGTTGCGGGGAAAAGCGTTCCCGCAGCGCTGTTGATGGCTACCTTTCAAGCCAGCCTCCGGGCTCTTTCCGCCACGCCCGCGCCGTTGGAAGAAATTGTCACCGGCCTCGACCGCTATGCTCGCGCGCACAGCCTGGAAGGGCGCCGGTTCACCACCGCGTTTCTCGCCCAGATCAATCCTCAAACCCGCGAAATGCGCTACACAAACGCGGGGCACAATGATCCGATTCTTCGCCGTGCTTCCGGTCAAATCGACCGGTTGTCGGCCGGCGGCCCTCCATTCGGCTTGCCCCTTTTTTCGCAGAGCGAAGTGACGTACGCGTCGGCGACCGTTCAACTTCAGCCCGGCGATCTGCTCGTCATTTTTACGGACGGCGTGGTCGAGGCTGAGGGCGATCGGGGTGAGGAATTCGGCGAGTCGCGTCTGGTGGCTTGCATCCAGTCGGCCCCGCCCGAGAGTGCGGCGGATACGTTGCAGCGGGTCATGACGCAGGTGAACGCGTTTGCCGGGGACGTCAGGCAGCACGACGATATCACTTGCCTGGTCCTTCATGTGAGTGCCTAAGTGGATTCTCTGAGCCCTTCGCCCTCGCTTCCATCGCCCCGTTTCGCCCATAATCACGCTATGACTGCTCGAGAGCTCGCCGATCGCGTCTGCCGCACCCTGCGAGGCGCGGGCCATCAGGCCTACTTGGTCGGCGGGTGTGTGCGCGACATTCTGCTCGGGCGCGCGCCCGCCGATTACGATGTCGCGACGGATGCCACGCCCGACCGCGTTCAGCAGCTTTTTCCGCGCAGCCTGGCGGTCGGCGCGCAATTTGGGGTCATCATCGTCACGGAAGATTCGGACGGGAACGATTCCGCGCAGGTCGAGGTCGCCACGTTTCGCTCCGACATCGGTTACTCGGACGGGCGTCATCCCGATCGCGTCGTCTACGCCACTTCGCCGCAGGAAGACGTCAAGCGCCGCGACTTCACCATCAATGCGCTGCTGCTCGACCCGGAAACCAACGAGGTGCTCGACTTCGTGGGAGGCCGCGACGACCTTCGCGCTGGCATCATTCGCGCCATTGGCCGCCCCGCGGACCGCTTTAGCGAGGACAAGCTGCGCATGGTTCGCGCCGTCCGTTTCGCGGCGCGCTTCCGATACGCCATCGAGGCCGCTACTTTCACCGCGATCGTGCGCCTCGCCCCGGAAATTCATCAGGTTTCCGCCGAACGAATTCGCGACGAGATCACCAAGCTCCTCACCGAAGGCGCCGCGCGCCGTGGCTTCGAGCTTCTCGACGAGGCACACCTGCTCCAGGAGGTTCTTCCGGAAATCGCCCGAATGAAGGGCGTCGAGCAGCCGCCGCAATTCCATCCCGAAGGCGATGTCTGGATTCACACGCTCCTCATGCTCGAAAAGCTTCAGCCGGGCTGTTCGCCGACGCTCGCGTGGGGCGTCCTGCTTCACGACGTCGGCAAACCGCCGACCTTCACGCCGCCGTCCGGTCCGAACGGCCGCATCCGGTTTGACGAGCACGTCGAGGTCGGCACGCGCATGGCCGAGGAGATCTGCCGCCGTCTGCGGTTCTCGAACGAGGACACTGCGCAGATCGCTGCCCTCGTCGCCAACCACCTGCGGTTCAAGGATGCCCCCCAGATGAAGCCTGCGACCCTCAAGCGCTTCGTCCGGCTCGAGCGTTTCGAAGAGCACCTGGAGCTGCACCGCCTGGACTGTTCCTCAAGCCATGGCCACCTCGACAACTACGACTACGTCCGGCGGTTTCTTGCCGAAACCCCGCCCGAACAGGTTCACCCGCCTCGCCTCCTGACCGGCGACGATCTGGTCCGGATGGGCTATATGCCCGGGCCCTCGTTTAAGGCTATCCTGGAAGCAGTCGAGGAGGCCCAACTTAACGGCAAGCTGAGCAGCCGTGGCGAGGCGATGCAATTGGTGCGGGATTCATTCAAGCGAGCGCCATGAACTCATAAGTTGCTTATAGACAATATGTTGCAAAAAAATATGGTGAAGAGGTAAGCCGTCCGAGGCCATCGCCGAGTTTGCATTTTTAAGCTTAGTGGCATATACTCAACCCTGTTTACAGAGATACGCGAAAGATAGGAATACTTTTTTCTACCTACTGCATCTAAAGCTTAAGGCAGCCGATAAAGCTGTCGAGATGTCTTGGGTATTCTCTTTCGGACTCTGTGCCCAAGGGGGCCAAAATGAATAAACAAACAAGGGTTTTGCCAGCAGAACTTGCTGTTCTCCCCGTGCGGGACACGGTGCTGTTCCCAGGCGCCGTAATGCCCCTGCCTGTCGGCCGGGAGAGTTCCCTGGCGCTGCTCGATTCGCTGGAGGGCCCGGAGAAGCTTCTGGGTGTCGTCGCGCAGCTTGACCCGCGGGTCGAGACGCCCACGGGCGCGGATCTGCACGGCGTTGGAACGCTTGCCAAAGTGCACAAGATGGTGCGCATGCCCAACGGCAACGTTGTGGCATTCCTCGAAGGTTTGGACCGCATCCGGGTGATCGAAGTGGTTGGCGTGAAGCCCTTTTTGCGCGCTCGCGTCGAAATGCAGGCGGACGCCAATGGTGAGCGGGATGCCGAACTGACCGCGCTCGAACGCAATGTGCAGGAGTTGTTCCGCGAGGTTGTGGCGCGTTCTCCGCAGCTTTCCGACGATCTCCAGAACGAAGTCATGAATATCGACTCGCCGTCGCGTCTGGCGGATTTCGTTGCCTCGACGCTTCCGTCGCTCAACACGATGGTGCGCCAGGAACTGCTGGAGACGTTCAGCGTCCGCAAGCGCCTGGAGACGCTCGTTAACGAACTTTCGAAGGAGAAAGAAGTCCTTGAGCTGCGCAACAAGATTCACGAGCAGGTTCAGGAGCAGGTGAACCAGAGTCAGCGCGAGTTCCTGCTGCGCGAGCAGATGAAGGCGATTCAGAAGGAGTTGGGCGAATCCGACGACTCCCAGACGGAAGTTGAAGAGCTTCGCAAGAAAATCGAAGAATCGGGAATGTCCGCCGAGGCGAAGAAGGAATGCGATCGCGAGCTGAAGCGGCTCGGCAAGATGACTCCGGCCTCCGCCGAGTACATGGTTTCGCGGACGTATCTTGAATGGATGACCTCGCTGCCGTGGAATAAAACCTCCGGCACGAGCGAAGACCACATCGAGATCGCCAAGGCGCAGGAAATCCTCGACGAGGATCACTACGACCTCGAAAAGGTGAAGCAGCGCATCCTCGATTACCTGGCCGTGAAAAAGCTCCAGCCCGGAATGAAGGGCCCGATCCTCTGCTTTGTCGGGCCTCCCGGCGTCGGCAAGACCTCGCTCGGGCAGTCGATCGCGCGGGCGACCGGCCGGAAATTCGTACGCATCTCCCTCGGCGGCATGCACGACGAAGCGGAGCTTCGCGGCCACCGGCGCACGTACATCGGGGCGCTCCCGGGCCAGATCATTCAGGGAATCCGCCGCGCCGAGACGATGGACCCCGTCCTGATGCTGGACGAGGTTGATAAGCTCGGACGCGATTTCCGCGGCGATCCGGCGGCGGCGTTGATGGAAGTGCTCGACCCGGAACAGAATTCGACGTTCCGCGACCACTACCTCGACGTGCCGTTCGACCTATCGAAGGTCCTGTTCGTGATGACCGCGAACTGGCTCGATCCGATTCCGGAGCCGCTCCGCGACCGCATGGAGATTCTCGAACTCCCCGGCTACACCGAGGAGGAGAAGGTCCACATCGCCAAGCGCTTCCTGATCCCGCGCCAGGTGAAGGAACACGGAATTACGCTCACCGAGCAGATCGAATTCACGGACGAGTCGCTGCACGACCTGATTCACCACTACACGCGGGAGGCGGGCGTGCGGAACCTCGAACGCGAAATCGCCACGCTGGTGCGCAAGCAGGCCCGGCGCATGGCGGAAGGGAAGATGGAGAAGCTCGTCGTCACGCCGGCGGTGATCCGCGAGGTTCTCGGCATCCCGAAGTTCCGCCTTGAGAAGGAAGTCGAAGAACGCGTCAAGAAGCCGGGCGTTTCGGTCGGGCTCGTCTGGACGCCCGTGGGCGGCGACATCGTGTTCATCGAAGCCAGCAAGATGCGCGGCGGGAAGCAGTTCACCATGACCGGGCATCTGGGCGAGGTGATGCAGGAGTCCATGCGGGCGGCCCTGAGCTGGGTGCGCTCGAACTCCGATCGCTACGGCATCGATCCGGATTTCTTCCGCAAGCTCGACCTGCACGTTCACGTGCCCTCGGGTGCGATTCCGAAGGACGGTCCGTCGGCGGGCATCGCGATGGTCACCGCTCTCGTAAGCTTGCTTACCGGGCGTCCCGTCCGGCCGCAGGTGGCGATGACCGGAGAAATCTCGCTTTCGGGTATCGTTCTTCCGATCGGCGGAGTGAAGGAGAAGGTGCTCGGCGCCAAGCGCGCCGGTATCCGCGAGGTCATCCTGCCTTCGGAGAATGAGCCGAACGTTCAAGAGGACCTGCAACCGGAAATGCTCGAAGGAATCCAGATTCACTTCGTGCGCACGGTCGAGCAGGCTCTCGACATCGCGCTCGGCAAGTTCGAGAAGCCGGTCCGGCCCCTAACCAGCGGGACGCCCGGCGAGGATCGCCCGGTCGCGGGTCCGCTGCACTAAGCGGATCGGGAACTCGAAAGCCGAATTAGAAAGAAGGCCCGGGGTTGCTTCCCGGGCCTTTTCTTTTGCGCCGGCAAAGGGATTCCTATTGCGGCGCGCCGCGCATTCGCGTACAGGTAGAAACTCTCCGATGCCCTATCGTCCCCGGGAACTCGTGATGCGCGCGCGCGAGGCCGCGGCGCTGCTGCTTGCCGCGCTCGACCGCGACGAGATGGTCGCGCGTTTCCTCGACGTCTACGCGGCCGAGCATCGCCGCCCCGGCCGCGCCGATCATCCGGCGTTCTATCGCGAACAGCTTGCCACGGTTCGCCGCGAAGCCATCCTGGCAATGGTGCTCCGCATCGAAGCCGCGCTGCCGGCGCGGCTGAAGGTAAGCGTCATCGTGCGCGGCGCGAACCGCCCGCGGAAAGCCCGTAAAGGGAAGGGGCGGGGCAAAAGCAAAGCGGCGAAGCAAACCGCCCTCGAGCTCGCAATTCCGTTTCTCGATCTGTTTCGCGAGGAGTTTTTCGTCGCGTTAGGGCAATCTCTGGACTGGAATCGTGAGGATGCCGAGAGATTCTGGCGGGATCTCGAACTCTGCGAGCAGCTCACCGAGCGCCAACCTCGAAGGCCGGCGGGACGCGCATCGCGGCCGGCCGCATCCGGACCCTTCGTCGATCGCGTGGCGATGTTGCTCGATCCTTCGTTGATGGAGCAGGCGCGCCGCGCGGCGGGCAAGTTCCAGGTCGAACTCGATACTGCCGCCGACCGCATCCTGCGCAGGATTTTCTCCCGCCGCCGCGCCGACTGAACTTGCGGCGAACATCCGTCCGCTAGCTAGGGCCGCGCCCGAGCCCAACGTACCTGTGCGGATCAGGCAAGTCAACGAAGGCCGGAGTGCAAGTCTTTCGGCGATTTTGCTATCCTCGCGCCAGTGCTGGACCTCTTCTATATCCTGGTGATCCTGCAGATCGCTCTGGGGTTCCACTCCCTTTGGGAGGGTTACGCATGGACCCGCATGGTCCGTCGCCGTCTTTCTTCTCATGCCGGGTTTTACGCGCCGCTCGTCGCCGTGATCTGCCCGTGCAAAGGCGCCGAACCGGGGCTCGAAGAAAACCTCACGGCGCTCGCGCAGTTCGACTATCCCAATTACGAAATCTATTTTTCGCTCGCGACAAGCCTTGATCCGGCCGTCAAGGTCATCGAGCGCGTCAAGGCCGCGAACGAACGCGTGCACATCGTGATCGCCGGACCGCCCATAGACTGCGGAGAAAAAGTCCACAATCTCCAGCGGGCCGTCGAGTCGGTGCCGGAGAGATTCGAAGTCTTTGCGTTCACCGACTCGGACGTACGCCTGCCGCGCCACTGGCTGACCAAGCTCGTCGCGCCCTTGCACGATCCGCGCGTCGGCGCGTCGACCACCTATCGCTGGGTGATCCCAAGCGGCCGGTTCGGCGCGGGAGCCTTCGCCAGCGCCCTCGCCTCCGCCTGGAACGGCGCCGTAGCCACAATGCTCGGGCGAGAACGCGAGAACTTCTGCTGGGGCGGAGGAACCGCGATTCGCCGGAAGAACTTCGACGCCGTCCACACGCTCGCGGCCTGGAGCGGTTCCGTCAGCGACGATTTCGCTCTCACAAACGCCTTGGAAGCGGCGGGCAAATCCATTGTCTTCTGCCCGGAGTGCCTCGCACCGACGCTGCATCCGTGGACCGGAGCGAACCTGCTCGAGTTCACCAACCGCCAGATTCTGATCACGCGCGTCTATTCCCCCCGCCGATGGGTATTCGGCGCGGCCGCGCACCTGAGTTATTCGCTCACGCTGATCTATGCCGCGATCGTGATCCTGCTCTCGATGATCGCCGGCGATCCCTGGATACAACTCGTGCTGATGGCGATGGTGATCCCTTTACTCGCGGCCGCCAAAGGGGCGATGCGGACGATTGCCGCCGGCGAACTACTGCCCGCGTGGAAGGCCCAGCTCGACGAATGGAGCTGGGTCTGGACCGTGCTTGCTCCCGTCGTTCCCTTCCTCTTCGCGTGGAACTTCATTGCCTCGCTCTTGACGAGACACATCCGCTGGCGGAATATCCGCTATGAGTTGGTTTCTCCCGGCGTCACGCACATCCTGAAACGCTAGCGCCGGCAATTCTGGATGTAATTTTCCGCGGAATCGGGCGTAATAGCAGGAAGAAGCGGCCCCTCAATCTCAGCCTGGAGGAAATCACATGGCCAGCGCGACAATTCCATCGGCCGAAACGCCCGAAACGGTCAATTCAGTCAGCCGGATTTTCGGCGCACTCTTCAGCCCCAAGGCGACATTCGAATCCATCGCCCGGCGGCCCACGTGGTTCCTGCCGCTCCTGATTCTCTCTCTGCTCGCTCTGGGCGTGGTGGGACTCTTCAGCCATCGCGGCGGATGGCCCAGTTTCTTCGAGAAGCAGATGGCGACCAATACGCGCATCCAGCAGATGCCTGCCGATCAGCAGCAGCGTGTACTCGAGGCGCAGCTCAAGTACGGACCGCCGGTAGCCTACGCCGAAGCGGTGATCATTCCCTTTGTGGGTGCGTTGATCATCGCGGCGATTCTTCTGGGCGCATTCAACGGTTTGACCGGCACGAAGCTCGGTTTCAAGACGTCCCTCGGGATCGTGGCGCACGCCTGGATGCCCGGGCTGATTTCGGGGCTTCTCGGCATCCTCGTCGTCGCCGTCAAGGACCCCTCCACGGTGGACTTGCAGAACATCGTGGTGTCGAATGCGGGGGCGTTCGTCTCGAGCGATTCCGCGAAATGGCTCATTGCTCTGCTTGGCTCGTTCGATCTGTTTTCTTTCTGGGTCATGATCCTGCTGGCCATGGGCTACAGCGCGGCGGCACCCAAGAAACTCTCCTTCGGCAAAGCTTTCGCCTGGATTCTTGCAATGTGGTTCGCGTACGTAGTGGTAAAGGTCGGCCTGACTGCTGCTTTCTCCTGATACACTCCGTCGAATGGGTTTCCGCTTTGAAGTTCTCGCGACCGATCCGACGGGCGCGCGGCTCGGCCGTCTGACGACGCCGCACGGCGTGATTGAAACGCCGGCGTTCATGCCGGTCGGCACTGCCGCAACCGTAAAAGGCCAGACGCAGGAGGACCTCGAAAGCCTTGGCGTCCAGATTCTGCTCGCCAATACGTATCATCTCTATCTTCGCCCGGGCCACGAACTCATCCGCGGCATGGGCGGCCTGCACGAATTCATGTCCTGGCCGCACCCGATCCTCACGGATTCCGGCGGCTTTCAGGTTTTCAGTCTCAGCGATCTTCGCAAGGTGACAGACGATGGAGTCACGTTCCGCTCTCACCTCGACGGCTCCGAGCACTTTCTTTCGCCCGAGAAGGCACTCGAAATCGAGATCGCCCTCGGCGCGGACATCATCATGGCGCTCGACGAATGCATCGAGGCGCCCTCGGAGGAATCTCGCGCTCGCGATGCCGCCGCGCGCACGCTCGCTTGGGCGCGGCGCTCGCGCGACTATTTCGCCCGGCACGGCGATCCCGCGCGGCAGGCGCTCTTCGGCATCGTGCAGGGAGGCACGCACGCAGCGCTTCGCAGCGAAAATGCGGACGCTCTCGTCGCCTTGGATTTTCCCGGCTACGCCATCGGAGGGCTTGCCGTCGGCGAAACCCACGGCCTCACGTGCGAGATGACGCACGCCGCCGCATCGCGCCTGCCGACGGATCGCCCCCGTTACTTGATGGGCGTGGGCAAGCCCGAGCAAATTCTCGATTACGTCGCTCTCGGAATCGACATGATGGATTGCGTCCTGCCCACGCGCAGTGCCCGGCACGGCTGCCTGTTCACTTCGCAGGGACGCGTGCTGATTCGCAACGCGCAATACGCAAATGATTCCCGGCCGATTGACGAGGCCTGCCGGTGCGCCGTCTGCCGGCGGTACTCCCGTGCCTATTTGAGGCATCTTTATTCCACAGGAGAGTTTCTCGCGGTCATCCTGAACACCCACCATAACCTTTACTTTTACCTTGACATCATGGGGCAAATTCGCGAGGCTATCCGTTTTGGGAAGCTAGAAAGACTCCGCTCTGACCTTCAGGCACGCCTCCAATAGGCAAACCCAAGCGGGTGCTGGGTGGGTAAAGGGCGGGGCAGCGTCTTTGGGGGAATGGCCTGCTGGCCCCAGCAGGATTGCTGAGCGCAGTAGAAAAGGCACAAAATCATGATCTCCGGCACGATGATTGCGGAACACTTGGCCGTTCTGGCGCAGGCTGGCGGCTCGTCCCTTTTTGCTAACCCTCTTCTTATCATGGTTCCCATCATGCTGATCTTCTATTTCCTGATGATCATGCCGCAGCAGCGCAGGCAAAAAAGGGTCAACGAAATGCTCAGGAATCTGAAGAACGGCGACAAAGTGATCACGAATGCCGGCATATACGGGACGATCGTGGGGCTCGAGGACGATGCCGTCCAGCTGCGCATCGCCGACCAGGTTAAAATCAAGATCTCGCGCAACGCCATCGCGGGACTTCAGGCGGAAAACAAGGAGAGTTAGGTAGCCCGCATGAATTCCCAGCTCAAGTGGAAGTTCGCTGTCATCCTTCTGGTCATTCTCGTTTGTATTTTCGGCGTCGTCGCAATGCAGGACAACAATCCGAGCTTTCCCACCTCTTGGGCCCACCTGAAAGACAACCTCGCGGACCGCATCAAGCTGGGCCTCGACCTGAAGGGCGGCAGCCATCTTGTGTTGCAGGTGCAACTCGAGGAGGCCATCGGCCAGCGCTGCGACACGACGATCGACGATCTCACGAAGCAGCTCCACGACAAGAACATCAGCTTCGGCGAAATCCGCCGCGTGGACGATACGCACATCCTGATCCGCGATGCCGGTCCCGCCACGTCCGCCAACCTGCGCGACCTTGTCAGCAACCAGTTCACCGACTGGACGATGTCGGCCGCCGCGGGAGAAGCAAACGGCTTTCTCCTCACGATGAAGCCTTCCGTCGTCTCCGACTTGAGCAAGCAGACCATGGACCAGGCGCTCGAAACCATCACGCGCCGCATCAACGCGCTCGGTCTTACCGAACCGACAATTGCCTTCACCGGCCGCGGCGACGACGAGATTCTCGTGCAGCTTCCCGGCGAAGGCGATCCGACGCGCGCCAAAGCCGTGATTCAAGCCGGTGGCCAGCTCGAATTGCAGCGCGTGGCCGACGACCAGCCCTATCCCTCGGAAGCCGCTGCTCTCGCCGCCCATGGCGGCATCCTGCCGCAGGGAACCGCGATCGTTCCGGGCAAGCCGGAGGGCACTGCTCAGGCTGGGCAGCAGGTCTTCTATGTCCTTGATCGGTCGCCCATCGTCACCGGCCAGGACCTTCGCGGCGCGACTCCGGAACCGAGCACCAACTACCCTGGCCAATACGAGGTTCATTTCAATCTTTCGAGCTCCGCCGCCTCGCGCTTCGGTCCGTTCACGGAAGCCAACGTGGGGCGACATATGGCTATCGTTCTCGACCATCAGGTCCAGAGCGCCCCGGTGATCAATAGCCGCATCGAGGACTCCGGAGTCATCGAAGGGAACTTCAGCCAGGAATCCGCGCAGGAGTTGGCGCTGATTCTGCGCGCCGGGGCTCTGCCCGCTTCCATCAAATATCTTGAGGAGCGCACGGTGGGCCCGTCTCTCGGCGCCGACTCGATTCGCGAGGGTGTCCGGGCTTCGGTCGGCAGCCTGATCGTGGTGATGATCTTTCTCGTGATCTATTATCGGCTGAGCGGTGTCAATGCAGTTGTGGCGCTGATTCTGAACCTGCTCATCCTTCTCGCCTTCATGGCGTACGTCGGGGCGGTTCTCACGCTACCGGGCATTGCGGGCGTCGTTTTGACGATTGGTATGGGCGTCGATTCCAACGTGCTGGTCTTCGAACGCATTCGCGAAGAACTGCGTGGCGGCAAGGCTGCGGCGCCGGCGGTGGACGCTGGCTTCGGCCGCGCCTTCCTGACCATCATTGATACACACATCACGACGCTGGTATCGGCCGCGTTCTTGTTCTTGTTCGGAACCGGGCCCGTCAAGGGCTTTGCCGTCACGCTGACGATTGGTTTGCTGGCCAATCTGTTCACGTCGATCTACGTTTCGCGCGCGATCTTTGATTTCCACCTGTCGCGAATGGAGCGCCAGGCGGCCCTGAGCATTTAGAAGGCTCAGGGGCATGGACAGGCTGTCAGGCGGCAGCGGCCGCCGGAAACGGCTCCCGGGAACAAATCGGGATGCCGCGGTGTCAAACAAAGATGGATAGGATTCATTAATGGAACTCTTCCGCGGAGTCAACGTTGACTGGATGGGGAAGGCGAAGTACTTCGTATCGGTCTCCCTCATCCTGCTGGTCATCGGCTGGGCTTCCGTGGCCCGGAATCACTGGTCGCTGAGCTACGGCATCGACTTCCGCGGCGGCACGCTGGTCTACGTGCGATTCGCCGGCCCACCGCCGCTCGACAGGATTCGCAAGGGCCTAGCGGACGCCGGCTTGAAGAACAGCTCGATCCAGCAGATCAGTGATATTTCGGACCCCAGTTCCAAGAACGATGTAGTCATCGGCCTCGAGCAGCAGGCGCAGTCTGACGAGACGCTCGACGCAGGCAAACAGGCCATCGTGGACATTCTTCAAAAGACCTTCGGGGCTGATTCGGCCGGCAAGTCGGATTTCAACGCCATCACCGCCTCGGGCCTGGCGGCCTACCTCACTCAGAGGGATCCTCTTTCGCTCGGCACCAGCGCCGGTGACCGTTACAACCAGCTGGCGCAAAGGCTCACGGATGCGCGCGACGACAAGGACCACGGCGGCATCGTCACCAGCTTCGATCAACTCAACGGCGTCGATGGCACCACGCCCGCGGTTCTGAGCGCGCTCTCGAGCGGCTTTTCGCTGGGTGAGTTCACGATTCGCAACGTGGAGATCGTGGGCCCCAGGGTCGGCGCGCAGCTCCGTCACCAGGCCTTCTGGGCAACGATGTATGCGCTGGGGGGCATGTTGGTGTATATTGCGTTCCGTTTTGAGTGGGTGTATGGGGCCGCGGCCGTCATCGCCGTATTCCATGACGTGCTGATCACGCTCGGTTTCTTCTCGCTGTTCCATTACGAGATTTCGCTGACCGTGATCGCGGCGCTGCTCACTCTCGTGGGCTACTCGATGAACGATACGATTGTCATTTTCGATCGCGTGCGGGAGAATCTGCGGCTCATGCGCCGGGAATCGTTCACGGAGATCATCAACAAGTCCATCAACCAGACCCTTTCTCGCACCATCCTGACCAGCGGACTGACCTTCCTTACAGTATTGGTTCTGTACGTGATGGGTGGCGAAGTTCTCCGCGCTTTCGCTTTTGCCATGGTGGTCGGTGTTGTGGTAGGAACGTACTCCAGCTTCGGTATCGCAGCACCGATTGTGGTCATTTGGAATAAGTACGCTGGCGGTAAAAGAGTCGCCGTCCGCGCCGGATCCGCAGCCAGAAGCGCGTGATGGCAGCCGCAAGGAGATAGCAGCAATGTTCGACCAACTCATCGTATCCAGCGCGCACGAAAGCAAGACGAACAAGCCTTGGGCCGTGACGCTCTCGGCGATCGTTCAGCTGGTGATTTTGGGCGTGCTCATCTTGATTCCGCTCATCTATACCGAGGCGCTGCCCGCGGGATTTGCGTCCACGTTCTTGGTCGCCCCCGCTCCCCCGCCGCCACCGCCACCGCCGGCTGCGGTGGTGAAGACGGTCCGGCCGAAGTTTATTGCGCCGCAGAGAATGGTGGCCCCGACGGTCATCCCCAAGAAAGTTGAAATCGTCAAGGACGAAGCGCCGGACGTCGGAGCCGTGGGCGGATTCGGAGTCGCTGGCGGAGTCGCCGGCGGTGTCCTCGGCGGAATCATTAGTAGCGGCGCGCCGCCACCACCCCCGAAGCCAGTTACCCCGCAGCGGATTACGGTCGGTGGCAATGTGCAGCAGGCTAAGGCCATCGACAGAAACCCGCCTCAGTATCCGGCAATTGCCAAGGCGGCTCACGTGCAAGGAACGGTGGTTTTGCACGCCATCATCGCAAAGGACGGCACCGTGCAGCAGTTGCAGTTGGTGGGCGGGCCACCGCTCCTGGTCAACGCGGCAATGGAAGCCGTGCGCCAGTGGCGCTATCAGCCCACACTGCTCAATGGCGAGCCGGTGGAAGTCGACACCACGATTCAGGTTGTGTTTACGCTGGGCGGTTAGGCAGGCTGGGCCGGACCGCCCGCGGGTCCGGGATCGAAGGGATGGGGAATTCCGACCGGCAGAATCTTACTGCCGCGATCGATAGGCAGGTACGGAGGAGGATCGAACGCTATGCTTGCGAATTTAGTGTGGGCCAGCTTGGTGATGTTGCAGGATCAAGGCGGCGGCGAGGGCATGAGCTGGAACCTGATCGACATGTGGCACAACATGGGTTATCCGGCTAAGACGGTCGTTTTCATTCTGTTCGTCATGTCCGCGTGGTCCGTGGGCATCATGATCGACCGTGCGTTGATGTACAGTGCGGCGCGAAAGCAGTCCCGCGTGTTCGTTCAGCAGGTAGCGGGCGCCCTCAAGGACAACAAGCTCGACGAAGCGATCTCGATCGCCGAGCGCAACAAGAAGAGCCATATCGCCAAGGTCGTGGCGACCGGCCTTTCGGAGTTTCAGGCGGCTTCAGCCCAAGTGAGCGACGAAGAAGTGATCGAAGCGGCCAAGCGCGGCCTCGAGCGCTCGGTGGCCATCGTTCACGCCGAAATGAAGCGCGGCCTTTCCGGCCTCGCCACCATCGGCTCCACGGCGCCCTTCGTCGGCCTCTTCGGCACGGTCATGGGCATCATCAACGCGTTCAAGGGCATCTCGAACCAGAAGGTCACCGGTCTCTCGGCCGTGGCCGGCGGTATCGCCGAAGCCCTCGTGACGACCGCGCTCGGCTTGCTCGTCGCCGTTCCGGCCGTGTGGACCTACAACTATTTCACGAATCGCGTGGAAGCCTTCGACGTGGAGATGGACAACTCGTCGATGGAGCTGATCAACTACTTCATCACGCGCCGCAGCGGAAAGAAGTAATCCATGGCGTACAAACCCAAGGCACCACCGGTGATGGCCGCCCCGAACGTGATTCCCATGGCGGACATCATGCTGGTGTTGCTGATCATCTTCATGGTAATCACGCCCATGTTGCATAAGGGCGTGCCGGTGAACATGGCCTCGGCCCGCAACGTGGACCAGATGCAGCCGGCGGACCGCGACGACGCGATTATCGTGGCGGTCACCCGCGATGGCAAAACCTACCTTGGCAACAATGTGGTCTCGCTCGACGAGATTACCGACCAGGTCAAGGATCAGATTGCCAATCGTCTCGACAAGACCGTGTACGTCCGCTCCGACGCCCGCGCGAAATACGGCGACGTGGTCAAGGCGGTGGACGCGGTCCGTTCGGCCGGTGTCGAGAATCTCGGTCTGCTGACGGAGCGCACGCCCTCCAGCAGGACCCCGCCGCCTCCGCCGCCGACCGGCTCGGACTAGGCAGCACAGGTAACGAAGGAGCATTCCCATGGCAATGGCAGTTGGTGAGCAAAAAGGGGTCGTATCGGAACCGAATATCGTTCCGCTGATCGACGTGCTGCTCGTGCTGATCATCATCTTCATGGTGATCACGCCGAGAACGCCGACCGGCTTGAAGACCTTGGTTCCCCAGCCTCCCCCGCCCAAACAGAAGCAGGAACAGCCGGACAACAGAACCATCGTCGTCCAGGTGATGCAGGGCGGCAAGCTGATGATCAACCAGGACGAGACGAACTGGAGTCTGCTCGGCGAGCGCCTCTCCGACATCTTCAAAGAACGAGCCGACAAAGTCGCCTTCGTGAAGGGCGATGACAGCGTTCCGTTCGAAGACGTCGCGCGGGCGATCGACATCATGCGCGGCTCGGGGATCGAGCACGTCGGTCTGATTACCGCCAAGATCGAGGCGGGGCAGTAACACAAATTGTTCCGGAGTTTTTTCCACGGACGGATCCGCCGCTCTGGCGGGTTGCTGCAAGGCCGGCTCGGGCGCCGGGCGGGTGAATCTCAGTCGAAGCACACAAGGAGAGCAGGGATGCAGCGGAAGCCCCACGTAATTTTTGTCGTGGCCGTCATCGCGGCCGCGGTCTCCGCAGGAGCCGGCTGCGACAAGCTCCGCGCGCGCGACAAGCTGAACAAAGGCGTTCTGGCGTATAAGAACGGCCAGTTCGACCTGGCCATCGAGGATTTCAAGGCGGCCAAGGACTATGATCCCAGCCTCACCAACGCCCAGCTCTATCTCGCCACCGCCTATGCCAGCCAGTACATCCCCGGCGCTCCCTCGCCGGACAACGTCCGCAACGGCGAACAGGCCATCGCCGAATTCAAGGACATTCTCGATCACGACCCGAACAACCTCTCCGCCATCGACGGCATTGGCTCGATTCTCTACAACATGGGCAGTACGCCATACGACGAGAAGAAGATCCTGGAATCGAAGTCGTACCATGAGAAGCATATCGATCTGAAGCCAGATGACCCCGAGCCCTATTACTGGGTCGGCGTCATCGACTGGGCACTTGCCTACCGCGCCAATCGCGACATGCGCGAGGAATACAACAAGACCGCAAACGCGAAGAAGCAGATCAAGGAAAGCGATCCGCTGCCGGCGGCGCTGGTCACGCAGTTTTCCCAGAAGTACGGCGACACCGTTGACGACGGCATCGCCAAGCTGCAAAAAGCGATCAGCCTCCAGCCGGATTACGACGATGCGATGGCGTACCTGAACCTGGTGTACCGCCAGAAGGCCGATATGGAAACTTCGTCCGACGCCCGCAACGCGGATCTCGATCAGGCGGACAAGCTCGTCGATCAGGTCAAGGCCATCAAGCAGAAGAAGGCCAACCTTACGCCAAGCTCCTAGCCGCGCCATCCTTCTTGCTTGCACTTTGCTTTTCGCGGGCGGGCCTTCCGGGCCCGCTCGTTCTTGTCTTCAGGGAGTCTCCCAAAAGGCCCCGATTCCAGTGACGGGTAAGAGGCACCCCGAGCCTTTGTTTTGAGTGACTTAGCGCGAATTCTACTCGACAGTCAGTGACGGGTAGGAGGACGCGGCAATTTGCGGGGAATCGCCCGGTACTCGCGGGAAATAGGCAGGCGGCACGGGCAGGGCAGGTTGGTAGCGGCCGACTTGCGACGCCTGGCCTTCGGTGCATCCCTCCCTTCCTTTCGCTTTCCATCTCAAATCAAAACTCATGCTTTCACTCCTAACACGTTGTAACGCGCAGCGCAAACGGTTGTGGTCGTAAAGAATCGCGCCGGCGAGGACGAAGCGCGCGGCGGAGGCTATTTCGTCTGGATGGACTTCAGGTAACTGGCCAGGTTGGCCATGCGCTGGGTGACCTGTTTCTCATCCGACTTGGCTATCGCCTTGAAGAGAATTCCCCAAACGGGCATTTCCGCCGGGCCGTGGTCGGGACCGGCAAGGCCGCCGCGCAACACGGTCGCGACGTAGGCGTCCGGGAACTCTCCGTTGTGGCGCCGGGCCAGCGTGGTGAGGTCGGGCACAGGCTCCGTGAAGGGCGAATTGGCCGGCGGAGGGCCGTTGCCCTTGCCGTCGTTGCCGTGACAGACGGCGCAATGCTGCTTGTATAGCGTCGCGCCAGCGGTAACCGGCGTCGCCTTTTTCTGCTTCGGGGGCGTCTGCCGCGCCGCGCACGCGCCAGCAATCAATCCCGTCAGCGTGCAACACAGGACCGCGTGGCGGATGGTTTGGGTGAACGTCGAATGTCTCGGAAGAGAAGCTTCCATGTTCGCCTGGCCGACGGTAGTGCAACCGCGCCGCTTTGTCAACGAGAGGGCACTGCAAGGGCACAGGCGAGGTGCCGGCGCCGCCTGGGGGTTATAATAAAGCATATCGATGGAAACGGCAGGCAATCCCGTCATTAGCGTCGCCGCCCGGCGCACGGTCGATTTGCGCTTCGTCGAGCTGATCGACAAGGTCCGCAAGAGCCGCCCCGGCGACGACCTCGAGTTGCTTCGCCGCGCTTACGATTTCGCCGCCGAGCAGCACAAGTCTCAGGTGCGTCTCTCGGGCGAGCCGTACCTCTCGCATCCCGTCGAAGTGGCCCATCTGCTCGCGGATATGAAGCTCGACGCCACGTCGCTCTGCGCCGCGCTGTTGCACGACGTAGTCGAGGATACGAAGCTGCCGCTCGAAAAACTGGCGGAGCACTTTGGGCCGGACGTCGCACGGCTGGTCGAGGGCGTGACGAAGATCAGCAAGCTCGACCTGCTGGCTCCCGAGGAGCGCCAGGCGGAAAACGTCCGCAAGATGCTGCTCGCGATGGTGAACGACGTGCGCGTGGTGATGGTGAAACTCGCCGACCGGCTGCACAACATGCGCACGCTCCAGTTTCTCGGGACGGAACGCCAGCAGCGAATCGCGCGTGAGACGCTGGACATCTATGCTCCCGTCGCGAACCGGCTTGGGATGGGATTGATCCGCGGCGAGCTCGAGGATCTCGCCTTCCGCTACCTCGAGCCGGAGGCGTTTTTCGAATTGCAAAAGAAGGTCGCGTCGAAGCAGAAAATCTTCGACAAGTTCCTCCAGGAAGTGCAGGACACGATCCGCCAGAAGATGGTCGAAAGCGGCGTACCCGCCGAGGTCCAGGCGCGCATCAAGCGGCTCTATTCGCTCCACCTGAAAATCCAGAAACAACAGCGCACGCTCGATCAGGTGTACGACCTGTTGGCGGTGCGCGTGGTCACCGATACGGTGAAAAACTGCTACGCCGCGCTCGGTGTGATCCATCAGATATGGCGGCCTGTCCCGGGGCGCTTCAAGGACTACATCGCGATGCCGCGGCCGAACCTCTACCAGTCGCTGCACACGGCCGTGATTCACTCCGGGCAGCCGTTCGAGGTACAGATTCGCACCCAGGAGATGCACCGCATCGCCGAGCAGGGCGTGGCGGCGCACTGGAAGTACAAAGACGGAGGGCCGGGGCGCGAAGCGTCCGCGGCCTCACCGGACGACCAGCGCATCATCTGGATGCGGCACCTGATCGAGTGGGTGCAGGAGATGCAGGAGCCGAGCGAGTTCCTTTCGACCCTGCGCGTAGACCTGTACCCCGAAGAGGTCTACACCTTCACTCCCAAGGGCCGCGTGGTGGTGCTACCGCGCGGTGCGACGCCGGTCGATTTTGCCTACGCCGTGCACACCGAGGTAGGCCATCAGTGCGCGGGCGCGAAAGTGAACGGCGAGATGGTTCCCCTGCGGCATGCACTCGCGAATGGCGACGTGGTTGAAATCGTCACGCAGAAAGGGCACGCGCCGTCGCGGGACTGGCTTTCGTTCGTACACACGTCGCGCGCGCGCAGCAAGGTCCGCCAGTGGATCAATCTCCACGAGCGCGAACAGGCCACGGACGTCGGACGGCGCCTGCTCGAAAAGGAAGCGCGGCAGGCGGGCATCAGCCTGAAGAAAATCGCAGCGGAAGACTGGCAGCGCGTCGCCTCCGAATACGGCTGTTCGCGCGTCGAAGATCTACACGCCGAACTCGGCTACGGGAAATGGTCCGCGCGGCAGGTGCTGGCGAAGGCGACCGGGGAGCCTGTGGCCGAAACGGCTGAAGAAAAAGAGAAACCACAAAAGCTGGCATCGAGCGTCAAGCGCATGCTCGGGATCGACGAAGCGGCCATCGTGGTGCGCGGGCACGACGACCTGATGGTCTACCGCTCGAAATGCTGCAACCCGATTCCCGGCGACGACATCATCGGCTACGTCACGCGCGGGCGCGGCATCGCCGTCCACAGCAAGAACTGCCCCAACGTTGAGAACCTGATGTACGAGCCCGAACGCCGAATCCCGGTCGAGTGGGCCGAATCGACGCAGGCCACGTTCCCGGTTCGCCTGCGCATTTTTACCGAGGACCGCCCAGGAATGCTCGCGGCGATCACCAGCATCATCAGTGAGACAGGCGCCAATATTCGCACGTTCGAAAGCGGCGGCGAAGATATCCGGGCGCGCATCGAAGTCGCGCTCGACGTGCGCGACCGCAAACAGCTCGAGTTTATCCTTGCCGGAATCAAGCGCATTCCCGGCGTTTTCGATATCGAGCGCGTCTACAACGTCTGACGCGCCGGCCCCCCGGAGCTTTCGCCTTCCTGCCTCGTAATTGATCCGCGACAGCCCGCATCCCTGCGGCGCGCCGCGCGTACAATCGATTCATGGGGAACATCCTGGGAAACCGTGCCGCGCACGGAGCGGGCCGGCTTGCCTTCCGTCGCAGAGCCTTCGGGCGTCTTTTGCTGCTCTGGACACTCGCGTTCTGCCACTCCGGTTGTCATCCCACGTCGCTGGTCGACACCATGCCGCTCGACGCCGCAGGGATGAGCTACGACGCGATCCAGCAGTTGAAATCGCTGCGCGTGACGGCTCCCGAAGTCGCCCAGATTGCCAAGGCGCGGCAGGGTGGACTTTCCGACGCGGGCTGCGTCACGGCCGTCCAGATCTTTCACGCGCGCGGCCAGACGTTTGACGCCGGGGATGCCATCGCGGGTCTGGTGCAGGCGGGAATGAGCGAAAACACGATCCTCGCGCTTGCCTCGTTGAATCAACTGGGGCTCGGCGCAGGCGACCTCCAGGCTATGCGACTCGCCACACTGCCGGAAACGATCATTTTGGAGGTAGCGCGGCACCACGCGGCGGGGCAGCCGGTGCTGGCAGGAGCTTCGTTTGCCAGCCTGAAAAACGCCGGACTGCGCGAATCGACGCTGCTCGAACTGGCGCGCCACGGCGTTCCGGATTCGCAGGCCGGCGCGATTCTCGCGTTCCGCCGCCAGGGCGCGAGCGACGAGCAGATTCTCCGCCGGTTCGCCGGCCCGTGAAGTACGGTTTGCCCGCGCGCGCCGCATCCCGGTAGAATCTTCGCATCTTGAACCGCACCGCGCCGCGTTCGCTCGCATTGGCCCTGCTGCCCGTCCTCGTTTTTCTTTGCGCGTTTTCCTGCGACGTTCCGCTCGCGCCCGGCTACCGGATACTCCAGGAATCGCGCGAGGTCCGCTTCGTTCCGGGCGAGACTCCGGAATTGCAAGTGCGCGGGCGATTCCAACTCAAGAACACCGGCAACGGCGATCTGGCGTTCGTGGACGTACATTTCCCGGACGAAAGAACCTTCGGCCGCAGGGACCTCCGCGTGGAGGTGGACGGCCGCGAAATCGCGCCGGCACACCTGCCGGATGAGTATCAACAGGAGCAGCCGGACGCGCTGCGCATCCCGTTCGATCCGCCCTGGGCGCGCAAGCGAATCGTGCGGCTGGCGATCGAATACGATTTGGCTTCTCCCCAGGATTCCGGTTCACGGATCACGCTCGGCGCAAACGATTTTCATCTCAGTTCGCGCGGCTGGTTCCCGACGTTTCAACCGCCCAAGCACGTGTTTTCGCCGTATCCCAAGCGGCCCCCGCTTACGCCGTACACCGTCCGCGTGCCCTCGGACTTTCTCGTGCTGGCGCGCGGCACTCCGAAGGGCCGGAGGAAGGACGGCGGCGAAATCGAATACCGTTTTGCCCTGTCGAAAGACGATCTGCCGCCCTATATCGTCGCAGGGCGCTACATCGAGTCCCCGTCGAATCGCAGAGCGAAGTCTGCTGCGCTGTGGACGCTCCAGCCGCTCAAAGACGAACCCGCAGTCGAGCAGATCACTCAGGCCTGGAGCACGCTCGACGCGGATTTCGGCCCGCTCGACAGAAATATTGCTGCCCCGCATGTGGTCGAGTCTCCGGAATTGCGGGAGCATTCTCCCGGCGAACCGGGGCCGGCGGCAGTTGCGTTTCCCGGCGGCGTGCTGGTGAATCCAGCGGCGCTGGCGTTGGGGACCAGCAGCGACACGTTCCTCGAAATGGTGACGCACGCACTGGCGCACAACTGGTTCGGCGATCAGATGTATCCGGCTGCCGATGCGGCCTTGGGCATCGGCGAAGGCCTGCCGGAATATGCGACGATCGTCATCGAGGAAGCCCGCAACGGCCCTGCGGCCCGCCGCGAACGCATCCTGAGATATCTGAGGGACTACGACGAAGCGCGAAAGAACGCGGACGAGAAGCCCCTGGGCCTCACGCTGTTGAGCGACCCGCTGGAGCAGCGGCGCATCGCTCTGGCCAAAGCGCCGCTTTTCTTCGTGGCACTCGAGGATGCTTGCGGCGAGGCTCCGGTGCGAAGCGGCCTGCGCCAGATGGTCACTCTGTTACGAGGCCAGCAAGCAAGCTACGACAGCCTTCGCTCGGCGCTCGAGGCATCGACCGGCAAGAATCTTGCGGAACTGTTTCGCATTTGGCTCAACGAGAAGGGGATGCCGGCGGAGTTCCGGGACCGATACCAGTAGATGTGAAATTCCGGCCGGCGAAGCAGCGGCGCGATTCCGGATACAATGGACGGCCGTTGCCCGCTACACGACGATCCAGAATCGCTTTGGGAGGTTCCATGAAGGAGATCATATCGACTGAGAAAGGGCCGAAAGCGCTGGGCCCATACTCGCAGGCGGTCAGGGCCAATGGATTCATCTTCACGGCGGGACAAGGTGCAATTGATCCCGCGACGGGTAAGCTCGTCGAGGGCGACACCGCGGTCCAAACGGCCCGCGTCCTCGAGAATCTGAAAGCGATCGTGGAGGCGGCAGGATCGTCGCTGGACCGGGCCGTGAAAGCGACGGTCTATCTGAAGGACATGAACGACTTCGCCGCGATGAACGAAGTCTACGCCCGCTACTTCCCGCAGAACCCCCCGGCTCGAACGACGATTCAGGCGGCGCGGCTGCCGCTGGACATTCGCGTGGAAATCGATCTGATCGTTGTCGCGTGAGGCGCCGGCGACCCCAATAGCGATTGACGGGGTCGCGCGACGAGAACCCCTGAATGCGCCGGTGCGGCGGCATTCATATTCCTGTAAGATTTGTGCGGGATATTAATCGGCTTGGTTATGAGCAACCAAGACGGAAACTACGATCTGATCGTCATCGGCAGCGGCCCGGCCGGGCAGAAGGGCGCTATCTGCGCGGCGAAGATGCGGAAGCGCGTGGCGATCATCGACCGCCGGCTGATGATGGGCGGTGTCTGCGTCCATACAGGAACGATCCCGAGTAAGAGCGTCCGCGAAGCCATCTTTCAATTGACCGGAATCGCGGTGAGGACCTTCTACGGCAACAGCTACCGCGGCAACGGAGACGTCTCGCTCCAGGATCTTTCGTTTCGCGTGACGAGCATCGTCTCGCGCGAGACGGAAGTGATCCGCTCGCAACTGAAGCGCAACGGCGTGGCGGTCTTTCAGGGGCTGGCGCAGTTCGCCGATCCGCACACGATCGAGGTCCAGGGCGAGGCCGACAAAATCACGCTGCACGGCGACAACATCCTGATCGCCTGCGGCACGCGCCCCGCGCGCAGCCCGGACATTCCGTTCGACGGCAAGCGCATTTTCGACACGGACGATTTCAATGGCATCACCAGCCTGCCGCGCGAAATCATCGTGGTGGGAGCCGGCGTCGTGGGCCTCGAGTATGCGTCGTTCATGGCCGCGCTGGGCGCCGAGGTCACGTTGATCGACCAGCGGCCACTGATTCTCGATTTCGTCGATCGCGAGATCGTCGATGCGCTGGCTTACCACCTGCGGCAGATGGGAACCACGTTCCGCCTGGGTGAAAAGGTCACGCGCGTGGGCGTGGACCCGCAGCGCGATCGCGTCTTCGCGGAACTCGAGAGCGGCAAGAAAGTGCAGGGCGACGTGCTTCTCTACGCCGTGGGGCGGCAGGCGAACGGCGATCAGCTTCGCCTGGAAGCGGCCGGCCTGCAACCGGACCCGCGCGGCAAGATCAAGGTCAACAACTGCTTCGAGAGCGACGTCCCGCACATCTACGCGGCGGGCGACGTGATCGGATTCCCGGCGCTCGCCAGCACGTCGATGGAACAGGGCCGCCTCGCAAGCTGCCGCATGTTCGGCGCGCCGTGCGAAAACATGCAGGAGCTGTTCCCCTACGGCATCTACACGATTCCGGAAATCTCCGTGGTCGGCCAGACGGAGGAGAAACTGACGGCGGCGAAGGTTCCCTACGAAGTGGGAGTTTCGAAATACGCGGAGCTTGCCAAGAGCATGATGCTGGGCGATGAAACGGGCATGCTGAAGCTGCTGTTCAACCGCAATACGCGCCAGCTCCTGGGAGTACACGTGATCGGCCAGCGGGCCACGGAGATCATCCACATCGGCCAGGCCGTGCTTTCCTACGGCGGCTCAATCGAATACTTCCGCGACACCGTCTTCAACTACCCGACTCTCGCCGAAGCCTACAAAGTCGCCGCCCTCGACGGCCTCAACAAGCTGTAGCCGCACGGCGCGCCCTCGATTCGCCAGCGTGCGGCTATTGCGGGGTCAATCCGTACACATCCACGGTTCCGTTGTATGTCGGAACGTACATCTTCCCGTTCACGACACCTGCCCTCTTGAGTTACTTGCGAGTAGCTGACAATCCAAGAGTTATCGCGTGATGGCTGGAATCGAAACGCCGAGTGCGACAATATCTGCGGGGAGGCCGTTATACGTCAACTTGGGAAAGGGGACAGGGATAGAGTAAGCAGAAGGGAGAGTGGGTAGAATCCGCGTGAGAAATGACGCGCAATTATTCCCTGTGCGACTTCCGTACCCGAATTCTTGACTCTTGCGTCTAACGATCTTAGAGTCGAGGCAGGATGGTGCGCAAGGGACTATTTTGGGTGCTGGCAGCGGGCGCTTTATTGCTCCCGCAATTTACAGATTGCATGTCTGCCATGACATTGGACCAGCAGAGCATGAAATGCTGCGGTTCCATGCCCTGCACGCCGGCGAATCATCACACCTGCTGCGAGACGATGGTTTCCGGCCAGGTGCCCAACATGCTGCCGGCGACACGTGCTTCACTTTCTGCGCCAGCTGTTTCCGCGTTCGAATACGCACGGACCCTTGATATTTTTCGGTCCGTTCCTGAACCGCCCGTGTCAGTTGAAGCGCCACAACACTCCCCTCCAGAGCTTTATACGCTCAACGCCTCCTTTCTGATTTAGACCCACCTCTTGGTGTGCGTCCTGCACGCCGCGTCTCTATTTGTGTCCCTAATCAGGCCCGGTGCTGTTGACTTAGTCCCAACAGTGCAGGACCCCGCTGCCAACTTTCTATTACGGCCCTTTTAGGAGGCGAATAAAATGTCGGCATTACACCGCGACAAGCCGCAACAGAAGCTATCCATAGTGCGCATTCTTTGTTTTTCCGTGCTTCTCGTCGTTCTTGCGCACGCACAGAGAGCCTTGGGCCAAGAGCAAGGCGTCGGGTCGGTTCAAGTTGTTTCTCCGCAGCAGGAACATGCGCACCCTGACGGGGAGACTTCACTGCAGGATTTGTTGACGGAAGCGGAGCGGAACAATCCACAGATTGAGGCGGCGCGTGCGGGCTGGCAGGCTGCCAAGCAGGTGCCGTCCCAAGTCTCAACGCTGCCCGATCCGCAATTCAGCGTGCAGCAAGTCAACGTGGGAAGTCCGCGACCTTTTGCTGGATATACAAACAGCGACTTTGCCTACATCGGCTTCGGTATCTCACAAGATTTTCCCTACCCAGGCAAACTGCGATTAAAGGGCGAGATGGCGAAACGAGATGCGGATGTGACGCAGCAGCAGTATGAATCCGTCCGCCGCTCCGTCCTCGCCGGAGTGAAAGCGGCCTACTTCCAACTGGCCTACCTCTCCAAGACGCTAGGAATCCTTGAAAGCGACGGACGAATGCTTCAGCAGGTAGAGAAGGCGGCGGATGCACGCTACCGCTCCGGAATGGGAAACCAACAAGACCTGCTCCAGGCGCAGGTTGAACAAACCAAACTCCTCCGTGAAATCACTATGCACCATCTCGAAGTTGCGAAGGCACAAGCGCAGATCAAACAACTCCTCAATCGCCCGCAATCTTCGTCGGATATTGAACCTTCCGACCTGCCCGAAACGCCGCTGCCGTATACCTTCGATGAACTCCTGTCTGCCACGAAAGCCCAGAACCCGGAGATTTCCGGCGCCCGGGAAATCGTCGAGAAGCAGAAGCTTCAAGTTAATCTTGCTCACAAGGATTTCTACCCAGACTTCAATCTCCAGTACATGTGGCAGCGCACCGACCCCGCTCAATCCCGCGCCTATTACGTGCTTACCGTCGGCATTCAAGTGCCCATTTATCGGGGCCGGAAACAGCGCCCTGAACTGGCTCAGGCGGAAGCGGACCTGAGTCGCGTCCGAAGCGAGGCAGATTCACAAACGCAACAGGTCGCCTTTGAGCTTCGGGTTGAGTTCGATACGGCCGAGAAAACTGCCGAAGTGCTGAAAATCTACCGCGATGGCCTGCTTCCACAAACGCGCGCTGAATTCCAGGCGGGTTTGGCCGCTTACCAGAACAACCGACAGGATTTTCAGGCGCTGCTGACATCGTTTCTCGATGTTCTGCGTTTGGATGAGGAGTATTGGCAGAGCGTCGCCGACCGCGAGACGGCACTGGCTCGTCTGGAAGAGTTGACCGGGCTGTCATTACACGACGAGAGGGCGAAGAGATGAAAACCTATCGAACTGGGTTCTTGCTGGCACTGACTGGAAACATCGTGCTCGTCGCTATTGTGGCGGGACTCTGGTGGCACTACCGAAGCCCACAGTTCGGGATGGACGGGGCACGACAAGAGACGGTGGCTTCTACCGCACAAGACTCGACCGAGAGTTGGATGACCGCAGAGCCTGCCACGCCGGAGGCACCTTTGATGCCAGTGCAAATCTCTCCCGAGCGATTGCAGAGCATCGGAGTAAGAACAGGGGTCGTCGAGCGCAAAACGGTCGAAGATGAGATTCGCGCCACGGGCAATGTCGCTGTAGATGAAACTCGGCTCGCTTACGTTCAGGTGCGATTCTCCGGCTACATCCAGAAGGTCTTCGCCGATGCCACGTATCAGTACGTCCGTAAAGGACAGCCCCTACTCACAATCTATAGCCCTGATCTAGTTGCAACCGAACGCGAGTACTTGGTGGCAAAGCAGAACCAGAAGGAGGCGGCGCAGAGCACGGTTCCAGGTGTCGCTTCTGGCGCAACATCGCTGCTCGAAGCGGCTGGGGAGCGGCTCAAGCAATGGGGGGTTCAGGAAAAGGAGATCGCGAGACTTGAAACGACCGGCCAACCGCAGCAGGAACTAGAAGTCGACTCTCCGGTCTCCGGCTACATCACCGAACGCAACGCTCTCCCGAGCGTCGCCGTCCAGCCGGAGATGCGCCTTTATACCATTGCCGACCTTTCGGTTGTTTGGGTTCAGGCGCAGGTCTTTCAGAATGACCTTGGACGCATCAAGGTTGGCGATCCGGCGAGGCTCACCGTCGATAGCTTTCCCGGCCGGACCTTCAGCGGTCGCGTGGACTTCATCTATCCGCAAGTGGACATGGACACGCGCACGGCCAAGGTACGCGTTGTCTTGTCCAACCCCGCATTCCAGCTGAAGCCTGGGATGTTTGTGAACGTGGCTCTGAAGGTGCCGATGGGGAGCCAATTAGTCATTCCCGCAACGGGTGTCCTGCAGTCCGGCGCGCGCGAGATTGCCTTTGTGCAACGGACCGACGGCTACATCGAACCACGCGAAGTGCAACTGGGCCCCCGCGTGGGTGACAATTTTATCGTGTTGAAGGGATTGAACGAGGGCGAGCAAATCATCACATCTGCAAACTTCCTAATCGACTCCGAAAGCCAGCTCCAGGCCGCACTGGGATCGTTCGTCCCGCCTCCTCCCGGCGCAGGTACGGCCGCAGCGATGAATGCTCCTCGATCGAGTGTTGAGCTAAGTTCGGACCCTACCCCTCCTCATAAGGGCGCCAATGTCTTCCGCGTGAAACTCACAGACGCGGTTGGCTCGCCTGTTTCAGGGGCAGACGTCAGTGTCACGTTTTTCATGCCAGCCATGCCAGCCATGGGCATGGCGGCAGTGCGCACCTCTGTCACCCTCAGCGACAAGGCCGGCGGGCTGTATGAGGGCTCGGGCCAGCTTGAAAGCGGCGGAACCTGGCAGGTCACGATCCTCGCCAAAAAGAACGGCCAGATCGTAGCCAGTAAGCAGCTGAGCGTCAACGCCACAGGAGGAATGTGACGTGATCTCCCGATGGATTGATTGGTGCGCACGAAATCGTTTCCTCGTCTTCGCGGGGACGTTGCTCCTGGTGCTCGCAGGAATCTGGGCTTTGCGTCAGATTCCGCTTGACGCACTGCCTGACATTTCCGATGTCGAAGTGATTGTTCATACTTCTTGGGCCGGTGAGCCTCCCAGCATCATCGAGGACCAGGTTACCTACCCGATTGTCACGACGCTTCTCGCGGCACCCCATGTCAAGGCCGTGCGTGGACAAACCATGTTCGGTGATTCCTATGTCTTCGTGGTCTTCGAGGACAGTACGGATTTGTACTGGGCGCGTTCGCGCGTTTTGGAGTATATGCAGCAGATTACCGGCCGTCTTCCGCAGGGCGTGCAGCCCGTGATTGGACCCGACGCGACGGGGGCTGGATGGGTCTACGAGTACGTCCTGGTGGACCACGCCAACCAACACAGCTTGGCCGACTTGCGGAGTCTCCAAGACTGGTATCTGCGCTACCAACTCGAAACCGTTCCCGGCGTGGCTGAAGTAGCCACCATCGGCGGATTCATTCGACAGTACCAGGTCAATCTCGACCCGGACAAACTCCGCGCATACGGTATTCCGCTTTCGAAGGTCATTGAGAAGGTCCGCGGTAGCACGAACGAGGTCGGCGGCCGCCTTCTTGAAATGGGCGGGGCCGAGTACATGATTCGCGGCCTGGGCTATCTGCGGTCGTTAAGCGATCTCGAAACCGTTCCCGTTGGTACCAAGAACGGAACGCCCGTGCTGGTCCGCGACTTGGGAACGGTCACATTCGGACCGGATATTCGCGAAGGAGTCGCCGAGTGGCAGGGCGAGGGGGAAACGGTTGGTGGAATTGTCGTCATGCGCGACGGGATGAACGCGCTCAACGTCATCAACGGCATCAAGCAGAAGCTGGCGGAAATCAAACCCTCGCTGCCAAGCGGAGTGGAGGTCGTTGCCGGCTACGACCGTTCGGGACTCATTCGGACGTCTATCGAAACGCTGCAACGCGATTTATTGGAAGAGGCGATCATCGTAAGCTTGGTGATTGTAGTTTTCCTCTTTCACTTCCGGTCGGCGCTGATACCAATTTTGACTCTGCCCATCGCAGTCGTCGCCGCGTTCATCCCCATGTATTACCTGCACGTCAGTTCGAACATCATGTCGCTCGGCGGATTGGCGCTCGCCATTGGCGTACTCGTGGACGCCGCCATCGTCATGGTCGAAAACGGCTACCGGCATCTTTCCGAGCGCCAATCTATGCTGGCTCCGCCCCTCGATGAAGTTTCCAATGGAGCCGTCGCAAGCGCTCTTGTCGAGAAACCTGCCGCAACGCAGATGACAATTCCCGAAACTGAGAGACGCCGGATACTTCTCGACTCCGCCAAACAAGTTGGTCCCGCTATTTTCTTTTCACTCGTGATCATCGTAGTTTCCTTCTTGCCCGTCTTTCTCTTGGAGGCGCAAGAAGGACGGATGTTTCGTCCACTGGCGTGGACGAAGACGCTCGCAGTCGGTTTTTCCTCGATTCTGGCAATTACCCTTGTGCCAGTGCTGATGGTCCTCTTCATCCGGGGGCGGTTGATACCGGAATCGCGGAATCCGATTTCTAGAATCACCCAGGCCATTTATTTGCCGGTCCTGCGACTATGCCTCCGTTTTCGCAAAACTACATTGCTGGTCAATCTCCTGTTCCTGGTGGTTACCTTACCCATCGCGTTTCACATCGGAAGTCAGTTCATGCCTCCCCTCTTCGAGGGCTCCTCTCTTTATATGCCTACGGCCTTGCCCGGGATCTCCATCACTCAAGCGTCGCAGTTGCTCCAGGAACAAGACAAGATCATCCGAACCTTTCCCGAAGTGGATACCGTGTTTGGCTCGGTCGGCCGATCCGACAGCGCAACCGACAACGCTCCCCTCGACATGTATGACACGACCATCATGCTCAAGCCCCGCAATCAGTGGCGACCGGGAATGACTTACGGAAAGCTCATTCAGGAAATGGACGCAAAGCTCCAGTTTCCGGGCCTGTCCAACACTTGGACGATGCCGGTCGAAAACCGGCTAGACATGGAGTTGACGGGAATCAAGACACCTCTCGGCTTGAAGATTCAGGGGCCAAACCTGGAGGGTGTCCAGCAAGTTGGGGCGCAAGTACAACAAATCCTTTCGGCGGTTCCTGAGACGCGGTCCATCTTTGCCGAACGCGTATCGCAAGGCTTCTACCTCAACGTCGAAGTGAACCGGGCTGAGGCGGCCCGTTACGGTCTGACCATCGCCGATGTCCAGCAGGCCATCACGTCAGGGATCGGCGGCGATACGATTGCTGAAAACGTTGAGGGCCGCGAACGGTACCCCGTGAACGTTCGCTATAGTCGTGACTTTCGCGACAACGTCGAGACTTTGCAGAACGTCCTCATTGCCACACCGACTGGCGCGCAAATCCCCATCTCCGAAGTGGCGAAGCTCTCATTCTCTCGGGGGCCTTCTATGATCCGCGACGAGGACGGCGCGCTGACCGGCTACGTTTACATCGACCTCAACACGAATGACTACGGTGGATTTGTCACGAAGGCGAGCAGTCTGCTCAAACGGAAGCTCGCCTTGCCATCCGGCTTTACTTACAAATGGTCCGGCGAATACGAGTTTGAGTTGCGGGCAAAACAGCGGCTGGAACTGATCCTGCCGGTCGTGTTCTTCGTGATCTTCCTACTTCTCTACATGGTCTTTCATTCTGTTGCGGAAGCTGCGGTTCTTATTTTCCCCACCGTCTATGCCCTGACGGGCGGGCTGATTCTTCAGCGGATACTCGGCTACAACTTCAGCGTCGCCGTTTGGGTTGGCTACATCGCCCTCTTCGGAATCGCCGTCGAAACGGGCGTGGTCATGGTTGTGTATCTCCACGAAGCGTTGGATCAGCGGCTCCGCTCAGGCGCCCCTATGAGGAAATCGGACATCGAGGCAGCGGTAATCGAAGGCGCAGTGCAGCGCCTCCGACCGAAACTGATGACTGTATGCGTGGTTCTTGCCAGTTTGGTTCCAATTTTGTGGGAGACCGGGGTTGGTTCCGACGTCATGAAGCCAATTGCCGCACCTCTGGTCGGCGGCATGATCACATCTACAATTCACGTCCTTATTCTCGTTCCCGTGTTCTTTGCGTTGATGAAGGAACGTGCGCTGCGCCGGGGAACGCTCGGCACGTCGGAGGCAGTTGCGAACAAGTGGAATGAAACGAAGTAAGGAAGTTGTATCGGCAATTTCTCTGGCAGTGGCAACGAAGCATGGCCGGTAGAAAACAAGAGCCATCAAGGAGGCTTGGCATGACAATGCAACGGATCTGGCAGGTTCCGGCGCTGGTTATTGTGGCGGCAGTGATGGCTTACGGCTCTCAACCGCTTTGAATTTTGAACGCGAATCGTTCGCCGATCGAGATCAACTTGGCCCCAAGTTAAACCAAGGACCCCGCCGGCACGGAACCCATGCCGTCACGCTTCCCCCCTTGCGAAGACGCAATCGCCTGATCCCAATGAATGAAAGCAGGCTTGAGAAAAACGGTCAGAGCGACTGGTTTTTCCCGAGTCATAGGAAGGATGGCCATCCGTTCCGAGGTACAAAGATTGCGTTCAAAAGAGCGATCCAGCTCTCGGCCATCGCGCCTGTCCGTTTTCACGACCTGCGCCACACGTTCGCCACGCGGCTGGTCCGTGCAGAAGTGGATTTAATCACGGTGAAGCAGCTTTTGTGCCACGCAAAAAACACGATGAACGACGTACTATGCTCATTCGTTGGCTGATGATAAAATGGCGGCTGTTAGGCGGCTGGATTTTGCGGATGTTTGCTGATTTTGGTCCCTAACCGGTCGCTAATCGGTTTCTCAAGCCAATTTGCAGTGAGCATGGAATGAGAGATAAAGTATTACCTTCCACTAAGTTGGGCCTGTAGCTCAAGAGCTGTTTGTTGATTTTGCGTGGCTTAGGTCCGATTTAAGGCCCATCAAGACTGCGTTGTTGTGCACAAGTTGTGCACAAATTTCTGGGGTGAACCCCTAAGCTGGCACAATTTTGTTGGACACAGTTCCCGAATTTCTTAAGACGTCTTTGTATCTCCTAGCAGGGGAAGGGGTCTGGGGAAGGGGACGGCGTTTGAGTCCCCTTCCCCGGCAGCTCAGTAGAGACCCTCTCCTCGTTATCATTGTTCTCAAAGAACACCATCGTTGCGCTTCGAGATTCGGCTGAAGCTGGCGCCTTGATTTGTTGTTCGAACTCTTCGGGAGATCGATAGCCCAGCGCAGAGTGCAGCCGCTGCCGATTGTAATACTCCTCGATGAACTCTTCGATGTTGGCACGCAAATGGTCAGGTCCACGTACTTGTTGGCGTAGACTTCTTCCCTCTTCAGCGTCTTCATGAAGCTTTCGCAGCTGGCGTTATCGTAAGGGTTCGCTGGCCGGCTCATGCTCGGTACCATCCGATGCTTCTCGAGTATGGCCGCATATTCTGCGGAGGCGTATTGCAATCCTCGATCCGAGTGATGCACCAGGCCAGGTTCCGGCTGTCGTTTCTCGATGGCTTGCTCCAGTGCCCCGATCGTCAGTCGAATTGCCAAAGTTCGATCCAGTGCCCAGCCCACCACTTTGCGAGAGAACCCATCGAGGATCACCGCTAAATAGACAAACTCGGCTTTCAGCCGGAGGTACGTGATGTCGGCAACCCAGAGCTGATTGATGCCCGTCAGTTTCATACGACTGGCTAAGTTGAGATATATCTCTAGCTTGTGATTTGAATTGGTTGTGACCACGAATCGCTTTGGCTGTAGCCCCAGCAGATTATCTTCCCGCATGATCCGCGCCACCCTCTTGTGGTTTACCTGCATTCCCCGGTGGTGTAGCTCTGCCGTGATCCGCCGATAGCCGTAACGCCGGCGGTGCTCCAAAGCAATCTTTTGAATCGCAGATCGCACTTCCATCCCTTCCTCGATCGGCCGCTGCTCTTGCAGTGAGCGGTAGAATCCCCGGCGGCTAACCAAAACCATCTGACACATGCGCTCGATACTCAGGCTGCCTTGCAATGACATCACTTCTCGGATCTGGTC
>Ga0187864_10000553_pt1 | contig 40424 bp, 45 predicted proteins | sample June2016WEW_11_4_FD_132985 | JGI IMG/M metagenome (GOLD analysis project Ga0187864, IMG submission 132985) | Peatland microbial communities from SPRUCE experiment site at the Marcell Experimental Forest, Minnesota, USA - June2016WEW_11_40 | ecosystem: Environmental > Terrestrial > Soil >...
GAAGTCCAGGGGCGCGTCAGGCGAAAAATCGCGAGAAGGCAGGTGGTGTAGAGTCTACTGCGGATTTACGAGCGGGTCGAAGCGTGGCGAAACGGTCCGGCACCCCGCCGTAGGAGCATCTGAGTGGGTCACACGGAATAAAAACGGCCCATCGCTGTCCCCACCAGCGATGAGGCGAGGGTCAATAGTAGATGACTCGAATGACTAACCCGCATCGTACGCTGAATAACGCTTATGTCAAGGACTTCTTTGGCTAATCACACTGGCTTAACCAAGCAGGGTCAGGAGATGGCACTGGCCCTGGTCTCTTGTAGCTCCGCCCATTCTTTGGGAAATTGCAACTCGGCCCGTATCCATCACCCTGCCCTCAGTGAGCATGGTTTGAAAGGGTTTTGACGACGAACCGCAGTGACGATTCCGCCTGCCCAACAAGTGAGGGTAGAATTGTCGGAGTTTGCACGAGCAGGTTTGGAGATGCACCAGATCAGGGCAAAGGGGAAATGGCTCTTTCAATCCTTAACCTTCCCGTAATATTGAGCCGCTTTTCCACAGAGTTATGAACAAAACTGTGGAAAACACGTTTGCTGGCAGAGGTGATAAATGTCAGAAGCGAGTGGATGGATTGTTGTTCCTGCACACAGAGAATTTCTCAGTGCCCTCCTGTTTGACCCTGTGAAGAGTCAATCGTGCGGCGTTCACCCCGGCGGCAACTCCGCCCGCGCCGACCCTGGACTGCGCCATTGGCTCCGCTGGGCCTCCGAGGGGGGCAGCACGCCGATGTTCGTGCGCACGAGTTGGACCGCGGTCACAACCGGGCAATACAGCCTTTGCTACAGGCGACCGGAGCGTTTCCAAGCAGCGAGCACTCTTTCACTTCCGTCGCTCTGAGGCAGCCGAATTCCGCCTCGCGCTGGTCAGCCAGGACTCTGGCGTGAACCCTTTTCTCTGGACATCGAACAGACCTTTTCCGTAAACCCGGGCCCCACTTCCAAATCCCGTGAGCAAGAACTGCCCAGCAAACCAAGACTCCGAATACTTCAAGTGCCATTATGCTGTTCATGACCGTGCTCCTTTAAAGCTTGCTTCGTGCGGGAGCGGGACGCTCCCGCGACAGCGGGCGTGACGTCCGCGTTACCGGGATGTCAGCGGCCGCCTTACGGACGCCGGTTTGGCGAAGCTGGCCAGCGCCTCTCTTTCGGCGGGGTAGATGTCGAACGCTTGCAGCAGCCGATGGGTAGCGAGGAGGTTATGAATCAGCCTCGGAACATTCACGAGTTTCAGTTGCCCCCCCTCCTTGGCGGTAACTATCACTGACTCCACCAGCATGCCGATTCCTGTGCTGTCAACACGCGTCACATTAGCGAGGTCGAGTAGAATGTTATTCCAACGATTGGCCAGAAACTCCTTGACGAAACTGCGCACCGTGTCGCATTCAGGACCAGCCACGATTCTGCCGCTAAGGCTCAACACGCGGACACCCTGGACTTCCCTGCCGTCGATGGTCAGTTGCATCTTGACCACCTCCTTTGAGCGTTATCGTAGGGTTTGCTAAAGGGTATGTCAACGTCACCTCGGAGTGCATCATCCGCCAGCCATCGAGGGAATTTCGAACGTCTTTATCTTACTCATTATGTGGATAGAAAAGCTTACCGCCTCGGAGGGTTGCCAGGTTTGGGCAAGCACCGGAGATTGCCCCATGTGTTCCTGAAGGCGTATCCACAGCAGACACAAACCCGAGCCGCCGCCCACAACGCACCGCATCCTTGCCGGAGCGCCTACAAGAAGACCGGGCAGCTTACCAAGAACGCCCTGTACCTCGGGGATGTCTGCCGCATGTTGAAGCGCCGGCTGCGAGACGCAGGCCTGCCCGGTGTGCTCTCCCTGCATTCCTTCCGCGTCACCACCATCACCGATCTTCTGGAGCAAGGCGTCCCACTCGAAGACGTCCAGCGCCTGGCCGGCCACGCCGACCCGTGCACCACCTGGCTCTACGATCGTCGGCAGAAGAGGATTACCCGCAACATCGTCGAGAGAATATCGATTTGAGCTCGGGACTGGAGGCGAATCCGGAGGCTTTTCCGCAGAACCTTCTTGGGATAAACTTGCAGCGTATCGGACACGCGATCCCGAGCCTTGCACAAGCCATGACCACACCCCACTCTGTCCGTCGAAACTTACTTCTCGTACTGGCCATCCTCTTTGCGGCCGCCACCGTGGTTTACAGCGTCGTTTGGATGTACGTTATCAGGGGTCCTTCCGCTGATCTCGGCTTCCGGTACACATACGCACCCGATAACCAGTCGCTCCCAGTGTTGAGCGTTACGCCGGGGAGCACGGCTGAGAAAGCGGGCCTGCGGGCCGGCGATCGGATTGTGGCCATCAACGGTCAATCTCTCGACACGCCCACGGTGTCGTACCGCGCCTTCGAACTCGGCAGAGTCGGCGAGGTTCTCCAGTTCACGGTGAATCGTCCGGGGACGGCCCGGCCTTTAACCATCCGTGAAGTCATTCCACCCTTGCAGCTCAGCGGACAGCGGGCACTTTCAGGCTCCCAGCTTCTGGCAACTAAGGTGCTCAGCCTTTACCCACTCCTGTTTCTGGTGGTTGGCTTGCCCGTGTTGTTTCTGCGCCTTGAAGACCGCAACGCCTGGCTGCTGGCGCTCTTGTTCGGCGGGTTGATTGCGGGCGCGCCGTTCGACCAAGCCTTGGTTCCTGCCTTACTGCGCGGATTTGCCATCAGTTACAACGTGATTCTGGGCATGCTGATGCCTGCGGTTTTCTACTTCTTCTTTGCGACTTTTCCCGCTTCCTCACCGATCGACCGCCGGTTGCCATGGCTGAAGTGGGTCCTGCTGGCTCTCGGGGCGGTCATGGCGGTACCGCTGGGCGTATGGTGTTTGCTGGCCGGGGGAAGCTTGCCCTTTCATATTCTGGGCGCCCGCCTCGACAATCGCGCCGTCACCTCGCTCACCACGGCGTATTTCCTTGGGTCCTATATTTTGGGCCTTGTGTCCCTGGTCTGGAACAGCATTCGCCCGGCGTCCGCCGACGTGCGCCGCAAGACTCGGGTGATCGTGTGGGGAACCGTCGCCGGTATCCTCCCGACCCTGGTTTTAGGCACTGTGGTGATCTTCGCCCACCTGGCTGTTACTGAGTTCTTCTTCTGGATCTACGTCTTTGCCGTTGCGTCGCTCTTTCTGATACCGCTGTCATTTGCCTACGCCGTCGTCAAGCACCGGGTGCTCGAGATCCCTGTGCTTTTGAAGAGGAGCGCCCGCTATCTGCTCGTGCAACGTGGATTTGTTTTCCTTACAGTCCTCGTCACCATCGCGGCCATCATGCTGTTCGTAGCCTTGTTCACCCGGTTCGTTCGGACCCGGAGCGAGATCGCCCTGCCTGCCGGCCTAAGCGTGGGCATCGTGTTCGGCGTGATTTCCGCCGTGGTTAATCTGCAAGTCGTCCGGCGCGTGACCAAGAGGATTGATCGCGCCTTCTTCCGCAGCGCCTACGACGCCCGCCAGGTCCTGGAAAACCTGGCTCGGGAGACACGGAAGGCAACCGGGCGCGAGCAACTGGCCGTGCTCCTGCAAGGTGAAATCAACCAGGCGCTCCACCCTGAATCGCTCGCCGTCTATCTGGAAGATAGCGGCGGCCAGTTGAGACTTCAGCGCAACGGAACGCAACCGGGACTCGAACCCTTAGTGTCGGGGGATGAGCCTCAACTGCGAGAGCTCACCCATCGAGGAGAGCCCCTTGAAGTAACCCCGGCGCAACCCGATGATAGCCCAACGCCCTCCATATTTGGATCCTTTCAACCCGAGTGCCTGGTGCCGGTGCTTGCCGGCGACGGCCGGCTGACGGGCGTCCTCGTGCTTGGCTCGCGCCTTTCTGAGGAACCCTACTCGCGCGAGGACAAGCGACTGCTAGCCTCGGTCGCCACACAAGCAGGAGGCGCCCTGGAAACCATCCGTCTGGCCGAGGGTATGGTGGAGCGAATCGAGGCTGAGCGGCGGATCGCCCAGGAGATGGAGTATGCCAAACAAGTCCAGGCCAGGCTGTTCCCGCAAAAGCACCCGTCCATGAAGACGCTTGAGTATGCGGGCGGCTGCATCCAAGCTCGCCAGGTGGGTGGGGATTATTACGACTTCCTCGAATTACGCCCCGGCCGGCTGGCGCTGGTGCTGGCGGACATCGCGGGCAAGGGGATATCCGGCGCTCTCCTGATGGCCAATCTCCAGGCCAACCTGCGCAGCCAGTACGCCGTAGCCTTGGACGACCTGCCGCGACTGCTGAAGTCCGTGAATCAATTGTTCTACGAGAACAGCAGTGACAGCAGTTACGCCACGCTGTTCTTTGCCGATTACGACGATTCCAGCCGTCGGCTGCGCTATGTGAATTGCGGGCACTTGCCGCCACTTCTCCTGCGGGCGGATGGACAACTGGAACGATTAACTGCTACGAACACCGTGCTGGGATTATTCGAAAAGTGGGAGTGCGCGGTTGCGGAGGTCCAGCTCGCCGACGGCGACACCTTGGTCCTTTACACCGACGGCGTTACGGAAGCGGAGAACGCCGAAGAGGAGCAATTTGGCGAGTCCCGCCTCGCCGAGACGATGCTCGCCCAGCGCCACCTACCGGTCCCCTCTCTGCTCGAAACCATCGTGGCGGCGGTCCAAAAGTTCAGTGATGGCGAACAGGCAGATGACATCACACTGGTGCTTGCACGGTGCAGATCCTAGGAACGGAAAGCCACCGGGGCGACGCCATCGAAGTTCATCCGGCTCTGCGGGACGGTCTGTCCTGACGCCACCATCCTAACCGCCACAGCGTTTAGAATTGCTTTCCAGTTAAGCCCCGTTTGCCACATTCTTGTCCCGAAGTCTGCTTCGAGGACCCGAACCCCGTTTCGGGACAGCGAGCTACCCAGTGGACCACTCAGAGCTCACTTTCCGAGTGCGACGATTCAGCCAACGGATGTCAGTATCACTCACCAACAGCCCGTTCTCATTCCCCTTGGGGTCCAATTGTGCGGAGGCGACGGCGATGGAAGTAAGGAGCGACCCAGCCGATATCACCACCAAAGCGGCCGCTGGCGACGAAGGGCAATGGTCGGCCAGTGCCGGCTGGTTTGGCTACGACAAAGACGGTTACCTTGAATGGCTGGTCGGCAACTACATTGAATGGATACCGGAGAACAACCTTTATTGCGGTGAGCACCGGCCGGGGTACCGCGCCCATTGCCACAGTGAATTGCAACCTGGAGCTTCCGTGGTGGCCAAAAGTGAAGGAGCCTGCAAGGGTACTACTTCTTCCCCTTCTCTTGCTGGAGTTGTTCTTCCTGCCATTTACTGTTGATGGCGGGATAGAACTGTTCAGGGTGTCCGATGGCCCAGATTTGTTTGTGGATGATCCAATTTCCGGGATCAAGGGCCGAGGCCTGCCGGAGGGCCGATAGAGCTTTGTCCTTTTGCCCAAGGTCGAGGTAAGCGGCGGCCAGTCCCACCAGCGCACGAGTGGACTTGGGATCTTTCTCAAGCGCAGACTGGAAACCGCGCAGCCCCTCCGCATCTTGCTTGGCTTCCACACGGCGTTCCGCCAACGTCAGACGAAGGTCCAGGTTCTCAGGATCGCGCTTAACAGCCTCCTCGGCGCGGTGCAGCGCCTCTTCGATGGAGCGGGTGTACTCAAATCCGGGTTGCGTCGCCTGGGGAATGCCGGGAGCGGCCAGGAGCCGTTCGATAGCCGCCACGTCCGCTGGATTGCGAGCGTCGAAACCGCCGATTTTAGCATAGCGGAGTATCCCCTGCTCATCAACAAAGAAGCCGTTGGGGACCACAGGGAAACCGTAGAGGTCCCACAGTCCCCGGGCGCGATCCACGGCGGAGGGATAGGTCACCCCCGCGGCCTCGGTAAAGCGCCTTGCCACCTCCGCCCCCTGTGTATCCATTGAAATCGAGAGGATTTCGAAATTTTCTTGGTGGTGCTTTTCGTAGAATTTCTGCCAGACCGGCAGTTCCTCACGGCACACTCACCACGAGGCCCAGTTGAAGACCAGCACGCGATGGCCGCGGAAATCACTCAGCCGGTAGGTAGTTTTGCCGTCAAGAGAAGGAACCGTGAAATCAGGGGCGGGTTCGCCGACTTTGATTTTCTGCGCATTCCCTGGAGTTACGTTTATGACGATCAATACAGCACCCAGAAGGAGCAGTTTTAACCCACGCATGACACCTCGTACCTTGATACGAAGTCGGAATCTCAATTTTGATTTTCCCGCCAAACGGTACTATACGCCCCTTCGCCTCTGAATAGAAGGGCCGGTTGAGCTTTCACTCCAAGGACTTCGTTATTGGTGAAAACAACTGCGCCCAAAGAGAATGGATTGACTTAGGGAATAGTTCACGCCGCTATCGGTATTACCAGTATGGGCAGCTGAAACTAAACCTGCATGGATGCATCTCAGAGGTCAGAATGTTGAGTTCCGATAAAGCACAAGAAAGATTAACTGGCCGTTTAGATCGAAGGGCTTTCATCGGGACGTCTGTCACGGCGTTTGCCGGCCTTGTGGTCTGGCATTACCCAAGCTCGAAATCCGTGGAGGCTGAGGCTGCACCCTCCGGGCAGCCGAAGATGGTTCGGATCGTGGAATTCTCCGATGCGGGCATACGGCAGGGTGTTGCGGTCGTCCCGACGATCATCAAGAGCGAAGAGGAATGGCGGAAACAGCTCACCCGCTCTGCGTTCGACGTCACTCGGAAGGCAGACACGGAGATGGCATTTTCAGGCGCCTACTGGAATCTCCACGCGAAAGGACTATTCCGTTGCATCTGTTGCGACACTGCCCTTTTTAGCTCCGAGACAAAGTTTGAGTCGGGTACTGGCTGGCCCAGCTTTTGGGCGCCCATCGCGAAAGAGAATATCAAGGAAATCGAAGACCTTGGCTGGGGGATGAACCGGACGGCGGTTTCCTGCCGCCGCTGCGACGCTCATCTGGGTCACGTTTTCAACGACGGGCCGAGGCCCACAGGGCTTCGCTATTGTATGAATTCAGTGGCATTGCGGTTTATCAAGTCGGCGTGAACACAGTAAGAATCATCGGGCGGCATCTGTCATAATCTGCCTGGCGTAATGTCGCCTCAAAAGTCCGTGCGCCGGGGGATTGCAGGAGTCAAGACCAGGAGGTTTTGCCATGTTGAATTCGAGCGCTAACCGATTTCACAATTTGATTTGCATGCTCGTTCTGTTCCCTGTGTTGGAATCGATGGCCTGCTCACCTGCCCACGGACAGATCCCGGCTTTTGCCGGGGGGGCCTCTTCCCCCGTGGTCAACGGCAAGCAGATCGCCGTCTTGGCAGGAGGCTGCTTCTGGGGCGTGGACGCCGTGTTCAGGCACGTCAAGGGTGTCGCGAGCGTGGTTTCGGGGTACTCGGGCGGAAGCGCTTCGACTGCTCAGTACGACACTGTAAGCACCGGCACAACCGGCCATGCTGAATCGGTGAAGATTACCTTTGACCCGGCACAGGTTTCCTATGGTGAGTTGCTCCGAGTCTTCTTTTCCGCGGCGACGGATCCAACCCAGTTGAACCGTCAGGGTCCGGACGAGGGAACTCAATATCGCTCGGTGGTCTTCTACGCGAATGAGGATCAGAAGCAGATTGCGCTCGCCTATATCGATCAACTGGACAGGGCCAAGGTTTTCCGAAGTCCGATTGTGACCCAGGTGGTGCCATTAAAAGCATTCTATCCGGCGGAGGAGTACCACCAGAATTTCCTCGCGCGCAATCCGACCCACCCCTATATCGTCTACAATGACCTGCCGAAGTTGCGCGAACTGCAAAAACGGTTCCCCGATCTCTATAAGAGATAGCGAACCAGCATGGACAACCTGCTGTGATGAAGCTGGGCATTAAGTAGCTGGCGCGGACTCCCACGGGGTCTGAAAGAGCGGTAAAATGCTTACTGGTTGGAGGACCAGAAAGGAGCGCCCATGTCAGACCTCATCTACACTTCCGACGTGCACATCGAACGCCAGGCCCGCTCGCTACTGACACGCCTGAGCGGGCGCCTGCTGCCGGCGCTAATCTTCTTCTCTGCCTGCGCAGTCACCTCAGCGCAGCAGGCAATCAAAACCGGCCCAGAAGTCGGCTCTACTCTGCCTGCCTTTGAGGCGCCTGATCAAAACGGTCAACTGCAAAACTTGCAGACCATTCTTGGTCCGAAGGGCGCGTTACTGGTTTTTTACCGTTCGGCGGACTGGTGACCATTTTGCAAAACCCAGCTCGTCGAGCTGGAACAGCATCTCAGCAATATCCGTGAACAAGGCCTGGGGTTGGCTGCGATCAGCTATGACAGCGTGGCCGTGCTCAAGACCTTTGCGGACCGAAAGCACATTACTTATCTCTTGCTTTCTGATCCCGATTCCAAAATCATTCGCACTTTCGGGATTTTGAACGAAACCGTTCCGGCGAACTCCATGGCCTATGGCATACCTTATCCGGGAACGTACCTGGTCGATACGAGCGGCAAGGTGGTCGCGAAGTTTTTCGAGCAGGACTTTAAGGAGCGCACTCCGGCGGTGGAAATTCTCGAGCGGTTTGGGGGCGCGCTCGGCTCGAAGCAGGCGACCGTGGAGGCTAAGCATCTCCGTTTATCCACGTCCGCGAGCACGAACGTAGTCCACCCGAACCAGCGGGTTGCGCTCTTCTTGGACATTGATCTGATGCCCAAGATGCATGTTTACGCCCAGGGGGTGCAGGTCTACATCCCAATCCAGTGGAAAATGACAGAAACTGCGGCTAAGTTTTACCCGGTGAGATATCCGGCGCCGGAGATGCTCCGCCTGGAGGTCATAAAGGAAACTGTGCCCGTGTACCGCGGCCACGTTCGTTTGGGGGAGGACGTTGTGATCGGCACGGAGGCCCAGGTGAAACCCAGGCTGAATGAGCACGGTGAGATGGTCCTCGAAGGTTCGCTTCGCTATCAGGCTTGCGACGATCACGAGTGTTACATTCCAGAGACCGTCCCGCTGAAGTGGACATTCTCATTCGAGCCACTCGACCGCGAGCGCGTCCCTGCCGAGATCCAACGCAAGCCCAAACCTTGAGGACGAGGAGTGGCTCCGGAACAGGAGGGGGATGAATGAAAATAGAGACGCGCGCGATCCTTCAGCGGGGGCTCACCGAACTCTTGCGGATGACGGAAGGTATGCTGTTCCTGCCAGTCGCTTCCGAGCGGTATCCGCTTCCTTTGGCCCTGGCGGTTTACGGGGAGGTCCCTGACCCCGAGCGGGTCCGAAGCGAAGTGCGTGCAGGTATCGAGTCCGACCCCCTCCGCCTTCTCGAGGCGTGCCTCGTCCTGCTTGAGCTTTATGCCTGCAACCAGCCTGGAGTATCCGAATCGGTGCCCGACGACGAGGCTTTCCTGACCCAGATCTTCGCGAGCAAACGTATGAATGGCTGGATCGTTCTGGTCGGCGACGCGAATCAGGAGGAAACCCAGGCTGCGGTGAACGCCCGCTGGCAGTTTAGATTTATCGAGGCAGGGGAAACGTGTACTAGTCTTTACGTCTTGCTGAATGTGTTGACGCGATACGCGTTCGTGTACGGACGGATTCCGCTCGGCGACACTCATCTGCTCGGACACTTCATCGAAGACATTACCTCGGGTTTAGTCGTAGGGCGCGGAAAACTGAATGACTTGGAGTTGACCCTATCTCTTGCCGCCATGCGGGTCGGCCTGCCGGCCGTCACGCCTCCAGACTATCCTTTCCAGCTCGGACGCCACATTCGCGCCGGCTCATTGGATGAAATCGTCGATGCCGTGGCGAGTTTTCCCAGCATCCGGCGCCTGCTGGATCATCCTGAACTCCCGGCCTTACCTGACTACCTGAACCCCTCCCACGCCAATCCTGGACTCCAACTTGGCGAAACGTGGGGAGACACACCCGAGAGCTTCTATCTTCTGCGCAAAGGGGGGGTGGAAGTGGCCGGTGTCAAAGTAACGGGAATACCTTCAGGTGCGATGGGCGTTCTGCTGACTGTTGACGCCGAGCCGCTAGACGCTTTCGACCGTCGCTATATCGAGTCTCGTGCGGCGCGGGTCTTTTCAAAGATGCCCAGGGTTTCGGCGAGACATGCCTCCGGCAGGCTGGTGCTGGGGCTTGCGCCCGGCTTAGGCTTGCCACCGGAGTGGATTGGCGAGTCCCTGGTTGCGGCGGTACGTAATGAGTTTCCGCGAATCGTCAATGTGCATGTGGAAGTTATCTTCGACCGCGAGCGCTTGAACGCTCTGGACGCCGAGGTCTCAGCCGAAAGGGCTCGGCGGAAGCAGGAAATCGCGGCAACGACCGAGGAGAGCGTGTCCGAATTCATCACTTGCGTAGGTTGCTCAGCTTTCGCGCCTGATCACGTGTGCATACTTACGCCTGAGCGGCCCCCGCAGTGCGGTCGCGCCTACGAGTTCATCAAAACCGGGGCACTCTACGCGTACGATGACATGACCAACATCCATCACCGTGAGTTGCACTCCGGAGTTAATTCCTTTGGAACCTGCTCCAAGGGCGAGCTTCTCGATTCCTCCGCCGGGGAGTGGTCAGGCGCCAGCCAGGCGGCCGCGCGTCTGACGGGAGGAAGGATCACACGCGTCCAACTGCATTCCCTCAACGAAGCGCCACACACAGGGTGCGGGTGCTTTCAGTTGATCATGTTCAGGACCGATCAGCCCAAGCCTGGAATCGGTATTATGGAGCGCGGCTACAAAGGACGTGCTCCGGACGGTCGCGCGTGGCGCGACCTGCATTATGCGTTGGGCGGGAAACAGACCGCTGGCCTCGCCGACGCGGCGTGGGGATACCTGCATTCGCCGAAGTTTCTGGCTGCCCACGGTGGGCGAAAAAGTGTGGTGTGGGCCAGTCCCAAGGTTGCCGCCTTGATGCCACCGGCGAACGGAAGCGTGTAGTGGGTAGGTTCTCTCTTGCTTCTCCGCAGGGGTCTCTGTTTCGAAGGTGCAGAGGCGTTTTCCGTGTAGGAGGCGGCTCCGGCCTCCGTGCTCGGGAAAGGTTAAAGACAATCGGCTTCCTTCTCGAGCCTCATGCTCTCTTAATGCCGGCCGAGCCGTTCCACGAGATGTTCAACCCCAACACATTATTCCTCAGCCTCGACATTACGAAAGGAGTTATTTTGGGTTAATCCGATGGACACTGAAATCAAGGCCTGGGTTTTCGACGCTTATGGAACCCTGTTTGACCCTTTCTCTGTTCAGGGAAAAGCCGAGAGGATCTTCCCCGGTCGGGGCGAGGCTCTGAGCCGGCTCTGGCGCTCCCGTCAACTCGAATATACGTGGCTGCGAGCCCTGATGAATCATTACGTGGATTTCTGGCAGATTACGCGGGAAGCTCTGGTCTATGCCAGCCGCAGTCTGGGCTTATGCTGCGAGGCAACACAGCAAGAGGAATTGATGCAGGAATACCTGCACCTGGAGATTTATCCCGATGTGATGGTGGGGCTCGAGGCCCTCCCCAGCCAGCGCCTGGCAATCCTCTCCAATGGCTCGCCGCGGATGATAGAGGCGGTAGTCGAAAACGCCGGCCTGGGACAGGCGTTTTCCTTCTTGCTCAGTGTGGACACGGTGAAGACTTACAAACCCAGCCCCACCGTCTACCAAATGGCTGTGGAGGCGTTGAGGTTGAAGAAGCGCGAGATCGGCTTCATATCTTCAAATTACTGGGACGCAGCGGGTGCTGCCGCCTTCGGTTTTCCGGCTTTCTGGCTCAATCGCTCCAAATCGACCCCCGACGAGTTGGGAACCGCGCCTGAGGCCACTATCATGGGGCTTCGTGAACTCGCCGACTTGTGCTGAGTGAGGGAAACCCCGCTTGGCTTGTCTTTCGGCGCGGAGGTTTTATGCTCGCCTATTCCTCGGCGGCATTGGCAAGTCGCGCGCCCCGGTTTCCATGCGTGCCGAATTGCTTACAGTTTGCGGGTCACAATCAGCCACCAAACTTGGTCATCTACTGGGCGGTCAATGAAGCGATCTTGTCGGCTGATGATCTCAAAACCTGCGCTGCGAACTTCCGTTTCAACCAAATCTGGGCGCAGTTCATGATGTTCTGTCTGCGTCTCACGAGACTCCACGGCACCGGATCGCGGACCTCGATCGACAATGACCAGACGCCCGCCCGGTTTCAACGAGTCGGCCAAGTGATGCAGGATTAGCTTTGGTGCTGTTAATTCGTGATAGGTAGTCGCTATCAAGACCGCATCTGCAAATCCTGCGGGGAGTCGGGGATCATCCGTTTCTCCGCGAATAGTCTTGAGATTGAGCTGGTCTCGTAGGAACGCCCTAATTCGAAGGAAGACCAACGATTCCTGGCGGATGTCCTCCGCTACGACGCCGCCGTTCTTGCCGACCAGAGAAGAAAGCTTGAGCGTGAAGTAGCCAACTCCAGAACCGAAATCCACCACCACGCTGCCTTCGTGGAGATTCAGGGCCTGGATCACGTCGGATGGCCGCTGCCATTGGTCTCGGTCGCGTTCGATTTGGTCCAGCACATTAAGAGTTTGATGGCCTTGGTAAAAATAGCTCAGCAGGAGAAGCAGCAGCACAGTGCAGATCAGGAAAAGTGCTACGCGAACACGATACATTCGTTGGACACGGTCATCGGGTATCAGCGTCATGTGCGTAACAAGAGGCCCTATGTTGCCATCAAGGGCGTCCTCATCATAAGTCAAGTAAAGAGGCGTCGGTACGGGCTAAAAGTGGGTGGTGCTCTCTCAAGCGGCCAGTTAGAAGACGGCCCGGCCGGTGGTGGCAAAGGTGGAGCATCATGCGGGAGAGTTGTTCCTGCGCTGCCAACCGGATGGCGCGTCGCAGCGGGGAAGCAAACGGCCCTCAGGAAAGAGGGGGGACGGAGCGGTGTCTGAGAAATCGCTTGGAATGATGCGCTTCGGGAGCCTGGGTGCCCCGAGGAGGCAGGGCTGGCCTCCTTCCCTGGGATGCCGGAGTCGTCGGGATGGAAACGACGAAAAAGACGGCTCCAACGGAGGCGATTGGGCGTAAAATGGATGCCGGTCAGGATAGCAAAACGGAAATCTTGCCTGAAAGAGGCTATAGGAAACCACAAAGAACGGAAGCAAGTTCTGGCACGGCCTTCTCAAGGGAGGTGTTCGATGTGTTCGCCGGTCACCCCCATCCACATTTCACTCCAAAACATCCTGTTAGCGACTGATTTTTCTTCTTGCTCGGAGACGGCCCTATCGTACGCCATCGGCATGTCCCGGCATTGCGGCTCCACGCTGCACACGGTGAGTGTAATCCCTCCAGACATTAATGCTGATGTGTACCTACAAGACCCCTTATACCTTAGGCATTCTGCTGAGAACAAGATGGCAAACCTTGTAAAGTCCGGTCTTTTCAAGGGAATCAAGCATCACGAATTGGTCAAAGAAGGCTTCGGCTCTATCTCAGAGGTACTTTTGGAGCTGATCGGTAGATTTGAAATTGACTTGATCGTGCTTGGCACCCATGGCCGTGGGGGAATCAAGAAGCTCGTGCTCGGCTCGGTAGCGGAACAGATTGCTGACTCTGCGTACTGCCCCGTGCTCACAGTAGGGCCACACATCCCTTCGAAATTGGGGCCGGAACTGAAGCTGCGGAGAATCCTGTACGCGACCGACTTGCTGCCCGGTTCGGCCAGAGCGCTTACGTATGCGCTGTGGCTGGTGGAGCACGAGCACGGCCACCTGACTTTGCTTTATGTTCTCAAGATGCCCACCGATGTTCCGTCGGGATACCCAGAGGCTGAGAGGGACACTGCAACGAAGCGCCTTGCGGAACTCCTTCCGCCCGAGACAACCCTTTCCGTGGAAACGGAATTCATCGTGGAGATCGGGGCGTCGGCGGAACACATCCTGAAGGTGGCTGAAGACCAAGGTGCAGACCTGATTGTGATGGGACCTCACCATACCTCCCACCCTGGGGTATCCGCGCATCTACCGTGGGTCACGCTTCACCAGGTGCTTTGCCGTGCCCGGTGCCCCGTCTTGACGGTGCGGGATTGATATGCTGAGAACTTGTTCCACGCAAGCCATTGCAGGGGAAACATCTCAGGATGAGTGAAACCCGCAAGGAGACAGAAAAGCGTTGGTGGAGAACCCCGCTGTTACAGCGGATAGCCTCCCTCCAGTCACGTGAGGACCAGCTATTCCTTGTTCTAACGCTGGCCATCGGCGCCTTGACGAGCTTGGCGGTTGTCGCTTTCATCTTGCTCACTGAACGACTGGGAATGCGGCTCTATCCCGTGCATAGCGCTGCCTGGCGACGGGTGCTAACTCCGGTGGCGGGCTCGCTGGGCGTCGGGTATCTGCTGTACCACTACTTTCCGTACGCTCGAGGCAGCGGCGTACCGCAGACCAAAGCTGCGCTGTTCGCCCGCGAAGGTGTGATTACCTTACGCACGGTCCTCGGAAAGTTCTTTTGCACCTCAGCCACACTGGCCAGCGGAATCCCGCTGGGGCGCGAAGGACCTGCCGTCCAAATTGGCGGTGGCATTGCCTCGGTGCTGGGCCGTCGTCTGGGACTGCGACCCGAGAAGGTAAAGGCGCTCCTACCGGTGGGAGCTGCGGCAGCAATTGCGGCCGCGTTTAATACCCCGCTGGCGGGAGTGCTGTTCGCGCTCGAGGAAATCATGGCCGATCTCCATGCACCGGTGCTGGGCTCGGTGGTGCTGGCCTCAGCGACTTCCTGGGTGGTGCTACGCCTGCTTCTGGGCAATAACCCCCTCTTCAACGTGCCGCAATATCGACTGGTCCATCCCTTGGAATTCGGGGTCTATGCGGTGCTCGGCGTGGTCGGCGGTCTGGTATCGGTTGCGTTCACCAAGCTCTTGCTGGGCATGCGGGAGCGCTTCCTCCGGTCCCCGAAGAAGACCGTATGGTTCCAACCCGCGGCGGGCGGGTTGATGGTCGGCGTGATGGGTTGGTTTGTACCACAGGTCATGGGCGTGGGTTATGGGTATGTTGGTGACGCCCTGAACGGAAGGATGGCGCTCAAACTGATGGTCCTACTGGTGGTCCTGAAACTCTTGGCTACCACCACCAGCTATGCTTCGGGCAACGCCGGCGGGATTTTCGGACCCAGCCTGTTTATCGGCGCCATGCTGGGAGGTACGGTAGGAAGCGTAGCGCATCGCTTGTTGCCAACCTATACCGCGACAGCCGGGGCCTACGCTCTAGTCGGCATGGGTACGGCCTTCGCGGGTATCGTGCGCGCGCCCATGACCTCCGTAGTGATGATCTTTGAGACGACACGAGACTACACAGTCATCGTCCCTCTGATGATCTCCAATCTGGTGAGCTTCTTCATTTCCTCGCGGTTGCAGCGGGAACCCATCTACACTGCCCTAGCGTTTCAGGATGGCATCCACCTGCCCACGGCCGAGACGCGCCAGCGCCATGATCAGCATCAGGTAAGGCAGGCGATGCATTCCGCGGTGGAGGTTCTGCCCGCGCAGGCGACGGTCGGGGAAGCCTTGGAACAGGCTAGATCGAGTGCATTCGGAGCTTGGCTGGTGACCGATCAGCGAGGAGTGATAGGTGTTATCAGCCTGGCAAAGCTCGAGCGAGAGCTTGCAGAAGGCGCTGCTGCCAAGCCCTTAGGTGAGCTGGTGGATGCAAGCGCTTTTCCGCACGCCCACCCGGACCAGACGCTTGATTTGGCGCTTGAGCGCATGGGCGCGGCCCGGCTCGAACTCTTGCCCGTCGTTAGCCGCGCTAACGTACACAACCTCGAAGGCGTCATAACCCTGCGCGATGTTCTGAATTCGTTTGGTGTCGGTCCGCACGACCCAGCTTGACACTCCGCATAGGAGTATCCAATCATCAGCGGTTTTCCGGCAACAGGTACCTGCCCAGTGATTTCTGCACCCACTTTCGTTTCGAGGCATGAGTTATCCTTCGCCCACGTCGTCGTACTGGTCCAGAAGTCATGGAATTGATCGAGAACTCCAAATAAGTTTTCTCCAAAGTGAGCGATGAATCGCACCGCCGCCCCTTTCCGCGGTCCTGGTTGCCGAGGAGCCTGACAATTCTGTCATTTGTCGCCTAAATCGCAGCCGGTAGCGTGGGGTCCGGACCGCTCCAAAAAGGGGGCTGCTGAGCTTTATGATTCGCCTTCTCGATGATCGCCGCGCAGACCGCCGACAATCGGCGGCATCAGCGTAGCTGTTGACAGCAGCCCTTACCACTAGAAAACAGGATTACGCCTGAACCACGGTCGTTGACGCTTCCGCTCCACTTGGACGTAAAACGGGCTACCCGTAGAACTGCGTCCCCTGACTCCCCCGAAGTCGGCTTCCCGCCCCGTGACTACGCCTGCGGTCGACAGCCGAGCACTTCAGGGTGTCAGCGTGAGACAGTCAAACGGAGCAAGCGGTCGAGCGTGATTATGACAGCCAACATCGCGATCAGAATCGCGGCAGCCTGCGTTGAGGTGCCTGAAAGCGCCGCAGGTCTTGACTTTGATGTTGGGCGGGATCCTGCGCTGAAGTATCTTCGATGGCCATTATTGCGAGCGAAAAACTAATGTTTGACGCTCGCCAAAACGTGCCAAGTAACACCTTACGTTTCAATCTGCGCAGCAGCCCCGGAGGCGGGGCATTTTCGCTCATTCGACGCCAGCAGCTTGCGGGCGGTGCCGTAGCCGATATCGAGCTTGTCTGCGATGCTGCGCAGGCTGAGGCCCTGCGTCCTCAATCGGACGATGGCGTCGAGGGCAACGATGCGCCGGGGGCGGCCGAGCCGCTTCCCGATGCGCCGGGCATGGCTCAGCCCAGCCTTCACTCTTTCTTGGATTAGCGACCTCTCGAATTCCGCCATCGCTGCGATGATTCCGAACATCAGCCGCCCGGAGGGCGTGCTTAAGTCAAGATTGTCCTTCAAACTGGCGAACGCCACGCCGTAGGAGTCGAGGTCGGCGAGGGCGTTGACCAAATGCTTAAGCGACCTGCCGAACCGGTCCACCTTCCAGACCAGGACGATGTCGAAGTGCCGCCGATGGGCGTCGGCCATGAGCCGGTTCAATTCTGGGCGGGACTCCTTGGAGCCGGACACGCCCTGGTCAACGTATTCGGCCGAAATTTCCCAGCCCCGGCGGGATGCGTGTTCACGCAGGTCCGCCAACTGCATTTCGGGATGCTGGCCATTCAGGGTGGAAACCCTGGCGTAGAGTGCGGCTCGCATGATCCTGTTCTCCTTCATCAGTAATCTCGTAAGGGGGGGCTGTTGAGAAGAGATATCCCCAATTGTAATATACATACGCGAATGAGCTTGCTTGATGGAATTCTTCTGAGCGTTACGATGTGGATGCCCTGCTGGCGGAAGTCAAGCGCCTGCGCAATATGCTGGGGCGAGCGCATCAAGAGCGCCGGAAAGGACGCCCAACCCAGGCCGTCGGGAGACTCTGACGCCGTTGATTGCGGGTAATGGCCAAAGGTGGGCTGTTGCCTCCTTAGCCGCATGGGCGCAAGGCACTTCCGCGGCAACGCCGTTTAACCGTCAAAGTGCCCGGTGCGGCGGACCCCCTGTGATTACTCTACATTTGGCAGGAGCTGTTTCCTCAAAGCCCATTTCTGGATCGTGATGGTTACATCCCGGCCTAGCCGCGATTTGCAAAGAAGAAATCGGTTGGCTCATGGTGATGTCGACCATTGCAGGCCAATTACTTCCTCGTCCTACTCCTCCGTGCGCATTAAGACGAGTATCTCATCGCGGATCATTTCAACCCCCCACGCGAGTGCGTTATGCAATGTGTCGGTGGATCTCAGAACGGGGGCGAGATCTGGGCCCTGAAGCGCGATGTGAGCTCTGTCATGGGGAAAACCTGCGATGGACATGTGGATGTGGGGACCTCGTTTATACCTTGCATGGTCAGAATCTGGTGGGAGTGACGGATCGCAGTGCAGGCAGACAATTTCCCTTTCACTGATTTCAGTTGTTTCGTAAACGTTGAGATATGCCTGATCCAGTACGAAGCGGTTACGTGTCTCCAGACGCCATGCCTCAAAGTACATGGCGTGATGTCTTCTGGCGTCAATAGTGAAGCGCCAGTCTCTATAGTTGCTGGTAGGACGGGCTTCATCATGTGTCCCGATGACGACACGCGCCGTCCCGATGGGTTGCCGAGTCCATGCTGGCCCGGCAGCCCTCCGAGAAATCGGACGAAGCAGTTGCTGAATTCGTGTCCCGCGTCGTGCTAACTCTTCCTCAGAAAGGCGCATGTTACGTCTGAGCCTCTTCGAGTCCCAGAGCCTTCCGTTCAATCGCCGTAAGCCCGTAGGCGTCACTGACGAAGAGGTCTATCTCTGCGTTCAGCGTCTCGGACTGCTGTCCATCGGCCCTTAACCGCTTATCTACTAGCTCTAGTAGTCTTTTCTTTTGGGGTGAGCCCCATCGGTTAATGTCAGGGACCGGTGTTTTCTTCAATGTCTTCGATTCCAACATCGTGTAGCCATGTCGATATACATGTGAATGGGTCTGAATGTACCAGAAGCACGCGCTGGAGTTTAGGACGGCGAGCATCAGCTTGAGAATCTGCTCCTCATCACTGGGAACACGTGCGATTAGAAATGGCGAACGGGATACCGCATACCGGCCTCTTCCATCGAACGCAAAGCGCGGCATAATTACTAAATGCGGAACTACAAGCTTGGGTCGAAGCAGACTGTTAGGTTCTCGTGGCCACATCGGCTCCCACCAAGCCTTTCGGTACCGAGCCAATCCTTTGCGCCCTTCTAAACGCGCCCGGTGTTTTACTAAGTAGTCCCACGTTTTTCGAAAATCATCCCGAAGCATTTTCTCGGTTACCTTAACGCCGTCGAAATACGGATAGAAAACAAATTGCGAAATGCGCTTCGGCACAGTATACGGTTGCATCTCGCGATCAGTTAACAAAGGAACGAACAGAGAGGGCTTATCTTCGGGAACAACACTGCTGTCAACAACGAAAATATCGTCAGCCCCGGTGACGACACCCTCCCGCACTTCCAAGAACTCATCAAGGGCAGGCAAACTGCCTAAGCGGGTATTTATGGCGGCCTCTGTCGGGACAAGCAACGACCAGCCTTCTGACTTGAAAGCCGACTGTTCAACCTCATGAATGCTATAGTACTTACCCTCAATTCTTTTGCCCTCAATGGCGTCTTGAAGCGCGTGACCAACCTGATCTTGGCATTTAATTATTGTCGCCTTAACATCGGGCAGGTTTTCACCCTTCTTTTGGACGATCAGGAGGATTACGTAGACGCTGGTATCCTCGAACACCCGGATCGCCGACAAGTCCGCCAAGCAGTGAAGCCAGCATTGCTCAAGAACCCAACTGCGGATCCCTTGTGCACTCTTACTGAGCAAAAAGCTGTGAGGAAGAACAAAGAGGCCAAAGCCTCCGGGAACAAGACGCTGGACGGCGTCCTTGATAAACGCGAGGTAAAGGTCAATGCGCCCACTTCCCTGAGAACCGAGAAATTCAGTTAGGCGCGCTCGTGTTCCGGCATCCTGCACGTCTAAGGAAACAAACGGAGGGTTCGTCAAGGCCGCGTCAAACGGGGCCTCAGCCTCTGGTGGTCGCGGAGCCGCGTCAAAGAAATCCTTTTGAAACACGGATAGCGCTGTCGGCAGTCGATTCGTAAGAACCAGATACAACAGAGAGAGGGACAATTGGGTTGCTGCCACAGCATTCGGGTCCCGATCCAAACCGACCGTGTTGATGAATGCGGCCTCCACTAGTTCTGGGCGCAAAGAGTCGTTGGTAGGATCGCACTGAAATTCGAGAACAGTCCTGAGAAAAATACCAGAACCACACGCCGGATCGGTCGTCCGAAGTCTTTTGAACTGGTAAGGGGGGATGTGCTCCCGGAGGAACCTTGCAAAAAACCGTGCAATGAACTGTGGAGTATAGACGGCGCCATGCGACTTATCCGAAAACTCGGACGGGAGCTGGGGAAGCAGTCTCAGTTGTGCTGATTCATCCTGCCTCAACAATGAAACGTACTGCTCATAGATCCGACTTAACGCGTGCTTTGAGATCACAGCAAAGTCGTATCGATATGGAGCAAAACGATTTTCGTAAAAATCAAACAGCAAACTTCGCACGGTATCCCGATCGAGTTCACCGAATCCAAGCAGGTCTGGTTCGTGAAACAAGAACCCCGGAATGTTGGACCCCACAATTTCCCGGAGGGCATCGCTTAAAAGAGTGCCCACATTATTAGGCGCATTTTCTTGCCTCCATCGTTCCAGCAATAAGTCCTTATCGTTTGCCGTCAACCGTCGCCGATGATCTTCAAGCGCTCTGACAAAAACTAGAGAATTAAAGAGGCGTGCTAGTTGTTCAATGGTGACCGAATTGCCCAGTTCCGCGCTTAGACTTCTCTTCCAGAGTGATATGGTTCTGATCAGCGCATCGTCGAGAGCAGGAATGTTAGGGCTTGGCCGACGACCTACGATCTGCTCGAACATTTCGCTTCGGAGGTTATCGTAATTCTCACGCGAAAACTCTCGCTGCGCCACCGAAGTCGGAACTCTGGTTCGAACATAAACGAAGTTAACTGCAGACCCGTCGATCGCTATGTGCCAGTCAACCAGGTTGTTGTATGACACACTTAAGAGCGCTTGGCGCTCATCAGATGACAAAGTTGAATACTGTTTGGGACTCTGTAAGAACGAAACAACTGCGCTGTTTTCGAGACCATGTTCCACCAGCAATTGGGCACTGGCAACGCGCCGCAGTTCAGGTTGATCAAGGCGATCCGTCGGCCGCCAGCCGAGCTCGCGCGAGAACTCCTGGAGCCGAACCGCGCGGTCAGATTCCGGAAGATGACCGGATGTCAGTTGTAATACCACGTCGAATTGGTTTGCCATCGCAGTTTCGCCTAATATTCGCCCCCTAAAATAACGCAACTGCGTGAGAAGATCAAGGGCTTTTTGGCTGCTCGAAAGCGCGAGGCGGGTGGCGCGCAATTACGTCTTCCAAGGGGTTACGCCGCGGTTTTCGTTCTATTGTGTTAATAAACACGTTGAGAATGTCATATTAGAACGGCTGAGTAAGGTAAAGCGCGCCCATCTCCTGTCAACCGAAAGCCTACTCCTAACCGCCCCTGAGCGCAATCCGACGCCCAACTGCAAGATGGCTCTCGGATTTACACATCCCAGTTCATTCGACGATAAGTTGGCTAACCGTACATCTGACCGTCTAGGTCCCGATGCAACAGAATAGATCGTGCCTTCATAAGTCCAGTGGCGGTCGCGGCGGTTACCAAACAGCATTGAGCGCGGAAGAAACTGCGCACGAAGTTTCTCAGAATCTCGACCACTGAGCCGGTCTCTGCCACGGCTGCTCCTTTTTCCCCACCACAGATCCACACCCGGTGCAGATGTAGCTGTGAATTTCCTTATCGAGCAGCACCAGCAAAAGACGCTTTCGCACCGGCATGGCGCGTCTGCAGGTCGGGCAGAAGAGCTGGCTCGCCTCCAAGTCTTCAAAATCCTTTTGTTGGTCCGGTGGCATCATCAGAGTTGGGAACCCTTAACCTTGTGTTGTTCCTCGCACCACCATTTTGCCGAAATTTCGGCCCATCGGCAACCCAGGAGAGGCCCACCAACGACATTCTCCAGGCCCCCAACAATATAGCGCCTGTTCCGCCGAAGGCGGGAAGATGTTCTTCGCTACAAGGACCTTCTCGAACAGCTTTCTGCGGGGTCGCTCACTGTCCTTCCAAGGGCTGGGCCCAGGCTAGCGTGCCTCCGAGCCGATGATGAGAAGGCACGTCTGTCGGGTCTGGAAGCCGAGTTCAACCACAATCGCAGGGAACGGCTCGGTGACTGTGCTAATGCGTCAGAAGTCCCAGTCCTCGTGTTCCTGCTTCCTGGTGGGAACCTTGCCCATGCACACAGCGCATTTGTAATGGCTGTCCGTAGCCACCCTGGTGCCCCTCGGCAGTCCGAGCGCGGCCATGATCTTCCTGACCATCGGCTTGCTCTTGATGATGCAGCGGTCGGCGAGCAGGGTGAAGCGGCCGGTCGCATCGAAAGGGTTCACCCGCCCGCGAGGGCAGTCCTCGTAGGGAATCCCCTGGGGAACGACGCCGCCTCGCTGCAAGCGCGCCCAGAACTCAGGATGGCCGAGGGCAGATGTCCGGAAGCCCGCAAGGCTTGGGACTTCGGTCCACGGCAGGCCATCAACGATTGGCTTCCCGTCGACCACAAAGAAGAGTCCGACCCTGGGCACTTTTGCCTTCTTCGCACCGGCAGTGGATTTCTTCCTCACGGATAATCCCTTAGGCTATCGGTCTTGGAGGTCGATTGCAGCCGGCTGCCTGCTCAGGCCGCCGTCATCGCCCGGGATGGAGGCGTTCACGAAGAGGGTGTCGCTCGTCCGCAGCGTGCCGTTTCCGGCATGGATGTGCCCGGAAACGGGCACGCTAGGAACAACGAGTTGTGGGGTTGCAGGCTACGGCAGCAGCTTGCCGCCGCTAACGTTCGTCACCGTCGTCTTGCCGGTCTTCAGGTCGATGGACTTGATGGACTGTGAGGTCACTTGGCCGCTGTCGGTGCGCCAGGTGCCGGTGATAATTTTCTTGCCGTCGTTCGTCACTAGGGTTTCGTGTTCGAGTTTCATATTCACTCCTCCTGTTGATTGGTTTGTTGGTGCTGCGAATTTCCGTTGCCGTTCCCGGCGCTTGCCCTTCCATCGCGCGTGCCCAGCGCCATCCCAGTAGCCGCAGCGCTGTCGCACAGCGCCGCCAGCCGCGCTCGATGCTTCGCCGCGAGCGCCTGGGCTTTCTCGATGGCGGCCCCGGCCCTCTTCAGATGGCTGTCGATCTCGTCGATGTCAGTGAGCGTCCTTCGGACCTCGTCCGCCAAGGCGGCGTTCCTGTGCAGGAAATCCGGCCCCTCTGTTCTCATCCGCTCGAACACGGGGCGCAGCACTTCGAGGTCGCGGGGCAGCCATGCCCGCGTCGAGCGCAGGACCCATACCCCATCCTCCTGCGCCCACCGCCGCTGCCGGTCCGCGTGCCGCAGTTGGGACTCGTCACGCGTGATGAGCAAGGCGACGGCAAGGTGGCGTTGCTTGGCGTCCCTCACCAGCTTCCTGACATCGGACTGGGCAACCACAGCCTTGTCCTTGTTGTCCACGACCATCGCGGGATCAAGGGCGTTGCCCGCCGCGTCTGCGAAGGCCATCAGGTAGTCGCCGTTTCTCGGCAGCTTCTCGCCAAGCCAGATTCCCGGCCACGACCTCGCCTCTTCGGCAAAATCAATCTCCTCTCGCTTCCCGACGCGGGCCACCTTCGCCATCTCGGCCTCGAGCTGCCGGTTGCGCTCGCGGAGGCTCCCTATCTCTTGGAGGTAGTCCTTACCCTGCCGGGCAAGGTCGTTCGCCCGTGCCTTCTCGCCGCTCAGCGCAGCCTCTAGCTCGGCACGCGCCCTGGCGACCGCGGCATTCCTCTGCTCCTCCGCCAGCCTCTCGACTGCCTCAAGCTCCGCAATCCGCCTCGTCATGGCGGCAGCCTGCTCCTGCAATTCCTTCGCGGCAGCCAGGCGCTCTTCCTGCCGGACGTTTTCCAGCGTCACGGAGGCGCTCTCTTCAAGCCCCTTCAGGCGGGCTGTCAGCTCGCTCTTCTCCGCCTGGAGCCGCTGCAATTCTGCGGCATGCTTGCCTGTGAGCTCGGCGGTTCGCCTGGCAAGCTCACCGTCGAACTTCGCCCAGCGGGCCTGCTCGGCATCCTTCTCCTTCTTCAAAACGAGGCGGATGGCCTCCTCCGCGCTAAGCTGCGCGACGCGGGCGAAGTCCTTCATGCCGAGCCGCTCAAGGACCTCCGTGCGGCTGAGCTCGCCCTTGCCGAGGCACAGCGGGCACTCAATGGCCTCGGGCAACTGTACGGTTGCGTCTGTCATTGCCATTGTTATCTCCGTCCCTCGATGCCTCACATCAGGTGCTGGGCGGCCGGGCCGGCGCCTGCCGGAACCACCATGGTGGGGATAGTCTCGGCGCTCTCCCTCTGCGCCTCCCGCACCCACCGGACCACGCTGGCACGGCTCACCGAATATCTCTTCGCCACCTTCGTCAGCGACATCCCCGAGAGGCGGTCTGCCACGAGCCTCGCATGGTTAACTTGGATTGGCGACCTCCCGAGGCTCAACCCCTCCAGCCTGCGCCGCCGCATGCCCGCCCGGATGCGCTCTGCGATCAAAGAGCGCTCGAACTCGGCCATGGCCCCCACTATCTGGAACATCAGCCTCCCGGATGGCGTGCTGAGGTCCCAATTGTCCTTGAGGCTTACGAACGTGAGTCCCAGCGCCTCCAGCTCGGCGATCGCCGTGACGAGGTGCTTGAGCGAGCGCCCGAAGCGGTCCAGCTTCCAGACCAGGATGGCGTCGAAGCGGCGCTGGTGCCCGTGGGCCATCAAGCGGTTCAGGCTGGGACGGGAATCCTTGGAGCCTGACACGCCAGCGTCCACATACTCGCCGACGACCTCCCAACTGCGGTGCGATGCATACTCCCGCAGCTCGACGAGCTGCGTCTCTGGGTTCTGTCCGTTCAGGGTACTGACTCGGGCGTAGAGCGCGACTCGCATTTTATGCTGCTCTCCTTTTTTCGGTTGCTACCGGACGGGTGCTCGGCGCCTGTTCCACGGGAGACTGCGGGGCCTGGTCCGGGCGGACAACGGTGAAGGCCGGACACCCCGGCGGATGCCGGTGCTCGTTGGCGAACATGCGGTGAGTGCTGTCGGAGAGAGGCCTCACATATTTGGTATACACTCGGCGCGGCGGTTTTCCGGGAAAAAGTTGAGAGCGCTCGAGAATTTGGCTGGTGAGATACGGGATCCGGCTTGGGGACCGACGGGCAAGAGCTTCTGTTCCGGCAAAAGGCGATTGCGCTGGGCACGCAATCAACTGGCGTATGCTATCATCGCGTCTAACTTTGCGGTCGAAACCGGCGGTCCGCCAAGGCTTGTTTGTCCCGCAAGTGCGCGGGAGGGCCGAGCATTATGCGGCAAGCTCCGGCTCCCGATGGGTCCGGACCGGGCCAGATCTCCCCGCAACCCCCTGAGACCAAGCGGCTTGGGGTGGGGACCCCCTCGGCCACGGTCGGCAGGGGCGGGACGGGCACCCCTGGGTGCCGCCGTTCTGCCGGACGCTCCGGAATCCCGAATCAAAGAGGGCGCATGAGCCTGAGCTACTATTTCACATTCAGCGCACGGCCGGAAACCACGGCCGAGGAGCTGGTGGCTTTCCTCAAAGGGGTCGAGACAGAGGCCAAGCGGATGGGGTTCTATCGGACGCTGGTCGTTAACGCCTCGTTCGATACGGCGAAGAGGCGGGAGTTTGCAAAAGCGGCTGACGGCTGGACTGCGGGTGCAGGACGGACGCTTAGCTGGCGCGACACTTGCCGACGATGCCTCCGTGCAGAGAGATAGCCCTCAGGATGGAAGCTGCCACCTGATGCCGACCAGTGGAGCCGTCCTGGTTGTAACCAACGAGCAGGGGACGAGGTCATCTTCGGGTTCTTCCGTTACCCGGAGGCAGTCAAGGATGTGAATGGGAGCACCGTAGCCGAGACTGGGCTCAAGGGCAGCTGGTATCTAAGCGGCTACGTCGACAGCGCCGACCCTCGCTACCGAAGGATTGTCCGCCTGTTTGCAGCCGAAGGGTTCCTGCAAAGCGAAGAGGACGAGTTCGCAGGCGGCCACGCGGCCTGACAGGCCGTTGCGTGCAGGCGGGGCCGGCACCGAGCGGGAAGATTCGGGTTTGACCCGACGCTTGGCACATGGGAGATCCCAAGAGCACCACTGTTTCCCCAAACAAGGCGGTCGGCTCGAAGACCCGGGGGCCAGAGAGAGGCTGCCCAAAAGCTTCGGAAGAAGGCTGCCGAGGTGTGAGCACCCGCTCCTCCGTCGTGGCCCCCTAAGCCCGGGGAGCTGAGCCATTCTGTGCACGGTTCCCCGTGCTTGCCAATGCGTTCAAGAACACATTCTGAGGCCAAAGTCTCCCAACTTGGTCTTGAGGGCCAACGGTGCCTTTGGCTTCCCGCCAGATTGAGTCGCAAATGCGGCTTACCCATACGACATGTGACGGGGAATCGGCAAACTCTGTGCCGTGATTAATCTCGCGAGTGCCCTGCCAGGACAAGCTTCCGCGAAGCCGACTTCGGGGGAGTCAGGGATTGCACTACTACGAGGAGCGACACATCCTGCCCATTTGCGCTGTGTTGCCGCGAAGGTGGCAGGATTTCTTCCGAGTACCCCGTTATTCACCCGGAATGTCTATTTGACCATGGTCTCGGTGATGAACAGTAGGCGCGAGGGGTCGCGATGCGACGGATTGGGACGCATACATAAACCTCAATGTATGCGCCACCAGAGCTCCCCCAGTGCAACACAAGCGAGTTGCAAAACGGGATGGCAAAACAGGATGGATGCACTCTTGGAAGAACAGTGCGATAATAGCGCCGGCCGGGGTCATCGCAAAAGCGTTGTCGCCCCGAAATTCAGAGCATTCGGAGGTACGTTATGGCGGGCGGAGACGGAGGCCATGGCGGGAATGGTCGTTCTTCCTCAGCAAACGCAGAACTCGTGCCGGTCGGCAACCTTCTGCTGGACGCTGATAACCCGCGTCTCTCCTCCGGGCAGAATGGTGCTGTCCAGCAAGATGAGCTGGCAAGGATCTTGTGGAATGAAATGGCTGTGGACGAAGTCGCCCTTTCAATTGCTGCCAACGGCTACTTCCCGGAGGAGCCCCTCATTGTAATTCCCTCAGGCCCGAACCAAAAGGATGAGAAGAAGCAAAAATACATCGTGGTCGAAGGGAACAGGCGCCTAGCGGCCATCCGCATTTTACGCGAGCCAGCGCTTAGGGCAAAGCTAAAGGCCACCGACATTCCCACTATAAACGAAGAGAGTCGTTCCAAACTGGACAAGGTTCCTGTTTTTGTATATCCAGATCGAGAAAGCGTTTGGGCCTACTGTGGATTTCGCCACATCAACGGCACGAAGCCCTGGGACTCCTTTAGCAAAGCCAAATATGTTACGTCTGTGCACCAGAGCTTTCGTGTTCCACTAGCCGTGATTGCCGAGAGGATAGGAGACCGTCATGCAACTGTGAAGCGGCTTTACAGAGGCTATAGGATTCTTCAGTATGCGGAGGAGCACAAACTTTTTGCGATGGAAGACAGAGTTCGAAATCGCTTCTATTTTTCCCACTTATACACGGCCGTCGACCAGCCTGAATTCCAAGTCTTTTTGGGAATAACCGCGGAAGGTTCGCTTAAGCCCGACCCTGTGCCCAAGCCAAAGCGGGTTGAGCTTAAAGAGCTATTAACTTGGCTTTACGGTCGAAAGTCGGCTGACCTTGAACCGGTTGTCCGCAGCCAAAACCCCGATCTTGGTAGGTTGCGCGAGGTCGTTTCGAAGCCGTCCTCGCTTGCGGCTCTTCGTGCAGGCTATTCGCTTGACCGGGCCTTCGAGATCAGCGTTGGTGACAAGAGGCGCTTCCGTACAGCACTGACAAGCGCGAAAGAGGAGCTGCAGCAGGCTAAGGCAACCGTAACAACGGGATACACGGGGGACGAAGACCTGTTTGAGACCATGGAGGAAATAATGGCCTATGCCTCAACGGTGAAGGATGAAATGGCCGCGAAGCGGCGAAAGCGCCCGGTGTAAATCTAATGCTTGCTTTGCCCGATTCGCCGACAGATCCTGTCAAGCTCGCCGACTGGCTTGAGTTGTGGGCCTTAAAATCACCCGAAGGCAACTCGAGCCGTGGCGACCTGGAACGGGCGCTGCGTCCAGCAGCTTTGGCTGATCTGCCTACTGACGATGCGATCGAAAAGAAAACCGTCTCTGTCCTCGCTGAGTTGCGCGACCGCGAGAAGGCCGCTGGAATGGGCTATCCCTTCGAAATTAGGGGGGAACTATTGAGCACCAAACCCAACTGGGAAGAGTACCCTTCGTATGTATTTTGCTTGTGTTTATCATATTTTGGGTGCAAAGAAAAAAAAGGGAGCAAGTCATTTCCGAGACGATGGTTCGAACATCTATCCAGGGACGCTCTTCAGCAGTACATTGGTGGCAGGGCCGTACGATTCGGCTCACCTCGCGTTAAGAAGGAATTGCCGCAAAGGTTTAATGATGCGGTAATATACATTTGTAAAACAATAAAGGAAGGGGGAGATTTCCAGGCTGGGGGCTTGCCGAACCGACAAGACGATGCGGTTGATATCATTGCCTGGAAGCAATTTCCCGATGAATTACCTGGTAAGTTGATCCTCTTTGGTAATTGCGCCACAGAGCGGGATTGGGAAGGTTCAAAGCGCACTGAGCTTCAACCAGAAGCTTTCTGTCAGGATTGGATGACTCACCCACCTCGCTGTAAAATCATTAAGACCCTGTTCATTCCGCATCGAATTGACCGAGACCGACTCTTGCCTAACTTGGGACGTGCAGGAATCATCTTCGACCGCTGCAGAATTTCCTACTGGACGTACTTCATCGGGCCAACGTCCCAGCACGAGAAGGATAAACGGCCATTTGCTTACGCTCCTATCGCCGAGTGGTCCCGAACAGCGCTGCAAAAGGGCGCGTGATGAGCGCAGAGTTAGCCCGCAATTTGCCTTGCTCCGCCGCTTTTCACCTCAGCGACGGCGCAGCCAGGCGTCCCAACGAGCACTATGCCACTTGGCATAGCATTCCCGCGCGGTCTTCCGTAACCTTGATCGGCCCGATGAGCGGCGGAACTTTCAGGCCATCGCTGAAGAACATTACCTCTGATCCGTTGCACGCCGACCGAGCACTGTAGCCGATGTTATAAACGACATGCCGCGCTCCGTTATACAGGCCGCGTATCGGCTGCACATTATCGTATGAGACGATCCATCGCTGCCGCTTGATATGCTCAGTTACGAAACGCGCAACGCGTGCGTGGTCTCGTTCCTCGTAAAAATCGTAATACAGGTCTCTCCCCTTTGAGTAATAAGGCGGGTCAAGGTAAATGAGCGTTTCCTTTGGCCAGCGCGCAATGCCGGCCTTTAGAAACTTCAGGGCGTCCTGCCGGGTGAGCTTGATCCTGTCGCCCATACGAGCAATTGCCTCGATCCGACGCACAAGTTCCTTGGCGTTGAAGCGAGCGTCAATCTTCCAGGGGCCCGACTGGTCGCGGCCCCCGATAATTCCGCCATTGAGGATGCCGGAACGATTCGTCCTGTTCAGAAAGAATGTAGCGAAGCCAAGACCGATATCGTCATGGTCAGCCGGGTTATCGAGAACGCGTTTTTGTTTATCCCAAGCCGCAACCGTCAGTGGCGTCTTGAGAATAAGGCGGCAGAGCTCCTCAGTGTGACATAGGACACCCTTCCAAAAAGCGTAAAGGGGCTTGCTCACGTCATTGATGTAGATCCGTGAGACGTATTCGTGAAAAAGCAGCTCCAATGCAATCGCCGCGCCCCCGGCATAGGGCTCGACATACTCGCCGTCCAACAGTCGGTTCTCCTCCATGAGGCTTTTGACGTATGCTGCCAGCTTTGCCTTGCCGCCCGGGTAACGCAGCGGCGTGAAATGGATCAACTGCTGGTGCGGAAGCTGGCCAGGTTCGCTCATGCCCATATCTTCTCGAAGAATCGCTGTGCGTTGTCCCAGCCAGTAACCAGATGGGTGTCGGTAGGGGTGAAAAACCGGTTGTGAATATACGCGTGCAAGGTGTCTATGGAGAACGGATTCAGTGGATCGTTAATGGCAGTCATTACCCCCTTAAAATCCTTTTCAATTGCCCCATTCGCTACCATGTGATCGATGGCTTCCTTAAGTTTATCTTTCAGCCTTTTATCGATGGAACGACCACTTTTAGGCTCGATAAACGTCAGCGGGACTCTAGCCTTGGTCTCCAGATAGTCGTCAACTGACATCTCCAGAAATACTCTCAGTAACACGCCGATGGCGTGAACATGCTTCGCGAGTTGAAGAACCCGGAGTTCGTTATAGATACCTGCAATTTTCGCTGTCGTGACCTGAAGCTTACATGATTTCGGAACGACCGCGGTTCGCGCCGGAATACGGGCCGATCGAGCCTTCTTCGCCGGGGTCTGCGAGGTCGCGCTGAAGTCCTTATTAGTGATGCCTTCGACAGGCGATGATACGCCGGTCTTCCTTGATAGGTTCGGCTTGTCGCTCGCCTTCAGGCCTGCGATATATGTGTCCTGCTGAACCTTCGACTTCAGATCAGTTACCGTAACTTCCTTCTCGGACAGGTCAAGAACGAGCCGCTTCAGCGGTTTTAGCGCTTCCTCCGCGGGGAGTTCCGTTTGGAGCTTTCCGCCAATAATTTCAAAGCCAATCGCCGTCCTCACACTGGGGGTAGAAAGAAGCCTGTCAAGCGTCGAAAGCGGAAACCTGCCTGCTATGGTTTCCTTTTGCTCCTCAGAGAGCTCGCCATGCGCCAGAACGAAATCCAGAGCCTGCAGCGCCGGGTCGCGCCCCTTGAACCGTGAACCCGCTATTGCCGACCAGGCGACGATCCCGCGTCCCTCATCCTCTCCACTGTGGCGCTGACGTATCCAATCGTTGCCTTCGGCCCGATCGGCAACCTCGAAGCAGTCTACCGGTTCAACTTTCTTGACATCGAAATTTTGGGCCGCCTTATGCAATCTCTTCTTGAATGCTTCGGGCATCTCCAGCGTGGTGACGAGGGAGGGGTTCTTTAGGAGCTTTGCCGCTAAAACTCGCCGATTGCCCTCGAGTATAACGAATTTGCCGGATCGGGTCTCGGAACGGAGCACGAGACACCGATCAATTGGACTGAAACCCTTGACGGCGATGCTTTCGGCGAGATTGATCAGTTTCACTTTCTGCTCGGCGATAATCTTCTGCATCGCGTCGCGTTGGTCACTGGCGAGGGTGATTCGCGGATTTTCCAGGTCCAGGTCCAAACTGTCGATTTTCAGCGCCTTCGCTGCCATAGGCCTCCAATTTGCGCCGAGTATATAACACTTTAGCCCTCCTGCATCCTCAAAATCACGGTAGGCGGCGCCCTTCAACCCACCACTTCAGCCACATTACCAAGGTAGACGCGATACTCGGAGAATGAGACGACTCGGCCATTGAACACGCCCGGGCGCCGGTCGGTAAGCACTAACGGCTGATCACCTTGCGCTTCCCAATAAATCGGCAGGGTCGGCGCGAGATTCTGCACCGACGGCACTGCTTCGGACACCAATTCACTCGGACGTATTACGCCTACTTGTAGAAGTGTAACACCTGACCCCTCAGTCGCCAAACCGCAAAAGTGCCTCACGCATTCAAACTCCCGAGATACGGGGTTCTGGGAAACAGGTTGTCAAGGGCTGAGAAAAACTAGGCAGGCGGGGCGGGATCACTTTCAAATTGCCGGATGCTTTTCAAGACTTACACAAAAACTTACACACTTTCACAGTTACTAAGACTAAGTACAGTTATTACAAATAGTTACAATCACACGCATAGCACTTAAAAGTCCGACTGCGCCGGCCATGTTCGTGCTGACCTGTTTACTACTGTGCGGGCGTGGCGGAATGGCATACGCAGCGGACTTGAGGAAACTTGAGTGCTCGCCGGGAAACCGGCGATGCAGAACTGCCCAAAGTCGGGGAAACCTGCAATGGCAATCCCGAGCCAACCCTGGAGGGAAATTTCCGCCGGGAAGGTGTAGAGACTAGACGGGCAGCACCTAAGCCCCAGATCACCGGGAGAAGGTGAAGGGATAGTCCAGACCGCAAACCGCGCGCCGCGCGCGGGCGGCGAAAGCCGCAGTCGGCATGAAAATCCGCAGGGCCGAAAAGGCTCGTGTGGGTTCGACTCCCACCGCCCGCACCACCGTTCACCGGGTCTCTTGCACCGGCAGAACCGGCACACCATGCATTTCCCCAAGCAGATCCGTGACCAGCTCAAGGTCCTCGCTGTGCTAAACAACAACACATTGCACGGGCTCGTCGCCGAGGCCTTCTAATGATGTGCTCGCCAGATACTGCAAACCCGAGATAGCTGCGGCACAGGCAGAACACCTCGAATAAAGCCTTGCATCGCCGAAGGGGAGGGCAGGGGCATTCGCCCTGGCCGAGTGGGTGTATACTCGTTGGTGTCAAGGGGTCCAAAACGGAAATCCTGGCTAAAAAGCAGAATCGAGGATTTTCATGTCTAAAGTCTGGTTGGTAACCCGCAGCGCAAGTGGTTTGGGCCGCAGCATCGCTGAAGCTGTGCTCGCCTCAGGCGATCGCCTTGTCGCCACAGCCCGCGATCCTCAGCGCCTTGCTGACTTGGTGGAGAAGTACGGCAATCAGATTCGCACCGCTCCCCTCGACGTGGCAGACGAGGAGGCGGCACGTGCAGCAGTGCGGGTGGCGGTGGGCGCGTTCACGCGTCTCGATGTCGTCGTGAATAACGCGGGATACGGTGACATTGCACCATTCGAGCAATTGAGCTCAGAGAGGTTCAAGGCATTGATCGATACGAACTTCTTTGGTGTTGTCAACATGACCCGCGCTGCTCTTCCAATCATGCGAAAGCAAAAGAGCGGCTGCATCCTTCAGATATCGTCAGTGGGCGGTCGCCTTGCCCGTCCCGGAAGCACCGGGTACCATGCCGCCAAGTGGGCGGTTGGGGGATTCACCGAGTCGCTCGCCCAGGAAGTGGCCCCTTTTGGCGTCAAGGTGTGCGCACTCGAACCAGGCGGTATGCGGACGAATTGGGGCGCGCGCGCGAACAAACACACACCTGACTTGCTCCCCGATTATGAACCGTCCGTTGGCGCTGTAATCGAGGCGCTGAGGTCGTATTGGGGCAACGAGACGAGCGATCCGGTCAAAGTGGCCCAGCTCGTCCTACGTCTGGTTTCCAGCGATCGTCTGCCTGCACATCTCCTGTTAGGCAGTGACGCCGTTAAGTATGCTGGCGAGGCCGAGGCAACGCGTGCAGCCGATGCAGAACGCTGGCGAGAGGTTAGCGTCTCGACAGATGTCAACGCTCCGGGAACCTTGCCTGAGTTGAAATTCTAAGCGCATCCATGCTCCGAGCGTGAATCGCGCTGGGCTATGGGGATGGACTTCAAAATGGCAGGGCGGAAGCTCTTTCAAATTACCGAACGATTTCCGAGACTTACACAGTCACTTACACACTTTCACAGTTCTTAAAATTAACGTCTTTTGCTACAATGACTTACAGCCATACGCATTGCACTTAAAAGTCCGACTGCGCGGGCCATGTTCGTGCTACCCTGTTTACTACTGTGCGGGCGTGGCGGAATGGCAGACGCAACGGACTTGAGACAAACTTGAGTGCTCGCCGGGAAACCGGCGAAGCAAAACTGCCCAAATTCGGGGGAACCTTTCACATGGCAATCCCGAGCCAAGCCCGGCGGACAAATCTCGCCGGGAAGGTGTAGAGACTAGACGGGCAGCACCTAAGTCCCGGAATATCGGGGGAGGTTAAGGGATAGTCCAGACCGCAAACGCCAGATGGCGGCGGCGAAAGCCGTAGACGGCATGAAAATCCGTAGGGCCTAACGGCTCCTGAGGGTTCGAATCCCCCCGCCCGCACCACCGTTTCCTCCGGTCTCTTGCGCCGGAAGACAGAAGCGGCACGCTCTCGCCGCGTTCGCCTGACCGCACGCCGGGCGAGGGTGGGGGCCTCGCGGGAGGTAAAGTCATACCGCCCTCCGGCAACAAGGCCGCTGATGCGGGCGTTCGGCGGGAGCCAAACAGCCCCCAATCTCCCAGAAGGGGACTTCCTGGGCGTTTGGGCGCCCACCCCCACGAAATGCGCGTTACGCTACGCGGTGGATAACTTCCGGATGTCCCGTCACTCGGGAGGAATGCTACTGCGCTCCTTTCCAGCCACGGCGGAGAAGTTCAGTAATCGCCCGCGATTCAGATTTTTTTTGCACAGGAGAGTATTTGGTCTTAGACTGATTGTGGTATTCCATAGAAGGGTCAGAGCGGGGCCCGCAGGCAAGCACTGGAAACGGAGGTCGCGATGATCACTCAAGTCGAGGCCCTCGCCAAGTATGCTGCCCGCGCTTCCTTTTCCGACCTCTCAGCAGAATCGCGCAGGCAGTTGCCGATCCATATCCTGGACTCGCTGGGCTGCTGCATCGCCGCCCTGGGCGCCGGCCCTGTCCAGGCCTGTCGCGAGCAGGTCGCGGAGTTCGGTGGCGTCGGCCCGTGCGCACTGATCGGAGGTGGACAAGCGAACCCGATCTATGCGGCCTTCTGGCATACCGCAGTCGTGCGCTATGTCGATTTCATGGACAACTTCCTTGCGCAGACTGAGACGTGCCACACGGCGGACAATTTCGGCGTGGCGCTTACGATAAGTGAGTACACGGGCGCCAGCGGCCGCGACCTAATGCTCGGGGTCGCGCTTGCCTACACAGTCCAGTCACGGTTCGTTGATCGCGCCAACTTCATGGCCAGCGGCTTCGACCATACGACGCAACTAGCCTTCTCGCACAACGCTGCCGCTGGCCGATTGCTCGGCCTAAGCGAGCAACAGATCGGGAACGCCATCGCGATGGCTGCGGTCAGCGATGCATCCTTCGCTGTCGTTCGCGCGAAGCCGCTGTCGCAGTGGAAGGGCCTTGCCTCGGCGCAGTCGGCGGTCGGCTCGATGAACGCTCTATTCCTCGCTCGCCGCGGCGTCGAGGGACCACTGCGAGTGATCGAGGGCCCGCTGGGCATTGACCATCTCCTGAGAATGAATATCCAGATCGACTGGGACAAGCAGGGGTACGAGGGCGTCACCGAGAGCACCATCAAGAAGTACAACTCTATGATCCACACGCAGTCCGCGGTGCATTGCATGGTCGAGCTCGCCCGGCAGAACAAACTCGACCCAGGCAAGGTAGTCTCGATCGAGGCAGAGGTGTTCCAACTCGCCTACGACTTCGCGGGCGGCGGCCTCTACGGCGTGGACAAAGTCATCCGGACCAAGGAACAGGCGGATCACAGCCTGCCCTACCTCCTCGCAGTGGCCATGCTTGACGGCGACGTGATGCCAGCGCAATTCCAGCCGGAGCGCATCATCAAGCCCGACGTTCAGGGCCTGCTGAAAAAGGTCTCGATCCGGCCGAACCATGAATACACGGACGAATATCCCGCGAAAATGCCCGCCAAGATCACCGTCAGGCTACAGGACGGGAGGGTGATCGAGCACGAGGTTCAGGACTACCCGGGTCTGGCCTCCCATCCGTTCTCATGGGAGGATTCCGTTGAGAAGTTCGACAGGCTCGTGGCCGGCCGCGCCGACGAGGGGCTGTCCGGGGAGATCAAGGACGCCGTGCGGTCGCTCGAAAGCATCCAGGTCAGGGACCTGATGCAGCTGCTCGGTCGAGTCAGAGCAGCGGCTTCGGCCACATCATCGAATACGATCTGACTGACCCCCAAAAAGGAGAAATCCAGATGGCTATTACACCCGACCGCGTTCGCGATATCTTCAAGGGACTTGAAAGCGGCGACGGCGCTGCCTTCTTCGGCCATGTGGCCGACAATGTGGACTGGATTGTCGAGGGGACGCACCCACTTGCCGGTCACTACCTCAGCAAGAAGGCTTTCATAGAAGGCACCTTCGCCAAGCTAGGTCAGGTCCTTCCGCAGGGCGCGCAGCTCCAAATGGAGAATCTGATCGTCAAAGACGATCAGGCGGTGGTCGAGCTTCATTCTCTAGCGACGGCCAAGAATGGCATGCGCTTCGACAATCGCTACTGCTGGGTAGTCTATTTCCAAGACGGATTAATCGTACGCGTTCGCGCCTATCTCGACTCGGCCATGGTCGCCCGATTGTTCGAGGAGAACCCGATAGCAGGATCGGCTGGAACGGTTTAGCTTAAGCTCATGCAGCCCGCTCATTGCAGGGCGTACCGTGCGAGACCCATCGCGATCGATCTCCTGACTGTTCGGCCCGAAGAGGAGACTTCGTCATGTACTTCGCAATCCTCTGTTTCGACAAGCCGGGAACTGGTGAACTACGGGAAACGACCCGTCCTGCGCATCTCGCCTATCTGAAAAAGCACCACGACAAGATACGTCTCGGAGGCCCGTTCGAGAACGACGAGGGAGGGATCGTTGGAACGCTTTTCATCATTGATGTAGAGACTCGCGCGGCTGCCATTGCCTTTACGGAAGAGGAGCCATTCCACAAGGCTGGCGTCTTTGAGTCGGTCGTGGTTCGGCGGTGGAGACAAATGCAGCCGGAGGTTTCTCCTGGGGCGAACGCGAGCAGTGCGATCGAGGCGGAGATGCAGTTGAAAGAAGAAGGACAATGACGGCGATCTTGTGATTGCTAGTGAGTTGTCGGCCATCCGGAAGTTATCGCCCGACGCAACTGCGGCACGGGCGTGCAGGCACATGGCTGCGTAGGCGGCAACCCGCGGAACTGCCCAGTCTGCAAACGCCCCAGAAACGGGGTTCTGGTCCCTGAAGCCGACTTCGGGGGCGTTTGGTGGTGGGAAGGGGATTTATCTGGGACGCGACCTGCTGGAGTCGCGAAGGGCCTCTTTTCATTCCCGATCCATCTTAATTGCCTCGCCGCGGAGAGAGCCGGTACTGAGTTCGGCATCTCTGACCTTGTTTAAGGACGAGATAGCAGGCCAATGGACCACCTGCGATGCTGTATAATAAGTTGCATTGATGGCCCTAAACTCGGGGACAACTGTGGGCTGTTACGAGGTCCTCTCGCTCCTTGGCGCGGGCGGCATGGGCGAGGTCTATCGCGCGCGGGATACACGGCTCAAGCGCGATGTCGCCTTGAAAATCCTACCATCTGACTTTATTAACGATCCGCAACGCATGATGCGGTTCGAAAGGGAAGCGCAGCTCCTTGCCGCCCTCAATCATCCGAGCATCGCCTCGATTTACGGTCTGGAAGAATCCAGCGGAACCCGCGCCTTGGTCATGGAGCTCGTGGAAGGTCCGACGCTGGCCGAGCGCATCAGGCAGGGGCCGCTGCCGCTCGAAGAAGCGCTTCTGCTAGCGCGGCAAATTGCTGTAGCTCTGGAATACGCCCACGAACGCGGCATCATTCACCGCGATCTGAAGCCCGCCAACATCAAGCTAGCCCGCGACGGCGGCGTGAAGGTCCTCGATTTTGGCCTGGCCAAAGCGCTCTTCGACGAGTCATCCGCCGCGGACGTCTCGAGCTCCCCCACCTTCAGCGATGCCGCAACCCGGGCCGGGATCATCTTGGGAACCGCGGCCTATATGTCGCCGGAACAGGCGCGGGGCAAGGCCGTAGATCGGCGCGTCGACGTGTGGTCATTTGGCTGCGTGCTATTCGAAATGCTCACCGGCAAGCCCGCTTTTGTAGGGGAGACGGTCAGTGACACGCTGGCGGCTGTTTTAACCAAGGAGCCCGAATCGGAGCGGTTGCCTCCGGAGACGCCTCCCGCCGTCCGCAGGCTCCTCGAGAGGTGTTTGCAGAAGGATTTGAAGAAGCGCCTGCAGGCGATCGGTGATGCCCGCATCGAAATTGAAGACTCCGTGGCAGGCAAGGATTCTGCGGGAGCGCCGGGTGTTTCTGAAAACGCAGAGCAACGGCGCCCGAGCCGCTGGTTTGGTCCAGCCGCCGCCATTGGGGCTGGCTTGTTCCTGACGGTCGTGGCCGGACTGATGGTATTTCTGGTGCGCGGCCGGACTTCGAGAACACCAACGTGGACCGCAGACATGATTCCGGGTCCGAATGTCGCCTTCGGTCCACGCATTTCTCCCGACGGACACATACTCGCCTTCCAGGCAATGATTGGGAACCTGACCCAAGTTGCCGTGGCCAGCCCGGATACTGGGAATTGGACCCTGCTGACTCACGACCGGCAGCACGGGTTTGTTAATGAGATTTCCTGGGCGCCCGACGGATCGAAACTGTATTACGACCGGGTTACGGCGGTCCCAATCGGGATCTACAGCGTCCCTGCCTTAGGCGGTGAAGAGCGGCTGGTCCTGGAAAACGCGGGCACCCCCGAGGCGCTACCCGATGGCAGTCTGCTGGTCATCCACAGAGATCCTAACGGGCGCTGGCGGATCAATCATTACTGGCCGGATTTGCAACGTCTTGAGCCGTTGTCCGGATGGGTATCAATCGACACTACGATTGCCTTGCGGGTCTTTCCCGATGGCAAGGAAGCCGCCTTTTATGGCATGGCGAGCAGAACCGAAGCGACGGCACAACTCTACGCGTTGGACGTCGCCACCGGAAAAACTCGCCGACTCCTAACGAGTGCGCCACGGCTGACGTACAACGAGGGCTATCCGATTGCCGCCGTACCAGACGGGCGCAGCGTGTTGGTGGATACTCCGGAAGGGGAACTGCACCGCATCGTAGCGGTACCGCGATCCGGCAGCGGGAGAGTGCAGACAGTCCTGACCTTGACGAGTCCTCCCTGGTACATGGACACCGCTAAAGACGGAACTCTCTATGTAGACATGATGGACCGTCCGCACGAGATTCTGCGCTACCCGGTGAGCGGAGGGGTCCCCGAGGTTATTGGACATGCAGATACGTTTGTGATGGCGGGGCAGTACATGGAACCGGTGCAGGCGTCTAATGGACTTCTCCTGCTCGACAGCAGGTTTTCCGGCCGAAGAAGGATGCTGATCGGAAAGCCGGGAGGCGATTTCTTCCCGTTCCTGGACACGAGGGAGGAGAGCGCTGGGCCGGCGAACTCGCTTGCCAACAACGAAGTGGCGCTGGTTGTCGGAAGTGAGAACGACGCGCAGGTGGTGATCGCCTCAGTTGCGGAAGGAAGGATGATTCGGCGGCTGCAAGGCACCAAGGGAAAGCACATCGTCTCGCTGGCGGCGTCTTCCGATTCGAAGACGCTTTACTTCGCGGCAGAGGGATTCATCTGGAGCATTCCTGTGTCCGACGGAACACCCCTCAAAATAACCGTGGGAGACTGTGTGACGGCGAATCCAAATGGACAGGAATTGATCGTCATGGGGGAGCAGACTTCGAGCCCATTTCTTACTCGAGTGGCCACTGCGGGCGGCGAGGCGAAGAAGATCCAGATTGAGAGTGGTTTCTCGCTGTCTCCCGTCCCCCTTGGCTCGCGTGGGATGAGCCAGGATGGGAAACTGCTGGTCACGATCTCGCCCACAGACTCTTGGTTCTATCGCGTGGCAGTACTGGATCCGGCAACCGGACGCATCACGCCGGTCAACGTTACCTACCCTGGCGATACGATATCCGCGAATTGGGGGGAGGACGGGCGGATTCTTGCTGTTGGACTGCCACTGAAGGGCCGTATTTGGCGATTTCATCGCACCACCGAATGACCGGGCGGCGGCCGAAGTCGGCTGGCGCAAGCGGATCATGCGCGTATGTGACTGCCGTCCCCGCTACGCGGCTTTCGACCCTCTCACGCGTGAATGCACGATGAGTCGGACTCCCGGCCAACTTCGCCGTCTCGTAACGTTGACCGTGAGCTGAACCTCATCACTCGGCTTGATTACTCGCAGGTTCTCGGGGAACACTCATAACCCGAGCGGAGCATTGGGCTACGAGGTCCCGTTATTGGATTCGGGTTGCTGAATAGTTGTTGGGAACAGCCCTTCCCACCAGTAACTATCCAAACTCCCGAGATACGGGGTTCGAGGAATTAGCTCCTGCCTTCTGGCTTGCGTTTACCAACTCCGTTCTCGGGACTGTGTGCATCTGATATAGTGACCGCTCGGAGACTGGCTGCCGATCACCGGTTGGGGAACGCCGTTCCGCACCTGCATGCGGCCTGACGCAGGGACGTTGAACTAGTTCGTTGGGCGTGCGCCGAGTACGCCGCAAATACTCAGCGAAGCGACATCGCGGTCATTTCGGCCCCTTCTGGCGGTGGTCCAAAAGGTTGGCTTCTCAGCAGGAGCTAAGTGCCCTATTGTGAGGGGCGGTTTCGGCATTACGGGATGGTCCAATGACAGCAGGCTATGAACCATGGCCCAAGCCGGTTGAGCGCTCCCGCCAGACGCATCGTGCAACTTCTCAAGGGCTTGGTCTTCTCAGGAATCGTGTAGGCGCGCACAGCTGCAGTCCATGTCACGCCTAGAGATCGGGCGAGCCGCTCCCTAGGGGCCGGGGCCAGCCTGCCGGCGACCGGAGCTGACGAACTGGATCTAGTGCTGTGCTGGAAACGGCCTTCGGATCACGCTGTTCGCCAAAGCCGACCCGACGTTGTCGCGGTTGTTGCCATCATCCGGGTTATCTAGCGGCCTCCCATCCAAATGTTCACACATGGCCTGCTCGACTACGGAAGGGGCGTGAGCGGTATGTGAAGCGCATCTTGCTGGCGTGGGGGGAAGTGTAGCATCGTGGCTTGCTGGTGGGGAGGCAGGTCCGATGACGCGGCGAGAACGGAGCAGGAAAGCACGACAGCAGTGGC
>Ga0187864_10000557_pt1 | contig 40244 bp, 38 predicted proteins | sample June2016WEW_11_4_FD_132985 | JGI IMG/M metagenome (GOLD analysis project Ga0187864, IMG submission 132985) | Peatland microbial communities from SPRUCE experiment site at the Marcell Experimental Forest, Minnesota, USA - June2016WEW_11_40 | ecosystem: Environmental > Terrestrial > Soil >...
CGTGGCGACCAACAAGACCGCCGAGGGCCGGGCCGAGAACCGCCGGGTCGAGTTGGTGCCGGTCGACCAATAAACCACCCTCGGGCAGCCGCGGCGTCGCCCGACGCCGCGGCCGCCGAGGCAGTCTCAACCATGGCCGCAGTCCCGTTTGGCGGGACTGCGGCCATGACAACATATACCGTCATCAGATATACGGAATGCCTATGTTGTTCACGAAGATTGCTGGACGCGTCTTAGGCATCGTCGGCACCGCAGCCGCAGCGACGTTTATGCTCTTAGCGCCGGGCTGCGCTCAACTTCCATTCGGGCATCGGCCGGAAGCTGACGCGGTTAACCCTGTGGATGCTGCCGCTCCGGATCCAGTCCCGGGCGCCTCGGTAACGGAAACCGGAAGCGCACCCCGCACCCTTTCTCAGACTACGACGATGCCGGGGGGCGCCGCGGAACTCAGTGCCGATTCGCGCAAGGTTGCGTCACCCATGATGTTGAGCGAACCGGCGGTGCCCGGTCAGGGCGGCGCCGTGGTGCCGATCACGGCCACGGTTCCGGCGACGACTATTCCGCTAGGCGCCTCCGGAGTGGTCAACGCGGAGATGAATAAGTTCATTTTCCATTCCCCCGAGGAGCGGGCGCGCTATGAGAAGGCGGCCGCCCGGTTCCCTGATTTCTGCCACGATTGGCAGCGCATGCTGCATGATCGCGAGACCAACAGCCTGCAGCATCTCACCTGGCAGACTCGTGATGGCGCCGAGACTTCGACGTACACCGGCTATGGGCAGGTCGATAAGTGCGAGACCAAGGAATCGGTAGAAGGCGTGCCGATCGGCAAACTCTCATATATGGAAATGATCTACTTTCTTGCAGGCAAGAGCGCCGACGAAGCCCTTCACGCCCCGCCTAAGCTAATTCATCAGACTCATACGCTTGAGATCTTCTCGTGGGAAAAAGACAAATGGTTCTATTGAGCGATTAACGCAGGCCAAGGTAGCCGCGGCATCGATCGCAAAATTGAGGGCGTTCAGGCTATCGGGCGCCCTCTTCCATTTCGGGCTAGTCCATAGCCACGGCGTCGAGCCGCGGACGGTCTTCCGAATGAATAATAATCAATTCAATTCCTTGCTGCTGTAGTCCAGGATCCGGCGCGCGATAATCATCAGGTTGATCTGCTGCGTGCCCTCGAAGATGTCGTTGATCTTGGCGTCGCGCATCCACTTTTCGACCAGCGCCTTGCGCGAGTAGCCGAGCGGCCCCAGGATCTCGACCGCCTTCTGCGTGATTAGGGTCACCGCCTTGCCCGCCTTGGCCTTGGCCATAGAGGCCTCCAGGCTGTTGCGCATCCCCATGTCGAGCATCCAGGCGGCGCGCCAGGTCAGGAGCCGCGCGGCCTTGAGCTGCACCTCCATTTCCATGAAGTCGCGCTCGACTGCGGTGAGGCGGCGCGGCGAGATGCCATAGCGAATTGGGACTTTCCGATCCCGCAAGAAATCGCGCACGTAATCGAGCGCCGCGCGGCCGACTCCGATCGCCATCGCGGCCACGATCGGACGGGTCGCGTCGAAGGTCGCCATCACATCCTTGAAGCCGCCGGTCGGCTTGACATCGGCGCTTCCCAGCAGATGATTGGCGGGCACGCGGCAGTTGTCGAAGACGATCATGGCGGTGTCGGAGGCGCGGATGCCGAGCTTGTTCTCGACCCGCGTTACCGTCATCCCCGGCGTATGATGCTCGACCACGAACGGCTTGATTCCGGCGCGTCCGGCGCTGCGATCAAGCGTCGCCCATACGACGACGAAGCCCTCCGATTTCTCGGCCGACATTTGGCCCGCGGTGCAAAAGATCTTGGTGCCATTGATTATAAAATCGTCGCCGTCGCGGGTCGCTGTGGTGGTGATCGCGGCCGAATCCGAGCCGCATCCGGGCTCGGTTATCGCCATCGCGCCCCACTTGGGTTTGCCTTCGCGAAAGCGCTTCAAGAACCGTTCCTTTTGTTCGGGCGTCCCGGCCGCAGCCACCGCGGCGCCACCGAGGCCCGGGTTCGGTATCGAGAGGAAGAGCCCGGCGTCACCCCAGCAAAGTTCCTCGGTGGTGAGGCAAGTGTAGAGGTTGCGCAACTTCTGAGCACCGTCGGCCTGCCCCGCGGGCGAGTCCTTCGCCGGTGCCGCGGCCGGTCCGAGACTCTGGGAGGCCGACCACATCGCCTCGAAGAATTGCCAGGGCTTCTCGTGCTCGCGCTCGTCATATTCGCGCGAAATCGGCCGCATCATATTCTCGGCGACCGCGTGGTACATCTTCAGTTGCGCCCTAACCGCCGGCTCAAACTCGAAATCGATCATGTTTTACCACCCGTTGGTAGATGGGGAGAGTTGTTCAAGAACTCAAAACCTTTATTTTTACTGAAACCTCACGAGGTTTCAGACTTCCCGTTTGAATGGAATTATGGGCAGCGACCGCGAAGGTCTATCAAATCACTCGCTTTCTCCGTTTGCACAGGACTTAGCTGTCCGACCCTCTCTTTGTCTTCTAGACCGTGGCGATTCCTTCGAGCATCGCGAAGGCGCGGGCATTGCGCAGAAACATCTCGACCGGATGTTCGCGGATATAGCCGTGGCCGCCGAGAATCTGCACGGCGTTATCCGTCACCATCAACGTGGATTGCGCGGCGTAGTTGCGCGCCTGGTAACTCTCCGCGAGCGCATCGTCGCCCCGGTCCAACGCGGCCGCGGCCTCCCACACCAGCAGGCGCGTCGCGTCGATCTCGATCGCCATCTCGGCCAGCATGAAGGCGATCGCCTGCTTGGTCGCGATCGGCACGCCGAAGGCCCTGCGTTCTTTCGCATAGTCCTTGGCGTATTCGAAGGCGGCGTGCGCGACGCCCACCGCCATCGCGGCCGTGGCGACGCGGCTCTGGCCCACAATCCGAGTAAAGTTGCTTCCCTTGTCGCCGCCCAGACGGGCATCGGCGCCCACCCGGCAATTCTCAAGCTTTACTTCATAGGTCGCGAGACCCTTGAGTCCCATGTTCTGCTCGCGCTCGGAAACTACCAGGCCGGAAGTGCCGCGCTGCACGATAAAGCCGTCCACGCCGTCAAAGCCGGCGTCGCGATTAGTCGCGGCGAACACCAGGATTGAATCGCTCTCGGCAGCGAGCGGCACGCAGCATTTCGCGCCGTTGAGCACGAATCCCCCGCCGTCGGGCTTCGCGATGGTGTCGAGCGCCGAGGCGTCGAAATCGAAGCGCGGCTCTATCAACGCCATCGCCCCGGGGGCGAAATTATCGCCGGCGAAGCCCTTGAGAACGCGCGCGCGCTGCGCATCGGTACCGAACTCCAGCACCGGAAACGCGATCAGCCGCGGAGCAAGCGCATGGATTGCGATCGCGAGATCGCCAAAGGCCAGCTCCTCGGCGACGATCACGCCGGTCACCGCCGAACGCGCATCGCCATAACCGCCGAACTGCTCCGGAATCGCGCCTCGCACGAGGCCCAGCTCCCACGCTTTGGCAATCAGCCCGGACGGAATCGCGCCGGACTCATCGGCAGGTCGTGCGGCCGGGCGGATTTCGTCGGCGGCGAAGGCCACGATCGTATCGCGAATCATCCGCTGCTCTTCGGATAGGTCGAAATTGATCATCGGGCCTCACTTTTGCCGGTCGGGTAATATCTCATGCGATACATCTAATTCGTAACATCACTTCGCGCTGGCCAGTTACTTATGTTCAACGTCACTTTTTCTCGATGCGCTTGGTCAATTCGCGTTCCCGCGCCCGATTGTACTTGCTCTCGTCGGGAACCACGCGAGTCGGCGGCGCCATCGGCTTGCGCAGCTTTTTGATTAAATCGCCGGCGGCTGACTTGAGCACAGGCTTGTTTTTTCGGGGTGACATTGTCGGAATTTTAGGGGATTTTTAGGTATTCGGGGGGGGCTCACCGGATGAAAACCATAGCATTTGATGAGTGAATTGGGTTTGTTTTGCAGATATATATGATCGAGCGGTCGTCTAGTGGGTGACGCCGGCCAAGTGGCCGATTTTTTGCGCCAGTTCTGCCAATCGGGAACCTAGGCGTAGATTATATTTTAGCATTCTCAGCGCGAAGAATCCTCTACTTAAGGGCATCCCCTTAATCGGCGAAGCCGATGAAGCTCATCTGCAAGCCGCTGGTCGCACCGCCGGCGCCGCGCCGCGAAAAGTAGAGGTCGTTGGCGCATCGCGTACACGGCCCGACCTTCACAATTGAGGTCGCTTCGAGCCCCTCATGTTCCAACTGGACATGAATGATCGCGCGCAAGTTGAGGTACGCCTTGCCCGGCTTACCGGTGCGCGAATGCTTCCGGGCACCAGGCACCTCCGTCGCGAATTCTTCGGCCAGACCGGCGTCCACCTCGAAGCAGCAGATCCCAATCGAAGGACCGAGCGCTGCGCGAATTGCTGACGGCCTCGCCCCCAACGCGACCATCGCGCGAATGCCCTCGCCCGCGATGCCGGCGAGCGTGCCGCGCCATCCCGCATGTAATGCGCCGGCCACGCGCCGCTCCGCGTCAACCATCAGGATTGGTACGCAATCGGCCGTGAAGACGCCGAGCGCAATTCCGGGGGTTGCCGTGACCATGCCATCGCCCTCGCGCCGCTTTTCATCGTGGGTAAAATCGATTTGGCGCACGCGCTTGCCGTGCACCTGCGCGAGGCGGGCAACCCGCAGATTGGGATAGCGCGCGTCCCATCGACGCCAGTTCTCAGCCACCGTGCCGGCATCGTCGCCCACCCAGTTGGCGAGATTGAAGGTCGCGAAAGGACCCGTGCCGACGCCACCGGCACGCCCGCAAAAGCCATGGACGAGACCGGGAATTTCCCACGCGGTGAGCGCGAACGGGGGAGCGGCCGGCGCCGGGGGTATGTTCGAAGGCGGCATCGATGGTGGCCTGATGGCCAAGGATAAACTATACTTTCACTCTTTGGAATTTCGCCTTTGGACATACCTATGAACGGCTATCAATATCTGGTCCAGCGCAATCGCATGATGTGCCGCCTTGAGGATGACTTGCGGCAGATTCAGAGTCTGCCCGAAGCCGAGCGGCTGGCCGCCACCGGCCGCCTGCAAGCGCAATTCGATCTCAAGCTCAGGGAACTCTACGGGCAGGTCGCCGACGAATATCCGGGTGAACGCAAAGTCAAAGCGCGCCCGCTGACGGACCCGCGCTAGGCCGCACCAGGATCGATGGGCAGCTTGGAGCGCTCAATCAGTATTCGCGGGGCGCGGACTCACAATCTCGGCAATCTTTCGCTCGATCTGCCGCACGGCCGGCTGACCGTGGTCACGGGGGTTTCGGGCTCGGGCAAATCGAGCCTGGTGTTCGATACGCTTTACGCCGAGGGGCAGCGCCGCTACGTGCAGAGCCTCTCGACTTATGCGCGGCTGTTTCTGGAGCGGATGGAGCGGCCTGACGTCGATTCGATAACCGCGATTCCGCCCGCGCTCGCGCTGCGCCAAAAGAACACGATCAAGAACGCGCGCTCGACCGTCGGCACCGTCACCGAGATTAACGACTACCTGCGACTCCTGTTCGCCGCGGTCGGACGCACGATTTGTCCGCGCTGCGATCTTGAAGTCACGCGCGACACGGTCGAGAGTGCCGCCGCCGCAGTACTCGCCAATCCCGGGCGCTACATTTTCCTCGCGCCGTTCGATACCGGATCGCGATCGCTCAAGGAGGCGGCCGCGTATCTGATCGAGAACGGATACCATCGGCTGCATTACAATGGCGAAATCGCCGAGACTGCGGATTTCGCCGAACACTTCGCCAGCAATGGATCCGGGGCACCCGCAGGTCCGTTGATGGTCGTAATCGATCGCGTCGCGGTCACGCCCGACGCCTCCGCGGAGCGCGTGCGCGAAGCGCTCGACAAATCGTTCTACCTCGGCGGGGGCCGCGCGCGGGTGCTGATGCTTCCGCATGAGAACGGCGCGGCGGAGCACGCGGCCGCGCTCGAATTCGACCGCCGCTTCAATTGCTCGCGTTGCGGCACCGCCTATCCGGAACCTACGCCAGCACTCTTTTCCGCCAACAGTCCGATCGGCGCATGCCCCGAATGCGAAGGGTTTGGCCGCAGCGTCGAACTCGATCTCGAAAAGGTGATGCCCAATCCGAATCTGTCGCTGCGCCAAGGATTGGTGGCGCCGTGGCGTACGCCAGCTTACAGCGAAATGCAGCAGTGGATGCTGAAGTGCGCGCGGCGGGCAAAGATCCGGACAGCGGTTTCGTTTCGCGAGATGACCGACGAGGAGTGCGTGTGGCTGCTCGACGGCGAGCCACGGCTCGAGGGTCAAAAATGGGACGAGCGCTGGCCGGGGGTGCGCGGCTTTTTCGGCTGGCTCGAGCGCAAGCGCTACAAGACCCACGTCCGCATTCTGCTCGCGAAATACCGTCGCTTCGTCCCGTGCCCTAAGTGCCACGGCGCCAAACTCAAGGCCGAGGCGCTCAACGTCGTCGTGGACGGTGAATCGATCGCGCAGGTCGTCCATTTGTCGGTACGCAACCTGCCGGCCTGGATTGAGCGCTTGGGCAAGAAAAAGGACATCGCCACGCGCGCCGCGGTGCTGCTGCGCGAACTCAACAATCGCGTCGGCTATCTCAACGAAGTCGGCCTCGGCTACCTCACGCTCGAACGTCAGGGGCGCACTCTTTCGGGTGGCGAAGCCCAGCGCATCCACTTGGCGAGCGCACTCGGCAGTCTGCTCTCCGGCACCCTCTACGCGCTCGACGAGCCGACCGTCGGGCTCCATGCGGGCGACTCGCGCCGGCTGCTCGGCGTGCTGCGCCATCTGCGCGACCTCGGCAACACGGTGGTCGTGGTCGAACACGATCCGATCATGATCGCGGGCGCCGATTACGTCGTCGAACTCGGCCCCGGCGGCGGCCGCCAGGGTGGTCAATTGATTCGCGCGGGCGAGCCGCTAACAGGCGCACTCAACGGCAACGGCGAGACGCCCGGGCGCGTCCTCCTGATGCGGGCACTATCCCGTCAGCGGCGCTTCACCAAGAGCGATCCGGCGCTGCGCATAACCGGCGCCACCGAGAACAATCTGCGCAACTTAAGCGTCGCGATTCCGCTCGGCCGGATGGTCTGCGTCACTGGCGTCTCGGGTTCCGGCAAATCGACGCTGGTCGAGACGGTGCTCTACAACAACTACTTGCGGCGAGCGGGCGAAGCGGTCAGCGAAGTCGGCGCCTGTGAACGGATTGAGGGCCTCGAGCAGATCGGTGAGATGGTCCACATGGGCCAGGAAATGCCCACGCGATCGTTGCGATCGAATCCCGCGACCTACCTGAAAGTTTACGACGAGATTCGCAAGATCTTCTCAGCGATTCCCGAGGCGCGCCGCCTCGGGGTCAAGGCCCGCGACTTCTCCTTCAATGTCGAAGGGGGGCGCTGCGATCGGTGTCATGGGACCGGCACCGTGACGATCGAGATGCACTTCATGGCCGACCTCGAAGTGAAATGCGACGCGTGCGACGGGCGCCGCTTCCAGAGCCATATCCTGGGGCTTCACTACAAAGGCAAGAACGTCAACCAGGTGCTCAACCTGACGATCGACGAGGCCCGCGAATTTTTCGATCGCAATACTCATCCGGCGATCGCCAAGCGGCTCGAACCGCTGGCCGCGGTCGGTCTCGGCTACCTGCAGTTGGGGCAGACCACCTCGACGCTCTCCGGCGGCGAAGCCCAGCGGCTCAAACTCGCGCGCTTTCTGCTCGCCGATCTCGAACCGCCACGCACTGCCGAAGACGGCAAGCCGCTGCCGCGAATGTTTCTGCTCGACGAGCCAACCACCGGCCTCGCGTCGTCGGACATCAAGCGGCTGCTGCGGGTGCTCGCGCGCCTGGTCGCCGAGGGCAACACGCTGGTTGTGATCGAGCACAACCTGGAGTTCATCGCGCATGCCGATTACGTCATCGACCTCGGCCCCGGCGGCGGCGACGAGGGTGGACGGCTGGTGGTCGCCGGCGATCCGTTGGCGATTGCGGCCAATGAAAAATCGCAGACCGGCATCGAATTGCGCCGGCTCTTCGGATTGCCTGTCGCGGGCGGACCGCGCGCGATCAAGTCGGCATTGCGCATCGCCGCCGAAACTTGAGCGCGCGCGCCCGGCCGATCTTCATAACGCACCCGCCGACTCGACTGTTGGTTCAAATCGAAATGCACAATGGCGTCAGCTTGAAAGACGCGGTAGAGTTTTCGTCAGAGATCACGGCGCTGTCTAGCGCTCCGAAGCAGGAGGTTTCCAAGCTCGCCATGCGGACCCCGGAATCTTCAGCGGAGAAACTCAAAGGCTTCTTCCTCACCGTCGTGCGCAAGAGCTTCGATCAACTTGGCCTTGCCGACCAGCAAATCACCGATTACGTCGCGTCGGTGCTCGCCGAATTCAGCCGCTCGGATCGCTGGCTGGCGCTGCGTGGTGCGGAGGGCCGTAACTTGACCGGCGTAGTGGAAGAGCTGGTCGCACAACTCGGACCGGGAGAGCAGGCGCGCGTCAACGGCGAACGCGCGTTGCGCAAGCAGGTCGGCGATTACACGCTCTTCATGTCGGGGCTGTTCCGCCGCTTCGTCGAGCACAGGGGCTATCTCAACTACTATCTCGAGGAGGGCGCGCGCTCCTATCGCGCGGTTTCGGTGCTCGACGTCTCGCTCTACAATCCGGGCTTTCTGATGTTCGAGGATCTGAGCAAGGGTTTCGAGAATTACTCGGGTGCGCTCGACTTCATGCGCAAGTGCTATTTCGCGCCGGCGCCAAATGAAGACCCGTTCGCCGGCTTCCTCAGGCAGATTCAAGGCTGGGTGCATTACGGACTCTCCGACAACTGACGGCGAACGCCGGGACCGGGAGCAGCGGGACACGGAACGCCTGGACCGTTACCTCGTGCGGCTCGGTTGGGCGCCGTCGCGCCGCGCGGCCATCGAACTGATTGCAAACGGTCGCGTGCGCGTAAACGGCAGGCATTATCGCAAAGGCGAGACGATCGCGCCTGGCGACAGTGTCAAAGTTGCGGACGCGCCTGCCGCCGAAGCCCTGGTAGCGAATCCCGATCTCAAGATCGACATACTGTTCGAGGACGCCGCGGTAATCGTCGCCGACAAACCGCCGCTGATGCCATGTCATCCACTGCGCTCCGACGAGCGTGCAACGGTCATGAACGCGATCGCCGCGGCATATCCGGAAACCGCGCTCGCCGGCGATAAACCGCTGGAAGGCGGCCTCGTCCATCGGCTCGATAATGGAACTTCGGGCGCGTTGATAATCGCGCGCAATCGCGAGGCGTTCATCGCGATGCGCGAGGCTCTGGGCGCGGCGCGCGTGACGCGGCGTTATCGCGCGCTGGTGGCGGGACGCCTGAATGGAGCGATCGAAATCGCGACTCCGATCGCTCATCATCCGAAGAACCCGCGCAAGATGGTGGTCGTCGAAAGTAGCGATGACGCAGCCCGTTCATCGATGGGGCTGGTGAGCGCGCGCTATAGATCATCGCCGCGCCCCGCCCTTACGCAGGTCGAAGCGTCATCACATGAGCATGGATTCACGCTCGCGCAGGTGACACCGCGCACCGGCAATCGCCATCAGATACGCGTTCATCTGGCGAGCATCGGTCATCCGCTCGCGGGCGATGAACTTTACGGCGGGCCGCCGCTCGCGGGACTGGATGCGGGCCGCTTCTGGCTGCATCTGGCGGAACTGGAATTCGAATCACCGGCCGGCGGACGGGTTCAGGTGACCGCCCCGCTGGCGCGCGATCTGGAGGATTCACTCAAGCGGCTTCGAACCTGATTTCAAAGCGGACGCCAGTGCCATCCGCACCTCAGTCGATCAGCCGTGGCCGTCGATATAGACCCGGCGGTACTGAAACAGCCACTCGCCGTTGACTCTGCGCAATTCGTCCTGGTAGCGCCCGGTGGCTTCGAGCGTCGCCTTGCCGCTTTTCACGTGGTAGTAAGTGAGATAGCAACCGCCCATCGCGCGATCGCCCTCGACGCGAAACGTCACGTTGCACATCATGTGGCGGACTAGCGCATCGCCGGTCGAGTTCTTGTACATCACGGTGAATTTGCGCAGCGCGTCGTGACCCTCGTGGCGGCCGAGCCGCGGGCTGTCGAAGACGCCGTCGGTCGTAAAGCACTTGACCCATTCGTCGTAAGGGCCGTGATCGATGGTGAAGGCATAGCGCGCGTATAGCTCGCGAATCTGTTCGCGATCGTCGGGCGTCCCGGTTATCGGCATAACGATTTACCTCCCTGCATTGTCGCCGGAATCGGCGCAAGGTCCCCGCTCAAATCACCTCGTCCTCGCGCATCCGCCCGACTTCTTCCCAACTGTAGCCGAGCAATTCCGTGAGGATGATTTCCGTGTTCTCGCCCAACTCCGGCGCCCGACCGCGGGCATTGCCGGGCGTCTTGCTCATGATAATCGGCACGCCGACCAGCTTGATCTTGCCCATATCCGGATGGTCGTAATCGACGATGTACTCGTTCGCGAGGACCTGCTCGTCATCGGGCAAGTCGCTGATCGTGTTGACCCGCGTATAGATGAAATCGCCGCCGCGCTTGAGGATCCCCAGCCATTCCTCGCGCGGTTTGGCGACGAACACCTGATCTAGAATCGCGACCAGCTCGCGATGGTTCTTGCCGCGAACCTTGATGCCGTTGAAGCGCGAATCGTCGATCAACTCGGGAATCGCAAGCGCGACGCAGAAATCCTTCCAGTAGCGATCGGTTTGCAGCATCCCGAGGCTCAGCCACTTGCCGTCGGCGCACTTGTAATGGTTCCATAACGGATTGTAGGCGTCGTCGCGGGTCGAGCGTGGGAACTCATGCCCCAGGATGGTTTTGCTTGAAACGTTGAGACCCTGGAGCGCGATCATCGAGCCGAGGTGCGAAGCGTTCACCTCCTGGCCGATGCCGTAGCGCTCGCGCGCGACCAGCGCGGTCATCACGCCGTACGCGAGCATGATCGCGCCCATCTGATCGGCCAGGCCGCCGTTGAGATAGATCGGATCCTCGGTCGCGACACTCGCGATATTCATAATTCCGGATCGCGACTGCGCCAGGTAGTCGAACGACGGCTCGCCGCTGTCCGGACCGGTCGGCCCGTAGCCCGACGAACTCGCATAGATCAGCTTGGGATTGTGCGCGTTGAGGTCCTTGTAGCCCAGCCCCAAGCGGTCGGCGACGCCCTTGCGGAAATTCTGCACGAAGACATCGCTCTTCGCGGCCAGCCGATAGACGATTTCACGCGCCTCTGGCTTAGTCAGATTCAGTGTCAGGCTTTGCTTGTGGCGATTGTTCGCCTCGAAGTAAAAATTGTGTCCGCTCTTGGCGGTTGCTGCCGATCCCCCGATCGCGAATATCGAGCGCCCCGGATCGCCCTTGTCGCGCTCCTCGATCTTGATCACTTCAGCGCCCATGTCGGCCAGCATCGTGGTCGCCACCGGGCCCTGTTGCCATATCGTCCAATCGATGACCCGAATACCCTTTAATGGTGCGTCCATGGCGCCTCTATAACACAAAACGCGCTAAAATCGATCAGGTGGATCAGGTGGTGCGAGTGCGCTCCCCCACTTGAGTTTGGCGCCGCAACGCTTCATTTCTATTGATCAGCGCCGATGTTGCATTACCTGATCAACTTCTTCTATCCGCCGCGCTGCGCCGCGTGCGACGTGCGCCTCGGCTCGGGCGCGATTCACCGCCTTTGCGACGAATGTTTTTCCCAAATCGATCGGATGCCGGAGGGGCTCTGCGCGGTCTGCGGCATTCCGCTGGAACCAACTCGCCACGACGCGCACGATGCAGACGACGCGGAATGGTGCTCGAACTGCCGCACCTCGCCGCCGCATTTCAGCCGCGCGCGCGCCATCGTCCGTTATCGGCATGACGCCGGCAACGGTGATGACTCGGAGGACGCGGGCAGGGCCAACGTGGTGCCGGCGATCATCCGCCGCCACAAGTACGGCCTCGACCAATCGTTGACCCACGCGCTGGCGGAATGTCTCGGCGACGAACTGCCGCTGGGCGACGCCGATTACGACGTGATCATTCCGGTGCCGCTACATATCGGGCGATTGCGCTGGCGCGGCTTTAACCAGGCCGCGATGCTGGCGGTGGCGGTTGCGCGACGCATGGAACGGCCGCTCGACTTGCGTACGCTCGTGCGGGTCCGCGAGACGCGGCCGCAAACCCGGCAGAACCGTGGCGAGCGCATCAAGAATCTCAAGCGGGCGTTCGCGGTGCGGCGACCCGCGCGCGTCGCCAGCCGGCGCGTCCTATTAATCGACGACGTGATGACGACCGGCGCCACAGCCGATGAATGCGCGCGCACGCTACTGGCGGCGGGCGCCCGCCGCGTCGACGTGCTGACGCTGGCGCGCGCCGTATGAATCGCGAACGCCGCGCGACCTGGGAAGAACGCCATCGCGGCGCGACGCCCGGCGATCCGGAGCCGTCGGTAATCGAAATGCTCCCGTTGCTGCTGCCGGGGAGCGCCCTCGATATCGCCGCCGGCACCGGCCGCAATGCGATCGCGCTCGCTCGCGCCGGCTGGCGGGTCGTGGCGGTCGATTTCTCCCTGGCGGGAATGCAAACGCTGGCGGAGGTCGCACGTCGCGACAACCTGTCGATCTCCATGGCTGTCGCCGACCTCGAAGAATCCTTCCCCTTCCGCCCCAACGCCTTTGACCTGATTCTCAACGTGAGCTATCTCGACCGCTCCCTCGTACCGGGTCTCAAATCCGCGCTGCGCCCCGGCGGTGCGATCCTCTTCGACACCTTTCTGATCGACGAAGCGGACGAGGCCAGCCACGGACACCTGCGCGACAAACGCTTCACGCTCGATCATTACGAATTGCGCACGTTGCTCGGCGGCCTGGAACTGATGCGCTATCGCGAAGGCCTGGTCGTCTATCCGAACGGCAAGCGCGCGTGGCGCGGGACCGCACTCGCGCGCCGCGGGAACTAGCGATGGCAGCGCGACTCACCTACAAATCCGCCGGCGTCGATATCGATCTGAAGGAGCGTCTCATTCCGCTCTTCGGACGCTTGGCCAGCGCCACCCGCGGCGCGCACGTGCTGGAAGGCATCGGCGGCTTCGGCGCAATAATCGGACTGGACGCCGCGAAGAAAATGAAGGCGCCGGTGCTCGTCGCGGGCACTGACGGCGTCGGCACGAAACTCAAGATTGCGTTTGCGATGGGCCGTCACGACACCATCGGCATCGATTGTGTCGCGATGTGCGTCAACGACATCGTGTGTCATAATGCGCGACCGCTGTTTTTCCTCGACTACATCGGCTGCGGCAAGCTCGACCAACGACTCGCACTGGCGATCGTGAAAGGTGTTGCGAAGGGTTGCACGCAGGCCGGGATGGCGCTGGTGGGTGGCGAGACGGCGCAGATGCCGGGTCTCTACCAGCCCCGCGAATACGATCTGGCGGGCTTCGCGGTCGGCCTCGCCGAGCGCTCGCGCATCCCGAACCCGGCAAAAATGCGCGCCGGCGATGTCGTCATCGGACTCGCCTCGGTGGGCCTCCATTCCAACGGCTATTCGCTCGCGCGCAAGGTTCTGATCGAACGGGCGAAACTGAAACTCGGCGCTCGAGTGGCGGAACTCGGCTGCACGCTTGGCGAGGAATTGCTGCGACCAACGCGCATCTATGCAAAGACCGCGCTCGACTTATTCCACCGTTTTGCTCTCAAGGGGCTCGCCAATATCACCGGCGGCGGCGTGATCGAGAATCTCCCGCGCGTGATGCCGAAGAATCTGCACGCGGCTATCCGGCGCGGCTCATGGACGGTCCCGCCGATCTTCGATCTCATCGCGCGGCTCGGCAAAATCGAACAGTCGGAGATGGATCGCACGTTCAACAACGGCATCGGGATGGTTACAATCGCCGGACGCGATCAGGCCGACGAGGTGGTGAAGCATCTTCGTTCGCACAAACAGCGCGCATTCATCATCGGTGAAGTCACGCGTGGAACCCGCGGCGTCACGATCGCATGAGAGCCGCATGACGACCGAATCAACGAGACCACCGGTAAAACTCGGCGTGCTGATCTCGGGTGAGGGCACGAATCTGCAGGCGATTATCGAAGCCATCGATCGGGGTGAACTCAAGGCCGAGATTCGTGTCGTGATTTCCAACAAGGCCGCGGCGCCGGGCCTCGAGCGCGCCCGCCGCCGCGCGATTCCGGCCGAATTCATCGACCATCGCGGGTTTCCGTCGCGCGAGGATTTCGACCGCGCGCTGGTTGATTCGTTGCACGCGCATGAAGTCGAACTCGTGATTTGCGCGGGCTTCATGCGCCTCTTCTCACCGGTGATGGTGACCGCCTTTCGCGATCGGATCATGAATATCCATCCGGCGTTGTGCCCGGCCTTTCCCGGTGTCGATGCACAACGGCAGGCGCTCGATTACGGCGTGCGGTTCTCCGGATGCACAGTATTTTTCGTGACCGAAGGCGTTGATGACGGTCCCGTAATCGTGCAGGCGGTCGTGCCGGTTGATCAGGATGACGACGAGGCGAGGCTGGCCGCGCGCATTCATGCCGAGGAACATCGCATCTATACGCACGCGATTCGGCTCTACCAGGAGGGCCGCCTGGAAGTGCGCGGGCGCAAGGTCCAGATCCGCGACGCGCCGCCGATAGACGCCCCCGTTTCCATGATCAACCCGCGCCTGCGCTGACTTGAAGCTCACCGTCATCGTACCGATGCTCAACGAAGAGGGCGCGATCGCCGCGACGCTCGGGGCGCTTCGCATCGGCGCGCCGGCCGCCGAGATAATCGTGGTGGATGGCGGCAGCAGCGATCGCAGCGTCGAAATCGCGCGCCCCGGTTGCGACAAACTGCTCGAAGGCCCGCGTGGCCGCGCCCGCCAGATGAATGCCGGCGCGTCGCAAGTAGCTGGCGAGGCGATCGCTTTCGTTCACGCCGACACGATCGTTCCGCCGACGTTCGCTTGCGACATCGAGGCCGCGCTGGCGGACGGGCTCGTCGTGGGCGGCCGCTTCGACCTCGCGTTCGACGTTCGCGATCGCGCTCTCGACCTGGTCGCGGCGATGATCAGCCTGCGCTCGCGGGTCGTTCGATCCGCCACCGGCGACCAGGCGATTTTCGTTCGCCGCGAGGTCTTCGAACGGCTCGGCGGCTATGCCAACATCGAACTATGCGAGGACGTTGATTTCGCCCGCCGGATGCGCCGTGCGGGCCGCGTCGCCTGCCTGCAGGTGCGCGTCATCACATCGTCGCGCCGATGGCGGCGGGACGGCGTTGTCCGCACCATCGTAAAGATGTGGATAATCAAGTCGCTGTTCCTCGCCGGCGTCTCGCCAGCATGGCTCAAGCGCCACTACGCCGATACCCGCTAGGCCCGGTAATCATCCATAGCCGGAAGACACTCCAGCGAGTGGGAGGGGCTTGCGAGAGAAAGCGGCGCACTGGAGAATAAAGCTGAAAGGAACACCAGTGGCGAAAGTCCAAGTCTATACAACAAGCTATTGCCCGTTTTGCACTCGCGCCAAGGCCCTGCTGAAGAACAAGGGTGTCGCGTTCGAGGAAATCGACGTTTCCGACGACGACGAATTGCGTCAAAAAATGGTGGAGCTTGCGGGTGGGCGCCGCACCGTGCCCGAAATTTTCATCAACGACAAGATAATCGGTGGATATGACGAACTCCGAGCGCTCGAAGGCCGGGGCGAACTCGACGCACTACTAGCCGCGGAGGGTTGAGCCATGGCGGCCAAAGCGATTCGATCCCAAGAGATCCGGGGTAGCGACACCATTGGAATCCAAGAGTGAGTGACGAATACGACAGCGAGCGCTTTCCTGGTAATTTCTACTGCGGGCTGATCGTGACCATTGACCGTGTGCGTGGCCGCGGGCTCGTGCGTTCGCGCAGCGGACGCGAAATCCCCTTTCAATTTCCTTTCGTGTCAGTGGTTGGGGCGCCCATCGGCGGGCGCGCGCCGGGTATCGAATTCCTTCGCGAGGGCGACAGCATCGGCTTCGACGTCGGCTGGACCTCGAAGGGCCTTCGCATCACTTCAATTAAACCAGCCGGCCGCTCGACCGATTAAGCCCCACACACGCTTTCGAAGCGTTTGAGGTTGATCGATACCTGGTCTCGAACTGCTCTGCGCGCGAACTTGGAGCATGTTCGAGCCAACCTCGGCGAGCATCCGTGCGACAGTTGCGCTTCCGCACCACTCTAGCGCGTATCAATAATACTACATGTAGTATTATTGCATCTCGACATCATTTCGGGTGGTTCAGGGTTCGCGCGACCGCGTCATGCCATCCGGCAAGCAAATGTTTTCGTTCGGCGCTCTTCATCCGCGGCCGAAACGCACGGTCGAGCTTGCGCAGGGCTTTGAGATCGCCGGGCGAGCGCCACACTCCGGCAGCGAGACCTGCGAGAATCGCGGCACCGAGCACGGTGGTCTCCGCCATTGAGGGTCGGCGCACTGGACGCCCGAACAAGTCGGCCTGAAACTGCATCAGGTAATCGTTGGCCGCGGCGCCGCCATCGACGCGCAACTCCGCGATGCGGTGGCCGCTGTCTTTCTCCATGGCGACCATCACGTCGTGAACCTGGTACGCAATGCTGTCGAGAGTGGCCCTCACCAGGTCGGCGCGGGTAGTACCGCGGGTCAGTCCGAAGATCGCACCGCGCGCGTGACTATCCCAATACGGTGCGCCCAGACCGACAAAGGCCGGAACGAAATACGGCGCGGAGCGGTCGGTACTGCGCACTGCAAGTGCATCCGTATCGGAGGATTTCGCGATCAGCTTGAGTTCGTCGCGGAGCCATTGCACTGCCGCACCCGCAATAAAGACCGAACCCTCCAGCGCGTATGCGGATTCGCCGCGGGGGCCGAGGGCGACGGTACTGATGAGCCGGTTATGCGAGCGCGGCCGCACTTTGCCGGTGTTCATCAGGAGGAACGCGCCCGTGCCGTAGGTCACCTTCGCGTCGCCGTCCGCGACGCCGCCCTGCCCGAAGAGCGCCGCCTGCTGATCGCCGATGCTGGCCGCGATCGGTGTCGCGCGATCGCCGAAAATACCGGCTGCGGCCTCGGCCAGCGGACCGCGCGAGGATACCGGCGTCGCGAGCATCTCGGGCGGTATGTCGAGCAACTCGAGCATAGCTGGATCCCACTCCAGGCGGTCGAGGTTGAGCATCAGGGTGCGTGAAGCGTTGGTGAAATCGGTGACGAAAGCGGCGCCGCGCGACAGCTTGAAAATGAGCCAGGTGTCGATGGTGCCGAAGCAGAGCTCGCCGCGCCGCGCGCGGCGGCGCAGCGCCGGCTTCCGGTCGAGCAGCCATTTGAGCTTGGTGCCCGAGAAGTACGGATCGATCAGCAGTCCTGTGCGCTCGGTGACGTCGGCCTCGTGATCGCGAAGACGATCGCAGATATCGGCGCTGCGCCGGCATTGCCATACGATTGCGCGATGGAGCGGGCGCCCGGTCTTGCGCTCCCAGACCACGAAAGTCTCACGCTGATTCGTAATCCCGACAGCCGCGAGATCACCGGCACGCACCTTGGCCTTGGCGAGCGCCGCGCGCCCCAGTTCGACGACCGAACGATAGATTCGATCCGCGTCGTGCTCGACCCATCCGGGACGCGGGTAGAACTGGTGGACGTCGGCATAGCCGCGCGCGCGAATTCGGCCGCCCGCATCGATTACCATGACGGTGGTACCGGTCGTTCCCTGGTCGATCGCGAGCACGCATTGAGCCATCACCGGCACCTCCGCGCGGAACCTTAAGAGAGCGACGCGCGAGTGGCAAGAACGAGCACATATCGGCCGCGTTAACGGCTTGCCTAAACCAACTCACGAAGCCATTATAGGCGCGCGATCGAGGCGTTATGCTTTGATGCAACCGGACCCCCTCCAATTCCATCAGCAATCCGGGCGTGAGACCGATGAGTGAGCCGCTTGAGAAGAAAGAGGAACTGATCCGCTATTTCGCTAGCGGCGCCAAGCCGCGCGAACAATGGCGAGTCGGCACCGAGTACGAAAAAGTCGTCGTGTCGGCGCGCGACGGCCGCGCCCTGCCCTTCTCGGGACCCGCCGGCGTCGAGGAGGTCATGCGCCGCCTCATCGATCGTTACGGTTATGAAGCCGACGATGAGCATGGCCGGATCATCGCACTTAAAGGCGAGCGTGCACCGATAACGATCGAGCCCGGTGGACAAATCGAATTATCCGGCGAGCAATGCGAAACGATCCATTGCGCCCATCTCGAATTCACGCAGCACGCCGAACAACTGATCGAAATTGGCCATCAAATCGGCGCCGCGGTCCTCGGAGTTGGCATCCAACCGGTGAGTCGAATCGACGAAATCGAGCTGCTGCCGAAAGCGCGCTACCACATCATGTATCCGTACATGGCCCGCAAAGGGCGCCTCGGCCAGCGGATGATGAAGCAGACCGCGGGGGTCCAGGCGAATCTCGATTACCACGATGAGGCCGACGCTATCCGCAAGCTGCGCGTGAGCATGGGAATAGTTCCGCTGCTCTACGCGACGTTCGCCAATTCACCCATCTCGGACGGCGCGCTCAACGGCTTCCAAAGCTTCCGTGGTCATATCTGGAGCGACACCGACAACGATCGTTGCGGGGTTCCGGCCTTCGTCTTTCGCGACGACGCCGGCTTCGAGGACTACACCGAATACGCACTCGACGTACCGATGTATTTCCTCATTCGCGATCATCGCTATATCAACCTGACGCCGCCGCCCGGTATCACCTTCCGCCAGTACATGGAGCGCGGCTGGAACGGCCAGCGGGCGTCGATCGAGGACTGGGCACATCACCTGACAACTCTGTTCCCCGAGGTCCGCCTGAAGCAGTACCTCGAGGTGCGCACTGCCGATAGTCAACCACCTGCTCTGATGCTGGCGCTGCCGGCCCTGCTCAAGGGAATTCTCTACGACGACGATTGCATGGCGGCAGCATGGGATTTGGTCAAGCGATGGAGCTATCGCGAGCGCCTGGAATTGACCGCGATGGCCAACAAGGCCGGACTCGAGGCGCGCGCCGGACGCATCACTTTCAAGGAACTGGCGCTTGAGCTTTTGAATATCGGAACGACCGGACTGGTGCGCCTGCGGGCATTGAACGAACGCGGCGAGGATGAGAGCATTTACCTGGCGCGGCTGACCGAACTGGTGCGCAGCGGTCATTCACCGGCGAGCCTGCTAATCGAGCATTGGAAGGGACGCTGGAATTACGATGTTGGCCGCCTGGTCGAGGGAAGCTCATACGAGGCCGAGGCTGCGTTTTGAATGACGTTCAACATCTCTGAACGCTATCTGTTCGCGCTCAACGTCTTGCTGGCGGCGCTGATAATTCCCTATTTCGCCGCGCGCACCGTCAGCCAGATGATCAAGCTGCATTATGCGGCGAATGTGGTGACACAGCCGCTGACCAACATCGCGCCCGGCGCTGTGACGGACTTGACCGCCCCGCGGCCACGAGCCGTGTACAACATCATCCGGGAGCGCGACATCTTCAACCTCGCACCTGCACCCGAGGTGTCGGCGCCGGTCGAAAAAGAAGACCTGAATATCAAGCTGCTCGGCACCTCTCATCTGACGGGTGGCGCGCGTGATTTCGCCATCGTCGCAGATGAATCGGGCAACCAGCAGCTTTACCGGCTCGGTGAGACGATTCCGAGCGTGGGACGGTTGGTGCAGATTGGCAAGAATCGGGCGATCATCGAACACAACGGTCATCGCGTGGTGATCGAGATTGCCAAGGACGCCCTCGGTGAGTCCGGCGACGATGACGCGGGTGACTCACGGCCGCAGTTGCGGCCGCACGGCCCGCGGTCGCGCGGCCCGCGGTCGCCATTCATACGCAATCCGATGATTCGGCCGGGGCGCCCGGCAGCGAAGGCCGACGGCGTGCGCAAGGTCGGGCCAAACCAATATGCGGTCGAGCGCACGACGATCAACAGCAACATGCAAGACATGTCGCACCTCCTCACCGAGGTTCGCGCGCTGCCTGTCATGCAGAACGGCGCGACGAACGGATTTCGGCTGAGCGAAATTCAGCCCGGATCGCTTTTTCAGCAAATCGGCTTGCAGGACGGCGACGTCCTGACCTCGATCTCAGGCGAGCAGCTAACCGACCCGGCGCGCGCGCTGCGGATGCTCTCGACGTTGCAGACCAGGTCCGACGTCACCCTCATCGTGCTGCGCAATGGCGCTCCGGTACGACTGAGCTATTCGATTCATTGATGTCTGGTTTTCCGGCGGCGCACCGGAGCCAATCCCGAATTGAGCCATCGATTGCGCCTTCATGGAATTTGCGCTGCGGGGTTGAGCACCGATCGATTCATGGCCGCGGTGACAGCGGTGTCGATCTCGCGATAATAGCCCGGTGGGCGGGCGGGTATGAGGCGGAGGTGGGGCCGAAATGAAATCGCGTCCAGTCATCAGCCGGCGCATATTCGTACGGGCGGGAATCACGCTAGCAGCCGGTGCTGCGATTCCGCTGTTGATTGCGAGGTCAGCCGAGGCGCGGCGCCGGCCGACGGCGCACAACCCCGCTCCACCCGATTCGCAGCAGCCCCATGAAGGCAATCCGCTAACCGCTCCGTATGCGGCAGCGTGTGCGATGGAACCGACCACCGGCACCGTCATCTTCGACCACGACATGAACCGTCGGTGGCCTACCGCATCGTTGGCGAAGATGATGGTGATGCTGATCGTCGCGAAGAAAATTGCCGACGGCAGCCTCAAGCTCAGCGACAAGGTCACGACCTCGGCGGCTGCGGCGCGGATGGGCGGCTCGCAGGTTTATCTCAAGGAGGGCGAGACCTTCACGCTCGAGGAGATGATGCAGGCGATCGTCGTCCATTCGGCCAACGACGCCACCTTCGCCGTCGCCGAATATGTCGCGGGGTCGGCCGAGGCGTGCGTGCAGATGATGAATCAGGAGGCCGCCGCACTCGGCCTGAAAAACACGCATTACTATTCCGTGCACGGGCTGCCGCCAGCCGCCGGCGAGCAAGCCGACGTCTCGAGCGCCTACGATCTCGCCGTCATCGCACGCGCGCTCGTCACCTATCCCGACATCTTGCGCTGGTCCGCGATTGACACGACGCGCTTTCGCAACGGCGCCTTCGAGTTGCGCAATACCAATCATCTGGTGCGCACCTATCCCGGATGCGACGGACTCAAAACCGGCTTCTACGATCAGGCCGGCTTTAACGTGGTTGCGACCGCCAAGCGCAACGGCGTGCGCATTATCGCGGTCGTCCTCGGTTCACCGCGCAAGCAGGAAAACTTCAACACCGCGGCCACCATGATGTCGCAGGGCTTTCTGAATTACGAAATGCATGAGGTCGCGAAAAAAGGCACGCCGATCGATCGGACAGTTGCGATCAGGGGCGGTGCGGTGGGAACGATCAAGCCGGTCTGGGGCGCCGATGCGTCCGCTCTGATCAAGCGCGGCGAAGCGAAGAACTCATTTTCGATCACCTACAATCTGCCGGCCGCGATACCCGCACCAGTAAAAGCCGGTCAAGCGATCGGTGTGGCCCGGATTATCGTGCAGGGCAAACCGCAGCAGTCTATTCCGATCCTGGCGCCCACGGAGGTTGCGCAGGGCAGCTTGCTGCAACGCCTGATGGGGTACCTCTGATCGCACTGGCACTTTCCCGCCCCGCCCGCGCGAGGCACAATTGAGCGATGTCGCCAAAGCGAATCGGAATCTTGGCCGCGGTCGCGCTCGCAATCCTGATAGCCATCAACCTCGCGCTCCATTTCGGGCAGATTTATCACGACCGGCTTCCCTTTGACGTCGATCGCGAATTCCCGGCCGGCAAGCCGTTCATTCCCGGTGAGGTTTACGCGACCACTCTGGCCGAGATCGTGGACCACGAACTGCACAGCGGCTTCGGCTGGCGGCCCAACGACCTGTTCATCTGGGGACCGACCGTGATGGCGGACAACAACGCCTCGCGGCAGATCGGAATTATTATGGCGGTGCGTGAGACCATGCGCGTGTTCAAGGACGATCTCACGAAGATTTCATCGAACGAGTACGATCCCAACCTGGTGGTCGCCGATACTGATTTCCGCAACGACGCCGAGCGCTGGATTCTGCCGTCGCCCGAAAGCAAATACAGCGACGGCGTGAAACATCTGCGGCTCTACGTCGCTGGGTTGCATGCGAATCCGCAGACCTCGCGGGAGCTCAATCAGCGCAACGTTGAATTGATCAAGTTGTTCCAGGCGTGGGGCGATCTGCTCGGCGACGCGCACGCGATGCTCTACATGGCGAAAAAGCCCGACGGCACACCGGTGCGCGCGTGGGAGGATGACGATTATTTCTATCATGCGCAGGGCTACGCCCACGTGATGTACTACATGCTGATCGCGGTGAAACGCGAATATCACCAGACGCAGACCGTCAAGCCGGTAATCGAGCAACTGATGGATGAGACGCTCACGCCGTTGCAAAGCGCCGCGACGATGAAGCCGCTAATCGTGCTCGACGGATCGGAAACCGGGATTTTCGCGAATCATCGGCACAACCTCGACGCGTATATTTCGGAGGCGCGGCAGAAGATGTATTCGATCCGCGAAGAGCTCGAACGCTAGCCCTCGGAGCGCAGGTCAGTTGTCGAAGAACGCAAAACTTTAGCTTTTTTCTGAAACCTCATAGAGGTTTCACGGCATTCCATACCGCCGGTGGGCTACGCTCGCGATGCTCGATCATGCGATAACCGACGCGCGGAGGATCGCGCGAGATTGGTCACTTCGTTGGGGATGACGGTGCAAGAAGGCCGGTAAAGTTTCCCAAATCGCCCGCATGCTCTCTTGATGCGGGACGCGGCCGGCCACCCCGAGCATCGCGAGCGTCAATCCATAATGGGAAGTTTGAAACCTTGTGAGGTTTCAATGAACTCAAGGTTTTGGGTTCCTTGACAACTCTCCCGTTCTACTTTGAGATTGGGCTGAGCAGCATCAGGCCGCCGCGCGACAATAGCCGCATCAGCGCGGGAACCCATCGTTGGGGCACACCCGCCAGCTCCGCGCCCAGCGCGTACAACAACGAGATTTCGGATTGCGCAGCGAATCGCGCGCCAGATCTCGCGAAGGGCACGTTCAATGCGGAAATCAGCGACGGCGCCGGATACGGCACCAGCTCATGCGCCTCGCCCGGCTTCAACCCGGCCTTCTCGCGGGCGATTTCGACCGCGCGCGCGAGGCCTCCCAAATCGTCGATCAAGCCGCGCGCCCGCGCCGCCACTCCGCTCCAGACGCGCCCGCGCGCGACCTCCTCGGCCTGCGCTGCGTCGAGCTTGCGGCCCTCGGCGACCTTCGCCGTGAAATTGCCGTAAAGCTCGCCGACGACCTGATTGAGCTGCGAAAGTTCCGCCGGGCTCAGCGGACGCGACAGCGACAGCGCATCGCTGACTTCGTCGGTCTTGACGACGTCCATGCCGACACCGAGATGCTCGAGCAGCTTGCGGAGGCTGAACTTCGTGTACACCACGCCGATCGAACCGGTAATCGTGGAGGGCTGCGCGACGATCGCGTCGGCGCCCATCGCGACGTAGTACCCGCCCGATCCGGCCACGTCACCCATTGAGACGACCACCGGCTTGCCGCGCTTCTGGGCCTCGCGCACGGCCCGCCACACCAGGTCCGACCCGACGGCTGATCCACCCGGCGAGTTGACGCGAAAAACGATCGCGCGTACGTCCTCGTCCTTCGCCGCGCGCAGGATTTCGCTGGCGGTGCGCTCTCCGCTGATGAATTCTCCGGCCATCGGCGGCTCGCCGCTCACCACCGGGCCGAGACCGTGAATCAGTGCGAGGCGTGCGCGACGCCCCGCCGGCCGGCTGGAGGCGACGTGACGCAGATAGCGCGCGAGTCCGACGAATCGACGCTCCTGATCCTCGCTCTCCGGTGCGATCTCGGCGCGCACGTCCTCGACGTAACCCGCACGATCGATTAGCCCATTTTCAACCGCGGTGCGCGCGCCGATAAATCCTTGCGCGAGCAGTTCGCCGGCTCGCGACGCATCGATCTTGCGCCCGGCGGCGACCTTGTCGACCAGTATGGTCTTCCAGTCCTGGATGATCGCAGCGAGGCTCTCGCGGACTTCCGGCGACATCGCCTCACGATTGAACATCTCCGCCGCGCCCTTATATTCCTTCCATTGCAGGGTCTGCACTTCGACACCGATCTTCCCCAGCGCGTTGCGCAGGAACAAACCGCCCGCCGCCGCACCCAGCATCATGAGCGCCGTGTCTGGATTGATAATGATTTCGCCCGCCCCGCACGCGATCAGATAATCGCGCACGGTAACGTTGTCGCCCGCGAGCACCGCAACCACACGCTTGTCGGCGGCAACCACTGCGCGCAGCAGGTCGTGCAGCTCCTGCGACGTGGCGAGCCCGATCGAAGGCGCCGAAATTTCCGCGATAACCGCCGTCAGCTTGGGATCGACGGCGGCCGCTTCGAGCGCGCGCCGTGAGTGATACAGGGTCGGCTGGCCGCGGCTGCGCAGCTGCTCCAACGGCGATCGCGGCGCGTCTTCGCGCATGCCCTCGCCGATTCGAATGGTCAGCACGGCATCGGCCGGTATCCGTGCCGGCCGCACGGCCAGAAGATAAAATGCGACCACCAATGCCGCCGCGATTACCATCACGACGATCCCCGTGGCGTGCCAGCCGCATCCGAATACAATCGCCCCGATGGCGACGAGCACTGACGTCACGATGCCGACGCGCACTTCGCGGCTGACCCCGGACACATCAATTCGCGGAAACTTCATCGCGTTCATCTTTCCGCATATTATCGGACTTGCCCTGCACTGGCGATTTCTAAAAAATGCGCATATTCACGATCGTCGTTGTCCCGTTTGTTCTCTGCCTGAGCGGCTGCGCGTTCTTCAAGTCCACACCACCCCCAGCGCCACCGCGTCCGCTTTACGTAAACCGCACCGCGACGCTCGACATCACCAACGGCATCGGTGTGGTGAGCTCGGTTGAATTGCCGGGCGGTTTCGCACCCAGTCCCGCGTTACCGCCGATGTGGCTGGCTCAGGGTTTGGCGGTTGCCGTCGCCGGAACTCTCGGAGGGAAAGCGGTCGTCCTCGGTTTCCGCGGCGACAAGCTCACGGAAGTTACCACCATCGCCAGCGACTTCGGGCCGGGCGCGCCCGGCGGACGCATACTCGAGGTCGCCGCCAGCCCCGACGGCATGGAGCTCGCGACCGCTGTCAGCGCGGCAGACGCCCACCGGCTCGACCTGATGGTCATCGATTCGATCAGTGGCGGCGAAGGCCATTCGGTTGCGTCCTTCGACGGCGACTTTCGCGTCGCCGGCCTGAGTTGGCTCAATCGCACGACGATCGCAATCGTTCTTCAAGCGTCGGCGCAAGCCGCTACCATTGCCGACACCGCCAGCGAGCTTTACGTCGTCGGGATTTCCGGGACCGGATCGATTACGCATTTCGACCAGGTTCACTGCCGCCTCGGGCGCATGAGTTTCAGCCCGAATCGGCTTTTCGCCGTCAGCGAGGGTGACCGCGATGTGGCGCCCGCCATGATCGATCTGCGCACTCAGGCCTGCGCCGAAATCCGCGTAGCCGGACCCATCAGGGTTCTCGGGTGGGCGCCCGATTCGTCGGCGATTCTTTACACTGGCGGCGATCGTGACGGTAAAAATATCGGGGTGTTTCGCTTCACGCTGGCGACCGCCCAGCGCACGCTCATCGCGGTATCCTCGGCGGCGGCAGCCTATGCGAGCGACGGCACTATCATCGCGATCGGCAACGGGCAACTTTCATGGAAACGCGTCGCGCAGAATCCCGACGCGCCGATCAAGGCGGAGATTGCGCTTTTAAATCCGCTGACCGCCGTAGTCACGATCAATTCGCTGGGCTTTAAGACGACGCCCACGATGTTCGCGCGCAGCTCGATGGTCCTTACAGCGGCCTCCGACAGCGCCGCGATCGATACCTTCGTGCCTGCGTCCGACGGCCTCTTGCGCGAGCTAATCGACTATTCATATCCGTCGCGCAGCGCGTTCGTGGTCGCGTCGGGCCATGCCACCGGTCCGCTCACGATGAGCTGGTCGGCCAACGGACGCGCCCTCGCAATCGTTGACGGCGATTCCTCGCTCGCGAAGTTGACCGTGTTGATTCCGCCGCAATGAGTGCGTTTCCCGCGCCGACCTAATTTGCGCGGGCCGCGCGGTTGCTCCAATAGTCATAGGCGACGCGAATCGCCGCCGCCGACCGCTCGAAGCTGTCGAACACGACCAACTCGCGATCGCGCGCGAGCGTCTTGGCGCGTGCGACAATGGTCTCGACGTGCGCCGGATGGAGAATCAGCACGAACGGCTTGGACGACGCGAGGCCGAACCCGGCAACCTTGTCGAGCAGTCCCGTCAGTTCCTCCTCATGCGTGGCCCAGCGCTGCGCCCGCAGGCCCGTGCCGACCTCGAGCACGATCGCGTCGATCACCGGATCGCGATCGAGAATCTGCAAAATGCGCTCGAGGTTCCCGGTATGCACACCGCCGCCAATCGTGCCGCCCGCATCGAGCGGATTGCGATAGCTGCCGCCGATGATGTTGAAGAAGCTTTTGAGTTCGTCATACGACGCCGGCGAGAGCGCCGGAATCTCGAGCCCCGCGGTGGCAAACGTATCGGTGATCACCACCGACTGTCCGCCCGTCATTGCGACCAGCCCCATCCGCCGCCCGGTCACCGGCTTGCCCCGCGCGAGCATCTCAACCGCATCGAGCACCGCGTCGAGTCCGGCCACGCTGACCGCCCCGCTCTGCCGCACCATGGCGGTCCACACTGCCGCCGGCGTCGCCAGCGATCCGGTGTGCGAAAGCGTTGCGCGCGCGCCGGCCTCGGTCATCCCGCCCTTCCACACCACCACCGGATGGGTCTCGGCCGCGCGCTTGAGGCTCTCGAAAAATCGCCGCCCGTCGCGCACCCCCTCGACGTACATACCGATCACCCGGGTCGCCGGGTCCGCCGCCATCACGTCGATATAGTCCGCTGCTTCGAGCATCAGGACGTTACCGATCGACGCCGCCTTGTTGACGCGGATGCCGCGCGCGGGCGCTTGCGAGCAGAAATTGATCGAATGGGTGCCGCTCTGCGAAATGAAGCAGACGTCGCCCGCATTACCCACGTTGAGATCGGGAAAGTTGCACAATCCGATCGAAGGATTGTAGAGACCCATGCAATTGGGACCGACCAGCGCAATGTCCGACGCAGTCGCGAGCGCCTTCAGATCGCCCTCGAGCTTGATGCCGATTTCCTCCGAAGTTTCCGAGAAGCCCGAGGTGAAAAACCCGATTCCCCCCACCTGGTTGTCGATGCAGTCTTTCAGGATGCGCGGCGCGACCTGGCGGGGTACTGCGCTCACCGCGTAATCGATCGTTTCCGGCACCTCGGCCAGAGATTTCAAATTGGCGATGCCCATCTCCTCGATGCCAGGAATTTCATTGGGATCGATCTGGATCGAGTAGAGCTTGCCGGTAAAGCGCTTCATCGCGCGCAGCCACAGGTAGCCGCCCACGCGTTTGTCGCCGATCACGGCGACGGTCTGCGCAGCGAACGCACGCTTCAGGTTCTCCACCCGCCGGCCATGCCGCTGCGCAGCGTTTCCCGCCTCCGGAGTCGCGGGCATTGCCGCTTGCCGCGCGCCGCCGGATGCGATCAGCATGCGCGCGTCGAGCACTGCCAGCCCCTGCTCGTAGGCGACCACCGGGTTGAGGTCCATCTCGATGATGTCGTCGCGGCTCGCCGCCAATTCCGACAAGCACACCAGCAGGCCGGCGATCGCGTCGAGGTCGGCGGACCGCGCACCGCGCGCTCCATGCAGGATCGGAGCGCCGCGCAATTCGTCGAGCATCGCGCGCGCGTCGCGTCGATCGATCGGCGCCAAACGCATCGCCGTGTCGTGCAGCACTTCGACGAAGATTCCACCCAGACCTACGATCAGCAGCGGCCCGAACCGATCGTCGCGCGAAATCCCCGCGATCAGTTCGACTCCGGGCCGCGCCTGCGGCTGGACTGCGACGCCATCGAAACGTGCGCCGGGCATGCGATCGGCCAGGCCCCGCCGAATACGCTCGAAGGCGTCGCGCACCTCAAACTCGTTGCGCAGGTTGAGCGCGACGCCGCCGACCTCGCTCTTGTGGCTGACTCCGGGCGAATGCACCTTAAGCACGACCGGAAATCCAATGCGTGCGGCGGCAGCAGCGGCGGCATCCGCGCTGGCGGCCAATTCCGGAATTGCGGTGGCGATACCGGCGGCGTTGAGAATGCGCTTGGATTCGATTTCCGAGAGTGCGGTGCGCCCGGCGGACGCGGCCTGCGCGATGACCTTATCGACAATATTGTGGTCCACGTCTGTGGCGTATAGCAAAGGACTTCGCTATTTGAAACGTGACTCACCAATGCCCGAACCCAAGTACACCCATCACCGCGTCTTCGTCACCCGCCCGGTAGCAGACGCGGCACTGCGCCGGCTGGCGGAAACGGCGCGCGTCGATTTGTGGGACGACGACGCACCGCCGCCGCACGACGAGCTGATCGTGCATATCCGCGAGTGCGATGCCGTCCTCAGCATGGTGAGCGACCGCCTCGACGCGGCCACGATCGCGGCGGCGCCGCGGCTCATCGCAATCAGCAATCTCGCGGTCGGCGTCGATAACATCGATCTCGCCGCGGCGACTCAGGCGGGCGTCGCCGTCGGCCATACGCCGGGCGTGCTGACAGAAACCACCGCCGACCTCGCCTTCGCCCTGATCCTTGCCGCCGGCCGCCGCGTCGCCGAGGGCGACCGCTTCGTGCGCGCGGGCCGCTGGCGGATGTGGACGCCGCGCCTGATGCTCGGACGCGACGTCTGGGGTGCGACGCTCGGCGTGATCGGATGGGGCGCGATCGGACAGGCGGTCGCCCGGCGTGCGGCCGGCTTCGGGATGCGCGTGCTCTATGCCGCGCATAATTCGTCAAAGAGTACGGTGACCGACGTGCCCGCGAAATCGAAACCTCGAGGCGTCGCGCGAAAGCCGACGGCCGCCGCCACCACGCTCACCGTAACCGCACCGCCGGCAGCGAAATGCGTCGATTTGGCGACGCTGCTGGCCGAGTCCGATTTCATTTCGCTCAACGTCCCGCTGACGCCAGCCACCCGCCACCTGATCGGTGCGCGCCAATTCGCCGCGATGAAGCGCGGGGCCATCCTCGTCAACACGGCGCGCGGCGCCATCGTCGATCAAGCGGCACTGGTCGAAGCGCTGCGCTCGGGGCATCTCGGCGGTGCGGGCCTGGACGTGACCGAGACCGAGCCGATCGCGGCGGACGATCCGCTGCTCAAGCTGCCCAATGTCGTCATCACGCCGCACATCGGCAGCGCGAGCCACGCAACGCGGATTCGCATGGCCGAGCTGGCGGTGGACAATATCCTCGACGTCTTCGCCGGACGCTTGCCGCGCCACTGCGCGAATCCCGCGGTGAAACTGGCGTCGCCAAAGCGAAAGCCGCCGGCGGTCGCACCGCGGCAAAAATAAAAGCGCCGGACCTCGACGGCCCGGCGCTTCATTGAACCGCGATTGGATGGCCGGGTCTTATCAGATCAGCACGAATCCGGATGATCCCCACAGCGCTTTCGCAAGTGGAATCTTCGCTTAATCAACTCTGCGACGCCAGCATCTGTGAGTTCGAGCTAAGCGGCAGCGTGATCGTTGACATAAAGGGTATATGAATTTTGTAATTGTATGAGATCGTGACCTGCGCATCTTGTTGCGAAGGAATGTTTGAATCGGTGGGCCAACTCACCGTGATGTTGCTCGTCTGGAGGTTCAAACTGGGCGCGACATTCATCGCGACCTGCTGGATTTGAGATGTGGTAGCCGGATTCGCGCTGCTGGGTCCATGCACCATCGCGTAGCGCACTGCCTCCCGGTCGGCGGCGCATACGCTGTTGTAGGCGAAAACCGCGAGGGCCATCTGGATAACACCAAAGATCAACATAAAGAAGGCTGAGGCTACCAAGCTAAATTCAACCATCGTCACGCCGCTCTGCCAACGCCTGCTTTCACCCCACGAGACGGCAACCATCTTCATTCCTCCACCTGCATTACGACTTTTCCTGACAGTGTCAGCGACGATGGCACGCCTGGATAATGTACCAGCGTATGAAAAGTGGCCTGAGCGTTAACAATTACGTATGTCGCCTGCGCATTGTGCGTGCAGTAAGTCGCGGAATAAGTCGAGCAGGCGGTCAACAAGGTCCCCGACTCACAAGTGCACTGGTTTGCCGTCGCAGTGAGATTGGAGATGGATGAGCCGTCCTTCTGGGCCGCTGCGATCATGCCGGAGGAGTCCGCTGCAGTGACGACGCTTTGCGATCCGTATTGCGCGCCTGCCCGAGCTGCGTCCTTTAAGGCCACGTTCGTGAAAAAGAGCCGGCCGAAATCAGCCGCGATAATCAGGAAAAGTGCGACAACAGGAAATATTAACGCCAGTTCCACAGCGCTCTGGCCGCTTCGCCAGCAACGCCCGCGCGCGCTGCGCCGCGGTGTTCGCGAGCGGTGGTTACTCATAGAGAGTGCTCGATGCTACCGGCGATCCGCCGGTGAGCAAAGTGTAATTATCGCCGAGCTCCGAATTGCCGACAATTGAAATCTTGTCGGCAATCAAGAAGGTATAGCCCGAGCTGCTGGAATTGCCCAGATAGGTCAGATTCGTTGTAGGAAAATAGACCGCCCCGTTGAACGTGGAGCTGGAGTTGCCTTCAACTGTACTGCCATTGGAGCTGCTATAGGCTATCGACCGATCCTGGAAGAAGAGCATTCCTTTGAGCGGACCCGAGGTCGGGGCGCTGAAATTCGCCGTCTCGTTGCCCGTAAGGTTGATCGGAGTGTATCCGCCCAACCCACTTGTATTGTAAAAGGTTATGCCAGTCCCGCTCAGGGTGGAGTTGCCAGTAACCGACAAGCCGCCCCCGGCCAGGATGTAGGTGCCCGGTTCAAAAGTTACGGTGTTATTCCCCGTAATCGAAATTCCGCCATAATACAGACCCGGCTGGAGGGTTACCGAGACATTTCCGCTGATTGAGAGCGGGCCGCAGAACGTATACGTTCCGCTGGCAAAATTGACGGTGTTGTTTCCATTTAAAGTTATGGCCGCGCCACTCCCGCCACCATTTTGATACTGGCCGGGGTTGAAGTCTGCATTGGTTATGATTGCGCCGGTGAAGGAAATGCCATTGCCATAAGTTCCGGTGGCGAAGTTCAGGGTAGTAATGATTGCGCCGCTGCTGCTGATCCCGCCGGAGTAAACCGCGGGAGTGAGATTCACCGTCGTTTGAATGCCGGAAATTGATTTGGTTCCGGTGACGGTAGTGGCCGCCTCAGTGCACGTTGGGACAGTCGGCTCCTGAACCGCCGCAAGCGGATCCGGAACCGGCGCGATATTAGTCTTCGGGGTGGGCGAGAAGATCATGTTGCCCAAAGAAGTAGAATTGTAGTTGCCGACCACTCCGATGGATGTTGTTTGAATCGTGCCGTTGCCGTTAGCATAAAGCCCGGTCGAGCTGCTTGAATCGTCGATCAGGCCGCACGAGGAATTGATATTGATGTTGCCGTTCAGGTATACGGCGTCCGACGCCGAGGGGTCGAGGGCGTAGATACAGGCGGGCCCATTGACGGTGCCGGCGATCGCCTGGGTGCTCACGTTGAAGTTGTTGTAGCCAAGCACGCGCAGAAAATACATGGGCACGCTTTGTGTGATATTAACCTCGACGTAACTCAAGGTAGCAGGACCGGGGTCAGTTGCTGGCGGTGCAACTGTCACCGTCACGCCATTTTGCCCGTTGCTGAAGCCATCGAGACCGGCGACATCGGTGGCTGCCACCTGGTAATTTGAGCTCTGGCTGGTTTGCAGAGCATTGGCTCCGGCGATGGCCGCTGCGTCGGCCGCGGTCTGCATCTGGCGTCTCGTGGAATAAAGGACGCCGACGTCCACCACGACACCGCAGATTCCTATCAATGCCAACATGGAAAACACGGCAAGTATTACGACCTGTCCGGAATGTTGACGGCGAAGCGGTATCATTCAAAACCCTTTTTACGTTCGTTGGGTTGCAGAGCTGGAACGTTCTGTTTCACTTGCGCTATCTGTTATCGACGGCAAACCGCAAAATGCTGTTCGCACCGGTCGAGGAGCCGGTCTTCGCGGTCGAGGTAGCCGTGTCGGTGTCGGTCGGCGGGTAGCTGGCGCCCGCCAGACCGCCGGCGTCCGTGGCCCTCTGGAGCTTTCCCCAATTATTGTAGTAGAGCACGGCAACGTCGGCGCCAAGCGCCATCACCCCGACCAGCGTCGTTGTTGCAAGGGCTAAGACGAACATCTGGCCGTATGTATACGTTGGAAGGCTGCGCGGTAAACTCCTCGTTCGAGCCAGTTTCTCACTTTTCGATTGCTTGGTTTTCATGGGCTTCAGTTTCTCCATAATGGTTCGAGAGCGACACGACTGACTACACGAGACGCGCTCGAAAGCCACTACCCGTCAGCATCGGAGCATCTAATGTGCCATCGAAAATTCCTATGTTATTTCAGGGGATCTTAGGCGATGATGGCATTATGCGTGAGCATTATCGCTCTCTTGTTGCACGCGCGCGACGGAGTTTACCGGGGAAGTATGGTGAAGCTCGCATAGCCAAGACGAAAGGCGCCGCCGGTCGTGCGCGGCAAAAATAAAAGCGCCGGACCTCGACGGCCCGGCGCTCGTTTGAGTCACGTAATCTCTTTCAGGCGTCTAGCTTCAGCTCTGGGGCGGGACCTTAAGGTTGCTGGGGATCAGGCGGGAGACCGTGAGATCCGCCGCGATTTGCGTAAAGATCCCGCTCAGGCTAGTGGTCGGTCGAGCGGCTGAGGTGCAGGTGGGGTCGCCTCCCGTCGCTGTGTAGTCGGAGAAGAAATCCGTATTTGCACTTGGATTACTTGCATTCCACGTGGAAGCCATTTCCTCCATCGTCTGGCATGGGCTGAGGCTGGCGTCAGTCGTACATCCCGTTGGCTCCGCGCCGTAGGCGACCGTGTACACCGTCGTGTGCGCTGCCGTGGCGGCTTGGGCCTCCGTGATCGCCTGTTGACATTCATTCGTGGGCGGATAAGGCGTCGTCTTATTTGACATTTGGGCGGCCGTAGCATTAGCGGCGCCATCGCTGAGGATGATCATCACGTTCTTAGTGTGCACCCCTTTGCTGAGGCGCGCGCTTTGAGTGGCGACGAGTTGCGCTTGTGCCTGATCGATTATTCCCGCATAGAAGGTTCCCTCGCCGCCCGGGGCCGACACACCGCTGCAACTTCCTCCGCCAACTGCGTTCACGATCCCAGATTTGGCCGAGGCGTTCAGCGAACTAGCTCCATCGGCAGTGAGGTAGTCGCTCGATGCCGGCACGATTTGGTATACCGGCGCATTGTTGTAGCTGGTAATAGCGCCACTACTAGGGAGTTTGTTAGGGCACGCTGTATCATCCGCAACATACGGCGAGACCGATGACAGCCCTGGGAACACCATCAGGCTGACCTCATCGACCGGGTTCGTGACGTTATACGCAGTTTCGTTTCCCACTTCCGGTCCTGCCATCGTCACCAGGGCGGATGTGACCGTGTTGCCGCAGTTTGTGGCTGACAGCCCCCCGGCGCAGGGCGAGAGCGCGAGCAGCAGAGCCCGGATGCCGGTCAACGCGCAGGAGATTCTTGTGTTACTGCATTGGGGGCTGGAGTCGGTATCGGTCATCGATTTCGTTGTGTCAAGGACGATCGCCACGTTGTATGGGCCGCCAGACCCGCCCCTTGCACTCGCCGTCGCATATGATGTGAGGGTCAGTGTTTTGAAGCCGAGCACCCTGAGGAATGTCATCGGCACGGTGACTTGTTCCCCCACAGTGATCGCGTTATCGCCCGACAGTTGGGCGCTACAGAGAGCGAGGAGGGAGTCTTGGCTCTGCGCCAGGCACCCTGCCGAAGGATACCCACTCACCATCGTAACGTTGGGCAGACTAGGAGAGACGTTTAAATCCCCGGTTACGCCGCTGTATTGCGTCGCCTGGTTTTGGGCGTAGGTTTGTGCTTCGGCTGCGGTGTCAGTGGCCGGGGCCGTGGACAGGGCGGCGCCTCCCGCTAACGCCGCCGCCTGGGTTGACGCAGTGAGCTCTTGCTGGGCGTAATAGAGACGGCCGCAGTCGATCGCTAACCCGGCGGCTGCGATAATGGCGACTACGGTTAACGCAATCACTACCATCGACTGGCCGCGCTGGACCTCGCGCAACCGGCGGCCAATAGATTTATAGCTGCGGACGATAGATTGGTTTTTATTTTTCATTGGATGACCATTATCGACTGCGCCGTGAGGGTGCAGTTGGCTATAGAATTAATCAAGAAGGGCCTGTAGCTGTAGGTTTGGAGGTTGCACGGATAAGTAACCGTTACCGCGGCGCAATCGCCCTGCGCCAGATCGGATAGGTCGCCACTGCACGACGGGTTGGCTGTGCTATTCACAAGCGTTGTTGGCGTGCCAGTTGTGCAACTTGTGCTACTTGAAGCAGGTTGTGGATACACCAAAATCGTGAACTTGAGATTCGAATGGTTGAGTTGCGGCGCTGCCGCGTAGACCGCTTGCGCGACCGTCTGGCACGGGTCTGTGGTCACTCCTCGGCTAATCGAAAGAGCCTGCGTAGCGTTGCTCGTAGCAAACGTCAGCGTCAGATAGGTATTGAAGGCAATCCCGAACATCGCCACAACTAGAATGAGGATCAACAGCAACGGCACCCCGAGAGCGAACTCCACGAGCGCTTGGCCTTGCTCGCCGCGAGCGCGACCCTGCTTATCACTGGCCCGCGTTTCGACACCCATTCCCGGTGACGCTGCAATCCGGCTCCGTCTGAGCAGGTTCATCGCTTTGGCCTCCATGATTCATCTGGCCCGTCGCGATACTTTCCGAACTTCGTTGCCCTCTCTCCTGAGCGTCCGAACGCCCGAGCTTCGTAACTGTTGCAATCGCGAGATTCTTTATGTTGCGCTTGTTTCATTGACGACACTAATCGTGCGCACAAGCCGCCGCATCTTTATAATCGCACTGTGCGAGAGTTGCGTCAAGAGTTTTAGTTTTCTGAGATGCATCTTCAACTACAATAAAAGATACGTTAGCCGCATACCGGCCATCATAAGCTAAGTCCGGGGGGGGGTTGCGGATGCGTGCTATTTGACAATGTATGGCACCAACGCGATTCAGCGCGCGGCTGCGAGTGCTTCGGCCACCGAAAAGCGGCCTTCGTAAAGTGCCCGGCCGGTGATCGCGCCGACGACGCCCTCGGCAAAAAACGCTTTAAGCGCACGGAGGTCGTCGAGCGAGGCAACTCCGCCGGAGGCCACGACCGGTAGGTGTGCGAGGCGCGCGGCCTCGGCGAAGATCGCGACGTTGGCGCCGGACTCGGTGCCATCGCGCGAGATGTCGGTGACGATCACGGCGGCCACGCCCGCATCGCGAAAGCGCCTCACCGCTTCGGCGACGGTGAGTTCGCTGGTCTCGACCCAGCCCTTGATTGCGAGCTTGCCGTTGCGGATATCGAGCGATCCGAAGATGCGGCCGGGATAGCGCGCACAAGCGTCACCGATGAGTGTGGGATTGAGAAAGGCGGCGGAGCCAATCGAAACCACATCGGCGCCGTCGTCGATCACGGCGCTGACCGAATCGAGCGTGCGCAGACCGCCGCTTACGTCGATGCGGCAGCGGACGGCGGCGCGAATCGCGCGCACCGAATCGAGATTGCGCGGCGCTCCCGCAATCGCGCCGTCGAGGTCAACTATATGGATAAGCTCGGCGCCGGCGGCTGCGAACGCGCTCGCGGTGGCGGCCGGATCGTCGCCATATACCGTCGCGCGATTCATATCGCCGCGCAGCAGGCGCACGACCTCGCCATCCTTGAGATCGATCGACGGGATAACGGTGAAGTGTGCGAACGAAGCGCGCGCCGCGGTCACGAAAGCGTGCCCTTGGTCGAGAGCACTCCGCTCAGACGCGGCTCGACGGCCGTCGCCTGATCCATCGCGCGCGCCAGCGCCTTGAAGGTCGCCTCCACGATATGATGCGGATTGCGCCCGGCGTGGAGATTGAGATGCAGGTTCATGGCGGTCTCGTCGGTGAGCGCCTTCATGAAATCGTGCACGAGGATGGTCTGGAAATTCCCGACGCGCTCTTCCCTGATCTCGACGTTGTACGCGAGATACGCGCGTCCGCTGATATCCACTACCGCGGTGCATAGCGCCTCATCGAGCGGTACGGTCGCGTTGCCGAAGCGCCGGATACCGGAGCGGTCGCCGAGGGCCTGCCGGAACGCGCGCCCAAGCACGATCCCCACGTCCTCGACCGTGTGATGGTCATCGATGTGGAGGTCGCCGGTGGCCTCGACGCGCAGATCGAAGAAGCCGTGCCGCGCGAAACTGTCGAGCATGTGATCGAGAAACGGCACGCCGGTGCTGATTTCGCCGCGCCCCGAGCCGTCGAGCCGCAGTGCGACCGCGACGGCAGTCTCGCGGGTCTTGCGCTGGACGTCGGCGCTGCGCGCGGGCAGCGAGAGCACGCCGTTCGCGGAAGCGGAATTATCGTCGCGAGTGCGGGTGGACGAGGTGCTTACGGTTCGTGATTTATTTTTCGCTTCCATCGAAGTCTTAAGCGCGATTCAGGCGTTCGGTTTTCCGATCATCTCACCTTTCATGGCAGCCGTTGAACCCTTCGCACCGCGCGGCTTGGCGACGCGCCTGACACGCGCACCATTTGACGCAGCGGGCGCCAGTCGCAACTCGATCGCACGCGCATGACCCTCGAAGCCCTCCATCCGGGCAAGCCGCGCAACCTCGGGTCCCAGCGCCTTCAGCGCCGCCGCTGACGCCTCGATTATACTGGTTCGTTTGAGGAAGTCGTAGGCACCCAGCGGCGAGGCGAAGCGGGCCGAACCGCCGGTCGGCAGCACATGATTGGGGCCTGCGAGATAATCGCCGAGCGGCGCTGAACTCCTCGCGCCGACGAAAACCGCGCCGGCCGCCGTCACGTGTTTCAGCCAGCGTGCGGGACTGGCGAGATCGAGCTCCAGATGCTCCGGTGCGATGCGGTTGGCCAACATGAAGGCCTCTTCGAGATTCTCGACGACCACCGCCGCCCCGCGCTTGGCAAGCACCCTGGCCACCGCGGCGGCACGCGGCAGATCGGCCAGCGCACGATCGATCGCGGCGATCACTCCGAGCGCGAGCGGACGCGACGGCGTGATCAGGACGGCGGACTCGTCGCCCGAGCCGTGCTCGGCCTGCGCAATAAGGTCGGCCGCCACCCATTCGGGATGCGCCCGCGCGTCGGCGATCACCAGCACTTCGCTCGGCCCCGCCATCTTGTCGATATCGGTGACGCCATAGACCATCCGTTTGGCGGCTTGCACCCAGGCGTTGCCGGGACCGACGATCTTGTCCACTGCGCGGATGCTCGCCGTCCCATACGCGAGCGCGGCGACCGCCTGCGCTCCACCGATTCGATAAACCTCATCGACACCCGCGATCGCCGCGGCCGCCAATGCCGCGGGACGGTCCCCGTCCTTCGCTGCGGGCGAGACCATCACGATTTCGCGCACCCCGGCGACGCGCGCGGGAATCGCGTTCATCAGGACCGACGACGGATATGCGCCCATCCCGCCGGGCACGTAGATGCCGACGCGTTCGAGCGGCCGCACCATCTGGCCCAGGCGCATGCCGAAGCCGTCGCGATAGCTGAAGGACTTCTCGAGCGTATGGCGGTGAAACTCCGCGATGCGCCGGGCGGCAAGTTCCAGCGCGCGCCGATCCGCCAGCGGCAAGGCGTCGCGCGCCGCCGCGAGTTCAGCGGAGGTCACGCGCAGCCGCGCGGCCGTGAGCGACACGCCATCGAACTTGCGCGTCAGCTCGATCAGCGCACGGTCGCCGCGCCGCCGGACCGCCTCGATAATCGCGGCGACATCGCGATCGACCGCGCCGCCGTTATCGCCGCGCCGCCGCGTGAGCGCGTCGAGGAAGCGGCCGAAGTCTTTCGAGGTCGAGTCGAGCAGGCGCAGTGTCATGGGTTCAAGCCAAAATTGATAGCGGCGATCGCTAGCGATGCGTCTATTATTCCTGCGCGCGTTCAATTTGCGCGCCGACCGCGCGCAGCTTCTGATCGAGCGCCTCGTAGCCGCGATCGAGATGGTAAACGCGGCTGACTTCGGTGGTATTGTCGGCCGCGAGGCCGGCCAGGATCAGGCTCATCGAGGCGCGCAGATCGGTCGCCATCACCGGCGCTCCAGTGAGATGGGTCGGGCCGCGCACGATCGCGGTCGGGCCCTTCATCAAAATATCCGCGCCCATCCGCATCAGCTCCTGCGCGTGCATAAACCGATTCTCGAAGATGGTCTCGGTGATCACCGAGGTTCCGGAAGCTTGCGTCAGCAGGGCCATCATCTGCGCCTGCAAGTCGGTCGGGAAGCCGGGGTACGGCAGCGTGCGCAGTTCGACCGGGCGCAGCGGACGATTCCACGAAACGCGCAGATCCCCATCAAGCGCGGTAATCTCCGCGCCGGCCTCGACCAGCTTCGCGCTCACGGCCTCGAGCTGGTCGACGGGCGCGCCTTTGATCAACAAGTCGCCGCCGGTGATCACCGCCGCGACCATCAGGGAGCCCGCCTCGATACGATCGGGAATCACGGAATGTTCCGCGCCGTGCAGGCGCTCGACGCCCTCAATTTCGATCACGTGAGTGCCGGCGCCCTCGATTCGCGCGCCCATCGCGCGCAGCAATCGCGCAAGGTCCTGCACCTCGGGCTCACGCGCCGCGTTTTCGATGACGGTCGCTCCGTGTGCGCGCACCGCGGCCATCATGATGTTCTCGGTCGCGCCGACGCTGGGATTATCGAGCCAGATGCGGGCGCCAGTGAGCGTCGAGGCGTGCGCCTCGACATAGCCGTTGCGCAACTGGATTCGCGCACCGAGAGCGCGGATACCGGCTATGTGCAAATTGACCGGGCGCGCGCCGATGGCGCATCCGCCGGGCGTCGAGACGCGGGCGCGTCCGCAGCGCGCGAGCAGCGGCCCCAGCGCGACGAACGAAGCGCGCATGGTCTTGACCAGCTCGTAAGGCGCGTCGTGCGAAAGCAGATTACGGGCGTGGAGTTCGATTTCATGGTCGCCGGTCCATCGCGCCTCCACACCGAGCCCAATCAGAAGTTCCATCGCGGTGCGCACGTCGCGCAGCCTGGGGACGTCGCGAATCACGAGCGGCTCGTCGGTCAGCACCGACGCCATCATGATCGGCAGTGCGGCATTTTTACTGCCGCTCAAGGCGACGCTACCGCGCAGCGGCACGCCGCCGTGAATGATCATTTTGTCCATTGAAAATCAGCCGCCGCCGCGCCCGCAAAGGCGGCAGAGTCGCGCTGCACCGACATTGTGCCAAAGCGCGGCGGCGAAGGCACGCGGCCCCCACTTTATTTATCGACCGAAGCTTAACCGGCCGAACATTTGAGGGCGGCAGATTACGGTCGCATCGACGCAGCGAAACCCATTAGACTTGAGGTGCGCGCCACCGGGCGGATCGCAACGGTCGCTAGTGGGGCATAACCGGGAGGAATACCATCATGGGTGTCTTGTCTTGGATCATCGTCGGGCTGATCGCGGGATTCATCGGCAGCAAGATCGTCAACAGGACCGGCGAAGGGATGATCCGCGATATCATTCTGGGAATCGTCGGGGCGTTCGTCGGCGGGTGGATTTTCACCGCGATGGGTGCGGCCGGCGTGAACGGGGTTAACATCTACAGCATCTTCGTGGCGGTGATTGGCGCCGTCGTCGTGCTAGTCGCCTACCACGCGATCGTCGGGCAACGCGCGACCATCTGATCAGGGTCCCCCCCCCTCACCCCTTCACTTTCAGAAGGCGAGATTGCGAGCCGAGCAGACGAGTCTGCGAGCTGCGTTCACAGACGGGAAGGGGCCGGGGGCTCCTGTCGGCCCTGAACCCCCACTCTTTGTCATTCTTGTATGTGGATTCTGATCGTAGCAAGAAGGAGGAGCAAGACGAGGCGGGAGACCGATGTCATTCAAGGCCGGTAGAGGCCGTCGCTCAGCAAGGATCCCCGCCTCGTGTAA
>Ga0187864_10000564_pt1 | contig 40045 bp, 33 predicted proteins | sample June2016WEW_11_4_FD_132985 | JGI IMG/M metagenome (GOLD analysis project Ga0187864, IMG submission 132985) | Peatland microbial communities from SPRUCE experiment site at the Marcell Experimental Forest, Minnesota, USA - June2016WEW_11_40 | ecosystem: Environmental > Terrestrial > Soil >...
GCTCACTTTCCAAGGCATGGCTCTTTTTACATGCCTTCGTGAACGGACCCAAAAGTGTAAAGTATGTCCCCGGTCTGATCTGTAAAGTATGTGCCCGGTCCGTACCAAAGCCTACCCAGCGCTGAAGCGCTGGGCTAAGCTCTTTCGCGCCTATCTCCACCCCACTTCGCGCAAAAGCGGCGCGAAGCGGGGACCCCGGCTACGGCGCTCGCGTCGTGCCACATTGAGGAAGCCGTGAGGACACTGGCTACTGGCTACTGGCAACTGGCAACTGACTACTGACTACTGGCTACTGCCAACTGACTACTGGCTACTGATCTTTGCGTACGTGGTCAGTGCAAGCAGCGGGAAGTACTGCCGGTACATGTAGTACATCAGGTAAAACACTCGCGGAAATCCCGTGCCGGTGTAGAGCGACTCATCCCACGACCCATCGCGGCGCTGCGTCTTCAGCAGATAGGCGATACCGTGCTGCAGCGAATCGTTGCGCGTGTCATTGGCGGCCAGCAATCCCATCACCGCCCACGCGGTCTGCGAAGGCGTACTCGGACCAACTCCCTTGGTGTTGGCATCGTCGTAGGAGTCGCAAGTCTCGCCCCAACCGCCATCGGGATTCTGCATCATGCGCAGCCACTCCACGGCCTGCAGCACGTAGGTTTCGTGATAATCCACGCCGACCGCCTCCAGCCCGCGCAGCACCTGCATGGTTCCGTAGATGTAGTTCACGCCCCAGCGTCCGAACCAGGAGCCGTCAACGGCCTGCTCGCGCTGGATGAACTTGACCGCGCGCCGCACCGGTTCGTCTTTGAGCGTGTAGCCATAGCTCGCCAGGCATTCCAGCACCCGGCCGGTGATATCGACCGTCGGCGGATCAAGCATGGCGTTGTGGTCGGCGAAGGGAATGTTCTGGAAGACCATACGGTCGTTGTTCTTGTCGAATGACGCCCAACCGCCGTTCTTGCACTGCATGGAAAGAATCCAGTCAAGGGCGCGACGGGTCGATTTGTCGTGATAGCTCTCGTTGCTGGTCTTCACCCGGCTCAGCGCCAGCATGACCTGCGCGCTGTCATCCACGTCGGGATAGAACTCGTTGTTGAACTCGAAGTACCAGCCCGCCGGCGCTGCCTTGCGGTTCTTCACGCACCAGTCGCCTTTGCGAGTCACCTGCTTGCGCAGCATCCACTCGCAGGGCCGCACCAGGCGGGGGTCGTTGGCCGCTACGCCGCTTTCCGCCAGGGCAAACACGGCATAGGCGGTGTCCCACACCGGCGACATGCAGGGTTGCATGCGAAAGGTGGTTTCTTCCTCGATGCCCAGCTTTTCGAATTCATCCATCGCGCGGATGACTTGCGGATCGTCCAGCGAGTAACCCAGGCAGCGCAGGGCGATGATGGAGTTCATGATGCCGGGATAGATTGCGCCCAGGCCATCGCTCATCTCCATGCGCTCCAGCATCCATCTCTCCGCGACCTTCAAGGCGAGCGAACGCAGCGGGCGCACATGAATCTGCTCCAACAAGTGGACCATGCGATCGAGCACCAGAAAGAAATTGCGCCAGCTCACCAGCTTGTCGGCCCAGCGCAAGCGTAGCTGCGTGCGGGTGCGCCCGCCAATAAAGAGCTCGTCAATTCCCTGCTCCACGGGGATCTTCTTAAACGGCTTCTTGGCATAGGCAATGGACAGCGGCACCAGAATGGCGCGTGACCAGGACGAGATTTCGTAGATGTTGAACCAGAACCACTTGGGGAACAGAACGATCTCAGGCGGAATTGCCGGGACCGCGTCGTAATCGTATTGCCCGAGGAAGCACAGGTAAATCTTGGTGAAGGTGTTGATCGCAGTGACGCCGCCCAAAGCGAGAATGCGCTCGCGGGCCTTCTGGAGCTGCGGATGATCGGCACTGTAGCCCGCCATTTTCAGCGCGAAATAAGCCTTGACAGAGGCGCTGATGTTGGAAGGGCCATCGTTGTAAATCGGCCAGCCGCCGTCGGCATTCTGCCGATTCAGGATCTCGGTGGCGCACTTCCGCGTGCGCACCGGATCTTCAGTGCCCAGCAGGCGATGCAGCAGAATGTAATCGGAAACCAGGGTTGTGTCGGCGCCCAACTCGCCACACCAATAGCCCTCTTCGCGGTCCTGGATGGAGAACAGATATCGCCGCGAAGCATCGATGGCGGCGGCCACCCGGCTCTTGATGTCATCGATTTTGCCGAAGCGCACTTCGGCACGATCGGAAGAACCTTCCATTCCCTTGCTACTCCGCCATGGCTGGCGCAGCGCCAATGGCCTCGACGATCTCGGAGGGCAATCCGAAACGCACGTGCTCCGGCATGACTTCGATTTCACGCATATTGGTGAAACCCTGCTCTTCCAGGAAAGTCACGGCCTGTTGCACCAGGATCTCGGGGGCCGAGGCGCCCGCCGTCAAACCCACCGTATTGACGTTTTCCAGCCACTCCGGTTTGATCGAGCGGTAGTTCTCGATGAGATGGGACTGCGCCCCCAGATTGCGGGCGACTTCGACCAGGCGGTTGGAATTGGAACTGTTGTCCGAACCGACAATCAGCAGAAGGTCACATTCGCCGGCGACATCCTTCACCGCGGTTTGCCGGTTCTCCGTCGCGTAGCAAATGTCCTGTGCGTGCGGCCCTTGGATATTGGGAAACTTTTTCCTCAGCGCCGCGATAACGTGGCTGGTTTCGTCGAGACTTAGCGTGGTCTGCGTCAGATAAGCCACCCGGTTGGGATCGGGAACTTGCAGGTCTTCCACCTCCTCGGGCGAGTCCACCACCTGGGTGACGTTGGGGGCTTCGCCGAGCGTGCCAATGACTTCATCATGGTCGCGGTGGCCGATGAGGATGAGCGCATAGCCTTCCCGCGCAAACTTGACGGCTTCGACATGCACCTTGGTGACCAGCGGGCAGGTGGCATCAATCACCCGCAACTCGCGCAGCTTGCTGGCGTCCCGCACCTCGGGCGCGACCCCGTGCGCGCTGTAGATGATGCGCTCGCCGGCCGGGACTTCCTGCACGCTGTCCACAAAGATGGCGCCCTTGGCGCTCAACTCGTCCACCACATAACGGTTGTGGACGATCTCTTTGCGCACGTAAATCGGCGCTCCAAAGTTCTCCAGGGCTATGCGAACAATGTCAATGGCGCGAACCACGCCGGCGCAGAAGCCCCGCGGCTTCAACAAAAGTAAGGTCTTGGCGTCAGGTTGAGTCATTCTTTTATGCTGTCCAGTATACGGGTAGAAACCCGCTTTTCCCCACAGTTACTCTATTGTAGCAGCGGCGGAATCGCCAAGGTAACGGCCCGAAGCGGCGCAATTGAGCAGCCTAAGGCGCAAATTTCGCAGTTAACGGCAACCGGCTGAGATCTAGCCGCGCAGCGACGACTTTGGTTTGAGCCCGGCGCGCAAGCACCGGGTGAAGTGGGAGATTTATCGGAGCCGCGTAGCGGCGACACCGCGACACAGTCTCTTCCCCAATTTTTCCGACCTCGGCGCGAAAGCGCGCGACCAGAGGCCACACTGTACAATCCTTGGGGCAAGAGAGCTCGATCATGACCGGCAACGAAATCGCGAACATGTACGAATTCAGCTACAGAGCCATCAAAGCACAGGCCAATGAATATGTATTGGGTTTATAGCCTACCCAACTGGCTTTTTGAACTGCTTACTGTAGGCCTTTTTGTTGCCTTCAGTCTGGCAGGGCTCTTCCCTTCCCGGGCATGGATTCGTGGTATGCACGTCCAGCGCCCCCATAACGATATTGTCGGCTTTTACCTGGCTGGAATAACGGTACTCTACGGGGTCTCGTTGGGTTTGCTTGCCATCGGGGCATGGACGATCTACACCGACACGGAAGCCAAAGTGTCGCAAGAGGCAGCGGCCTTGTCCACCCTCTATCGCAGCGTTAGCGGTCTTCCGGAGCCATCACGTAGTTTGCTGCAGAATGATCTCCGCCTTTATACCCGCGAGGTTATCGACGTAGGTTGGCCTGAGCAACGGCGCGGCCTCCTACCAACTGAAAACCGGGCGCCTCTGGATAAATTCCAAAGGGACTTTGAGGCGTTTGAGCCCGTCACCGAAGAACAGAAAATTCTGGTGGCGGACATTTCCCGGGAGTTTGACACTCTGCAGGGGTCGCGAAGCATTCGTCTGGATAGCGTGACTGCCGAATTGCCGCCACCGCTATGGGCGTTGATCCTGCTCGGAGCGGTGATCTGCATTGTGGTTACCTGGTTCTTCTATATGGAGAGCCTAAAAATGCATGCCTGGATGACTGTCTTTACCGCATTGCTTCTGGGGCTGATGGTCTTCATGGTGGCCGCGCTCGATAATCCCTACCGCGGAAAGGTTAGCGTCAGTCCTGCGCCCTTCGAGCGCGTTTACAACCAGATGGCCATACCGAGCAAGTAATACCTGTGGTGCGCAGAAATTGCATCGGGCAACAACTGATCAGGCATTAACAAGATTCTCTGCGTTCACAGACCCCAACCCTGAATGTATGGTCCGCCGCTTTGTCCCACCAAAAAGTACACCCCCGGGTTATCCTCTGACTTGCTGCAGCCTGCGTGGAGGGTGAAAGGCCGCTGTACAATCCTTGGGGCAGGAGAGCTCGACCATGACCGGCAACGAACTTGCGCAGATGTACGAATTCAGCTACGGAGCCATCAAACGCAACCTTGACGACGTCACCAACGAAGACAGCCTCGTCCAGCCGCCGGGCGCGGGCAACTGCCTGAACTGGGTCCTGGGACACATCGTGGTTGCCCGCAACACAATCCTGAGCCTGGCCGGTGGCACGCCCGTGGTTGGGGACGACGTGGCCGCGTACTATCGTCGCGGATCGGAGCCGCTGCGGCCCGGCGACAAGGTGCCTGATCTGGGTACGCTCCGTAGCCTGCTACGCGATTCGCAACATCGACTGCTTCCAGCGCTGGCGGCACTCTCGGACGAGGCCTTGGCCCTTCCCGTGCCGGAGCAGATGCGTCAACCCCCGCTCACAGGTTCGGTCGCGGACGCGTTGGTTCGTCTCCATTATCACGAGGGCTATCACAACGGACAGATGGGACTGCTGCGCCGGCTGGCGGGCAAAGAAGGGGCGATCAAGTAGCTAGCAACTAGCAGTTAATGGTGTCGAGGCTCCGCTCGGGAGCGCGATCCAGTCTAGCTCTTATACAGCCAAGGCTAATGCCCCGCGCGATTCACGGTCTCTCCCGGATTTCACCAAATTGATTGCCTTGAACCGCGAAGTGGAATACGCGCTTCCCGGTTCGCAAGTCTAAGTGCGTGTCATCAGCCACTCGAGCATTGCGTTGTAATCTGGATCAATCGGGACTGTATCGCGCAGCATCTTGCCGTCGGGACTGAGTATCACCACATACCAATCGTCTTCCGGTCCGATTAGATCGGTGAATGCCACCCACTTGTCGTCGGGCGACCAGACAAAAACTGGAGTGCTTATTCCAATGTCGTGGCTGTGACTGTAGCGGTAACTGTCGTCAAAGTTCCCCGCCCACTCCGGCGGATAGGTGGCATTGCCCGGATCTAAGCCCACAGAGTCATGCATGGGACAGCCCTTCTCTCGCTCGCGTGGGTCGTCGCAATCATACGCCACGCCCCACGTGGCGACAAATTCCCGGTTATGCGACCAGGTGTATTCGAAGCCTCCCGACATGACTTGGATAGTCTTCCCAGACTGCGGATTGAGCACCCAGTACATGCAGTTCGCATGACCGCACGTCATTGCTCCGATGCGCCCAGCGTCGAGCCAGTCCAAACGATCAAAGGGTCCAGGAACATAGCCTTCCGGGGTGATCCGCCGTAGGACCTTCCCGCTCAAATCCAACACCACAAGTTCCTCCTTGGGCGCGTCGTTGGGTACTGGATGGTCGACCACATAAACGAGCGCGTCGCCGGACGGGGAGATGGCCGGCAGCCTCTTGGGAATGCCATCGTAATCGTACGTCAACTGCCGGCTGTCAGAGGCCGTTTGTACCCAAATCTGGTTGTCGATAATGGAAACCGAAACTGCCGGGCCCGGCGAGGTTTGCGAGGTCAGAGCTATGATCACAAGCCAAAAGAGCCACATAACAACTCCATAATAGTCCCAGAGCCCAACTACTGGTCACCGACCACTGCCTCACTGATTCGCCTTCAGCATCTGCTCGGCGTGCTTCAGCGAGGTGTCGGTCAGCTTGGCGCCGCTCATCATGCGCGCGATCTCGCGGGTGCGTTCCTCGGGATTCAACAGCCGCACCGACGTCTTCGTTCTCCCGCCCGATTCCCGTTTCTCGATGAGGTAATGCTGGTCGGCGAAGGAGGCGATCTGCGGCAGGTGGGTGATGCACAGCACCTGCTTGGTCCGTGCGAGCTGCTTCAGCTTCCTGCCCACCGCTTCGGCGGCGCGACCGCCGATACCGTTATCAATCTCGTCGAAGACCAAAGTCCGCTGCGATCCCACCCTCTCGCCAGAAGCGGGCGAGAAGGATGGGGCACCCGCGCCTCCGCGCGCGCCAGAGGCGCGCGAGAAGGGTAGGCCACCCGCACCGTTACGTCCTCGTTGCGTCTGACCTGCCTCAACGCTGGTCTTCAGCGCCAGCATCACCCGCGACAGTTCACCGCCCGACGCAATTTCCTCCACCGGGCCAAGCGGCTCTCCGGGATTGGCGGAAATCAAATATTGCACCTGGTCGAAGCCACGGGCGCTCCAGTTCCCTTCTTCATCCGAGCCGCTCACCTCGGTCTTGAAGCGCGCCTTCATGGCCAGTTCGTTGATCTCGCTCTCGACCATCTTCTCCAGCTTGCGCGCCGCTTCGTAGCGATGGCGGGAAAGACTGCGCGCCGCCTCCAAATATTTCGCTGCGGCATTTGCCAGTTCGATCTTCAAGGCGCGCAGCACTTCGTCCTTGTTCTCCATCTCGTTGAGTTTGCGTTCGAGTTCGTCGCCGAGCGCGATCACGTCGTCAAGCGTCGGCCCGTATTTGCGCTTCAGGCGATCGAGCAGAGCCAGCCGGTCTTCGACTTCGGCGAGACGCGCGGGAGAAGCCTCGATGCCTTCGGCATAATCGCGGAGCACCTGACCGATGTCTTCCAGGGTGATGCGCGCCGACTCAAGCTCGGGCAGAGATTGGCGGAATTTCTCATCGAAGCGCGACAACTCTTCGACTTGCCGCGTCGCCGCGCGAATCGATGCTGCCGCTGAAGTATTGCTTTCATAGAGCGCTTCGTAGGCCGCCATCGCCGCCGTGAAGACCTTCTCGGAATTGGCCAGCACGCGCTTCTCGGCCTCGAGCCTGGTGTCTTCTTCCGGCTGCACACGCGCGCCGGCGATCTCTTTGCGCTGAAAGCTCCACAAGTCCAGCAGACGCAGCCGGTCATGCTCGTCGCGCTCCAGGTCGGCGATGCGATGCCGGACCTGGTTCCAACTTTCGAAGGCCGCCGTGGCCGGCGAGGGGTCCACTCCCGCGAAGGTATCCAGAAGCGCCAGACGCGACGCCCCATCGAACGCCAGCACGGCCACATTCTGCGCATGGATCACCGCCAGATGCGGCGCCAGTTGCTTGAGGACGGCCACCGTCGCCGGCTGGTTATTTACGAAGACGCGACCCTTGCCGCCGGTTGCAATCTCGCGGCGAAGAATCAGTTGGCCGTCGTCGGAGTCGGAGTCGGAATCGGAATTGGAATCCAGGCCATTGGCTTCCAGGACCGCATCCAGGGCGTTGGACTCGGCCTCGAAGACCGCCGAAACCACGGCCTTGTCGGTGCCGTGACGAATCGTGTCGGTGGAGGCTTTATCGCCGAGGAGCAACGCGAGAGCGTCAATGAGGATGGATTTTCCCGCGCCGGTTTCCCCGGTCAGCAGATTCAGACCGGGCGCGAACTCCACGGCCACGTTATCAATGACCGCATAGTTTTCGACCCGCAGTTCCAGTAGCACGTGAGCTCTCGACCCGCCGAAGTTATGCGCAGTGTAGCAGGAAAACAGTTGCCAGGGGCCAGTTGTCAGTAGCCAGTAGCCGGTTGCCAGTGGCCGGTTTGCAAATCAAAACCAAAAGACTTCGAGGCGGAGTTGTGCGGGCGTGGCGCTCGCCTGTAACCGTTTAGGTACTCCCCGGCTTTTGCCCTTGAATCGGAGAAAAGCGCTCACTAAAATGGGGGTTGCTCTGGCGATTTTTCCTGCCTCCGAATCACTTTCTCGCCCAAAAATTTTTCGTTTGCTGCACGCGTGGTGCAATATGATGTGGTTTCCGCAGGGATACCCCTAAATATTGCGTTTTATGTCTTGACCCCCCTCGCCTTCGAAAGTAAAGTTGGCTTGGCGTTTCTCGTTGGGTCGAGATGAAATCGCGGATAGCGCCGGCGTGAGAGTCCCGAGTGCAGTCGAGACAGGCCCGCCCTATCCGAACGGGAGTATGACGTTGCTCAAACTGAAGAAGCTGCAAATCCTCGGGTTCAAATCGTTCTGTGACCGCACCGACCTTCGCTTCCAGGGCGACGGCATTGCCGCCATCGTTGGTCCCAACGGCTGCGGCAAGTCGAACATCTCCGACGCCATCTCGTGGGTGCTGGGCGAGCAATCGGCGCGGCTGCTGCGTGGCGTCAACATGCAGGACGTCATCTTCGCGGGCACGCGCGAGCGCAAGCCGACCGGCATGGCCGAGGTCTCGCTGACGCTGGTCGATCCCGAAATTTACGGCGACGCGCTGGAGCCCGAGATCGACATTCAGGACGATCTCCCCGACGACTGGGACGAATCCGCCGTGCGTGCGGCCAAGGCCGAAGACGTTGAGCGCTACTCCGAAGAAGTGCATCCCGGACAGAGCGATGGCGATGACGACGACGCGCCGCCGACCGCGACCGAGTCCGCTGCTCACGATGCCACCGCTGCGCACGTCGTGCTGAAAATTCGCCGCCGCAAATTTAAGCGCACCTTCAAAGCCGGCGAGATCACGATCACGCGCCGCTTGTTCCGTTCCGGCGAGAGCGAGTATCTGCTCAACGGCAAGCTCTGTCGTCTGCGCGACATTCAGGACATCTTCATGGGCACCGGTCTCGGCCCGGAGTCTTACGCCATCATCGAGCAGGGCCGCATCGGTCAGATTCTCAGCAGTAAGCCCACCGATCGCCGCGCCGTCATTGAAGAGGCCGCGGGCATCACCAAGTTCAAAACGCGCAAACGTCTGGCGGAGGCCCGCCTCGAGGACGCCAAGCAAAATCTCGCCCGCATCAACGACATCTTCGACGAAGTCACGCGCCAGATGAATTCGCTGAAGCGGCAAGCCTCGAAGGCCGAGCGCTACGCCAGGTTGCGCGACGAGATGCGCGCCAAGCTCCGCGTGCTGCTGGTCAGCAAGTTCGCGCAACTTGATGCCGAGGCCTCCCTGCTCAGCCGCCAACTCACGGAAATCGGCGAAGCCATGCACGCGCAGGCTGAGGCCGTGCAGCAAATGGAAGGCGAGCACGGCGAGCGCACCCAGCGTGGCTACGCCATCGAGCGCGAGTCGCAGGAGAACCGCGAGCAGCTCAACCGGCTTTCGCTGGAGATCGACCGCGCCGCCGCCCGTCGCCGCACCAACGACGAGCGCTGTTCCGAGCTGGATGCACGCGCCGCGGCCGCGCAGGCAGAAAGCGCGAACACCGAAGCGCAGTTCGCGCGGTTGCAGCAGGAACTGGAAACCAATCGCGCCACGCTGGAGTCAACCAACGTCGAGGTTGCCCATGCTCAACAGGAATCGCAAGCGAGGCAGCAGGAGGCTTCTGCCGCGGCGGCATCGCTGCTGGAGGTCGAGCGCCAGCAGGAGCAGCGTCGCGACGCAATTCTGAACGTGGTCTCCGCGACTTCCGCAGTGCGCAACCGCATCACGCAAGCCGAAGAACGCATTGCCGCGCTCGATCGCGAGGCGCAGCGCCTACACGACGAAACCTCCGCTGCGATGCTGCAACTGCAAACTTTCGGTGGCCAGCAAGGCCAACTCGGATTGGAGTTTGAAACCGCCTCGCAACGCGTGCTCGCGCTCGCCGCGCAGATCGGCGAGACGCGCCAGCAGCTCGACGAAAAGCGCGCCGCCGAAACCACCGGCAAGCGCCATCTGGATTCGCTGCGCGGCGAGTACGCCAGCGCGATGGGCAAGCGGAGTTCGCTGGAAGCCGTCATCACCGAGCATGGCTACACTACCGAATCGGTGCGCAAGCTCTTCACCTCGGGCGCGATGAAGGAAGGTCTTGCGCCGGTGGGCGTGCTCGCTGACTTTCTCGAAGTGGAAGATCGCTATGAGCACGTGGTTGACGATTTCCTCCGCGACGAGCTCAACTACATCGTGGTGAAGTCGTGGGACGCTGCCGACGAGGGGCTCCGCCTGCTGCGCAGCGACGTGGATGGCCGCGCGACGTTCCTCGTCCATCCCGAAGATTCGCAGGCGAAGTTTTCGTTCCTCTTCGACGAGTCCACGCACCAGGTCGCGCACGGAGAAAGCGTAGTTCCGCTCAAGCATTGCATTCGTGTGCTCAACGGCTTCGGCAAATCGCTTGAGGTGATTCTGCCCAAGCTCGGCAACGGCTACATTGTGCCCGATGCCAGTGCCGGCCGCGATCTCGCGTTGAATAATCCTGATGCCTTCTTCCTTTCCAAGTCCGGCGAATGCTTCCACAACGTCACCGTTACGGGCGGCAAGCAGCGCAGCCAGGGGCCGCTCTCCATGAAGCGCGAACTGCGCGAGGTGCTGCAGCAAATGGGCGAGATGGAGCGCGCCATGGCCGCCGAAGAGTTGCGCGTGGCCGCTCTGGGACGCGAAATCTACGAGCTCACCGGACTGCTGCATCGGCTGGAGGACGACCAGCGCGAAGGCGAGCGCCAGGCCATGACTTCGGGCCACACGCTTCGCCAACTCGAAACCGAGATGGTCCGGGTGCGCGAGCGGCTCTCCACCTACGAGCGCGAACTGGAGCGCATCGGGGAGGAACGCAACCAGCAAAAGACGCTCATTTCACAACAAAGCGGCGAGCTGTTGGCGCAGGAAGAACAGCAGCGTCAGCTTGAGATGGAGATGCAGGCTGCCCACAGCAGACTGGAAGGCCTCCGCTTGCGCCGTGATGAAGCGGCCCAACTCGCCAGCGAAGTTCGGGCGCAACTGGCCACATTGGAAGAGCGCCGCCGCGGAGCGGTGGCCACGGTGCAGCGCGTCGAGGCGATGGTGTCGGAGGTCTCGGCGCAACTGGCGAAGCTGAAGTCGCAACTGGAGTCGGCTGCGGCCGAGAAGCAGCAACGCGAAGCCGAGAACGTTCGTCTCGCGGAGCAGGTGGTCGGCTGGACTGCAGAGCGCGAACTCGCGCACAGCCGCGATCGCGAACTGCAAGCCGAGTTGCAGACCGTCCGGGTGCGAATCGTCGAGTTGGAGGATGCCCTCAAGGCTGCCCGCGAAGCCCTCGATGCCGCGCGCGATCGTCGCGGCGAACTTTCCGCCGCGCAGGCGCGCGTCGAATCCGATGTGCAGCACATGTCCGAAACCTGCGTGCAGGAGTTGAGTCAGCAACCGCACGACTTGATGGCCGACGATTCCCTGCCCCGCGTCGCTGCCGAGGCGCTCGCCGGTGAAGAAGAAGCCTATCGCGAAATGCGCACACGGCTCGACAACATGGGTCCGGTGAACATGATGGCGCTGGAGGAGTACAAAGAAATCGCGCAGCGTCACGAGTTTCTGGAAACGCAGCGGCAGGATTTGTTGCAGGCCATCGAGAACACGCAGAACACAATCAAAGAGATTGACACCATCTCGCGGCAGAAGTTCGAAGAAGCGTTCAAGATCATCAACGAAAACTTCTCCCGCACATTCAGCAAGCTGTTCGGCGGGGGCCAGGGATTCATGCGCCTCACCGACTTCGAGAACTCGGCGGAAAGCGGCATTGACGTGGTCGCCTCGCCTCCGGGCAAGAAGCTGCAGAATGTGCTGCTGCTCTCCGGCGGCGAGAAGGCGCTCACTGCGCTGGCGCTGCTGGTCGGCATCTTCCAGTATCAGCCCAGCCCGTTCTGCATTCTCGACGAGGTGGACGCGCCGCTCGACGAAGCCAACATCGGCCGCTTCACCGAACTGATTCGCGAGATGAGCTCGCAAACCCAGTTCGTCATCATCACCCACAGCAAACGCACCATGGGCATGGCGCCGGTCCTGTACGGCGTCACCATGCAGGAGCCGGGAGTGTCGAAACTGGTGTCAGTGCGCTTCCACGAAGAACCGGCGCGGCTGGTTGCAGCAACGGCGTAGTCGGCACGTTGCGATGTTTGTCTCTGCCGTCCCTACGGGACTCAGGATTCTTTTTCACTCCTGCCCAGCCTTGAAAGGCTGGGCTAAGCTCTTTCGTCCCGCTGCGCGGGACTCGCGTGCTGCCGATGGCAAGCGTCAACTGCGACTGTAGGGAGCGACCGAATTCTCAGTCGTCGTATATGCAATGGGGGCACCTTGCCAATCGCGTCATCTTAGCCTTGCCATCTGCTTCGACTTGAGCCAGCAGGTCACGATCATGGACGTCTGAGTAATTGACTTTCTCGCCATTCAATAGCATGCGACCTTCTAGTGGGTATTCCGGCGAAGGTGAACATCGATTCCGGAGGGAAGCCGAACGGCGTTCCGGAGCGAAGGTGAACAGCAGTCGGAGCGAAGCGACGCTTGCATGGTAATTGTGGAGTAAGTGTTCGGAATCGTCAAGCGAAATTGTCCGGAGCGAAGCGGAGGCGGGTCGGCGGGGATTGGGGTGCAGGGGAAAGGGGCGGCAGCCCCTTTGCCCCTGCTTCCTCTTTGTAGAAGAAGGGATTCATGGGCCGCTCCCCCTCATAAGCGCTAGCAGAAGGCTCGCTAATCAAAGTTACTTCCCTATCGCCGACCGTACGGGAGTTATCGCATCGTGGCTCGAATTGACTCAAACCGAAATGCGTAGTGCGGCCACTTCTACGCTTGGTCTGTTACACGAACGAGAAACCGTCGCACAACAGCTTTCGGCAGAACCACCACTCGTTCCCGACGAGTAATCTTGCTGTGCAATAAAGAAAGGCCGACACCCAAACCAAGGATGTCGGCGCACAGGAGAATCTTCCGTACGGGCGGAGAGGTTTGTGGCCAATTGCCACCCACCCATCGCTTTTCTTAGCGAACCGTGAAGGCCACATCGATGGACCAGCCATTACCGGTCACGTCCGTCATGGTGATTCGGAACTCGTAGTGTCCCGTGATGGGCCCGCCAGGGCCGAAGCTCGAGTTGTCTGCGAAGAAAATAGGGAAGTGGCTGTGCCCATCAACGTTGAAGGGGCAGCTCAGTTGCTGCGTGAGCGGCGGCACGTCGATGGTCCCGAGATACGGGTTCCAGAGCTGGTTGTTGCGGAAGGTCTGCCCTACCCCGGTTATTGGAAATAGCGTGTTGGGGATGATCGGGCCCGACTTGAAGTCGGGCGAGGAACCCACCGTACCGGGGTTCGGCACTGTCATATACACGGCCCACACCCCGTTCGGTGGAGAGAAATCGGGCACGCGGAAGACTAAGGAGTCCGTAAAGCTCATGATATCAACACCAGCTTCCATTTCCTGGTTGTAGGGAGGTTGGTGGGGATCTCCAGGGCCTATAGATAGCTCGGTACACCACTTGTGCCTGAGCGGGTAAAGCAGGTTGGTCATGTTTTGCGTGAACTCGGCATAACCATCGTCTGCCGTCCCGACGGCGGCGGTGAACACGTGGAAATCTACTGGCTTCCAGATCGGGTGGCCAATCGGCGTTATCCGGACTGGCACTTGTCCGCAGTCGGAAGCAACAGCGGGTGCCGCCAGGGTGATCGCAACTCCGATGGCCAATAAGCTCAACAGTACAATACGAAGACTACGCATGGTATCTCTCCTTTCTGAGAAATGAAGCGCACTAAAGTGAATTGAAGGACCCCGCCCAAGCAAAACCAGCTTGGACGGGGCACCCGCCTGCGCCATCCCTACGCACCTCTCAGTTGACGGTGAGGTTGTACGTCACCGTGACTGTGAAGGGACTACCCGGCGGCGGCCAGGTCTCAGTGCCACTGAAGACGAGAGTGTGAGCTCCCCGAGAAAGAGGCTTCAGCATGACCCAGTACCCGTCAGCTACGCCGGCCCGGGCCCGTGGCAGACAGGGATCAACAACCTGAAGACTCGGGTCACCACGGAAGATAAAGCCAGGAGAGGTGGCGCGACAGGGCGAGTTTTCCGGCGGCAGAGAGAGATTCTGTACCGGCTGCCCGTCCAACGAAGCGCTTACAGCCGTGACGTGATCAATGATTTGACGGGCACCAATATTACTGCTGTAACCGATGGTCAAGAACTGCTCCAGGGATTGCCCTGGACCAGGCTCGAAGCCAGGCACGGGGCAAGGATAGTCATTCAAGTAATTGATGATCGGGAAAAAGATCATCTTACCTGCCGGAATTGTGCAGAAGCGCGTCGCATCAAAACCGCCGGTCCCAGCCAGGAACCACACAGGCCCACGCTGGCTGACGGCACAGTCGACGCCGGTGGTATCCCAAATCGGGTTGATGGAATAGGGTATCGAGTACGCCCATTGCCACCACTTGGCGGCCCACTGCTCATAGGACTTGCCTCCGGGAAGCGAATCCGACGGAGCGATGAAACTCTGGGCGGACGCGGCTGCGACCGTCAACAACAGCACGAATAGGATCGAAATGCGGACAATACCTTCGATACGAAGAATGCGCATGTTAGTTCTCCTTTTGACGGAATTCAAATGAAGTAAGTTTGGCGATAGCGTTTCCGCCTTTCGTCGTTCGTGGCGAGAGGCGAAAGGATACCTCCCAAGCGAGATGAAAGGGGACCCACGGAAATGCGTGTTGGAGTCCGTCTCGCTCAGCTTTTCGCTTTCGTTTCTCTCCGCAGAGTTGCGAACTCTTCCGAAACGGTGGCAGTTTGCGCCCACGCACAAGCAAAAGCAATGCAGGCGAGGTGAGATTTAGGTGAAATTAAGGTGAAGACTGCAAGTCGTTGAATTGAGATGTGTTGTTGGGATTGGCCTGCCGGAAATTGAGTCTGAAGTACAAGTCAGATCACATTACAGATTGGAACCTGCATACAGCGGTAGTACACTTTTTTCGAACCTAAGCACAATCCCGTGGGAGACACCCCACCAGCTCGGGTCCGCTTCCGAGGCTTTGAGTTCGACCTCCGGACTGGAGAACTGTTCGGCGGCGAGCAGACGGTTCGCCTTTCAGAGAAACCGCTCCGATTACTGGCCATTCTGCTGGAGCACCGGGGTGAACTGGTCACCCGCGAAGAGATACAGAGGAAGCTCTGGCCCAACGACACCATCGTCGACTTCGAGCACGGTATCAACACCGCAATCAAGATAGTCCGGCAAGCGCTCGGCGACTCCGCTGAAGGACCCAACTACATCGAGACCATACCTCGGCGTGGCTACCGCCTCCTGGTTCCCGTGGAGCGGGTGGAACCGCATGAACTTTCGGATCCCGTGATCGAGCAGGGTTCAAGCAGGGTAGTGTTGCCGGAGGCGGGAGACAAAGCCGCCTCACTGATCGGCAAGAGGGTTTGGCACTACCGTGTGATGGAGGTCATTGGTGGCGGCGGCATGGGAATGGTGTATAAGGCTGAGGACCTGAAGCTGGGTCGCCGAGTAGCGCTGAAGTTCTTGCCGGAAGAGCTGGCGAGCGACCCGGCCACGCTGAAACGCTTCGAGCGCGAGGCGCGCACGGCTTCGTCACTGAACCACCCCAACATCTGCACCATTTACGACATTGAGGAGTACGAGGACCAGCCTGTACTGGTGATGGAGCTCCTTGAGGGTGAAACTCTGCGTGATCGTCTGGCGGCAGTTGCCGCCGGCGAGAAGCCACTGGCGGCGGATAAGTTGCTGGACATCGCGATCCAAATTTGCGACGGCCTACTGGCGGCGCATGAGAAGGGGATTATTCATCGCGACATCAAGCCGGCAAACATCTTTCTGACCAGTGCGGGACAAGTGAAGATTCTGGACTTCGGCTTGGCGAAACTGGTCAGCGCGACCAAGGAAATTGGAGGTGATGGTTTGCAGCTTGAGACTGGCGGGGCAGTGGCCGCGCCACGGTCTGACAGAACGGCGCCGGCGGGGGACGCGACGGTTACGTATCTCGGCGTTACCGTGGGCACGGCGGGTTACATGTCGCCGGAGCAGGTGCGCGGCGAAACGGTGGACGCCCGCAGCGACCTGTTCTCGTTTGGTCTGGTCCTCTACGAGATGGCCTCTGGCCAGCGTGCGTTTGGCGGCGAGACGGCAGCAGTCGTCGAGGATGCCATTCTGAATCGAGCGCCGACACCGCTGCGCCAGCTCAATTGCACGCTCCCAGCGAAGCTCGCAACCATCATTGACAAAGCTCTGGAAAAAGATCGCGAGCAGCGCTGGCAGAGCGCGGCAGAAATGCGTGCCGAACTGGAGCAGGTCAGGAGCGACATGCAACCGCGAGTGCACCACCGATGGAAATGGTTGGTAACGTCTGCGCTGCTGCTTCTCGGGGTTGCCACTGCTGCCTGGTTGTACTGGCGTTCGCGTCATGCGATCCAGCTCACGGATAAAGACACCATCGTCGTTGCGGACTTTGACAACAAGACTGGGGACCCGGTCTTCGACGACACATTGAAGCAAGGGCTCTCGGTTCAGCTTGGGCAATCGCCCTTTGTCGTTCTGCTTTCCGACAACAGGGTGAATGCAACATTGAGACTGATGGGTCGTGCGGCCGGTGATCACTTGACATCGGAGGTTACCCACGAGGTTTGCCTGCGCAGCGGCAGCAAGGCCATGCTGACGGGCTCGATTGCTACGCTAGGCAGCCAGTACGTGATTGGCCTGAGGGCAGTGAACTGCAACACGAGCGATGTGCTGGCGGAAGCACAGGAGCAGGCGGCGGACAGAGAAGCGGTGCTCAAAACTCTGGACGCGGCGGCGGTCAGGTTGCGCGGCAAGTTGGGCGAATCGGTCAGCTCGGTGCAGAGAAGTACGCTACGCCGCTGGAGGAAGCGACCACGCCCTCGCTGGAGGCGCTGCAAGCCTACAGCGTGGGCATAAAGACGACCGATGCTAAAGGGAACACAGCCGCGCTGCCCTTCTTCAAACGCGCGGTGGACCTTGATCCCAATTTCGCGATGGCCTATGTCTGGATCTCGGAAAGCTACTACAACCTCAACGAAGTGGGGCGGGCGGCGGAGAATGCCCGCAAGGCTTACGAGCTGCGGGGGAAGGTGAGCGAACGGGAGCGGTTTTTGATCGAGGGGAACTATTACCTGTATGCGACGGGCGTATTGGAGAAAGCGGCGCAGACCTTCGAACTGTGGCAGCAGAGCTACCCCAGATACGAGTTGCCTTACGTAGAGCTGGGATTAATTTACCTTTGCCTGGGAAACTGGGAAAAGGCATTGGAGGAATTTCGAGAGGCGCTGCGCTTGGAGCCAAATAGTGCTGTCAACTATATAAACCTCGGCTTTACCTACATGGCTCTCAACCGGCTGGATGAAGCGGATGCGGTGTACAAGCAGGCGAAGGAGCGCAAACTGGAGCACGAGTTTCTGCTCCAGACTCACTACTCATTGGCTTTTCTGGAGGGCGATGCGGCGCAGATGGCGCAACTGGTTTCAGCCGCGATGGGAAAGCCGGGCACGGAAGACCTGTTGTTGGCTACGCAAGCGGACACTGAAGGCTGGTATGGCAAGCTGAAGAGAGCGCGAGAACTGAGCGGGCGTGCCATGCTTTTGGCCCAGCAAAACGACGCCAAAGAGAGCGCTGCAGCATATGAGGCAGCGGCAGCGCTGCGCGAGGTCGAATCAGGACAGAGGAAGCAGGCACGTGAAGATGCCAATGCCGCCGTGAAACTGGCTCCGAACCGCGATGTACAAGCGATCGCAGCACTGGCTTTGGCGCGGGCTGGCGATATGACAAGGGCGGAGAAACTGGTGGCAGAACTCGACAAGACTTTCCCGCTGGACACGCTGGTTCAGAGTTATTGGTTGCCCACGATCCGGGCGGCGCTGGCTCTGCAACGCAAGAACCCGAATGAGGCAGTTGCGATATTGCAGGTGACCAGGCCTATCGAGCTCGGCGAACCTACGAACATCACTGTATATATGTCCCCAGTTTATTTGCGTGGAGAAGGCTATCTCATGCTCCACGACGCCAACGCAGCGGCGGCGGAATTTCAGAAATTCATCGATCATCGAGGAGTGGCGCTGAACTTCCCATGGGGAGCGCTGGCCCGCCTCGGTCTCGCTCGCGCTTACTCTATGCAGGGAAACACGGCGAAAGCAAGAACCACCTATCAGGATTTCCTCGCCGTCTGGAAAGACGCGGATCCCGACATTCCTATCTACAAACAAGCCAAAGCCGAGTACGCGAAGTTGCAATAGCCGTTATTACCACCGCAACCTTTGAACGGCGAGACCTTAAGTCCCTATAAGCTCGCATCTGGGAATTAGTTGGTGCCCAAGCTAAGACATCTTACCGAAACTGGCTTTGTTCATTCCTTCTTCTCGTCCTGTGGCGGATTGCGTTTTTTGCGCATGGACTCTCCGCGCATCTCGATGCGGTGGGCGTTGTGCACCAGACGGTCCAGAATGCCATCGGCGATAGTGGGATCGCCGATCTGCTCATGCCAGCGCGAGACTGGCAGTTGGGAAGTGAGGAGGTGGAGCGAGTCTGATAGCGATCTTCGCAGATCTCCCAGACTTCGCGGCGCTCGGTTTCATTCAGCGGCGCCATGGCCCAGTCATCAATGACCAGAACATCGATGCGGCTCAGTCGTGCAAGGAAGTTACGCAAGCTGCCGTCCGCTCGGGCTAAGGCCAACTCCCGAAGCAAGGCGGCAGCCCGCAAATAGAGAGCCGAGTAGCCGTCGCGACAAGCTTTCTGTGCCAGGGCCGATGCGATGAAGCTCTTGCCCACGCCGGTCGGACCCAACACGAAAATGTTTTCGTGGTTGCGGACCCAGGCCGAGTCTCTTGCCAGAGCACGCACCACCGTCTTGTCCAAGCCACGCGCAGCCCGATAATCGATGTCCTCCACGCAGGCCGATCCCCGACCAGCAGCGCGAGTCGTTCGAGGAAACTCAGCTCATTGATCGATCGATCTTGCTCCTGCGCCTTCAGCGCCTCGACCATGCCCTGCAACCGCATGGCCAGCAGCTTTTCCATCATCGGTTGGTTCAGCATGTAAAAGTTCCCATCGAACCCGATGTGGTAATCGATGTTGACGGTGGCCCGCGACCACTGGCTCATGTCGAAGTGCTCGGCCGGTAATGGCTTGTACGGACGTGCAGGCACGACTCCCATCCCGTAGTACACTGCGAACTCTTGATAAGTGGGATTCAGGTCCGGATCGTAGCGGCAGGCTCGGGTGACCGCCGTCTTGGTGTTATCGGGTACTACCAGAATTGGCACCCCGCCGAAAAACTCCAGCGCGTGGATGTGCGCCTGAATCCAGGCTTCCAACTGCTGATCCCGAGTCGCTTCTGCGTAGGTGTAGGAACTGGCTCCCAGCACAGAAACAAACAGCGATGCTGGCCAGGCTTGCCCCGTCGTGGCGTCATACACGGGAATCGTTGCCCCCGCCCAGTCCACGAACATCTTTTCCCCGGCTTTGTGTTCCTGACGCAGCACCACATCCAGGTGTCGCCGCCAGTGTTGATAGCGTTCGCAAAACCAACTGTAGCGATACCCCTCGGGATTCGCATGCCGGTATTCTTCCCACACCAACTGCAGGGTCAGATGACGATGTTGTTGGAGTTGCTCATGAATGGCTTTCCAATCCGGTTGTGGCCGCTGTCGCACCGCTCCGGCCTGCACGGGCTGGTTGCCAAACAGTTTGGCTTCCAGTTCTTCTTCGCCCAAGCCTTCCGGCAACGGCCAACCGATCCCGGCTGCTACTGCCCGTTCCAGATACTCGTGGACCGTACCCAGCCCCATTCCGCAACTGCGTGCGATCTGGCGCTGCCCCAACCTCAACTCGAACCTCAACCGCAGGACCTCTTTGACTTTTCGCATGGACTTTCTCCTGGCCGGCACCCTGTCCTCCTTCATTGATGGAGTTTCAATGCCGGGTGATTGTCCAGCGTCGCCGCACCTCCTGCTGTAGGTCTGTGGAAAACATTCCGCTCCAAGCCGAACGCCATTCCGCCAGGCGACAAAAACTGTTCGCCTTCCCACCGGAATCGGCGTTCACCTTCAGAACGGAATGCTGTTCGGAATCACAACGGAATCGTGTTCGGTTTCAGAGCGGAATCGCGTTCACCTTCGACCGGATTCCCCATTCTAGACCCTTGAGAACTCGTTCCTGTGCGTGCCGTTCATTGGGAACAAGCAGAATTAACCCCTAAATTCTGCGACATCCGTCGGACTTCTTTGTCGATTTCGCAACATAAGCGGGAACCAGACGGGCAAAATCTCGCCTGTTCGCTGCAATCAACAGATATCTGTCGCGCGAAGCGATCGCCACGATTTCATCATCTGGAGCATCTTGAGGCAGACCGAGTGAATCAGTCGTCTCAACTCGCTTAGCGGGAAAGCATCCGGCAAGATGACCCACTCCACGATCCAACAAGCACTTGAAATGCGCCATTCGTAAAGTTTACGCCCAAGCGAACGTGTCCTTGTCCCTCGAACCGCGGGTACCTTCTGCCACCCGTCACCAACTCCCCGCCTCCGTTGCGATATACTTTGGGGTTTGCCATCAAGGTTTGCGAGCCCTTAGCACGCAAGCTGCTCTACTTCTGGAAGGAGAATTTTCCCCTATGTCATCCGCAGCCGTTTCCTATGCGCGCGAGAACCAAAAACGCTTTCTCGACGAGTTGAAAGATTTGCTTCGCATTCCCAGCGTCAGCACCGCCGAAGAGCACAAGGACGATATCCGCAAGGCTGCCGAGATGGTGGCCAACGACCTAAAGCGCATCGGCTTCGAGCATGTCGAGACTATCTCCACCCAGGGCCATCCCCTGGTTTACGCCGACTGGCTACACGCCTCGGGCAAGCCGACGGCGCTGTGCTATGCGCACTACGACGTGCAGCCGGCCGAGCCGCTGGACGAGTGGCACACTCCGCCGTTCGAGCCCACCGAGCGCAATCAGAACATCTACGCGCGCGGCGCCGTGGATGACAAAGGCCAGCTCTGGATGCAGCTCAAGGCATTTGAGTCGCTGTTCAAGGGTGGCAACGGCAAGCTGCCCATCAACGTCCGCGTGCTGATCGAAGGCGAAGAAGAAGTGGGCGGCGAGAGCATCGAAGAGTTCGTGAAGAAGAACGCAACTTCGGGCAAGCTGAAGGCCGACTTCGCGCTGGTCACCGACACCGAGCTGTTCGCTCCCGATCTCCCCACGCTGTGCGTCGGCCTGCGCGGCCTGCTTTACACCGAGATCCAAGCGCAAGGAGCGAAGACCGATCTGCACTCCGGCGTGTACGGCGGGGCGGCGCCCAATCCGCTGTTCGCGCTGGTTGAGATCATCAGCAAGCTGAAGGATGCGGACGGAAAGATCCTCATCCCCGGCTTCTACGATGACGTGCAAAAGCCGACCGACGACGAGCTGAAAGCCTGGGAGCGTCTGCCCTTCAATGAGGAGGACTATCGCAAGGCTGAAGTGGGATCGAACGTTCTGACTGGTGAGCCTGGCTACTCCGTGCTGTATCGCACCTGGGCGCGTCCCACGCTGGAGCTGCACGGCATGCCCGGCGGCTTCGTCGCTCCCGGCGCCAAGACGGTGATTCCGGCGCGCGCCTCGGCCAAAGTTTCGATGCGCTTGGTGCCCAAGCAAGACCCCGACGACATCCTGAAGAAGTACACCGAGTTCGTGAAGAAGCTCACGCCCAAGGGCAACCAGATCAACATCAAAGTGCACAGCAAGGCCCCGGCGTGCGTGGTAAACACCGACAACAAGTTCGCCCGCGCCTCGGTGGAAGCCATGCACGAGATCTTCGGGAAAGACACCGTGTACATCCGCTCGGGCGGTTCGATTCCCATCGTCACCCAGTTCGAAGAAGACCTGAAGATTCCCAGCATCATGATGGGCATGGGTCTGCCCGACGACAACCTGCACGCTCCTAATGAGAAGTTCCACATCCCGAACTTCTATCGCGGGATCGAGTCGATCATCCGCTTCTTCCAGATCTTGGGGCAGTAGGCAGGGGTCAGTCAGTAGTCAGTAGTCAGTAGTCAGTAGCCAGCGGCAAGACAGAACGGAGGGGCAATGCAGCCTCATATTTTATTTGAAGGTTGGAGGGTTACTCTCGCTCTCAGGCGATTGATTGCCGGACTGTCTATCGCCGCGTTTCTATTGCTCAGCACCACTGGATCCAACCTCGCAATTGCGCAGGAAAAGAAGCAAGCAGCGACGGCCACCAACCGCAGCGGCAATGCGACCTCTGCCCGCGGCAAATACATTGTGACCGAGGTTGCGAAATGTGGTAACTGCCACACGCCGCGCACGCAAAATGGGGAACTCGACTACAGCCGCTGGCTGGCGGGTGGGCCGGTGCCGTACTTGCCGGCCCAACCGCAAGGGGATTGGCCGCTCCTGTGCCCACGCATTGGCGGCTTACCCCCAGCTAACGATGCCCAGATGATCACGTTGCTCACCACCGGAATCTGGACCACCGGCAAGCCGCTTCGCTCTCCCATGCCTGAATTTCACATGACACGCGCCGACGCAGAGGCGGTCCTGGCATATCTGAAGTCGATCACCTCCAGCCGCGGCGCAAGCCAGTAAGCGCAACTGTCCCGGCTGCTCGGCCTGTGGAATGCAGGCTCAGAGTCGCCGGTTTGATCGCCCAGCGCGCACGCCGATATAGTAATAGCCGTGCCAGATCCCTCCGCCTACGATGACGCGTTGCGCGAAGTTCACATAGCCCGAGCCTCGAACGCGTTGCCTGGACCCGATTACTACACGGTGTTGAGTTGGGTCCACCAAATTCTCCGGCCGGCAACTTACGTGGAGATCGGCATCCGCCATGGAGATTCGTTGCGCGCGGCGCTGCCCGATACGAAGTGTGTAGGCATCGATCCGGAGCCGACGCTCGAGGGCACTCTTCCCCCGAACACTCGCGTGTTTGCCATGACCAGCGACAGGTTTTTCGAATCCTACAATCTGGCCGAGGTTTTGGGTGCAAGGAATTTTTCGCTGGCCTTTATCGACGGCTTGCACCTGTTCGAGCAAGCTCTATTGGATTTCATTCATCTGGAGCGATTCGCAAATCGCCCGTCGATCATCATGATTCACGATTCCCTGCCTTTGGACCGCACTACGTCCGACCGGGTGCGCACCACCCACTTCTATAGCGGCGACATATGGAAGTTGGCCATGTGCCTTAAGGCGCGGCGCAAGGATTTGAGACTGACGACCATACGCACCGGCCCAACCGGGCTATGTTTGATCAGCCGTCTCGATCCTCATTCCGATGTACTGCTTCGGAGCTTCGATGAACTGGTGGCAGAATACGTAGCGCTCGACTTTAGGGATTACGAGGGCCGCTCGCATCAGATGCCGGATACCGTTGAAAACAGTTTTGCCGCCGTCCGTTCCTGCATCGCCAGCTTGCTTCAGGATGCGTGATGGAACGCTGTCGCGATGCCCTAACTGGAAATTGATGCCCCAAAGGCTTGGCGGTCCGCGATTTCGTCCATCACCGCGGACCGAAGCCTACAAATAAGCTTTCGTCCTACTTCTTGTAATACGCGGCGTTCTTCTCGATGAATTCCTGCTTGTCGGCCGGGACCTCATCCACGATGAAAATCGAATTGGTCGGGCACACCGGAACGCAGGCGCCACAATCAATGCAGCCTTCCGCTTCCACATACAGTTGGGTCGCCGCTTCGAACCCCTCTTCGTCCTTCTTGGGATGGATGCAGTCGGTCGGACATGCTTCGACGCAGAGTTCATCTTTGGTACAGGTATCGGTAATGATGTAGGCCATGATTGCGTTCTCCGATTTGGTATTGCTGCCACCCTCATCGCGACAGCCTGGCGGTTGTTCCGCCAAACCCAATGTACAAATTCCTCGACCATCCGGGCGGTGATACTAATCACTCCCCTGTTGTGAGCTAGCGCACATCGTGGTCACCACCCCACCATTAAGCGCTTTAGGTCTGTCATCCCGATTTGCCTCCTCTGCACCGCTGAAACAGTGCTCCACCACCGCGGTGCCGTTTGGCATCCCAGTTGCTGCTAACTTTCTAGTTATGCTGGCAAAGCTCCCAAACAGCGGAAATTCGGCCCGCTCATGGTGCGCACAAGGTAATTTATTCATCCCATGCGTGAATTCTGGACGGCTTGAAGTCTCAGCTATAATCGGAACCCGGCTTCGCTAGAGTCTTGCAAGGAGCGCTTGCATGGACGTGGTTACAAAACGCAGAGTTCTGGTGGTTGACGATGAGCAAGTCATCGCCGACACTCTGGCCAAGATTCTCGATCTCAACGGCTACGAAGCTTCGGCGGTTTATACCGGGACCGCGGCGGTGGAAAACGCCAGGTCGCTGCAGCCCGACCTCATCATCAGCGACGTGATCATGCCCGACATGGACGGCATCCAGACGGCCATCAGCATCCGCAGCTTTTTGCCGAACTGCAAGATCTTGCTCTTCTCAGGACAAGCGGCCACCGCCGACCTGCTGGAAAATGCCCGCGCCCAGGGGCACGAGTTCGAAATCCTCGGCAAGCCCGTCCATCCTTCTGACCTGCTGGCAAAATTGCGGGGATAGACACGGAGATTCGTTCCTCCTGAGATCCCTCGAAAGCACATCTTTCGCAGCCCCTGAATCCGTTGTCATTCTCCGCTTTGTGCGTACCAAGATACTCTGGTATATTATTACCATGACACAAAATGGTGACCTCGTTGTCGAACGCGTCCAGACTGGCGTCCGCATGGAGAAACGCCTGCTCAAGGTGCTGAAGGGACTGGCCGAGCTGAAAGACCTTACCCTCGGCGATTTGCTGGAGGGAATCGTGCTGCACGTCTTCGAGGGCAAGGCGCCCTTTTCTCCCGCGACCTTGAAGGAAATCGAACAGCTTCGCAAAATCTACGGCCTCACTCTCAAGGCCACCGACAGCCATAAGCTCAAGGAGCACCAGCGATGAAATGGGAACTGGCAATCTCTGCCGTTATGTTGTTCGCCGCCGTCGTCACGTCCATTGCCCAACAGCCGGCAGCATCCACCGAGAATCCGCTCCACACGCGCACCGAATTCAGCTTCACGGTGGACGCGCCTTTCGATCAAGTTGCGCCGCTGTTTGGCGCGAATGAGGAGCGCAAGTGGTCCCCGGACTGGAATCCGCAGTTCGTCTATCCGGACCCGGCGCACGATGAGCAGGGCATGGTATTCAAAGTTGCGCATGGACACTATTCGAGCGTGTGGGTGAATACCGCACTCGACCTGGCGGCGGGACATATCCAGTACGCCTACGTGCTGAACGACGCCATGACCGTGCTGATCGACATTCACCTGACGCGCGAGAGCGGGCAGAAGACCGGTGTCACGGTCGTTTATGAACGCACCGCCCTCCTGCCCGAAGCCAACGAGCATGTCCAGCGTTTCACGAAGGATGATGCGGGAGCAGGCAAGGAGTGGAGCGACGCGATCAACAGCTACTTCGCCAAACTTCGCACGGCGGGCCCGCAGAAATAGCATTCGGCTGTGAGGAAGCTGCAAATATTAGGTGTCATCCTGAGCGAGGAGGTCGCCGCGGCGACCGAACGCAGTCGAAGGACCCCTATTCTTGCTAAATCGCGGGCACGCGCATCGACGTTCTGCTTTGTCTGAGCTAATGGCGAATAGCGAATGGCGAACCGCGAAGAGCGTCTCCCTACAGTTCCCGCCGCCCCTCCATCGCCTTCTGCATGGTGACCTCGTCGGCATACTCGATATCGCTGCCGACGGGAACGCCGGTGGCAATGCGGGTGACCTTTACCGACGCCGACTTGAACAACCGCGAAAGATAGGTCGCCGTGGCTTCGCCTTCGACCGTGGGATTGGTCGCTACGATCAACTCGTCCACCTCTCCCGCCTCCACTCGCTTCACCAGGTTGCCGATGCGCAACTGTTCCGGGCCAATGCCATGCAGCGGGGACAGCGCGCCGTGCAGGACGTGGTAAACGCCGTTGTAGTGCCGCGTCTTCTCGATGGCGGCGATGCTGGTCGGCTCCTCGACCACGCAAACCAGCCGCAGGTTGCGCGTGGCACTGGTGCAATAGGTGCAGGGATCGACGTCGGTGATGTTGTTGCAGATGGAGCACAGGCGCAGGCTGGCCTTCACCTCGCGAATCGCCTCCGCCAGCAACTGCGCGTCTTCATCGCTGGAGCGCAGGATGTAAAACGCGAAGCGCTGCGCGCTCTTGCCGCCCACGCCGGGCAGTTTCTTCAATTCTTCAATCAGTCGAGCCATGGGCTCGGCAAATCTCGACACGACCCAGTCTCCTCCCCGTGCCACACACCAGCTTGTTCGAATCTGTTTTTCACCACGGAGAACACTGAGAGCACGAAGCTAATCTGTTTCTTTTCTCCGTGAACTCTGTGTCCTCTGTGGTAAAGAGGTTCGCGCGCTCACATTCCCGGCAGGCCCATGCCGCCGAACATCCCGCCCAGGCTGGACTTCAGCGCGTCATCCACTTTACGCGACGCCTCGTTCACCGCCGCGGTCACCAGGTCCTGCAGCATCTCGATGTCGCCCGATTTCACCACCTCGGGTTCAATGACCACGCTCAGCAATTGTTTCTGACCGTTCATTTTCACGGTCACGCTGCCGCCGCCCGACGACGCTTCAACCGTGACCTGCTGCATTTTTTCTTGCAGCTTCTCCGCCTGCTGCCGCGCCTGCGCCAGCATTTCCTGCAAATTGAATCCACCCATGAATTCTCCCAATCTCAGCCGCGGTCTTTGTGATCGATCACGGTGCGAATCTCGGCGCCAAACTTTTCCTGCATGCGCTGCACGATGGGATCGGCCGCCGCCCGGTTGCGCGCCCCTGCGCCGTTGGTGGGACGCGGCGCCGCCGGCTTCGCCGCGACCTGCGCGCCACCGCTCATCATCTTGAACTTCAGCGGCCTGCCTGTGGCCCTGCTCAGCGCGGCTTGAATCACGCGCTTCGGTTCCGGTCCCAGCGCCACGTCGATCAGCACCTGCGACATGGCGACTGTAACGCAAACCTCCACGCCGTGCACCGACCACTCCGCTTCTTCCAGGTTGTGCGCCAACATTTGCTGCCCAGCATCGTCCAAGGCGGTCAGCACCACCTCCCGCGCCAACTTCACTGTGATCTCGCTGTTCTTTGGTTGCGGACTCGGATCAGGCTCGAGGGCGACGGCCGTCGCAACTCCTGCGTCCATTGCTGGCGACGCGTTGTCCGACAGGCTGTCTGCCTCTGCCGTCGTGCTCGACGTCAGAACCGGAGCAGGAGCGACTTCTCGCTTGGCGAAGCCCGGCTGCCCTTCAGCTTTGGGTTCGCTCTTGCGTTTGCGGTCTGCCTCGAAGGGAGAAGGCCGCGTGAACAGCGATGCCGCGGGCTCGCGCGACGATTGCGGTTCCAACTCGCTTGTCGCCCGAGACGTGACGTTCGTTCGCGCCGCCGCAGAACCTGCCGACCGCGATGTGCCAACTCCGGCTCGCAACGATGACCCCGCCGCAGTCGCCTTCCCCGTTTCTCCGCTCAGCAATTCTTCCAGCGGCAACAATCGCTGGGCATGCACCAGCTTAAGCAGGCCCAGCTCCAGATGGAAGCGCTGCTCCTGCTTGTAGCCCAGGTCGCTGTGCGTGCGCAGCATGATCTGCATGAAGCGCGCCAGGTCTTCCTCGCTGAAGCGTTCCGCGACGCGCGCCACCCGCGCGCGCTCATCCGACGAAATCTGCAGCACCGGCGAATCGCTCCCCGCCACTTTCGCCACCATCACGTTTCGCAGGAAGCGCAACATCTGCCGGGCAAAGTGCTGCGCGCTCTGTCCTTCCACCAGCAGCCGGTCGATGGCCCGCAAAACATCCGCGCTGGAATTGCGCGCGACTGCGTCCATCACGTCTTCCAGAACATCCGACGAGACCGTGCCCACCAGCCCGCGCACCACCTCCCCGCTCAGCGTGGTCCCACAGCAAGCGATGGCCTGGTCCATAATGCTGAGCGCGTCGCGCATGGAACCGTCGCCCACTTCCGCCAGCATGGCCAGCGCGTTCTCGTCGTACGCAATGCCCTCCTGCCTGGCGATATCGCGGAGTTGCTGCACGATATCGTCGAAGCGCACGGCGTGAAAGCTGAAGTGCTGGCAGCGCGAGCGGATGGTCTGCGGAATGTCCTCCGGCTGGGTGGTCGCCATCATGAAGACGATATGACCGGGCGGCTCTTCCAGTGTTTTAAGCAGCGCATTGAAGGCGGCGTCGGTGATCTGGTGCGCCTCGTCGAGAATGTAGATCTTGAAGCGGTCGCGGGCCGGGCGATAGCGGGCGGCCTCGCGCAACTCGCGAATCTCATCGATACCGCGGTTGGTGGCCGCGTCGATCTCGATCACGTCCACCGAGTTGCCGGCGCGAATTTCGACGCACGAATCGCAAACCCCGCACGGCTCGGGTATGGAATGGTCCTGCGATTGGCAATTCAGCGCCATCGCCAAAATACGCGCGATGGTCGTCTTGCCGATGCCGCGATGGCCGCTGAAGATGTAGCCGTGGGCGACTCGCCCCTGCGCGATGGCATTCTTCAACGTGCGGGTGACATGCTCCTGCCCGATCACCTCGGAGAACTTTTGGGGACGGTATTTGCGCGCCAGAACCTGATAACTCATGGGAGGGGAAAAGTTGATTATACAGTCCGGCGAGCACGGGTAGAGCGGCGCGTTAGCGCTGCGTTTGCGGCGGACAAACGAAGCTTATGGCGAAGGGCGACCTGGACGCCTGTCACTTGGCGCTCACGGGTTCCGAGTAACGCAATCGCTGCATGAAGGCTTGAACGGCTTAACTGTCACTCTTACAAGACGCGGCAGATCCAGTTCTACCTTGGGATTCTCGGGCAGCGGTGTTTCTGTTCCCTCGATCCTGTAGGCATACGTCACAAGAAAACTGGTGCGCTGCTCCGCTCCGAACTGCCAAGTCTTGACGTTGGCGAGGGATGGAGCCGAGAGGTACGGAAGTAGTTTGGCTTGACTCGCGCTCGTAGCATCTCTGTTGCTAGCGATCTCGGCTTCAATCATTCCGCTCTTAACTTGGGCATCCACCACAACGCCATTTTCAACAGTAACCTGGATTTCGACGGTTCCGCCGAAATGGGCGGCCCACGCGACAGGCGGGTAGAGAGGAACCTCCGCGTGGGTCAGTACCGGATGGTGCTCCGCCGAAGGAGCCCCTGGCGCACTCTGGCCGAACGCAGATGCAGTCAAGACGAGCAAGACTATTGTGCGGATCAACATGCAACCTCCCTTAAGCATGGTACTTTCGATTACCCTCCCCGCTCGCCCTTCGCGTGCGGATGCGTGCGGTCGTAAACCTCCATCACGTGCTTGACGGTGAGTTGGGTGTAGCGCTGCGTGGTCGAGAGCCGCTCGTGGCCCAGCATCTCCTGGATAGCGCGCAGATCGGCGCCTTCCTCCAGCATGTGCGTGCCGAAGGCATGGCGCAGGGTGTGGGGATGCACGTCGGGCGAGAGTCCGCGCGCCACCGCGATCTGCTTCACGATGCGGCCCACGCTGCGGGTGGTTAGCCGCGACCCGCGAAGGTTGATCAGCAACGCTCGCTCAGTCGTGCGCTTGGTTTCGCCCAACACGCGCTGCCGCGCCGGCAAATAGGCTTGCACCGCCGCCTTCGCCGAATCGCCGAACGGGACGAATCGTTCCTTGCGGCCCTTGCCTCGCACCAGAACGAGCTCGTTGGACCACCGGATATCGTCAACGTTGATGCCGATGAGTTCCGAGTTGCGGATCCCGCAGCCGTAGAGCAATTCCAGAATCGCCTGATCGCGTTCGGTGAACGCCGAACACTCGGGCATGGCCGAATCGAGAACGGTGTTGACCTCCTCGATAGTGGGCACGCGCGGTAGTTTTTTCGGCAGCCTCGGCGTGGCGACCAAGGCAGCCGGATTCTGCTCGACCTCGCCTTCCTGCGCCAGCCACTTGTACAGCGACCGCAACGCCGCCAGTGCGCGCGCCACCGAGGTTTTGCTCAGCCCGCGCTCGTACAGGCTGGAGAGGTAGCCGCGAATCAGCACATGGTCGATGTCGCGCCAGTTCTGCGGGCCGACGTAGTCCGCGAATTGCGCCAGATCGGTGCGGTAGGCCTTGATGGTGTGCGGCGAGGCATTGCGCTCCTGCAATGAACGAAGAAATTGCGTCACAGCTTTCTCGACGATAGTGGCTCTGCGCTTGGTCATTGTGCCTTGAAGAGCGCGCACCTTAGGGCCCGCCCGAGCCTGCCGGAGCCCGCCGTTAATCCGATTTGAAGGGGCGCACCTTTAGGTGCGCCGTTACGTCTCTTCATTTTTTCTCATCCCGAGCCGACTTTAGTCGGCGAGGGACCCGCTCCTCGCTTGCCCCGCGGATGATGCTCCTTGTAAACCCGGTTCAGCCGGTCGAGCGCGAGGTGCGTGTAAACCTGCGTCGTCGAAATGTCGGCGTGCCCGAGGATGGTTTGCACGGTGCGCAAGTCGGCGCCGTTCTCCACCATGTGGGTGGCGCAACTGTGGCGCAGCATGTGCGGGCTGGCATGACGCGCCGATTGTGCCGACGCGTCGTTCACCACCTGCCACACGCGCTGTCGCGTGATGGGCCGCGCCCCGCGCGCGATGAACAGGAACGGGGACGACTTTTCGGTCGCCAAAACCGGGCGCGAATGCTGCAAATATTGCTGCACTATTTGCTGCGCAGCATGACCCAGCGGAACGATGCGCTCCTTGTCGCCTTTTCCTCGCACCAGGACGTAACCCAGTTCCAGCTTCAGGTCTTCGAGCTTCAGGTTGATGACCTCGGAGACCCGCAGCGCGCCGGCATAGAAAACTTCCAGCATCGCGCGATCGCGGCCGGTGAGCGCTTGTGACCGGAGATCGTCTTTGGCCCGAGGCGGCCCCAGCAGCACGCTCTCCACCTCATCGGCGGCCAGCGATTTCGGCAACACCTTCCACTGCCGCGGCGAATCGATGTTCAGCGTAGGGTCGGCGGTGATGTAGCGGTCGAGCAGCAGGTACTTGTAGAAATGCCGCAGCGCGGAAAGCTTGCGCGCCACACTGCGCCCGTCGACGCCATTGGAGAGCAGCGCATTGAGGAAGTCGCGCACATCCTGCCGCCGCGCCTCCCGCAGCGGCCGCTTGCGCTTCAGCAGAAACTCGGAGTACTGATCGAGATCGGAGCTATAGGCCGCCACGCTCAACGGCGCCAGTCCCTTCTCAACCTTGAGGTAGTCAAGAAAGGAATTCAGCGGCCGCAGATTGGGATCGGCACTCTGCACGAGATAAGTATGACGGCGAAACGTGCGCAGTGGGAATAACGAGAGAGATGCGGGGTAGTTGTGGCGGAGGTCGCAACACATTCCCAACTCTGCATCCAACGAACACCTACGCACCACGGCCGTCCATCCATCGGAGCGCTCATTCCTTCTCCGGTGTGATGCAGTTTGTGATCTGGATTTCTTTCAAACTCCAGATAGTCCATCCCAGCTTCTTGGATATCGGCAACAACCATTGGAAGCGCTTAACAGTAACAATGTAATGCTTAGCCTTATTCGGCAACTCATATTCGAATATGGCAAGCTGCTCGTCCGCACTGACCACACGCGAAAAGACGACATACGAGCCATCCTTGTACTTTTCATCAAGCCTGTTAATTTCATAGTCCGCCACCGCTCGTGAATCAAGTAACCATGGCTCATGACCCTCATTCACTCCTCGCTACAGGTGCTCCGCATTCGATCGTGAGGTCGGGTGTCTTAATGTCTGCGGCTTACCGTCGCATTGGGCAATAGCTACAACGGATCCTAAAACCAGAATAACCAGCTGAATGATCCCTTTTCGGATGAAGGACACCTTCGTGGGCCGCTGAATAAGGACGGTAGAGCGGGCATTCTGGTCAGTATCCAAGCGCTTTGTTTTTGTCATCACGAGCTGACTCTTGTCGGCGATGGATCTGCTTTTGTCGACATTGTTACTGCTATCTAACCTTCGTGCAAGTCTTTTGTACTGCGTTCAGCACCTCCACCGCGTTGTGCGGGCTGCGCGGATCTTCCTCGTGTTTGAAGAACGCGTAGGTCTCCAGGCCATCGGCGAGGCAACGAGCCACGCGCTCGACCAGTTTCTTCAGTTCGTCTGCCGAGTAGCTGGGCTGGCGGAAGCGGAAATAGATATAGCTGGCGGTGCGTATCTCGGGCGTGTTGAGCTTCTCGGTCTCGGCGATGCACAACGTCGCGTTGCGGTCGTGCAGGGCCTGGTAGATCTCATCGCTGAACCACGACGCGTGACGAAACTCAAATGCAGCTTTGAAGTTGGCCGGCAGCAGCGCCAGGAAATCCCGCAGCACGGCCACATCCGCCTTGGCGGTTGGCGGCAACTGAAACAGCACCGGCCCAAGTTGCGTGGCCAGCGGCTGTAGCGTGGGAAGGAATCGCTGAATCGCCTCTTCGACGTTCTGCAGCCGGCGAATGTGCGTGATGTACTGGTTGGCCTTCAGAGCGAAACGGAAATTGGGGCCGACATCCGCCATCCATCCAGTCGCAGCCTTCTCCGACAACTGGCGCCGGAAGGTGTAGTTCACTTCCACCGCGGTGAGCTGCGTCGCGTAGTACTTCAGAAAGTTTTTCGACGAAACTTCTTTGGGGTAGAAGTCGGGCTTCCAGATGGTGTACGCCCAACCCGAGGTGCCGACGTAGAGCGGGAGATTGGGAGCGTCGAGAGCCGGAGTAGCCGCGCTGATTGGTTCTATAGCGGCCGGAGCATCGTTTTTTTTCTTGCTGACAGGACTCATTGCGCTGGAAACAATATCACACGCGTTTGCGTCTCGGAGGTGCCTTCTTGGCGGCGCCGGCTTTGCTCTTCGCGCGTGGGGTGGTTGCTTTCTTCTTTGGCTCGCTGGGCGCCGCAGCGCGCTTCAGCGCAGCTTCGGGCTTCGCCGACGCGCCCGCCTCTAACTTCTGCAACGCCTCCACCGGCGGCATCCTCTGTTTCAACTTCAGCACCGGCTCGAAGAGGTCTCCGTGCTTCTTGGCTCGCGCCAACACTTCATCCGATTCGAACACCAGCAAACTCGCATCGCCTTTCTTGAGGCAACTCTCAACTTCGTCCCATTTCACTGGCGTCGAAACCATCGGCCGTTCTTTGGCGCGCAACGAGTACACGCACACCGTGGTCTTGTGATCGTCGTTCTGGCTCCAATCCACCAGCACCTTGCCGGTGCGCAGCGCTTTCTTCATGTCCGAGACGACCAGGTTGGGATGCTGCCGCTCCAACACTCGTGCCAGCTCATGCGCAAAGGGCTTGGTCTGGTCGTAGGTAACGGCGGTGTTCAGCGGAACGTAAATCTGCAGACCTTTCGATCCCGAGGTCTTTGCGAAACTTTGCAACTGTAGCTGGGCGAGGATGTCGCGCACCCACAGCCCGACCTGGCAACACTGCACAATATTGGCGGGCGGGCCAGGATCCAGATCGAAGACGAGAAACGTAGGCCGCAGAATATCTTTGCCGAGCGACAGGCTGGTATGCAGCTCAAGATCGGCGAGGTTGGCCGCCCATACCAGCGTCGGCAGGTCCTCGGCCAGGCAGTAGTTCATCCACCTGTTATTGCCGGAGCTCCAGACACGCGCGGTCTGCACCCACTCGGGACGATGCTCGGGACAGTTCTTCTCATAAAAATACGGACCGCTCACGCCGTTGGGATAGCGCTTCATGGTCAACGGCCGCCCGCGCAAATGCGGCAGCAGCGCCGGTGCGATGCGCACGTAATAATCGATCACCTGCCCCTTGGTGAATCCGGCTTCGGGATACAACACCTTATCGAGGTTCGAAAGCTTCAGGTGCTTTCCCTCGACGTCAACCACCGTCTCTTTGGTCATTGTGTCCTCGCTCGCACCGCACAGAAATGATGCAGGTTGAGCGAGCAAATATGCAACCGGAGGAAGCTGAATCGTTTATGAGGATCTCACTATTTGAAAAGGGCACGGTTTCAGCCGTGCCGTAAACTGCTCTCAGTTTTTCGGCTTTGGCCACTGCGGGGCTTCGATGTTAAGACAAAGTGCGAGTTCCCTCAGGGGCTGAAGCCCAACTCTCCAGCTATACGTAACGGCACGGCTGAAGCCGTGCCCCTTCAACCCCTGCTCGCCTCGGTTTGACTTGCGCGTCCTTACCTGCGTAACTTTTTAACTTGTGCATAGTCACGTCTGCCCTCTGGAGGCACGATGAACCGCTGGTTTGCCAAATTGACTTGCTTGCTCCTGCTGGTGGCCGCTTTGCCGCTGGCGGCGCAGGACTTGGCGTCGTACGAAAAGCGCGTCTCGGTGAAGACCCTGCCCAACGGCCTGACGGTCGTTCTCTGGCGACGGCCCGAGGCCCCCGTGTTTTCGTTTTTCACCCTGGTTGATGCCGGCTCCGCTCAGGACCCGCTCCACGAGACCGGCCTGGCGCACATGATGGAGCACATGGCCTTCAAGGGCACGCCCGACATCGGCACCAAGGATTACGCCGCTGAGAAACCCGCATTGCAGAAGCTGGAGCAGACCTACGCAGCTTACGAAGCCGAACGCACCAAGCGCGTGGGCCAGGACTCGCAGAAGCTGGCGCAACTGAAAAATGCCTGGGAGCAAGCGATCAAGGATGCCGACAAGTACGTGGTGCAGAACCAATTCGGCGAGATCGTGGAGAGCCATGGCGGCGTGGGCGTCAACGCTTTCACCAACTACGACGAAACCGCCTACATGTACTCCATGCCGTCGAACATGATCGAGCTATGGGCGGCGCTGGAGTCCGACCGGCTGATGCATCCGGTGATGCGCGAGTTCTACAAGGAGCGCAACGTAGTGATGGAAGAGCGCCGCATGCGCACCGACAGCCAGCCAACGGGACGGTTGGTCGAGCAGTTTCTGGGCACGGCCTTTATGGCGAATCCCTACCACCGGCCGACCATCGGGTACGCTTCCGATCTGCAAAGCTTCTCCGCCAGCGACGCGGCGGAGTTCTTCCAACGCTATTACGTGCCCAGCAACATGGTGATCGGTCTGGTCGGCGATCTCGATCCCGCGCAGGTCTTCCCCATGGTGGACAAATATTTCGGCCAGCTTTCCACCACGCCCAAGCCGGAAGAGTTGTTTACCGACGAGCCCGCGCAGAATTCGGTGCGCGAGGTCACGCTGCACGACCCTTCGCAGCCGTTCTACCTTGAGGGCTACCACCGGCCAAGCTATCTCGCGCCCGATGACGCGGTGTACGACGCGATCAGCGACATTCTGTCGAATGGCCGCACCTCGCGTTTGTACCGCTCGATGGTGCGCGACAAGAAGATTGCCGCCTTCGCGGCGGGCTTCACTGGCTTTCCCGGAATAAAGTACGGCCACCTGTTTGCCTTCTATGGCGTTCCTCTGCCCGGCCACACCAACGACGAGATGCAAAAAGCGGTGCACGAGGAGATCGACAAGCTGAAGACGCAGGACGTTAGCGATGAAGAGTTGCAGATGTTTAAGACGCGCACCAAGGCCGATCTGATTCGCGGGCTGGCCAGCAATGAGGGGCTGGCGCAGCAGCTTGCGACCTACCAGACGCGTTACGGCGACTGGCGCGAACTGTTCCGCTATCTCGACCGCGTGGACAAGGTGACCAAGGCCGACATCCGGCGGGTTTCGAACCAGGCATTCGCCGAGACGAACCGCACGATCGGCATCATTCAGACCCAGACAGCGAGCAGCCAGGCGGGTCCGGAGGCCAGCAAAGGAGCGGAACAGCAATGAGCGCGCGTGAGAACTTTATCCTCTCTTGTCATCCTGTGCGAAGCGCCAACTCCACCCTCCCTTGTCATCCTGAGCGGAGGCGGCGCTGCGCCGCCGGAGTCGAAGGATCTGCGGTCCTTACTCAGTCCCGTTTCCTGCTAGCGCTCTTCTGCTTGCTGTTGCTGCTGACCGCTCTCAGCCCCGCGCAAATCAAGCCCTGGAACCAGATTCAGCCTCCGCCCCTGCCAGCATTCAAGCCTCAGGAGCCCATCCGCGTTCAGTTGCCCAACGGCATGGTGATCTTCCTTCAGGAAGACCATGAGCTGCCTCTGATCGACGCGACGGCGCGCATCCGCGGCGGCTCCATCTCCGAAGCCGCGAACAAGACCGGATTCACCGATCTCTACGGCGAAGTCTGGCGCACCGGCGGCACCAAGACGAAGACCGGCGATCAGATGGACGACTTCCTGGAGGCGCGCGCGGCCAAGATCGAAACCGATAACCAGTCGGACTCGACGACAATTTCGCTGAACTGCCTGAAGGACGACTTCGACACCGTGTTCGAGATGTTTCTCGATCTGCTGCACCATCCCGAGTTCCGCCCGGACAAGCTGGAGCTGGCGAAGGAGCAGATGTACACGGCCATCTCACGCCGAAACGATAATGTGGACTCCATCGTGCATCGCGAAAGCCGCATCATCGCCTACGGCAAAAACAATCCTTACGCGCGTGTTGCGGAGTATGCTACGGTTGCCGCCGTTAGCCGCGAAGACCTGCTGAACTGGCACCAGCAGTATGTGTATCCCAACAACATCATCTTCGGCATCACCGGCGACTTCGATGCGAAGGCCATGGAAGCCAAGCTACACCAGGCATTCGATTCATGGCAGAAGGGACCGGACGCCAAGCCGCCCGACATCAAGTTCACCGAGCCGAAGCCCGGCCTGTATTTCGTCCGCAAGAGCGACGTGAACCAGAGCAGCATCGACATGCTCGACCTCGGCATCGAGCGCCGCAATCCCGATTACTTTGCTGTGACGGTGATGAACGAAATGTTTGGCGGCAGCTTCTCCTCGCGGCTCTTCAACCATCTGCGCTCCGGAAAAGGACTCGCCTACAACGTGGGAGGAGGTGTGGGTTCTGGCTGGGACCATCCCGGCGTTACCAACATCCAGATGCAAACCAAGAGCGCCAGCACCGTAGAAGGCATTCAGGGACTCGACGACGAGATCGACGGCCTGCAGAAGAACCCGGCCACGCGGGAGGAGCTAAAGCGCGCCAAAGACGACATCCTCAACTCGTTTATCTTCCAGTTCGACACGCCGGAAAAAGTTCTGCGCGAGAAGATGGCCTACGAGTTCTATCATTATCCGCTCGACTTTCTGGAGCGCTACCGCAGCGAAGTGGAGAAGGTGACCGCGGATGACGTCTCGCGCGTAGCGCACAAGTACGTGCACAAAGACCGCATGGCGGTGCTGGTGGTGGGCAGCGACGCGGAATTTGGCAAGGCACTCAGCACGCTCGGCCCGGTGCAGGAGGTGGATATCACCATCCCTCCACCGCCAGCGAGCTTGATGCAGCAAGGGCCGGGCGAGCAGTAGAGATCCATGTCCCTTGAGCTGGGTGCCCCATCCTTTCGCCCGCTTTTGGCGAAAGGATGGGAAGAAATAGTCTCGGCAGGTTTCGCCCACGTATCCGACCCAGCCTTGTACTCTTTAAAATAGATTTATGTCCCTCGCTCACCGCATTCCGCCCGGCCAACACCTCCTGATCGACGCCGACGACACGCTGTGGGAGAACAATGTTTACTTCGAGCGGGCGATCGCCAACTTCATCTCCTTCCTGAATCATCACGAGTACACGCCCGACCAGGTGCGCCAGGTGCTATACGACGTGGAGCGCGAAAACATTCGCACCCACGGCTATGGCATGCACAGTTTCGCGCTGGCGCTGGTGCGATGCTTCGAGCGGTTGTCGGTTGAGCCTCTAACGCCCGCGCTGCACGAGACCATCCGCGGCTTTGCCTATGCCATCGCCGAGCATCCTGTGGAGATTTTGCCGGAGGTGCCCGAGACGCTGGCCGACCTCGCCCAGCGCCATCATCTTTTCCTGGTGACCAAGGGCAACATCACGGAGCAATCGGGCAAGGTCGAGCGCTCCGGGCTCAAGCAACATTTCACCGCCGTCGAAGTCGTGGCCGAGAAGGATGCCGCCACCTACAACGTGCTGGTCGAGAAGTACGGCTTGCTGCGCCAGAGCACCTGGATGATCGGCAACAGCCCCAAGTCCGACATCAATCCCGCGCTGGAAGCCGGGCTGCACGCCGTCTTTGTTCCTCACCGCGATACCTGGATGCTGGAGCGCGACGAACTTCGTCCCGAGGCCGGCGATGGCCGCCTGTTACAAGTCGAGAGCTTCGGCCACCTGCGCGATCATTTTTGATTCCTGTCCGCCTGAACCGCTCCACGCCCTCTCAATACACCTCATACCCCGGCGGCGGCGAATGAAAGCCCGGCTTGCGCGCCATCAACAGCAGCGCGCCAATGCGCTTGAACTCGCGCAGTTCTTCGGCATTCTTGAACCACTTTCCGCTGTACTCCTCCGGTGTCGGAGTCAAATCGGGGATCCGCGCCGCTCGCACGTCTTCAAAGGTGTGCGCCTTCAGCAACTGGATGTACTCCTGCTCCGAGCGCGTCTGCACCGGCACCTTCAGCTCCTCGGCCCAGCGCAACGAGTAGTGGTTGTCCTTGTAAAGATTGATCAGGATAAACAGCTCGCCGTGCGGCGCCAGCACGCGGAAGAGCTCGGCTAGGGCGCGGTCCTGGTCGATGTAATAATAAAAACTTTCCACCGATAGCACCTTGTCGAAGAAATTCTCCTCCCACGGAATTTGCTGGGCGGAGCCGATGACGAACATCAGGTTGTCATAGGCGGTCGAGCCGGCCCGCGCGCGCCGAATCATTTCGTCCGACACGTCGAGCCCGATCACCTGTCCGGGCTTGTCGCCGTGCGCGACGGCATCCGCCATCAGGCGGCTGGCCCATCCCGCTCCGCAGCCCAGGTCGAGCACGCGGTCGCCCGGCTTCAGTTCCATCCGCGCCAGCGTTTGCTGGGTGATGCTGATGTGGTGCTCCTCCATCTCCTCGCCGCGGCCTTGCTCGGCCCACTGGTTGAACTCCTGGCGAAGTCGCTCATCCGCGGCAATGGTTTTCTTGTCGATCATGAGGTCCTCGTGGATTTCGAATCTACGCTTGCAAGAATAACGCGCCCTCACGCAACCCGTGAGGTCCTGTGACCTGTCGGCAGTGGTCAGTTTCCGACCGTCACTCGCCCGCGATCCACGGCCTTGCCACAAGTCAGATGTACGGCGCACTCAGTCTGCATGAAGCGAGCTAGTCCTCGGCGATCAGGCCTCCGAAGGCAGCTTGTTTTCCCAAGGCGCAACGGAATCCGTAGATCGCCAAGGCCAGAACCATCGACAGCGCAAGCGCGGACCTGCCTGCGTACCATCGCGAAAGGTCCAGTGTCACTGGGAAGCGCAGCACAACGTTTTTGATAAGAACGCACGTACCGTAGGCCAGGATACCGAACCGAACCAGGATGGTGGTCAATACCAAGGCGTTCAGCAGAGCAATCAGCAAAGCAAGGGGAACCGTAAGCGAGTAATTCTCGCCGCCCGCAATCAGGGTTGCTGCAACCAAGTATGTGACAGCCACGGCTGATGCCTTTCCGCGAAGCAGGAGACGAGCGAACACCAGGATGAGGGCCGCACCGAGGGAGTTCATGATGGCATGTGACTGCTCGCCGAGTAGACATCCCAATGCCTGTGCAGTTGTTCCTAAAGGCAGCGAATCAATTGGGAAGGGAGTGGTCCTGGAAATGCGGAACCACAACGGCAATGCGTAAACGAGAGAGATGTAGAAAGCCAGCACACATCCAAACAGGGCGCCAATCAGCACGTCTTGCCCCACCAGCGGGTCGCGCCAGCGTCCGGCTAGGAGGCGATTCCACGAGATCAACTGGTCGGGCCAGTACTTGCGTGCGAAGGGATCGAGCGCCATGTACGTGATCCAGACAAAAGCGGCGGCGAAAAGCGAATCGGCGACGGCGAATTCAAACGCGCTCCACAGACTCCAAACC
>Ga0187864_10000565_pt1 | contig 39969 bp, 40 predicted proteins | sample June2016WEW_11_4_FD_132985 | JGI IMG/M metagenome (GOLD analysis project Ga0187864, IMG submission 132985) | Peatland microbial communities from SPRUCE experiment site at the Marcell Experimental Forest, Minnesota, USA - June2016WEW_11_40 | ecosystem: Environmental > Terrestrial > Soil >...
GGATGCTAGACTCGCGGACGTCAAGCTCGCGCCGAGCCTTCCGCTTGCGCCCCCGGAAGCACGTCCCATGCGGCGTCTGGACGATTCGGAGACTGGAGAGCCCGTACTCTTTCAGGACCCTGCCGCGCCTCGCAGTCCATTGCTACGAAGCTTGGTGTGGATGCTGGTTGGGATCGGGTTGGTTGGGTTGGTGTTGTTCGGCGCGCAGAAATATCTGTTCAATCGTAATTCCGAGCAGCCTTCAGCCCAAGCGCCCGTGCAGACCGCCGATAATTCCGTATCGAAACCCAGCCCCGTCGGCCAGTCCCAAACTCCCGACGATATCGCGAAACAAGCGCCCGCGCCGCAAGCGCCGCCCGAGGCTACTGCTCCCGAAAGCCAGACGCCGCCAATTTCCGAAAGCAAGGCTCCGCCCGCCGCGGAGCCGCACCAGAAGGTGGAAACACCAGCCGTGCGACCGCAGCCGGAACGCTCCGTCCCTCCCCCCGCCATCGAACCGAAACCGGGGGTGGGACAGAGTGTGCAGTTTTTGACTGAACCACCCGGCGCGCAGGTGACGGTGGATGGCAACTCGTCTTTGGCCTGCAAGACGCCATGCATGCTGCCGCTCAGTGGGGGCCGGCATGCGCTGACCGTACAACTCGCCGGGTATCGGCCCTATCCGAGGGTGTTTAACGTGCCGCAAGATGGCGACCTGTTCCTTCGGCTCAGCAAAGCTTCGGGCACGCTCAGTATCACGTCGGAGCCTCCTGGCGCGACCATCGAAGTGGACGGCGTGCCGGAGGGCAAGCGTACGCCGGCCGTATTCAACCTGGCGCCGGGCATGTATCACGTCAAGGTGGCGCGGAGTGGAGCGTTCATCGATTTCGACGTCCAGCTGCGCGACGGCGAGTTCATCAACAAGCGCGTAGACTTCTAGCGACTGTTCGGGGCAGAGAACAAAAAGGGCGGGGAGGAATGATCCGCCCCGCCGCCCTGCGCTGGCCGCAGTGAGAAATGCTTCAATCTTTAGCGATTGATCTGTTTCTTAGAAGTTGACCCACATTGTGACGCCGGCCTGGCTAGGGACGGCGCCGACAGTGACAATCACCGGGTACTCTTGCGGAGGAGTTCCCAGGCTGACAAGCGGATTGGGCACTTCCACGTTGATCTGGTACAGACCAGCAATGGAGCCGGAGACAAAGCCGGCCGAAAGTACGGTGGCGCTCGCCCCTCCGATGGTGACTGTGGGGTATGAGGTGGCGAAGCAAGGCGCGTAGTTGCCTTGGAGGATGTTGGTGTTGATGACCGCGCCGTCAATGGACGTCCAGGCCGGGACCACATAGCCGGATGCTGGGCTGTATCCCGTCCCTGTGACAGCGGAAAAAAACGGCGTATTCACGGTGCCCATGTATCCGGTGGGCGCAACCGAGCTGGTGCCGGGGACGCCAAGAGGAGCCAGGCAGTCGGTCAAATAAGTGGGGGAGCTAGTGAAGACGTTGGTGCCTGTGCTAGTGGGAACGCCCAGGCCGGTCATAAAGATCGCAGCAGTGCCGCCTACTGTTGCGCCGCTCACGTATAGATTGCCAGGGAAGTCTGAGCTGTTCAGTGCAAACGATACAGCGTCAGTGATGGCGCCTTGGCCCTGGCCGCTGGCCCCGATGGTGAAGATCCCAGGGTTGGTGGCAACGTAACTCAGCAGAAACACCGCTGAGGTGTTGCCTGCGGCGGGGGGCGTGGCGGTGTCATAGCCCACCTGAACATTCACTCCGGTATTGTTCAGGGTGCCGAGACCTCCCGGAACAGCTACGTTGATTTGCGTATTCGTGGCAAACAGAAGGTAGCCGGGCAAGAGGGTGGCCGGCGTGCCAGGTTTGGAGAAAATGACGGTGACCTTGTGGGTGCCGTCGGGGCTAAGAAACAAGGGGAACCGGAGGTAGGCATCGAGTGTACCTACCAGAGCGCTGTTGGTTCCTATGCACAACGGACAGAGATTGCTGCCCCAGATGGTGAGGATGTCGTAGGGGGACGCCTTCGGCGAGGCGGAATCCACGATGGAAGAGGCGCTAGTGATCGTGCTGATAATCGGAGCAGACGTGACGGTGAGGGTTTGGATTGGCAGGACCGGCGTGGTCGGGCTGGCGCCATTCGCGACGCCAACTACCAGAGCTGTGGCGCCGGCAGTAGCAAAGGGAATCCCCGTTGCGGCATAAGGAACCGTAACCGTCAGGTAGTTCGGGCTGAGTACCGTGACATAGTCGGTCACAACCTGAGTGGACAAAAGCGCAGTCGTTCCTATGAATACCTTCGTTTTCTGAGCTCCGGTGGTGGAGACAAAGTTGGTGCCGTGCAGAACAAGGGTAACGAAGCCGGGGGCCACCGGACTCACAAGGAGAGGCACGATGTTTGGAGATACCGACGTGAGCGTGGGGGCTGCGGCGCTTACCACAATCGTGACCGGCACCGCGATGGTTTGGGTCGCGGTCGTAAGTGTGATCGTTCCGGTCAGCATATCGCCGGCCTGGGCATTCGTTGTCGTAGCAGCAGCGGAGCCGCTGAAGTAAAGGGTTGTACCCCAGCTATACGCAATGCCGCTGGCAGATCCCGCGTTTGCCGTCAGCCATCCGGTTTGGCCTTCAGGCGTCGTGGCGCTCGCCGTGGCCGCTGTAAAGGCGATCGGCAATCCATTGCTGGAAAGTACGGTAAGCGCTAGTGTGGGTGCTGCTCCTCCGGTCAGAAACGCCACCGAATTCAGCGTATTCGGGCCGCCCTTTACCAACAGGGTGGCATTGGCGCTTTGTACTTCTAGATTGATGGTGATGGCAAGCGAGCCGTTGAGTGGGGAGGTGATGGTAAAAGTGGTCGAGTTAAAACCGGCGGTCAGAGTCGTCCACGCGGATGTGACGGTGAACGTGATGTTGCCGTCAGCAGGGGTCGTATTATCGACTATACCTGTCAAGGCTGTGACCATAACCCAAGAGACGGTGGGAGCCGAAACAGTGTAAGTGCCTGAACCTGCGCTCAGGGATAGAGTGGTTGTAACGCTGGCCGTACAGGTTTGACCTTGCGTACAAGTAAGGTTGATCGGCGATGTTCCGGCAGAGAGTGTCGCAGCGTGCACATAGCCGATGCAAACTGTTAGCGCAAACAGAACGGAAAAGATTCGAAGCAAGCGAAGATGATTCATTTTCATTTTCCTTTCACCCGCTGGTCTAGTTGTGCGGGCGCTTAGATCCTCATCGGCATGAAAGTTTTTTCCGTGAAACCGGACCAGAAACAATTGCGAATGTGTACCATCCACACCCCTGTCTCAAGCCCGAATGGGGGAACGAAGTTTTAGGTTTAAACAAAAAAGAGCGAAGACGCGCGGCGAGACGCGTCTTCGCCCGGGAACAAGGCGGACCGCCCAGTTCCCTGGAAGTTATACCTTCAGCAAAGCGAGAATATTCTGAGGAGCGGCGTTGGCTTGCGCGAGAGCCGCTACGCCGGCTTGCAGCAGGATTTGCGCCTTGGTCAGGTTGGCGGCTTCGGCGGCCAGGTCGGCGTCTCGGATGCCCGATTCGGCCGCGGTTTCATTCGTTAACTCCGACTGCGCCAGATTGATGGCGTAGCTAAACTGATTCTCGCCTCGTCCGACGGCTGCCTGAGCGCTCCCGAGAGTGGCCACCGAATTTGCCAGGGCCGAAACAGCGGCTTCGGCGCTGGACTGCGTGGCGATACTCGACGTGGCCCCAGTGCCAGTCACCGCCGATTGCACGATGGTGTTGGCGCCCGCCAGGCCATCGGCGTCGGTGGTTGTGTTGGCAAAAGTCTGCCCAATGCTGACGCTGAACTTGGATGCGGAATTACTCGCGAAACTAATGGTGCTAGGCACAGCCGCGCCGTCCACGCTGGCAACGATGCTCTGCAGCGCGGGATTGTCGGTCTGTTGCAGCACGGCATTGATTTGCTGGATGGCGTCGGCGGCGGTGAAGGCCACCGTGACTCCGGAGTCGATCGTCACAGTCGCGGTTTGGGGCACGCCACTGGCATCGTTGGCGGTGAAGGTGAGCGTTTGTTTGTCCTCTCCGGGAGAGGCGGCGCCCACCATCGTGGTGAAGGCGATATTTGCGATTTGCTGGGTTCCTCCGCCCACGAAATTGGAATCCGCGGCCAGGGCTTCAGGTGTAGCGGTAGCGCCGGTGAACGCTCCCCCTGTATTCGTGCCCAGGTTCCCAAGCAGCCCGTTGGCTGTTGTATCTCCGGCGGTCACGTTAAACGCCGTGTTGGGAGACTCGAACAGCAGTTGCTGGTGGCCGTCCGCGCCAGTATGGATCACGGCCGTGATGTTGGCGGTCTTCAATGCTTGCGCTGCAGGCGTTCCGGATTGAATGGCGGCCTGAATTCCGTCATTAATCGCGCTGGCGAGCGATGTAGTGTCACCCACATTGGACAGATTGACGGTAATGGTTTCCCCGCCGCCCGCCCCAGCGGCGAATCCCGGACCGGAGAGAACGAAGCTGGTGCTGGCCGCGCCATTGATAATACTCGCCACGCTGCTCGTGCTGGACGAACTGAGGTCGTACAGGCCCGAGTCCTGCGCACCGGAAGCCACCTGATACCCGGCTGTAAATCCTTTTAGCCCCAGGCTCTGCGTATCAACCGTGGACGTACCCAAATTCACCGATACCGTGCCGTTGGCAATCACGCCAGCGGCCGTGGCGCCCTTGCCGCCGCCGATGAATACCGACAGGTTCGTAGCGAAGGTGCCGCCCTGATTCAAACCGATGGACTGCGCTTGCCGGTCTATTTCACCCAGCACGCTTTGGAATTCGTTATCCAGCACGGTTCGGCTGCCGGTGAAGGTGCCCGACGCCGATTGCGTCGCCAGTGTTCGCGCCCGATCCAGAAGCTGCGAAATGTTGCTCATTCCGCCGTCCATGATCTGCAGCTGGCTGACGCCGTTGTTGGCGTTCTGAATACCCTGTGTCAGCACCGCTTCATCCGACCGGAAGCCATTGGCAATGGCTAACCCCGCCGCATCGTCTCCGCTATTGACGATGCGCAGTCCGGATGTCACTTCGTTGATGGTTTTATCTTGGAAGGTCTGGTTGACCGCCAGATAATTCTGTGCCTGCAAGGAGGCAACGTTGGTGTTAATACTAAACGACATGATTTCTCCTTAGATTGAGACCACTCAAGATCCCTGTACCTTCATGGATCCGGAGCGCCTTGGGCGTCCTCGCCTTTAGCGCCCTCAAAAGGCTGATCCGCGCGAGCGCGGACCAAGCTCTCTCAGTGCTCACAGGGCTTATCGGGGAGAAGAACAAATTCTTGAACTCAGGGCCGCAGTTTGTGGAGGGCCTGCTCCAAGTCCTTCACGGACGTGCTGCTGGCCGCTCGAGTGTTCTGATCCTGGGTGATCTTCAACTCTTTGCGCAAGACCACCGTTTCCTTGGGCGCGCGGATGCCAATCTTTGCGCCTTGCTGCGTAATGGCAAGCAACTCGATTTCAATTTCGTCGCCAATGAGAACGCACTCGCCCGCACGCCGCCTGAGGACTAACATATTTCCGCCGCTGCATTCTTGGGAGCCACTTGCGCAGTCACCGGATGCTCATGGGAATAGCGAGAATCGCGGCGAATGGCTTGCAGCCCGCGGCGCGTCTTCACATTCATTACGATCGGCGCCATCAAATTGGCGGTGGCCAGAAATCCGCCGTGCAACGAAAGCAGCGCCAGCACCATGACCTCGCCGCTCCACGCGGGTTGCCGCCGCTCATCCATTCCCAGGTCTTCCAGATCCTCCGGTGCTATCGCCAATTGGTAGTTTTTGTCCACCACAAGGATGGGAAGCGCCACAAAACACAGGCTGGCGCGCGCCATGCTTTGCAGGAAAACGAGCGGAGCTTGCTCGGGCGAATCAATGAGTACAAAGGTCTTCTCCTCCTCGAAGGCAGGCAGGCCCTGAGGAAAATCGAAGAGCGATTCCGCCGCATAAGGCAGGGTTCCGAAGTACTTCGTTTCAACCGAAGGCATCGCAATCACGCGTGCTTGCAAGCGGCGGGCCGAACCGCGCTGTGCCAATTAACCCAGGTTAGCGATCACCGCGTCGGTGAATTCGTTCGTGGACGCGCTCCCGCCGACGTCGGGTGGCAGGTGCTTGCCCTCGGCATAGACGCGCTCGATGGCGCTCCGCAGCCGGGTGGCCGAGGAATTTTCGCCCAGATGAATGAGCATCAATGCCGACGACAGCATCAACGCGGTCGGATTCGCGATGCCTTTTCCAGCGATGTCGGGAGCGCTGCCGTGGACGGCTTCAAACACCGCGGTATGGTCGCCCATATTAGCGCCCGGTACCACGCCGAGCCCCCCCACCAAGCCCGCCGCCAGATCGGAAACAATGTCGCCGTACAGGTTCGGGAGCAGTAAAATGTCGAAAGTTTGGGGCCGCATCACTAGCTGCATCGATGCATTATCGACGATCAGCTCCTGGTAGGTGATATCGGGATAGTTCTGCGATACTTCGCGGCAGCAGCGTAAGAACAGTCCATCGGCCAGCTTCATGATATTGGCCTTGTGGATGGCGGTAACCTTCTTGCGCCCGGCCTTCTTGGCGAACTCAAACGCATATTCGGCGATACGAATGGATGCCACGCGCGTGATCACCTTCAGGCTGGTGACAACGTCCTTCACCACCTCATGCTCCAGGCCAGAGTACAAGTCCTCCGTATTTTCACGGAAGATCACCATATCGATCGTCACGTCGTCGAAGCGCGTTTTGAGGCCGGGCAGCGAGTGAATCGGCCGCACGTTAGCGTAAAGATCGAAGTACTTGCGCAGCGCGACGTTGACGCTCTGAAATCCGCCGCCAATGGGCGTCCCCACTGGGCCCTTGAGCCCCACGTGCGTGCGCTCGAGCGATTCGGTCACATGGGGCGGCAGCACTTGCCCGGATTTCGAGATGATGCTGGCATTCAAATCGGCGCGCTGCCAGCTTATGGATACGCCGGTGGCGTTGACCGCGCGCATGGCTGCTTCGGCCACTTCGGGCCCAATGCCATCGCCGGGAATTAACGTTACAGGATGAGACACGTTTACTATTGTAAAGAATGCCTCAGATTCGCCGCGCGCTCATCAGCGTGACCGACAAAACCGGCGTCGTGGAGTTTGCCCAAGGTCTACGCGATCTGGGCGTGGACATCATCTCCACAGGCGGTACCGCGCGAGCGCTCGAAGCAGCCGGAGTGCCGGTGCGCGAAGTGTCGGAACTCACCGGCTTTCCCGAAATGCTGGATGGCCGCCTCAAGACCATTCACCCGCGCGTGGCGGGAGGCGTGCTCGCGATTCGCGGAAATCCAGAGCACATGCAGTCGCTCGCGGCGCACGACATCCCGCTGATCGACATGGTGGTGGTGAACCTGTATCAATTCGAAAAAGTGGCGGCCCAGCAGGGTGTGCCCTTGTCCGAGCTCATTGCAAACATCGATATTGGCGGTCCCACGCTCATTCGCGCCGCAGCCAAGAATTATCAGGATGTCGCAGTCGTGGTCTCGCCCGATGACTATCCATCGATTCTCGAAGAGCTGCACGAACGCGAAGGCGACCTCTGCGAACCCACTCTGTGGGGACTAGCTAAGAAAGCCTTCGCCCTGACAGCGGCGTACGACCGAGCCATCAGCACGCGACTCGCACGCGTGGGCGCCGAGGATGAGTCTGGCTTACCTGCGTTTTTGGACATTCGCGCGCCGCGCGCGCTCGACTTGCGTTATGGCGAGAATCCGCATCAGAAGGCCGCGCTCTATTCCAGCCGCCTGGGTGGCGTCGCCGGCGCCGAACAGTTGCAAGGCAAGGAACTCTCGTACAACAACCTAGTGGACCTGGATGCCGCCTGGCAACTGATACGCGAATTTAGCCAGCCCGCGGCGGCGATCATCAAGCACACCAATCCCTGCGGGTGCGCCGAAGCCGCCACGCTGGCCGAAGGCTACCGCCGGGCGTTCGAGGCCGATCCGGTGTCTGCCTATGGCGGGGTGCTGGCGTTCAACCGCGCCGTGGATCGCGAAACCGCCGAGGAGATCACGAAGACCTTTATCGAAGCTATCGCCGCCCCCGGTTATGACGCCGCCGCGCGCGAACTGCTCGCTGTGAGGAGAAACCTGCGATTGCTGGCCGTATCTCGCGCGCCCGAGGAGCCCGTGGTGAAATCGATCAGCGGCGGTTTCCTGGTGCAGACGGCGGATACACGCCGGCTGGAACGGGGCGAGTGCACAGTCACAACCGATCGCCCGCCGTCGGACGGCGAATGGCGCGCGCTCGAGTTCGCATGGAAAGTGTGCAAGCACGTAAAGTCGAACGCCATTGTCTACGCGCGCGAGGGCCAGACCATCAGCGTGGGAGCGGGGCAAATGAGCCGGGTAGACTCCGTCAAGGTCGGAGCCATGAAGGCGATGCTGCCCCTAGAAGACACGGTGCTCGCATCGGACGCATATTTCCCGTTCGCGGATGGTGTGGAAGAAGCCGCCAAGCATGGCATCACGGCAGTGATTCAGCCGGGCGGTTCGGTGAGAGACGCGGAGGTCATTGCCGCAGCCAACAAGCTAGGCCTCGCGATGGTTTTCACCGGCGTGCGGCACTTCCGGCATTAGCGGTCTAATTCCGTATCAGGATGGCTAGCCGGGCGCAGTTGTTCATACTCTTGCCGGAGAGGACTTTCAGAGCGCGCTCCCCAAAGGATGGGCTGTGTTCAAAAGCTTTGCTGAAGGATTGGATCACCTGGATCGCGTGGGCGACGCCGAACTCCGTTTTGTGCCAAGCCGCCATGCCAATCAGTAAAGTTTGAATGATGGCGTAGTGGGCAATCATCACCAGGCATTGGTCGCTGATCGAGTTCGCGATGTGATGGACGCTCAGGCCTCGGGTGCTCTCCTGCGGCCCCAGCGGAAACAGCGTCCGGTGGACGTAGCTGACCAGGTAGTGCTCCAGAATGTGCTCGTGCTGGTTGAAGAACGGTTCCCAATATTGCGAATTCGCCGCGGCATAGCGCCGACCGATGTCGTCCATGCTCGATTCGGTGGTCCATTCCATGGCCTGCATGAATTTTTGGTAGCACGCGAGCAGCGGAGGAGCGGTGAAATCGGAACTGATGCGTCCGACGATCAACTCCAGCACCAGTTCCAATTGCTTCGCCGGCTGCGCGGCATGCGTGTTCAGCGCTTCGCCAAATAAATCGCGATCCACAGCCTCGCGGTACGCGTCCAGAACCTCAGGAGCTTCCGTGTTACGGCCGGTCGCGGCCAATTCCTGGAGCTGATCGCACAGAGAGCCCAGAATCACCAGCCGCTTCCACAAAGGATAGGCACGGTATTGCAGCAGCCAGATGATGAAGCCGCGAATCTCTCGAAAATACTGGTAGGGTTTATCGGATTTCCCGTTCGACGTGCGGAGGACGGACAGGTGCGCGAGACGCGTGTCGTGTTGGGGACCTTCCTCCTCGTCAAACCGCATGGGGTTCGGATCCAGCAGAACAAGACGGGCAGCTTCCGGACACGATAAATCGAGCGATCGCTGCAAGACATCGTCCACCACGTTCATGACGCGCGGATAGGCCGAGCACATGATGGACAGGTAGTCTTCGCCCAGCTTCTTCTGAATCGCACACAGACCTTCGGACAGAAAAGGGCAACTGGGTCCGTTCAGATTGATCCGCGCATAGTTGTCGTCGCTGGTGCTATCGGTGTTGATGGTCACCAATTCGTGGAGACGCGGGCCTAACTCGGGATCGTCACAGCCTTGGTAGGCTTCGTAGGTGGGTTTATCGACGTTAACGATCCAACCGACGCAGCAGGTGTCCTCGCAAGCGGCGCCGATGCAGCGAAAGGCATGATAGGACCGCGGTTGGAGCCGTTTTACCGGCCTGAGCACTGCTTGAGCATAACAGACGCAGCCAGCTACCTGGCCCAAAGCATGCTGACCGAACAGTTATTGTTCCCTTTTGGCTTGTCGATGCCGCGGAGTTCCACGCGCGCTCCATCGCGCCGAATTCGGTCCGCCAAATCCTTGGCATAACTTCCGAAGAAATTGGGAAACCCGATTTCACGCAGATGCGCGTTGTCATAAACAGCGATACCGGCGGTGATCGTTTGGCATCCCGCGACCGGTTCTATCGCGATACGCCCGTCCGCGCCCTCCGGCCTGATGATCCTGGTGACTGCCTGGGCTTGCAGCGTGCTTTCGTAGTTGGAAACAACGGCTGGTTCAACAGCTGAGATCGGCTTTGGCTCTTCCGGGCACTCCGTGCCACGATAAGTCCAATTGTGAATGAACGGAAAATGAATGCCGCCAACCGTTCCGCGAATCTCTTCGGCCCCGAGGTTCCTGAACCGATAGAGCTGGCTAACCCAGTGGCCTGAGCAAAAGGGGCCAACCAGGGGGTCGGATGGAAGCTCGTCATAATCGCTGATCAACAACTCAGCATGCCCGTCGTGACTTAGATCAACCAAATGCTTGATTCCGTCGCCGTTTTCGCCCTTATAAACGTCCGTGGAGAAGGGAACGGGCATTCCCTCTCGATCCATCAGCAGCACGGAAAGCGAGAACAGAGGCACGGCGCGGCCGTTGAAATTCGGCCCCGCTGCAAATAGAACGAGGTCCTGGGTGCCATTGTCGTCCAGATCGGCTCGCCAAACCTCATCGAGACCGAAAATGCGGGCTTCCCACCTCTTTCCCGACTTTCCCACGCCGCTCAATCGCACCTCTTGCTCGTCCCCGCTCGACGCAGTCGCGCTGATCCCGTCGAACGTCACGCGCGAACCGTCCTTTAACCAGCCGGATCGAATTTTGGTGAGCGGAAAGTGCGGAAGTTTGTTGAGATCGATTCCCGTTGACGTGTCATTCCAATTCGCCAAGGCCCCGCCTAACAGGCCAGCAGCGAGAAACATCGCACGCATCGATCGAAAACTAGTGGAGCTCAACTTTCCTATCACGAATTCAAGACCTTCAACTCGGCCGCAGCGGTCAAATTATAGAAGTCGCGTAAGCGGCGCGCGGCTGCGGGACCAATCACTTTCGCCAGCTCCTCGGCCGACGCCTCGCGAACGCGCTCCAGGCTGCCGAATTCGCGCAACAGCTTGGCGATGGTCTTCGCTCCGATGCCATCCACCTGTTCCAGCTCCGATGTCAGACGAGCGGCGCCTCTACGAGTGCGGTGGAAAGTGACCGCGAAACGATGCGCCTCGTCACGCACCATCTGGATCACATGCAGAACGGGCGAATAGCGATCCAGCTTGATCGGTTCGTCTTCCTGGCCGTAGACGTAGATGATCTCTTCGCGCTTGGCGATGGACGCGACGGGCTGATTGATCACCCCGATAGCCTCCAGCGCTTCCACCGCCGCGTGCAACTGTCCTAGCCCCCCGTCAATTAGGATCAGGCTTGGAAAAGCCTTGTTCTCTTGCTGCAACCGTGAGTAACGCCGCGTGACTACTTCCCGCATGGACGCGAAATCGTCGTTGCCCACTACCGTGCGGATGATGAACTTGCGATAGTCAGCTTTCTTCATGCGGCCGTCTTCCCAAACCACCATGCTGGCCACCTTGTCGGTGCCCTGGATGTGCGAAATGTCGAAGCACTCGATGCGCTTGGGCGGATCGGGCAATCCCAGCGCGTCTTGCAACGCTTCCTGCATGGCCTTCGACGACGGATGCATAATGCGGAAGCGTTGTTGAAATGCATGTTTCGCGTTGGTCTGTACCAGATCGAGCAGCGCCTTCTTCTGCCCTCGCTGCGGGGTCAGGATTTCCACTTTATGGCCGCGTTTTTCGCTGAGCAGTTCCTCCAGCTCTTCGCGATCTTCGAAATCCACTGGCACGTGGATGCGGCTGGGGATGTACTGCTCGTTGAGATAAATCTGTTTGAGCAGCGACGAGAAGAACTCGTCGGGCTGGAAGTCGAATAGGTCCTCCCAATAGTATTCACGGCGATCCACGATGCGGCCGTTGCGCAAATGGAACAGATTGGCGGCTACCAGCGGCGGCTCGGCATGGTAAGCGAGGATGTCGATGTTGTCGCCTTCGGCGGCGGCCATCTTCTGCTTCTCTTCCATCTCTTCCACGGTGGAGACCAGGTCGCGCAACCCGGCCGCTTCTTCAAAGCGGGTTTCTTCGGATGCCTGCCGCATGCGTGCGCGCAGATCCCGAGCCAGGTCCTTGTGCCTTCCTTCCAGGAACAGCTTCACATCCCGAACTGCCGCAGCGTAGGCTTCGTCCGTAGTCAATCCTTCCACGCACGGCCCCAGGCAGCGATGGATGTGGAACTCCAGGCAGGGGTGAGTGTGCAAGCGCGTGAAATCCACTTTGCACGACGGGATCTTGAAATGGCGGTGAATGAAGTGCACCAGCCGGTGCGCCAGGTTGCCGGGAAAATACGGGCCGTAGTAAGTGGAACCGTCCTTGATAAGGCGGCGCGTCACATAAACCCGCGGATACTTCTCGTTGGTGAGCTTGATGTACGGGAAGGTCTTATCATCCCGCAACAAAATGTTAAAACGAGGCTTCCACTGCTTGATGAGGTTGTTTTCAAGCGCCAGCGCCTCTTTGTTGTTGTCCACCAAGATGTATTCGATGTCGCGGGCGTCCGCGATCAGCGTGCCGGTTTTGGGTTCGGCCAAGCGGTCATCGGAGAAGTAACTGCGCACGCGAGCCCGCAGATTCCTGGCCTTGCCGACGTAGATCACTTCGCCGTGTTGGTCTTTGTAGAGATACACGCCGGGTAGTAGGGGAAGTTGGGCGGCTTTTTCCCGGAGTTCCATCGGAGGGGGCTATTTCTATTGTCGCAGCATGGCGCGGTGGATCACGTCCGAGTCGTGAAGCCGGTTCGGAAGATAAGCCGACTAGCGGGGAGCAATGGGATACCGCATCACGCCCTGTTGCTCGGGTGTCAGGGATTCCCAAACCGCGCGAGGAATGAAGCTGACCTCTCTGCTATCGTCGGCATACCAGCGACGGACATAGCGAATACTGAGAAGCGCGCGGGGCGTATCGGTCATATTTGGCGAGCCTCGGTGCAAAGTCCAAGGATGACGAATCAATACGTCACCGATCTCCAGTGGGACCGGCTCCATTTTAATTTCAGAAACTTCGACCGCTCGAAGCGCTTCCTTCCGCGGCAAGCGGTGAGTACGGGGCGCAATTTCAATAGGCCCGTTGTATGCGGTCACCGGAACCAAGCCGAAACTGACGACCAGCATATAAATGGGCAACTCGAGGTCGGGCTCCTCAGAAAACAGCGGCCGTTGATAATCGACGTGCGGAGCCTGGTGCTTGGAACCATGGACAGCCGCATCACAATGCCATTGGTCAGCGACCACCCTATCGTCCATTGCCCCGCGCACGATGTTCAGCACCTCATTGTCAAAGAAAAATTCTGGAGCAAAGCTGGGCGAGGTAAACGGCATTGGCAGAAAGTGACGATGCGGTCCTCGGTTCGGCGCCTCGCGGTGGGCCTCAACGTAGGCAAGCAGAATCGGCCAAAACTCTTCCCGGCAGGCATTGACTAAGTGTCGCGAAAAACGCTGTCTAAGGATGCAATAGCCGTTTTCTTGGATCTCGAGGAGGGAACCTTTGGCCATCGTCAAACGCCTATATTCCGCAATTTTAGCTTTGTCCTGGATTGGTCCGGCATAAACGCCGTGGCTCAAGCTCCACGATCTACCGCATGACATTAGTCTGACGTATCATTCAGCCAATGGTGATCACTACCGAATACGTCGACATTCCGGCCGCAGGCTCACCCATGCGGATGTTCGTGGCTGCGCCGAAGGCCCCCGGAAAATACCCCGGCATCGTCTGCTATTCGGATATCTTCCAACTCACTGGTCCCATGTTACGCTCCGTGTCTCGTTTGGCCGGCTATGGGTTCGTGGCTGTGGCGCCAGAGATCTATCATCGGGTGGAACCTTCGGGATCGGCCATTCCCTTCGATGATGCGGGCAGAACTCGCGGGATGGACGATGCAGCCAAAACACCCGTGGCGCATTTCGATGAGGACCGGCGTGCCGCATTGGACTATTTGGCGAACCATCCGCTAGTAGCAGCAGGCCAACTGGGCGCGATGGGGTTCTGCATTGGAGGCCATCTGGCGTTTCGGGCCGCACTAGAGCCCGATGTGAGCGCCACGGCCTGCTATTACGGAACCGGCATTCATGATGGAAAACTAGGCCGTGATTCCGACGCTGGGTCGCTCGCAAGGGCGGGAGAGATTCGCGGGAAGCTGCTCATGGTCTGGGGCAGCGCCGACCCGCATGTACCCGAAGCCGGACGCGCGGAAATCGACCGGAAGCTGTGCGATGCCAAGGTCGACTATACGATAAAGCTTTATCCCGCCGAACACGCCTTTATGCGTGATGAAGGCCCGCGCTATGATCCCGAGGCCACCGACCAGGCGTTCGCCGACATGATCGGGCTCTTTCGGGGCGCGTTTGCTCCTCGCTATACTTGAGATTGTGGTGCGCAGAGTAGCAATCGGGTTTTTGCTGGCAGGGGTTCTTTTCGCTCAAGACGACAAGCCACTGAAGACCCGCCCCCCCGAGCAATCCAAGCCCCAGCAGCAACAGGAGCAGGAGCCTCCCGAAGAAGACGAGAGCTTGGCTCCAAAGACATACTCCTTCAATCCGCTGGAAGCCGAGAAAGATCTCAAGGTCGGAAATTACTATTTCAAGAAGGGCAACTACAAAGCGTCCACCAGCCGGTTCCGCGAGGCTACGCTGTGGAATCCCACCTTCGCTGAGGCTTTCCTGCGGCTGGGCGATAGCGAAGAAAAGCTAAAGGACAAGAAAGCGGCCGATGAGGCCTACTCCAAGTACCTGGTTCTTTCGCCGGATGGCAAGGAAGCCGATGCGGTGAAGAAAAAGCTAGCCCACCAGCGGTAACCGTTTGCGCTTGCGATCTTCGTTCTGCGCTTTCATCACAGCAATCAACCGGCTAACGCCAGCTTTCCAATCGGGAAACAGATCCAGGTACTGAATCTGTTTTGAGATGCGGCGCGGGACCAGGCAATCGTCCAGTCGTAGCGGGATCAGGAAAATCTCATCCAGCGGCACTTTCGCCGCGCAAAACAGAGCATAGCGGAGTTCGCTGTGGAAGCTGCCGCGCTTCGATGTGGCCCTGCGCGAGAAGCAGGCGACAAAGAAATCGGAGGTCTGAATGGCTGTTTCTATGGCGCGTGGCCAGTTCTGTCCGGGCATCAGTCTCTTTTTGTCCAGCCAGGGACGAAAGCCGCTCTCTTCGAAGGCCCCGTAAAGCTTCCTGGCAAACGAGAGGTCCTCTTGGACGTAAGCGATGAACACCCGCGGCTTGGTCTGCGCCACAAAGCGAAAACCGCGCTTTCCTCCCGGCGACAATGTGCCCAGCCCATCGATCTCTACCGATCCGCCCCGTTCCAGAGCTTCTCGCAGAACACGGGCGATACGCAGCGTGAGGAGGCCGTCTGAGCGAGCTTCGATCACTTGGAAGCCTTCCTTGTTCTTGGACCCTTGGCGCGCCGAGCGCCGGGCGGCAGGCATTGTTCAAAATAGAACACCGGCTTGGGCCCGGGCAGAAAGGTTCCCAGGCCTGGAAGGGACGCACTCTGTCCGTGACGGATTCGCCGGAGGATCCCGGTCAGAATGCAATCCAGTTGATCGGCGGCGGCGGCGAAGGATATCCCAGACTCCTTGGCCAGACGTTTCGCTAGCTGCTCCTTCTTCATTCACTAACAATGTTAGAGGAGCAAAACTCCGAAACAGAGGGGACGGTCCTGGTCTATGATGTGCAAGCCATTAGCTTTCAATAAGATGAGGGAATATATTCCCGAACTGCACGGTTCGTCACTTGCAACGCAAATGAAGCGCTTTTAATAGGCTCTTAAGGTTGGGTTCATGTCCGGCTGAAATGATAGTGCAGAAGTTATCGATATAGCTTCTGACACCTAAGGAGATCTCAAAATGAAGAAACTCATGACATTGATGCTCGGCCTGTCGTTCCTGATGGGAACCGTCAGCCTGTTCGCGCAGGATAAGCCGGCGGATTCCACCACCAAGACCGAAAAGAAGGCCAAGAAGAAGAAGGCGAAGAAGCCCGCCGCCGACACCGACAAAAAGAGCTAACTAGTTTTTCCATACCGTTAGCCAAAAGTTCCCGTCGCGCATGCGTCCCGTCTTTCGGGTTCGACATGCGCGACAACTTTTTGGGGACTACTTCCTGCGGGACTCCTGATCGGTCCGTACTTGTCAACCGCTCAGAATGCTATTACGCTCGGTAGCATATGAAGTCCATCGTCTTGCTGGTGGCTGCGTCGGCCTGTCTCACGGTTGAACTGTCTGGCCAGCAATACCGTGCATCCGTTGATACCAGCCGCCTTCCGCAACCCATGAATTGGACCGCGGAGCAAGACCATCAGAACATGATGGATCAGCTCGGTATCAAGGCACTGCGGCCTGGTCCCAGCGGCAGCGAGACCGCGCCCAATCACGCAAACTACGACGAGTCCAAGGCGAATCCGTTCCCGAATCTGCCCGAAGTGCTGATGCTGAAGAATGGCACGAAGGTCACTACCCCGGCCATGTGGTGGAAGCAGCGCCGCCCGGAGATCGTCGAGGATTTTGAGCGCGAGGTATTGGGCCGGGTTCCCACGAACGTTCCCAAGGTGACGTGGACGGTCACCAATACGGAGAACACCCTGGTGGGTTCTCATGCGGCGATCAGCAAGCGCCTGGTGGGACACGTGGACAATTCTTCGTACCCACTGATCGATGTGGATATTCAGATGACCGTGGTGACGCCCGCCAAGGCCACCGGCCCTGTTCCAGTGATGATGATGATGACCTACCCGCGGGGCGCTCTGCCGCCCAGGCCACCCACTCCCGGCGCAGATCCGCCTGCCACGGAGCAACTCATTGGCGATGGCTGGGGCTATGCATCCATCACTCCTGTGAGCATTCAGGCAGACAATGGAGCGGGCTTAACCAGAGGCATCATTGGGCTCACCAACCAGGGCCAACCGCGCAAACCGGACGACTGGGGGGCATTGCGGGCTTGGGCCTGGGGCGCGTCGCGCGGTCTGGATTATCTGGAGACAGACCACGCCGTGGATGCCAAGCATGTCGGGATCGAAGGTGCTTCACGCTATGGCAAAGCCGCCCTGGTGACCATGGCGTTTGACACTCGCTTCGCTCTCGTTCTGGTGGGTTCTTCCGGAGAAGGAGGCGCCAAACTGCATCGGCGGAATTGGGGAGAGGCAGTAGAAAACCTCACGGGAACGGGAGAATATCATTGGATGGCCGGCAACTTTCTGAAATATGGCGCCGCTGACGCCACTTTTGGGAGCCAGAACGCCGGTGACTTGCCCGTGGATGCTCACGAGCTGATCGCGTTATGCGCGCCGCGGTTGACGTTCATCAGCTATGGCATTCCTGAAAAGGGCGACACAAAATGGCTCGATCACCAAGGCAGCTTCATGGCGGCGGTGGCCGCAGGGCCGGTTTTTAGGCTCTTAGACGCGAAGGATCTGGGGACGTCCGAGGACTACCACACTGCGAAAATGCCGCCGGTGAATGTGGGCCTTCTGGATGGCCAACTTGCGTGGCGCCAGCACGACGGTGGACACACCGACGGCCCGAACTGGAAATATTTCCTGGCTTGGGCCGACAAATTCACCAACCACAAGACCTCGGCCCGATAGTTTAGCTACAGACCGGGCAACACCGCCCCCTCCATTCAATCATTTCGATTTAGAGTTCAGATCGCGCGACAGCATCAGCTTGAACGTCAATTTGTCGGCTCCGCCCGTCACACCGATTCCGACGCCGGTTTCGATACTCAGGATTTTTCCGGGGTGATCCAGGACGGCCCAGACCTCGTGGAATTGATCGCTGATTGGATAGAACTGGCGCAGCGGCCCGAAGTCGGAATACTCCTCGGCGGCAACCGCCCATTTGTCATTTAGGTTGTAGGCAACTCGAGTTGCCGGAACGAATTCGAGGTTTCCAAATCCGCCCGTGTAATCGGTGTCCACAATCGGATTGAAGATAATGTCCACCGGGTGCAGATGCACCCCTACGATGGGCCTGACTTCGGAGGTGATGCGCCTCGGTTCCCAATAGTGGTAATTGACACTGAACTCGAAATTCACGCCATAAAAGAACGTGTGGTCCTCGGCATGAGGCCGCACGAACAGCTCCCGGATCTTGAAGCCGTTAATCGACCCACCGCGCCCCTGGGAGTAAGCGCTCTCCACCGGTAGATAGAGACCCTGCTCAAACCAATCGGTGACGCCGTAGGCCCATTCGAGCGCGCCGTTGACCGAGTGGTTGGGAATGATGCCGCCGGGGTAGTCGGGAGTCTTTCGGCCGATCGGCGTGTAATTGGTGTGCAGCATCAAATTAAAAATGCCCGGCTCAGCAATCGCGGCATCGTAGACCTGGATCTCGTCCGTCTGGGCCACGGCCACCGCCGGTGTCACAAGCAGAACAAACGCCAGCACAGCGTGGCTGCGACCGCACTGGTTGTTCAACCGCAACTCCATTTTTCCTCCTGGTCCCCAACGAGCATTCACGTAATTACTCTGTCCTCGGACGTTTCAACGCTAGGCTCACACCGCACCTCCAATGCCACCAACTTCGGCACGCGCGTCCGGGGCCCCACAGCCAGACGCCCGGATGGGGGGACATGTAATATGGTGAAACCCGGTTTCGAACAGTTCGGACTTGAATTTCGGAACTTTCGTGCGCCAGGAATCCGTATGAGTCCCAAAGATCTCGCCAGGCGCGACCAAACGGTTCCCGTCCCGCGGAAACAACGCCGGTCTTGATGCAGCATAGCAGGATAGATTCCTTCCGTCATCATGTCCTCTATGACAATGAATGCCGTGACTGTTTGTCTGCCAGAGCTGTGGAAAGTGGGGTGCGGAAGGAGACACGTGTGCCCAAGGAATCACGGCACACGTGATTGAAAGAACTAGTGAGAATCGCCGTCGTGATCGACGTCGCCCGCGGAAGCTTGCGGACTTAGCTGAACCTTATCCTGCGGAGGATTAGCAGGCGGCTTTGCGGCAGGCGCCGCGCTGCGTGCCTGTGCTGCTTCAGAAGCGATGATATTGCTTGAAGTGACTGGACTGATCATTAGAACCTCCGGCTCTATTTCGACGAAACGCCCCTGATACTTGAACAAATTTCCATCGGAAAGCGGCCGGCAAATTGCCCCCAGATCACGAGGATCCGTCCAGAAGAGCATCTCGCGGACATGGAAGACAACGTGCAAGAAAGATTTCTCCAATTCATACCAGGTCGCCGGGATCGATCCCAAATGCGGCGCCGTACACACAGAGCCTGTGGGCGCGGTGGAGTCAAAGATTGGTTTTGTTGCAGTGATAAAGGCCGACATCCTCATTATCGGTGGGGGACCGGCCGGTTTGGCAGCGGCAATCGCGACGCGACGGAGGGGTTTCAATGTAACCGTCGCGGATGGAATTGTGCCTCCCGCCGACAAGGCTTGCGGCGAGGGCCTGATGCCGGACGCCCTAACGGCGTTGTCGGAGCTGGGGGTTCTCATAAACGCTGCTGATTCGTTTCCATTTCGTGGCATTCGCTTCCTGGATCGCGGCACCACTGTCGACGCGAGTTTTCCTGTGGGTTGCGGGCGAGGCGTTCGGCGCACCACTTTACATCGCATGATGATCGAACAGGCCGAAGCCGTTGGCGTTCAACTGCGCTGGGGCGCCAGGGTCGACCTCAGCGCGGTTCGGTGCGGCTGGATCATAGGTGCGGACGGTGAGAATTCGCTCGTGCGAAAGTGGGCGGGACTCGACGCATGTGTCCGCGATCGCCGCCGCTTCGGGTTTCGCCGGCATTATCGGATCGAGCCGTGGACGGACTATATGGAGCTCTACTGGGGACCTGCTTGCCAGGTTTACGTAACGCCTGTGACACCCGAGTCCGTTTGTGTAGCCGCGATCTCGCGAGATTCTCAGTTCCGCCTGGATGACGCTCTCCGGGAATTTCCCGATTTGGAGCAGCGTCTCAAGCTCAGCGCGATGATGAGCACCGAGCGTGGGGCCGTTACGTCTTCACGAAAACTCAAAGCGGTTTATCGTGATCGCACCGCGCTCATTGGGGATGCCTCGGGATCGGTGGATGCGATCACAGGCGAAGGACTGTGTCTCGCGTTTCGCCAAGCCATGGCGCTTACCGAGGCAATCGAGTGTGGCGATTTGGCTAGCTACCAGCGGAGGCATTGCCGGATCGCGCGGCGCCCTGAGTGGATGGCAAGGCTTTTGCTCGCGCTCGGCGATCACGCTCAATTCAGACGTGCCGCGATGTGCGCTATGACCTCCCATCCAGCAATTTTCAAGAAAATGCTCTCTGTGCACGTTGACGCTCTCCACGAAATGAACAGCGCTACGCGGAGGGGAGACGATGCTCAACGAAACCCAAGTCCAGACGGGCGTCGGGTTTAAGGTGGGCGTTCGTTTATCTTTGAGGGGTGAACACTAACAACATTCCCGCAGACACTCGATGAATAACCTTATTCCCTTATTCCTGTCGGCATTACCGCTCTTCCTTGCGACCCATGCTCTCGCTCAGCAACAGAGTTTCAAAATCGATCCACAATCGAGTGAAGTCGCCTTCAGCCTCAGTGATGTCCTCCATTCGGTTCACGGAGTCTTCCATGTTCAGAGTGGCGTTGTAGACTTCGATCCTGGCGTTTCGAAGATCTCCGGATCCGTGGTTGTGGCCGCCGGCAGCGGTAACAGCGGCAACGAAACGCGCGATAAGAAGATGAGCAAAGAAATCCTGGACGTTCCCCACTTCGCCGATATCTTATTTGTTCCGCGTAGCTACCAAGGCACCATCGCTCCGAGCGGCGACGCAACGATTCAGGTCACGGGCACATTTACTCTTCACGGGTTATCGCACGAACTGACAGTCCCCACACAGATTCACATGGATGGAACAATCTGCACCGCGAAGGCCCACTTCGCAGTTCCGTATGTCAAATGGGGCCTGAAGGACCCCAGCACATTCATTCTTCGAGTAGGCAAGGAAGTGGAAATCGATCTCACGCTTACCGGCCGCGTATCGCCCGCGACCTGAACACCGTTTTGTCAGCAAACCTTCGCACGTCCGCCAGACTGGCTAACGTAAGACGGTATCGCAAATTCAGGAAGTGGTTTAAAATCAAAGGAGCTCACATGTCGGGGCGCAGCGCAGCCTGGTAGCGCACCTACCTTGGGCGCACGACGGCCCGCTCCAAAGCTTGCTTTGGTTTACCTCCGGGAATCTGCTTTTCGCTCAAAGGCAACCCAAGTGGGCTCAACGGGAGGGTTTTGCCACGGTTCGGTGATGCTATCTAGGACCACCAGTCGATATTAAGCTCTAGCGATCCTGTTGGTCCGAACGCGGCGACCAACGGCTGTGGGAGGAGGTCTGTCACATGACATCAGCGCCAGCAAGCCGTATTGTAGTTCCAGAGATGCTAGCAACATTTGAGCCTCGCCTGGACATTCTGCCGGAATCCCAGCGCCGTCTTTGGCCCGAACTGGATGCTATAACATCGGATTTCGCCTCTATGGTGGTACGGGTCTTGCACTGCAACTGGGCCACCGGATTTCCGAGGATTTCGACTTCTTCTCGTCGTCAAGTTTCGATCCGGAGCGTCTGCGTTCGCGACTGCCGTTTTTCCGGGACTTGAACCCTAATGACCCAGATGTTTGGGTGCATCGTAAGCGCGACAACTTGGAAGCCTTCGTGAACCGCGGAGGTGTTGTGAAGGTTGCTTTTTTCGGTGGCTTGGACACGTTGCGCCGGGTAGAAGACCCACGGCAAGCGGCCGGATCACGCGTACAGGTCGCTTCGTTAGCGGATTTGGCTGGCATGAAGATGCGGGTTATTCAAGTGCGGGCCACCTGGAAGGACTATGTAGATATTCACACGCTCGTATCGCATGGGGTCGATGTCGCGACAAGTTTAGCCGCAGCCAAGGCCATCGACAGAAGCTTCGATCCCGCGATCAGCGTCCGGGCCTTACAGTTTTTTGGTGATGGGACTCTCAATCGTGTTCCAGCCCCGATGCAACGTGATCTGATCCGCTGGGCACAAGCCATCGACCTGGAGAAGCTGCCGAAGTTGCATCCGAAACCTGGTCTGAGTCTTGGGGGTTTTGAGCGATGACCCTTGTGGCTCCGTATCCTGCCGATTTGGTTCGTGTGGCGAGAAAGGTAGTTTGGTACGACAGTCCAGAAGAAACCTTGGCTGATCTACCAGATTTCCTGACGCATTTGATGGTTTACGGCTCCTCAACGGATGTGGCGGTGGTCGAGCGATATATTCCATTGGAGGAGTTCCGGAAGGTCCTGGAGAACGCTCCTGTTGGAGTATTTACGAAGGAAGTTTGGCGGCGATGGCACGAAAGGTTTGGAATGCCGGTACCACCACTGCCGCGTCGTCGGTTCCCGGACGGTTCCGTCGGTCCGGAGACGGGTGGATTCTTCGGCCGGTAGGCGGCAGCCCTATATTCCTAGCATCTGATCGTTAGTCCCGTGCAATCCAAGCCGTAACCCAACGCTTCTGCATGCCCGCGATAGGGAGGGTCAACCGTTTCTTAATCTGCATCCCGCCAACAAGCTGACCTGGCGTGGCTCTGACTTGAGAAAGAGCGCCATAACACTCAGAAGTGTGTGATTTTACACATCGGACTGGCCAAGAACTGCCTGTCGCGCATTTTGAGCATCTAATTTGCCCCATGCGTACATCCCTCGTCTGGTCAACGACGTGCGAGAAGTTATACAAATTTCGGTTTTCTTAAGCCTTAGTAAGCCGGAGTTGTATGTCCCCAGAGGAGATACTGATGCGACCATCTGGTCTGCGATTCTTTGTGCCGAGCCTCGTCGTGCTGCCAGCGGTTTTCTGTTTGATCGCTCCGAAGGCGTTTGCAATTCCGCCGTTCTCCCGCAAATACCAAACTTCTTGTAGCACGTGCCATCTTGACTTCCCGAAGCTAAACGATTTCGGCAAGGCATTCAAGGACGCGGGCTTCAAGTTTCCCGCGGACGACGAGACGTACGTAAAGAATCCGCCAGTCATGCTAGGGGCTGAGGCGAGTAAAGACCAGTTTCCCAAGTCCATCTGGCCCGGCGAGATCCCCGGCATGCCGCCGGTGGGACTTCGTTACAACCAGTTCTTTCAATACACGGGATCGAATCGTAACCAGTTTAATTCTCTGGCCACGCCAGGCACCGTCCCTGGTCTGGTTCCTGCGACCGATTTCGAAGCCGGCTTCTTCAGCATCTTTACCGCGGGAAACTTCGGAAGTGACATCGCGTGGTGGGTGGACGACGATCTTAGCGTCTCCGGCGACAACAGCGCCGGTGGACTCGGAGACGGCTATCTAAAGTTCGTCAACATCGGACGGGTGATGAAATTGCCGAAGGACTCGCTGTCTCTCCGTGCCGGACAGTTCGAGCTGGACCTGCCCTTCACGCAGGCCCGGACCATCAACTTAAGTCCCTACGACATCTATCAGCAAGCGAACATCGGCGCAGGGCTTCCCGGGGCGCAGCAGCAGAACGTCGGTAACCAATTTACGTTTGCGAATGTGGCACGAGGAATCGAGCTCAGCGGCGGCCATCTCTACGGCGGGTATCACTACTCCGTTGCGATTTTCGATCAGAACACGACTGGAATCTCTCAGGCCGCGAATCTGTTCCCATATGTTCCATCCGCTACCGCGAGCGCGAATGGTGGAGTGGGCTTCAGCTCCGATTCAGGCCTGAAGAACATTTATGCCCGTGCGTCCTACCGTTTTAATCTCGAGCGCGATCCCAAAAGCCGGCACGACATTCAGGCCGCCGGCGCCATGGGTCCGCGGGATCACACATACCTGAACCTCGGGACGTTCTACATGTATGGGGACTCGCTCCAGAGGCTACCTGGAGCCGTGGTGGGCAGCCTCACCACGATTCTCAATAACCGAGAGCCATATTACCGGGTGGGCGGCGACTTCAGCTTCAACTACCGAACGTTCAACGTCTACGGCCTGTATATGTTCGGTCACGACGTCAACAACCTGCCAGTGGATGCGACGGGAGCGCTGATCCCGCTGCCGCTCGGTTCGAGCAGCTCCACGCCCGCCGGCTTTGTGCGCGGCATTCCAGCCACCTTCAGCGGAGGCTTCGCACAGGCCGATTACCTGGTGTTCCCCTGGGTGATGGCGATCATGCGCTGGGATCAAGTGAATTCTTCGGCGGATCGGATCAATGGACTGTTGTTCGCGACGAACACATCGTATTTCGCGCCTTACGATTCAAGCCGGAATCGATTCACTCCCGGCGTGCAGTTCCTGATTCACGCCAACATCAAGCTTTCGTTCGAATATCAGATCCGGCCGCAGCAGTTTGTGACGCTGGGGAGCCTACCCAACGGCAACCCGGTTGCGATGAACCCGTTCCGGGTGAATACGGCGCTAACCGCGCTCGAGTTCGTGTACTAATCCATTTGCCAACCAACCATTGAGGAAAACATGACTGCAATCCAAACACATTTTTCGAAGGCGTTGATTCTTGCCTTGGCCGGAGGACTTGTCGCTCACGGCGCCACGTTGAGCGGAACCATCACGGGCGGCAAGGGCGCGGCGGCGGTCTACATCGACGCGATTCCCGGCAAGACATTTCCGGCGCCAGAGAAGCACGTGGTTGAGGACCAAAAGTCCCTGCTGTTTCAACCGCACGTCATCGTGGTTCTGGCCGGCTCGACGGTTGATTTTTTAAACAGCGACACCGTGCAGCACAATATCTTCTGGCCTTCGGTTTCAGGCAACAAGAAGATGAGCCACAACATGGGTACTTGGCCGAAGGGCGAAATTCGTTCGTTCAAGTTTGATACGCCCGGCGTGGTTCCTCTGCTGTGCAACGTGCACCCCGAGATGTCGGGCTTTATCGTCGTCGTGCCTACGCCATACTATGCCGAGGCGGAAGCATCCGGCGCTTATAAGATTGAGAACGTTCCCGATGGAAGCTACACCGTGACCGCGTGGCGAGAGGGCATGAAGGCGCAATCGAAGCCGGTCACCGTCTCTGGAACCGCGACGGCGGATTTCACGCTTACCAAATAGCTCCCACCTGTACGGGCCGCCATTCATGCGCACACGGTTTCGAGACAAAAAGGTCGATAGCGACTGGCTGAACACAAATTTTCCGTGCATGATGGCGTGCCCGGCGCAGACCAACGCCGGCCGGTACGTGGCGCTCATCGCGGAGGGGAAGTTCGAAGAGGCTTATCGCTATGCGCGCGACCCGAATCCGATGGCGAGCATCTGCGGCCGAGTTTGCGCGCACCCCTGCGAGACGGCGTGCCGGCGGGGCGCGATCGACAAACCGATCGCCATTCGCGCGCTGAAGCGCTTTCTTACCGAGCGGCATGGACCCGAGTCGCGCCATCCGATCACGCCAGTGCAGCGCACCACCGAGAAATTGCCCTACCGCGTGGCCATCGTGGGCAGCGGCCCGGTGGGACTTTCGGCCGCGCACGATCTGGCGCTGCTGGGCTACTCGATCACCATCTTCGAGGCCGCGCCGGTAGCCGGAGGCATGCTGTGCCTGGGAATTCCGGAGTACCGCCTGCCACGCAGCGTAGTGGAAGCGCAGGTACGCGAGATCCTCGATCTGGGCGACATCACGCTGAAGCTCAATCAGGCGGCGGGGCGCGACTTCACCATTGCCGGCCTGCGCCAGGATGGATTTGACGCCGTTGTGATCGCCGTGGGCGCGCATCGCAGCCGCGATCTGGCGATTCCAGGCATCGAGACGGACGGTGTGCTCAAGGGCATCGACTTTCTGTTGAACTCGAACCTCGGCTACAGGTTCAGCATCGGCAAACGCGTGGTGGTGATTGGCGGCGGCAATGTTGCCATGGATGTGGCGCGCTCCGCGGCGCGCGAGGTTCTGCGGCAGCACGCGGGTGAGCAGGACGCGACCGTCCCGTCTGAAGACAACATCGCGGCCGTGGCTACCCACGAAATGATGGACATCTCGCTCTCCGCCTTGCGCATGGGAGCGCGCGAGGTCAACATCGTCTGCCTGGAGAAGCGTCACGAGATGCCGGCCGCGCTGGAAGAGATCGAAGAAGCCGAGGCCGAGGGCATCGTGATGCACGCCGGTTTCGGACCGAAGCGCGTGGTAAGTCGGGACGGCAGTGTGGCCGGCCTCGAAGTGATCAAAACGAAATCGGTGTTCGACGTCAATGGCCGCTTCAACCCGGTGTTTTACGACAACAGCGAGTCCGTCATCCCATGCGACACCGTGATTCTCGCGATCGGGCAGACCACCAAGCTGGATTTTCTGCAATCGGAGGATGGCGTCCAGGTGAGCCCTCGCGGCCTGATTGTTGCCGACCCCAAATCGCTGGCCACCACGGCGCCCGGCATTTTCGCTGGAGGCGACTGCGTTTTCGGACCGCGCCTCATCATCGACAGCGTCGGCGACGGTAAGAAGATCGCCATGGGCATCGACGAGTATCTGCGCGGCGCCCGGCACCCGGACCCGGAGATTGAAGTCGAAGTGCTGGACCGCCATCACATGTTCGCCGACTTCATGGACTACTCCCGCCAGCCGGTGCCGATGTTGCCGCTCGACCGGCGTACCGGCATGACGGAAGTCGAGATCGGATTCGACGAAGAGGGCGCCATGCGCGAGGCTCGGCGCTGCCTGCGCTGCTGGACGAACACCATCTTTGAAGGCAATGAAGACGATGGTTCGCGCTGCATCCTTTGCGGCGGATGCGTGGACGTTTGTCCGGAAAGCTGCCTCGAATTGGTGCCGCTCGAACAGATTCATTTCCCCGATGCGGCGCTGGGGCACATCCGCGACAACGTCGAGCTCTACGCGGTGGAGTTGGACGACGTGGCCGCCGACGAACTGGGCGTCATCACCGGTTCGGCGATGTTGAAGGACGAAACCAAGTGCATCCGTTGCGGGCTCTGCGCTGCGCGCTGCCCGGTGGACGTGATCACGATGGAGGCTTATCACTGGGTGGTGAAGAGTCCTACTGGGTTGATTCCGCCGCAATCGCTCTATCCGCGGCGGGAGGCGGAACAGAAGCAATGAAAGGAGCAGCCATGGAACCAAAGGACACTGGCGAGGTCACGCGGCGCGATACGCTCATCAAAATCGGACTGGGCTCGGTAGCGGTCGCGGGGTGCGGCGCGGCTGCGTTTGGTTATCAATTCCTTTCGCCGAACGTGCTGTATGAGCCCTCGCCCATTGCCAACGCCGGCCCGCCCGATCGATTCCCTCCCGACTCGGTGACTCCCGATACAACAGCGGGAATCTATATCGTACACGCAGCCCAGGGCCTCTACGCGCTGTCGGCCACCTGCACCCATCTGGGCTGTCTCACCGCCTGGAAGCCGGAACTCGGCATCATCGCTTGCCCCTGCCACGGTAGCAAGTTCAATACGCTCGGCGTGAAGATCGCCGGGCCCGCGCCCAGGCCGCTCCCCTGGCTGAAAATCTCGATCAGCGATGAAGGCGACCTGCTGGTAGATCGATCCACAATCGTGACGCCGGACCAGTTCTTGAGGACCTAACGAATGGCCAAGGCTATTGAAAGCTATTGGAACGATCTGCGCGGTACGAAGGTTTGGCGCTCGGTGTTCCGCAGCGGCTCGGGCGCCGGCAATTTGCACAGCGCGCTGTCGATCCAGCAGAATGTCTTCCTGCATCTGGCCTCCGTGAAGATGCGGCGCCGATCCCTGGAATTCGGCGTCACGTGGTACCTGGGGACTCTCACGCTTGCCACCTTCCTCATTCTCACCGGCACAGGAATCCTGCTCATGCTATATTACCATCCTTCCGTTCCGCAAGCGTACGCGGACATGAAGGACCTGCAGTTCGTCGTCTCGGCCGGCGTGTTTCTGCGCAATCTGCATCGCTGGTCGGCGCAAGCCATGGTGTTCCTGGTGTTCGCGCACATGTTCAAGGTGTTCTACCGGGGCGCATATCGCACGCCGCGCGAGTTCAACTGGGTGATCGGCGTCGTCCTGCTGATCATCACGCTATTCCTCAGCTACACCGGCTACCTGCTTCCGTGGGATCAACTGGCTTTCTGGGCCATTACGGTGGGCTCCAATATCATGTCCGCGGTTCCTGTGCTCGGCCAGAAAGTACGATTCCTCATGCTGGGCGGCAACACCGTGAACGCGAACGCGCTGCTGCGCTTCTACGTGCTGCATTGCGTAGTGCTGCCACTGGCCGCGGCCTTTTTCATCGCCATTCATTTCTGGCGTATTCGCAAAGACGGCGGATTGCACACCGGCAAGGCGGCGCCTCATGAATGAGCCGAAGGCGTTCGAAGCGGTAGTGGAATCCGACAGCCGCAAGACGCCCGTTCGCGTTGCATTCTTAACACGTCGAACGTCGCCTCAAGTGAAAGCGGAAAGCGATCCGTTCGTGATGACGTGGCCCGAGGGCCTCTTCCGGGCTGCGGTTGCTTGCGAAGTGCTGACCATCGTGCTCGTGTTGATGGCACTGTTCTGGAACGCACCGCTCGAAAGCCTGGCGGATCCGATGCAGACGCCGAATCCAGCCAAAGCGCCATGGTATTTTCTGGGCCTTCAGGAGTTGCTGCACTACTTTCCTCCCGTGGTGGGAGGCGTGTTGATCCCTACGCTAGTGGTCATCGCCCTGATCGTCATCCCGTATTTCAACGTCAACGTTGAGGCCGAAGGCGTGTGGTCCCGCAACCGCCGCAATCGGCTTCAGGTTTTTTCCGTCGTTTCACTGGCGCTGATTGCCCTGTTGCTGGTGTTTAAAGTCTGGGCCGTGCTCGCACCCACGGTCATCATCGGCGTGGCCATGCTCTACGCGGCTCGGGAATCTCAGCACTCGGGCCGCGCCCACCGCTGGCTCTCCTCGCATCCGCTCTCGTTCTGGATCATGACGTGGTTCCTGGTGACCGCCACCTTGCTCACGGCGATCGGTACGTTCTTCCGCGGCCCCGGATGGTCGTGGGTTTGGCCCTGGAGCGCATGAGATGACCATTCGCCTAAGGCTGGCCGCAATCCGAAAAGCTCTGTTTGGCGACAGTGCTCGCGCCTTCGGCACCTTAGGGCTGCTGCTACTGCTGTTGCTCGCCATCGTTCCCTACCGGGATCATTTCCGCGAATGGTACCGCTATCAGCGAAGCTATCTCGGGCTGATTCGGGGCCGCGACGACGCCCTTACGCTCCAGCGCCGCTTTCAGGGAGGAGTCCATCAGACCTGGATTCCGGAACTCGGCGTGGTCGATCGTTGCGCCTCCTGCCACCTCGCGATGAAGGAGACCAGCCTCCGCAACGTGTCCACGCAACCCTTCCGGCCGCACCCGCCCATTCCGCACTCGCTCGATGAGTTCGGATGCGCCCTTTGTCATCGCGGCCAGGGTGTCGCCACCACCGTGATAGAGGCACACAGCAGCACCAAGGCTTGGGAGGAGCCGCTGCTCCCCGCGCGGTATTTCGAAGCCTCTTGCGGCCAATGCCACATGGACAAGCTGGTGGGAACACCGCGATTGAATGCCGGACGCGCGCTGCTGGCCCGTTACGGCTGTGTACACTGCCACGCGTTGACACTGCCCCATGGAGCGCGGCTCACTCCCGCCGATCATCCCCCGTCGCTCGAGCACGTCTCCCAGAAGACCACGCGCGAATGGATCTTTGCCTGGATCAAAAACCCCCAGGCGTATTCGAGCACGGCCACCATGCCCAACTTTCAGTTGAGCGACAACGATGCCCGCGACATCTCGGCTTTTCTGATCTCGCAGTCGACGCCAGTGGAAGGAGGAGGCACGCCTCCCGCGAGGAATAACCCGACCGCTCCGTCGGATGCAGACACGCAGGCCGGATCCAGCGCCTACGGCGAATCGTTCTGCGCCTCCTGCCACGCCATGCAAAATGCGGCAGGCACCTTGGTGGGCGGCAATGTCGGTCCCGAACTGACTGGCATCGGCACGAAAGTGAAACCGGATTGGCTGCGCGAATGGATTCGAAATCCCAAAGCCTACGATCCGGAAACCCTCATGCCGCATTACCGGTTCGATGACAAGCAGCTTTCATTGATCGCCGGTTTTCTCGGGACCAAGACCGAGCCCGATTTCGTTGCGAACATGCACCTGGAAGCGGCCACCGCGCCGCAGATCGCGCACGGAAAGCAGCTCGCCACCGAAATGGGTTGCGCTGTTTGTCATCAGATCAACGGGATTCGCCGGCCCGAAGATTTCGCACCCGATCTGACGACGGTTGGCTCCCGTCCGTTAGCCAAAATCGTCTTCGCGCCAGGCATGGAGCAGACGCTGCCGGCTTATCTCGCGGCCAAGATCAAGCAGCCGCGCAGCTTCGGAACCGCACTGAAAATGCCGCAATTCAATCTGTCGACCACTCAGGTGGACAACTTCGTCACCGCGTTATTAGCCCAGACGGATCGCGCCACCGCTCTTCCCGCTCGCCTGCGGATCGCCGGAAGCCCCGCCAGCAACTATGAACCTGCGGGATCTGCCGGGCGGCTGATGCGCGATTTGAACTGCTTCAGTTGCCACACCATCAACGCGCGGGGCGGCGACATGGCGCCCGATTTGACTTGGGAGGGCAGCGCCATCCAGCGTGAATGGCTGCTCAACTTCTTCAAGAATCCCAACACGTTGCGACCCGCCCTCATTCGGCGCATGCCCAAGTTCAACGTCACCGACGCGGAAGCGGTCACTCTCACCGATTACATTCTGACCGCATATCAGACGCCGGCGTTCGACCGAGATTCCTTCCAGCCCGCCTCGGATTCTGCCTCAATCGAGCAAGGACGCCAGCTCTTTTATTCCAAGTACGCCTGCCAATCCTGCCACATCGTCGATCCCCAGAAGGACAAAGGATATGTGGGACCCACTCTGACGCAGGTGGGCGACCGGTTGAACGCCGCCTGGATCTATCAATGGTTGAAAGGCCCACAGGCACTGCGCCCGGGCACGCTTGAACCGGACTGGAAAATGAGCGACTCCGATGCCGCGTCGCTGACCGCCTTTTTGATGGCACAGAAAGGCTCTCGCAAATGAGAAAGGTTCTGGCTGGATTCGTCGCCACGTTTTTCGCATTCACCCTCGCTTGCTCACGCCCTGGCACGCAACCGGCCGCGAAACCTCCCTCGGCGCCGCCCGCGGCCATTGTTGCAGTCAGCGGCGACAAGCAGGTCGCGACCATCGGAACACCACTGGACCAACCGCTCGTGGTTCAAGTAAACGATGGACACGGAGCGCCCGCGGCCGGAGCCTCCGTTTGGTTCCGTGCCGTCAATGGAACGGCCTTCGAGCCCGACTTCGGCGTTACGGGATCAGATGGCCAGTTTACGACGGCCGTGACGATCGGCACCCTGGCTGGCCGCTATCAGATCGCAGCTTTTACAACTGGGGCCGGCGGAAAGACAGTCGAGATTCGAATCGCCGAACTCGCCCTTGGATTCCAAGAGAATCAGGGCCGCCAGCTGAGCGACTTCTACTGCGGACGGTGTCACGATTCCGAATCGACGCCGGAGCGCGTGTCCAACCACGACAATCTGGTCGCGCAACCTCACGGATTCGACGATGGCGCGTTCCTGAATAAGATGAGTGATCCAGATCTGCTCGCAATTATTTCGCACGGTGGACCCGCGCTGGGTAAGTCGGCTGAAATGCCGCCTTACGAACACACCTTGAACAAGTCCGACATCGCCGCGCTCGCCGCTTACATTCGGGCCGTCGCCGATCCGCCATACCAATCCAGGGAGGTTGTCTATGCGCAACGGTAAAGTTGTTCTTGCCGTCGCAACTTTGATCGCTGCTGTTCCACAAATCCGCTCGCAAGTGCTATCGCCGGCCGAGATTGTCGATCCGGCCCTGCGCGCGCTCCAGCAAAAGTACCTCCAGGAGTTGAAGGCCGCGGCAGTGGACATCACCGCGCATCAATATCCTTACAAATTTTACTTGAGCCGAACGCTCGATGTGACCGAAAAGCAGGAGCTACAAACCGATCAGCGCTCCATTCGCTTCGCCCAGTTCCAAGGCCACACGGTGTTGCAAGTGACGGGCAATTATTTCGCCGCTTACTCGGACCAATCCATGGATCGTAGACAGCGTTTCCAGCGCACTTACACCGATGTGATGCTGCCGATACTTCGCGCCACTGTGCCCGTTCTTCAGAACGAGCCGGAAGTGACCGCTCTGGCGATCGAAGTATCGCATCACGTGCGCAAGCAGGTTATGGGAATTGGGATGGAAAGGCCGGAGAACGTGGTGTTGATCGTTCCCCGCGAGGTCGCGGCACAACTGGCGGCGAGCAAAGGCGCCGAGGATGAGATCGCGGTTCTGAGCCAATGCAGTGAGTATGTGGACGGCGAGCCCTCCGCGTTGTGGGGAGAACCGGCGCCCGAGCAACTTGAGGTGGCGGCGCAGTTGCCGGCTAAACAGCCGTCGGCGCCGAGTCCGGTAGCCGCCGCAGTGAAGTCGCCCTTGCCCTCGCGCGACCTTTCGGCAGAGGCGTTGCAGCAAGCGCAGGCATCCTTTCAAACCCTGCTCGACCGCATGGTGCGCGAATTGGACGCCCAGGCGCATTTCATTTCGTACGCGCCGCCGACACTGATCGCTTTCCGCAATGCATCCTATCTGCAGTTGTCCGTTACCACCACGCTCGCGCCGTCCGATTCCGGTTCGCAATACCGCATCGCGGCGCTGGCGTTCGACCGTCACGTGTCCCATCTCCTACGGCCAACATTGGCCTTTTTCAATGAGGGCCCTCAGTTCGACGGCATTGTCTTCAGTTCTACCGTCCACCTGCCGGGCCAAAGCGAGGATTCCGCACTAACCGAGTCGGTCGAGTTCTTTTTCCCGATGTCTGAACTTCGGCGCTACCAACAGTACGACATCACTGGCCAGCAGTTAATCAATGCCGGTTTCGTACTCATCAATGGCGAGCGGGTGGGGCTCGAACTTCAAAACGCCGAATCTGGCCAGCGGCAATGATTCCAATCGCCAGCCAGTGGTTGCACCGCTACGCCTTTCTCCTTGCCGCCGCCGCTCTCGTCTCCATAGTGACGGGCGCCGCATTTACCACCAACGAAGAACGGCCGCTCTATTCCCTCGGACAAAGCCATCTCATGGTGGGAATGGCCGCGGGGATCCTCACGGTTGGTCTCGTGATCTGGCTGTTACAAACAGAGCGGCGCCTCTGGATGCGGCGGCTCGCCTGGATCGCCTTGGCCATCGTGATCGTCGAGACCTTGCTGGGGTTCATCACCGTGCCCCAACCACCCGCGGTGAGATTCGCCCATGCCTCTCTGGCTCAGCTTTTCTTTGCGACCGCAACTGCCATCGCTGTGTTCACATCGAGCGCTGGGGTGCGGGTCCCGATCATCGCCGGCGGCCGTCCATCGCTGCGGATCCTGGCGATGATCACCGCCGCAATCGTGCTGGGGCAAGCCGCGCTGGGTGTCGCCTTCCGTCACGGCATCATCGACGTGATCCCGCATGTTCTGGGAGCATTGGTGGTTGCGATCTTCGTCGCAGCGCTAGCCATGGTGTTGCTTTACCGTCCCGAGAACGAGCCGCTGCGTCCCGCCGGGGTTACATTGCTGATCATCACGGCCGCACAATTCTTCATAGGACTCGCGCTGTTCTCCATGGGTTTAGCGCCTGATATCGACCCCGAGGCAGTAATTGTCGTGACTATGGTGCATGCAGCTGTGGGAGCGTTGACTCTGGCTGCAACCGTGGTGGCAGTCGTTCTGATCTTGCGCAGGGTTCCTGCAAGCGCAAATCGGAGAGGCGGGTACGGCCGTCGAGTAATTTAGGCCAGGCTGGCGAGCAGTTGGCCGGCAAACGCCACCAGAACGGTCCACGTCCGGCGCGTCTTGCCATTCGATATGACACTTTGTTCAAACATGAGTCCTCCTTCCTGTCTCTCAGCAAATCGTAGTGAAGGGACCTGAATCACCCCCTCGTACGGACCAGCGGATGGAATGGGCTTCGTTTCCAGGTACGGTTGCTCTATCATGCTTCGCATGTTCTCGGCCTCTTCCAGACCAAGCTGCAATCAGCTACCGTTCGTATTCGGGCTAAATCCGTAATTCTGCGGGAATTGCGCCTCAGGGCCCAGTCGAACTGCGGAATTTCAGCCAGGCTTTGGATGCGGAGCTATGAAAGAATCTATTGGCGAGGGCTGGGCTACCATCGAGTTTTACCAGGAGGGTTCTGGCGATGGAATCGGCCGCGTCCATGCGTGAACGCTGCCATAGCGGCAATCTAGGTTACGATGCCCAAACCGATGGAACCCAAGTGCCAGAACGCCATTAGCGCACACCAAGCGGAACTCGCATTTCCCTTTAACGCCCTTGGAGACTCGGCTCACTAAACACTAGCTAAAGCGCCGATCTCGAAGCTCACGCTTCAAAAAATGTGGGCCAAAGATCCTTTCTTAGCGCTGACACCATCAAGTAATGTCAAGACCTGCCGCACTGTGAAATACAGGGCTGCGGATTCAGTTGTCAGACTGCTGGTAGTCGGCGATCTCCCCTATAGTCGTCAGATCGTCCTGCTCTTGACGCGCTCACTGAAATCGCGACAGAGTGCTGTGGCAGACCATTTCGTTTTGCCTCATCCGTCCGCTACGCCGGCCATTGCGTTGGGCATAACGAGCGTGGCCGTGAGCGATGTGAAGCCGGGCGGTCCCGATGCGAGAGCCAAATGGGTGAAATAACGCAGCCCGGACCTGCTTTCGAAGCAGCTATGACGGCAAACTGATTCGGGGTCAATAGCTTGCAACCTTAGTCATTTGGCGAGATGAATGCCAATTAAAGGGCGGAGAATTCTGAGAGGACGATATGCGAAAGATTGCAAAGCTTGCTTCGCTGGCATTCGCATGCCCGCTGTTTACTTGGGCTCACACTGGATCTCCAGCGGGCATACCCGTGCAGATGGTAGTGACGGTTGGCCACCACTATGGCCATGTACCGCCGACGCTCACGCCAGATGACCTGATCGTTACGCAGCGCTACGAGCCGCTGCTAATCACTAATCTGGCCCCGCTACGCGGCGACCATGCTGGACTCGAAATCTTTGTGCTCGTAGATAACTACTCGAATTGCGAGCCAGGGTCAAAGTTCGAGGAGTTGCGTCGCTTCATCAGTTCTCAACCATCGACCACCACTGTTGGGGTGGCGTACATCCAAGACGGGCGCTTGCAGGTGGCCGAGAATCCAACGCTGGATCATGAACGCGCGGTCCGGGCTCTCAACCCTCCCGCAGGTAGCAAACCCGCAAGTCCGTTTGGCGCACTTACAGATCTGATCAGGGGCTGGCCGCAGGGTTCGTCACGACGTGTGGTGCTGATGATCTCCAACGGAGTCAATCCAGCGTCAACGGACGCGCTTCAAGACCCGTCCGCGGATGCAGCGCTTGAAGCAGCTCAACGCGCGGGCGTCATCGTTTATGTGATCTATCATCCAAGCGCCGATTATCTCGCGAGCGATTTTTCTAAGCTCCATGCAGGGCAAATCCAGCTCGCACACGTTGCGGATGAAAGCGGCGGCGAGGCCTATTTTTTGTACTATGGGCCATTGCCTTCTCTAGCGCCGTTCCTCGCCGATCTAGCGGACCATCTTGCCAATCAGTATTTGTTGGAGTTCCTCGCGAACCCTGGTGAGACCGGCACGCTTCAGCAAGTAACGGTCAAAAGCAATATCACCGATATCGAAGTGATGATGCCGGACAAAATCTGGGTTCCGGGACGCCGCTAGCCTAACTTATAGAATAAGGAATACCGCGTGCCCGTCGTCAAAAAGATCCTATTTCCAGTGGATTTCTCAAAGCGCTGCATCGGCGCTGCACGATACGTGAGAGCTTTTGCCAGTCAGTTCGGAGCCGAGATCATGCTGCTTCACGTCGTCGAAACCGGCGACCATTATTACCCAGAGGTAGCCCAGCCACATCTTGAAAGGGACTTAACTGCATTCCTCATCGATGAGTTTCACGATTTCCAGACGCTCAGCAACTGCATCATAGGCGCGACGGAGACCAAAATTGTAGAGACGGCGAGTTCATGGCGCTCCGACCTGATCATGATGCCGACTTCCGGGCTTGGTCGTTACCGTCGATTTCTTCTGGGATCCATCACCGCGAAGGTGCTACATGACGCAGAGTGTCCCGTTTGGACCGACATTCACTCGCAAGAGACGCCAACCTCTGCGAGGATCGCCTGCAAGAAGGTGCTCTGTGCACTCGACCTCGGGGAACGGAGCCGAGCCGTTCTAGACTGGGCTGGCTGGCTGGCGCGCGAACACCAGGCTGACCTAAGAATCGTGCACGCAGCGGAGGCGGAAGCGGGCCCTCTAGAAAAATATCTTGATCGAGAGTTCGCCGCTTCGGGTGCTGCCGAGGCAAGAACTCGGATTGCAGAACTCCAGGGAGCGGCTGGTACTAGCGCCAACGTTGCTATGGCGCAAGGCAAGGTATCAGACGTCGTTACCTGTGCGGCCAAAGAGTGGTCTGCCGATCTATTGGTCATCGGTCGGCACAACGGCTCGGGACTTGCCGGGCGCCTACACCAGAACGCTTACTCTATTATTGGCGAGTCACCCTGCCCGGTCCTCAGTGTATGAGCGGTGTTGGGATCGGCTTGCATTTCGGACCAGCGTGCACGAATCGCGCTTCCAACCCATCAATATGACGCTTCGGATAGTGAGCAGTGCAGATCATGAACTCGTTCCTGTGCAAAGGTGGACTCTGGTAAGGCGTGCCTTGGACCGAGGTCGAATCGCGAGATCATCATGACGTCGAAATTTGACACTCTCATCCCTTCACTGCAAAATGCCGGACAATGGATCATCTGTAAAGGAGGAATCAAAGATGACAGGAACGTACAAAGTCGTTGAACTGGTCGGGACCTCTCCAACGAGTTTTGCCGAGGCAACTCAGGCCGCAATCGCCGAAGCGTCCAAAACCCTTCGCCATATGGATTGGTTCGAGGTTGTCCAGGAGCGCGGCCGGATCGTGAACGGAAAGGTGGAGGAATTTCAGGTCGCCCTGAAAGTCGGGTTCAAGATCGAGCGCTAAACAGCATTAGGGGTTGAGTCTCGCGAAAAATAGATTCTCTGAAGCAAGGGATTGAAGCGATCTTCTATTGGGCCGTTGGATGCCGTGAGGAAGTATGAAAAGAATTTTCCTTCTTGCCTTGACCGCCTGCGCGTGGGCAGCCGACGCGCAACACGGCTCGACCGTGGTGCAGGACCAGAGTTGCCTGGAGTGTCACACCGTGAACGCCCAAGGCAGCGGCCATGAGGCCAATGCCATCGCACCTGATCTCGCGGTGAATTCCGTCTCCGCCTTTACGCCCTCGGCCTTCGCCAGCGCGTTGTGGAATCACACTCCCGCCATGTGGCGCGAAATCTCAGCGAAGCGTGTGCCCCGTCCGGTGCTGGCGGAGGCGGAGTGGGGCGACGTATTCGCGTATCTGTACTCGGAACGGATCTTCCAGTTCCCGGCGCAGACGAGGCGAGGGCAAGAGGTCTTTAATTCGAAAGGATGCGCCGATTGCCATTCCCTTGCTATGCCAAGCCGCGGTCCGGGCCCGCCCGTTTCCGCCTGGAAGAGCGTGGATGATCCGGCGGCACTGGTGTGCCAGATGTGGAACCACGCTTCTTCGATGAAAGAGACGTTTGCCGCCCGTAAGCGGGATTGGCCCAAGCTGGACGGGCGGGACTTCGGGGATCTCGCCGCCTACGTTCAGTATGTGCAAAAGCTCGCGCCAGAGCCTCGGCTCTCGCTGCCTGAAGCATCCACCGGCAAGCTCCCTTTCGAGCATAACTGCCAGCAATGTCATCGAGGCCCGCTTGCTCTGGAAGCCCGGCTCGCCAACAAGACGTTTCTCGACATCGGTGCGGGCGTTTGGAACCACGTGCCGCTGATGGGAGCGTTTCCCACCGTCCCGGAAGCAGATCTGCGGAAAATCCTGGCCTATGTTTGGGACCTGCAGTATCGCGGACCAGCGGGCAACGTCACCCGTGGTCAACGAGCGTTCGCCGCCAAGGGCTGCGTCGGCTGCCACAGCGACGCGCAGATGGGAGCCGTCGCAAGCCCCCGTTCCGGCAAGGTCTTCACGCCGTTTTCGATGGCCGCAATCGCGTGGGGATCGAATCGCCAGATGCACCGGGAGATTTGGGACAAGGCTGTGCCCTGGCCCACCCTTTCGCCCGTAGACATATCGGATTTGGCGGCCTATCTGAATTACGTTTCACGCAAGTAAGGCACGCCAGGGTGGTCTCTCCCCGCCACATGAGCGCCTGGCCCGCCCCGGGCTCGTTTTCCATGGGGACTGAACCCGTGGCTGGTGGCCGACCAGATGACGCCGTGAGTGAGGCAGCATCCCATACGAGGATTGCTGCTGGCGCCGGTTCTTACGCGTTCTTACGCTGCTCGGGAGCTGCCAGTTTACTTCACCTCACGCACGGATTTGCTGTGACCGAATAGAACGAACGATAGCGCACGATGTCCAGTGCGCGCTCTCTTCCGCCAAACGTGTTCGCGCCCATATTACGACGCATACGGAAACCATCTTGCGCGTTGGGCACTTGCGGTAATCCAATCGAGCCGGTCGATTTGTGGCAGGGCGAAGCAATAGATGATGGAGGATCCCGGCCATGCCCAATTGGCTTCGCCGACGCGCGGTGTGTGACGACAAGCTGGCACGCAGGCGCGTGCCCGAAGCGTTCAAAACCCCTTGTTCGCTCGATTCCTGAGAGCCTGCGCGCTTTAGCGCAGAACCTCACTTTTGTCGGCGCGAACTGGCACAGGCTCTATTTCTACTCCCGACCGCAAGTGGCGACATTACGCCGTAGAACCTCTTTGCCTGCTTGAATCCTGAGCGGCCGAGGCGGCTTGATCGGTGCGGCGACGAACGGTGGGGCATTTGCTTCTCAACCACCGGCATGAGGAGAATCTTTGAGGGCTCGGAACATCTGATCCGGCTGGCGTGCGTAGCGGTTATTGTCGTGTTGGTTTTCTTCGCGATTCGCCATGCCCTGGTTCCCCCGGAGTTCGGCAAGTATGGACATTACCGCCCCGGCTCTCTCGATGAAATCGCCGCCCGGACTCCCGTCTTCGCCGGCCGCGAGGCCTGCGCTGCCTGCCACGACGACATCGTCACAGCAAAAAGCAAAGGTCCTCACGCCAATGTCGGATGCGAAGCCTGCCATGGGCCGCTCGGACGCCACGCGCAGGACTTCACCAGTCAGAAACCCGTGCTCCCCGACACCGCAAAGCTCTGCGTGATTTGCCACGAGGCGGACTCGGCCAAGCCGAAAACGTTCCCGCAGGTCGTCTCGCGCGAGCACGCCGGGGATACCGCTTGCGGCGTTTGCCACAATCCCCATCAGCCCATGATCTGAGAGGAGAAACCATGGATTTAAGTCGACGCGAATTGCTGGCCGCAGCGGGAAAGTTCATCGTCCTTTCGGGAGCCGCTCTGGAAGCGTTCGAAAGTCCGTCGGGCGCTCTGGCAGCGGATTCGAAATACAGAATGGCGGACCACTGGTGGGCCATGACCATCGACATCCAGAAGTGCATTGGATGCGGTAACTGCGTCCGCGCTTGCGCGCTTGAGAACGACGTGCCGGAGGGATTCTTCCGCACCTGGGTGGAGCGCTATGAAGTCAACGGCGAGGACATGGAGCATCCACACGTGGAATCCCCGGCGGGTGGCATGCAGGGCTTCCCGGTCCGGAATACGCCCGGAGTGAAGAGCTTCTTCGTTCCGAAACTGTGCAATCACTGCGCCCACTCCCCCTGCGTCCAGTCGTGCCCCGTGGGCGCGACGTACGTGTCGCCGGACGGCGTCGTGTTGGTCGATCAGCAGTACTGCGTGGGTTGCGGCTACTGCGTTCAGGCTTGCCCTTATGGATGCCGTTATCTGCATCCCACCAAACACGTCGCCGACAAGTGCAC
>Ga0187864_10000570_pt1 | contig 39792 bp, 33 predicted proteins | sample June2016WEW_11_4_FD_132985 | JGI IMG/M metagenome (GOLD analysis project Ga0187864, IMG submission 132985) | Peatland microbial communities from SPRUCE experiment site at the Marcell Experimental Forest, Minnesota, USA - June2016WEW_11_40 | ecosystem: Environmental > Terrestrial > Soil >...
CGGCCAGATAGCTGTCATCGGCGATGTTGTAATCCCATTGCCGGTCCGCGAGGCGGAGGATAAGACGCGTGTAATAATCGTTGACCGTGATGGTGAGGTTTTTCCAAACCGCCGGCGTCTCGATCTGATTATAAGGCGCGCTGCCGGAGAAAACAGGATCGGAGTGTGCCCACATCGAAAGGATGGGATAGTAGAGCAGGACATTGGCGGCGTGGCGGCTCTCGGAATTCATGTAGCTGATGCGCCGGGTATAGTCCGCATAATAGTGGAAGTAAGACCAGTACGGTTGATGCAGCCAATCGGGAGGATAGTTCGCACGCGAGGCATCGTAATTGAAAGCGTGACCCACAAAGAGGTTAACTCCCCACAAACCAATTCCGTTCGTTCCGCGGCGCAAACCCTCCATGTCCAGGTAAGAATCCGTCCCTTGCACTCCCTGGTTTTCACACATGAATCGGCGCCCTTCGAAGTCTGCCACGGATTGAGCGACCTTGAAGTTGAGCGGCTGGCGGCCAAAATCAACGAGGGAATCAACGCCCACGGGGTTGAGGCCGCGTTCGACGGCAAATAGGCTGCCTTCCAGCGCGGCGGCCCACTGGAGCGATTCTTCCCACGCATGACCAGTCCGGCCGATGCCGAATTCGGCTGCCCCGTCGGTAATTCCTTTCCAGAAAGACTCTTGATAGAGCTGGGTAACGGTCGCCAGGTAGTCGCATCGGACCTTGGTTGTGGAATCACCCCCGTTGTAGATCAGTAGCGGCAGGACTTTGTGAAGATCGTAGCCCGTACGCTTTGTAAAAGCGTCGAAGAGAGCGGGTGTCCAGGCGATGCGGTAACCGTAGTCGCCTTCATGGTCGGCGAATGAATAATGAATGGTGCTGCCGAAGTATGCCCCGAAGCGCCGGTGGAATTCGCCGTAGGCGAGATCGAAGAACGACTTCATCGCCAGTGGATTCATCAAGTCCACGAACCCACCGTCAAAGCCCATCGAAGGCTCGAGATAGAACTCGACGATGACCCAATCTCCGTCGCCGGCCTGCCATTTGACTTGTCCCGATTCCGCTGGTGCGGCCAGGAGTTGCAAGCTTTGCCCGTCGATCCGATTCTCGCCCAGCCAGCGAGCTGCGACCACGGCCTGGAGCTCGGGCGGAGCGGCAATTGTGACCTCTCTTGGACCCTTGACCACTTCCGCCTTGTAGCTCAAGCTCCTCATCCGGTATTCCGGTTTTCGCGCCAGTACCTCGCTCTGGTGGTTACCGGCCATCCAGATGTTGCGCGCCTCGCCGGAGGGCCAGTCGTATTCGTCGACGAAGTTGAATTCGAAGCCGCTACGCTTGGCCTGCTCGAGGCCGGCGCCAATGCCTTGCCACCATTCCTCGGAATGGTACGGGGTCTCGAGGCCGTCCCGCGCATGTAAAAACGCCCCATAAACGTGCTGGTCGACCATCCGTCGGATTTCTTCCTGGATCTTTGGCCCTTCCATTTTGCCGTTCCAGAACCAGAACGGCATGGTCGAGTATTCGCGCGGAGGGTCGAGGAAACCGGCATACAGACCGCCGCCTTGCGCTTGCCCTCCCCCACTACTAAGGCTTGCACGGACCTCGGGCTGTGTGGCTGAAAAGCGGTTTCCGACAGGTATGAGCGAGATTAAAGCGAGAATCAGAAACAAGCTGATGCGTCGAATCATGGGTCATCTCCGTACCGGCTTCAGCCGTCGAGTATCACTCCCGCGGCCCGGTAAATGTCACGCGGCCACACGAGCCTAACACAAAAGCCACACTGCTGAGGTTCTTTGTGTTAGCGCTCGCCTTCACGGCGAACTCTTGTGTCCCTGGGGTCACGTCCTGTCAAGGTGATTGCGGCGGAGATGGAAGCGTACGCTGTTGTGGGGGCGGACTACACCGGCCTCCGATCCGGCAGTTGACGAATAAATACGCGGCTACGCTCTCAAACTGGATCCTCAAATCACTTCGTCGAGCTTATAGCAAAATGAGTTGGAGACCTTACACCGGTATACAGATACAGCTCTGTGACGGCCGGTTCTTTACGCATTTGTTGGCGCAGCAGAGATAGCCTTCCGGGCAACACGCGCCGCCGCAGCAGATCGCGCGGGGAGTGGAGCAGCATTTGCCGTTACAGCAAGCGACCCCACACGCGCAGCAGGTGTTGTTGCCGCAGCAGGTCGAACCAGAACCGCAGCAGGTCTTGCCTCCGCAGCAGGTCGAACCACGATTGCAACACCCTGAGCCGCAGCAGGTTTTCGCATCGTCGCAACAGTGATTGTTTGAACAGCAGATTTGGTCACCGTCGCACGCCGACGTGCCGCAGCAAGTGTAGCCACTGGGATAGCACTTCCCGTTGCACAGGACCTGGTGGTTTGGACACTTTGGAGCGGTCCCGGGCGGCGCTCCCAAGATGCGGGCAGCCCTTCCCAGGCCCAAGGAGGCCAGCATGGCACCGCTAATCATTTTGAACGCTTTTCTCCTGGAAACAGGGCTGGCAATAGCCCGTGAAATGTCGTCTATAAGTGCGCTCATAGTTTTTCCCCCTCCCGCATTGCCCACGGCACACGTAAGAGCCCAGGTACCGCGTCTCTCCCGGGCACAGCATTAGTTGATTTCTGCCTACGCGCCCTGTCAGCCGGCTGTGGCGCGTTACTCAGAGACGACGCGTCTGCGGCGGCGGCAATCGTCCAAGGCGCAGTCACGCGCCCTGGCGTCGCCCCGTTGTGCGTTCGCCGAGCGAAAAGCGCCGACAGGGACAGCTGCTCCCCCCAGACTCGACACGAATCCGAGAAATCAGCTACCGACCAAGAACAGGCAATTTTGAGATTATCGAGCTCCTACCCCGGGACAATCTTAGTAGAGCGTATAGGCCAATCAGCGTCAAGTATTGACGCGACTATTAACTATTTGTCCAGAATTCTCCTTTTTGCAGCGGTACGGGTATAATGCTTGCCGTCGTGGCTGAGCGACGCCACGGCTGGCGGCAGTCTCCAGCCGATCTTGGCAGAGCGCGGAGAAGTCACGGAAGGGGAGCATCCAAATTGAGGGTCAGGAAAGCGGTCATCACTGCGGCGGGAGCGAATCAGCGTGCCCTCCCGCTGCAAACTCTAATCCACGATGGAGTTGAAAAGTCCGTTCTCGGCATCCTCATCGGGCAGGCGCTCACCGCGAACGTTGGGGAAGTTTGTGTCGTGGTGTGGCCGGGCGATGAGGCTCGATACGCACAAGCCGCCGGAAGCCTGGCAGGCGCCGTGCGGTTCGTTCCGCAAGAGCGCCCGGGAGGATACGGCCACGCCATCTACTGCGCGCGAGAGTTCGTTGGCAACGAGCCTTTCCTGCACTTGGTCGGGGACCATTTGTATGTGAGCGCCGCGACTCCCGGTGTGCAGCGTCTGGTAGAACTTGCTGAGGGCGAATCGTGTTCGGCATCCGGCGTGCAGCCTACACGGGAAAGTTTACTGCCACGGTATGGCGCCGTGGCTGGGCGGCGGGTACCCGGCCGTCAGGGGCTTTATCGCGTCGAGACGGTGATAGAAAAGCCTACCCCGACGGAAGCCGAGCAGCGGCTCATGGTGCCGGGAATCAGGGCCGGTTACTACTTGTGTTTCTTCGGCATCCACGTTTTCACTCCCACAGTATTGGATCTGCTTGGGCGTTTGTTGGCCAAACGGGATGCCGGCCCCGTCTCCCTCTCGGCTGCCCTCGCCGAGCTCGCCCGTCAGGAGCAGTATCTGGCGCTTGAAGATACCGGCAAGCGGTATGATCTCGGCGCCCGTTACGGCTTGCTGATCGCGCAACTGGCGCTGGCGCTCAGCGGCCGGGAGCGCGACGAGGTGCTGTCGCACCTGCTGGAACTGCTCGCGGAGCGCGAGATGGCCGCGCACCGGGCGCCGTAGAATCGGGAGCCGGCGGTACCCTGGCAGAAACCGTGAAAGAACTGAAGACCCACGATTCTGAGCGCGGCCAAAGGTCTCTGCGGTTGATCGTAATTCGGCTAAACAACGATGGCTACAGTGACCCGTCGCTTCGCTCAGCATAGCAATCTTGGTTTCATGCGCTTCCCGACCTCGTCAAGCGTGTCGTGAGCCGCCCTATGAGCCGATTGATTCGCGTCATTACCTCCCGCGATCCGGAAACTCGCAATTGCTCGCTGGATAGTCTTTGCCTCGCCTCGCCGCTCGAAGAATTGCTGGCCGAATGCGAGGCGCTCGACCGTTTCCGCCGCACCAGCGACAATCTGTACGAGCGGGTGCGTGCACTCTTCTACTTGTACGCGATACATCGCTTTCACATTCTCGTAAGGGGAGGGACCGGACCTCGGTCCCGAATTCCTTTCGGGGGCTACGTCAATCTTCTCAAGCGCCGCTTCGACGAGGCACTTGATATATTCTTGGCGGAGCAGGCGGCGGAGGGTCCGAGCGCCCCCATTTCCAGCGCGCTGGCCGCGGGCTATCGCGCCCTGGGTTTTCAAACCCTTGCCGATCAGGTGCGCCGAAGTGTCCGCTCGGTGCGCGGCAATCAGTGGATGTTCCGAGCCGCTCACCCCGACGACGCGCCGTTGCGCATTCGTCCCGAGATGTTGACCCGCGACGCCTCGAGTCAACTCTTTCCTATTCTGCGTGAGACCACGCCGGTCCGCATGGACCTAAGCCATAGTGGTTGGAGCGACATCTTCTTCCTGGGGATGGATTTTCCGGAAGGCGCCCGGGTGCTCAACATTTCGATTGACCTGAGCGTACGCGGCTCCGGCACCCCGAAGCCGCCCGTGGAAGCATGGTTTCGAGTCATCGATCAACCGGTGCTGCGTCTAGTCAGTGCGGACCTCAAGAGCAGCGCTGAAATCAGCACCATCGCTGAAGTTTTCGATTTCGCCCGCGACTATCTCGGCCTGCTCAAGGCTGCGGTGATTGCCTCCGGCATTGTTCCGCCGGGTATGGAGGGCGCCACTCAGCCGCTGGCAGATGTTTTGATCCGTCTCACCGGCAGAGCGGGGTGCGGCATCGAGATCGTGAGCAAAGTGAATGACATCCCCCGAGGATCGCGCCTGGCCGTCTCCACCAGTCTTCTCGCCTCGCTCATTTCCGTGTGCATGCGTGCCACGAACCAGATTCACGCCCTCACCGGGGGCCTGGAAGAGCAGGACCGCCGCCTCGTGGCAGCACGCGCTATCCTGGGCGAATGGCTGGGCGGCTCGGGCGGTGGCTGGCAGGATTCCGGCGGCGTATGGCCCGGAATCAAACTCATCTACGGTGTCCTGGCACGGGAAGGCGATCCGGAGTTCGGCATTAGTCGCGGCTGCCTGCTTCCGGACCATCTCATCTTTCGCCCTGAAGAAGTCCCGCAGGAAACACGCGATAACCTCCAACGCAGTCTCGTACTTGTGCATGGTGGGATGGCGCAGGACGTAGGTCCGATTCTGGAGATGGTGACGGAGAAGTACCTGCTTCGTTCGGACAGCGAATGGCGCGCGCGGGGCGATGCCATTCACATCCTGGACGACCTCATTGGCCACTTGAAGGACGGCAACATCAAGGCGATTGGCGCCTCAACCGAACACAACTTCGAGGGCCCCATACAGACCGTGATTCCCTGGGCCGGAAATCTCTACACGGACACCCTGATTCGCCGCGTGCGCACGGAGATGGGTGATGACTTCTGGGGTTTTTGGATGCTCGGCGGAATGTCGGGCGGCGGCATGGGATTTCTTTTTAATCCCGACCGGAAGGGATTGGCGCAGGAGCGCCTGCAAACCATTATGAGCGAAACCCGGCGCCGCATGGAGTCATCCGTTCCTTTTGCCATGGAGCCCGTCGTCTACGATTTTGCGATTAACGAACGTGGAACTGAGGCGGCGCTGTTGCGCGGAAACTCCGCACTGATGCCGGCGGCCTACTACCAGCTTATCGTCCCGCCGCTTCTGCGCATCGAGCCCCGCCTGCTTTCACCCGCACGCCGCGCCGAACTGGAGCGGTTTACGGCTGCCTGCCACGAACTCCCGGAGTTCCAGGGCATGGTGCAGCACGTCTTCGAGCACCTGATCCCGCACAGCGCGCAGGAGTCGGAGCGCGCGCAAAGCCTTGAAGCCCTCCTGGAGGCGCACACCTTCGACCGGATGGAACACGAGCAGATCCAGGCGGACCTGCGCAGCGGCAGGGTCGGCTTGGCGCAAAACCGCCTGCCTGCGAGCAGCCGGATTACCGATCTCAGCCCTGATGACCTTTTTGACGCCAGGCGCGAGCTGGCGCCCCGCTACCGTGATATCGGCGGAGACGCGTTGGCGGCCGGAATGGTGGCTGTGGTCTCGTTTGCGGGAGGTGCGGGGAGCCGCTGGACGAAGGGGGCGGGAGTTGTCAAGGCTCTCAATCCCTTCTGCAAGTTGGGTGTCCGCCGCCGCACCTTCGTTGAGGCGCACCTTGCCAAGAGCCGTCAGACGAATCGTCTTTACGGCACGTTGCTGCCCCACATCATCACCACAAGCTACCTGACGCACGATGCCATTGAGTCTCATCTGCGCGCCGAAGTGAACTACGGCTACACGGGCCCGCTACTCCTTTCGCCTGGCCGAGCCATCGGCCTGCGACTGGTGCCCATGGAGCGTGATCTGCGTTTTGCCTGGGAGGAAATGCCGCACCAGTTGCTCGACGAGCAGGCCCAGAAAGTTCGAGAAAGTCTGCACGCTTCGCTGATCGCTTGGGCGCGACAAATGGGCGAGGGCTCGAGCTACACCGACAACGTGCCCCTCCAGTGCTTGCATCCCGTCGGCCATTGGTATGAGGTGCCGAACCTTATCCGCAATGGCACTCTGGTACGACTGCTCGAAGAAAGGCCGCGGCTGAAATACCTGCTGGTTCACAACATCGATACCACGGGAGCCAATGCCGACGCCGGTTTGCTCGGCTACCACATCGAGCAGGAGGCGGCTCTTACCACCGAAGTGATCTCCCGCCACATCGAGGACCGTGGCGGCGGCTTGGCCCATGTCGACGGCCGACTGCGTCTGATCGAGGGTCTTGCCCTCCCCAGTGAAGAAGTTGAATCGCGCTTGTCGTGGTACAACAGCGCTAGCTACTGGATCGACATTGACCAACTCCTCGCCGTATTCGGACTTACCCGCAGCGACTTGACAAACCCGGAGCTTCTCAACACCTCAATCCGCAACTTGGCCGCCCGCATGCCCACTTACATCACCCTTAAAGACGTGAAGAAGCGCTGGGGAAAAGGCCAGGAAGACGTGTTTCCAGTAGCCCAGTTTGAGAAGCTCTGGGGAGATATGACGGCCTTGCCAGAATTGAAATGCCGGTTTGTAGCCGTGCCGCGGACACGCGGGCAGCAACTTAAAGAACCGGCGCAACTCGACGGCTGGCTGCGCGACGGCTCCGCCGCTTACGTCGAATCGTTGTGCGATTTCTGAGTCGATAGTCGAAAGTCGAGAGTTCAGGAGTCGAGAAGTCAAAGGGTCGGAGAGGCGCAGAGACGAAGCGGTGGAAGCCAAAGAGCCGTGCGGTTGAGGAGTCGAGAAGTCGGTGAATCGAACGGTCGAGGAGTTCAGATTAAATGTTCGAAAGGCATTAGCTTCCAGAATCTCAAATCTGGAACCTGAAATTGGGACTCCGCCGCGCCTCTTCCAAAACGGGACTCCGAAGCCCGCTCCCCACCTGCCCACCCGCCTATTTGCCCACCTTTTCGCTGAAAAACTTCGCCATGAGGTCCAGAGCTTCCTTTGTCTCCGGTAAGTGGTAGTCATACCAGAAGGCGTGCGGCAGCGCTTCGAATACCACGAGCTGTGCCTCCACCCCGGCCCGCAGGAAAGCCCTATGCAGGATGGTCGTGCCGCTCAGCAGCAGATCGCGCGTACTGGTCACGAAGAGCGTGGGCGGGAATCCGTGCAGGTCGGCATAGAGAGGCGAGAGCACCGGATCTTTGGGATCGGTGTTTCCCACGTACGCAGAGGCGTGAGGATGCCCCGAGGGTGGATCGAGGTGCCCGGACCATCCCCAAATGGTAAAGAGAGCGTCCGAGTCCGCCGGCTGGCTCAAATCGCCGGTCCCCGAAAAAACCCCCAGCGCCGCGGGGAGGGGCAGGCCGTCTCGCTGCAAGCGGGAGGCAACTTCGGCGGTCAGAATAGCTCCTGCAGAAGTCCCAAACAACCCCACGTGGCTGGGCTTGTGGGTCTTCAACAGCTCTTTGTAGACTGCTTCGGTGTCGTCAACCGCGGCGGGAAACGGGTGCTCCGGAGCAAGCCGGTAGTAGACCGAAACTACGGGAATCTTGGTGAGGTAGGCAATCGGAATGCCCTCGACGAGCGAGCCTGAGTCCGAGTTGAACCCCCCGCCGTGAACATTGATCAGGACGCGGTCCCCAGGGTTCGAGGCTGACAGCTCCGCCGGAGTGATCACGTCACAGCGCACCCCACCCACAGTTTCTTCACGGATATCCACCGGATAAAGCTTGCGAGCTTCCTCTGACCTGGCCTTCCGAAACGCATCGGTTAGCGTTCGCCGCTCGGGCAGCGTCGGCTCCGGGCCCGAAGGGCCGGGCCGCGAGATGAACTTCTGCGCCTCGGGGCTGATCGTCCTGGGCACAGGAATCACCCGCGTTACGTGTGCCGTCCCGTCGGCATCCACAGTGGACGAGTCCGCCCTCAGCGCCGCCGCGCTCTGCTGCGCCCAAAGTTCCGAAGAAGTATGTCGAAAGTCGAGAAGTGACGGCGCCACTAGCCATAGCACGCCCATCATCAGCACCAGCCTGCCCGCCGCACGCCGAAGCCCCTTGATTCGCATGAACCCCCCTTTGTTCCGTTCGGTTGTAGCCCACCATCAGAACACAAACCAGCCTGTCGTCGCAACCAGGCAGGCCGGCGCTGCTCGGGGGGACTCCCGCACTTCGGGAGAGCCATCCCACTCGCCTGCAGGCAGCCACAATTCGTACTCATCCGGCTGCCGCCTCCCGCCGAAGATAGGTTATACGGCCAAGCCGGCTTCCGGGACACGCCCCTGTAAGCCACAGGGCGGAGTTGCACCTGGAAGTACAGGCGTCAAGTATCCGGTCGCAAAAGGAGCAAGGAAATGAGTCTGCTAATTGATGACGTATCGCGAATTATCGCCAGCCCTATCCCGCGCCGCAAGGTGCTACGGATGGCTGGGAGTTTAATGGGTGGGGGCATCTTAGCATACTTGGGTTTAGGCAGGGCTTCTCGTGCTCTCGCGAACTCTTCACGAGAGTGTGGCCCCCACCTGGTCCAGTGCGGCAGGATATGCTGCTTTCCGTCTGAGAAGTGCTGCGGCGAAATGGGAGTTTGCATCCCGCCTAAGCTCGCAGCGTTTGTAAACTGCTGCGGCAGGGGGCTTTGCTGGAAGCCTTCCCAACAGTGCTGCACAGACCACTGCTGCCGGAAGGAGGAGACCTGCTGCGGCGCTCAGTGCTGCGCGCCGGGCCGGGCCTGCTGCCAAGGCCAGTGTTGCGCTCCGGGTCATGACTGCTGCAACGGCCGGTGCGAGCCACGGAGGCCGTCGCAAAGCAGTCCTTGTTCTGTTTAACGAGAGCCCCAGGCGGAATTCCGCATTGCAGAAGCTGGGAAGAGAACGACCCCTTGGATCTCTCAGACCGGAGGAGGGCTGAATTGCAGGCGCTGTTTACTCAACTCGTCCTGATTTGCCTTGCAGGTACCGCATCGGCGCAGGATCCCATATCGCCCCAGGCCGTAGCGCCGGTCGCCAGCGCGGGCGCGGGGGCCTCAAGCGCTTCGACCGCCAACTTGGCCACAAGGCAACGATACGTCGTTGCGAGGGACGATCTTCTGGATATCGATGTGGTGGGCGTGCAAGAGATGTCGCGCGAATATCGGGTGGACGGGGATGGGATGATCACACTACCCATGTTGTCGCGGCCGGTGATGGCGGCGGGCTCCACGCTGGATCAGCTTTCACAACGAATTGGCGAGGACCTCGTGGGCGCCGGACTGCTTCGGGACCCGCAGATTACCGTGAGTGTGAAGTCTTCGCCCTGGAACACCGTCGTGCTTTCGGGCGCGGCAAAGAAGACGGGCGTCTATCCGGTCTACGGGCACACCACGCTACTGGAGCTGCTGACTGAAGCGGAAGGTCTGAGCGACGATGCCGGCAACTACGCGATAGTAACGCGCGCGGAGAAGCCTCTTCCACCGGCGGGGCAGAACTCCGCGGCGCGCCCCGACGAATTGAGCGCGCGAACCCTCAAAGTAGACGTGGGAAGGCTCTGGCGGAACGGCGACGCCGGCTTGGACGTGGAGTTGCATCCGGGCGACCGGGTGACGGTCGAGCGGGCGGGAATTGTCTACGTTCTGGGCGCAGTGAATCGGGCGGGTGGATTCGTCCTCTCGAACGATCAGGAGCAGATGACGGTGCTTCGTGCCATCGCTTTGGCGGGCAATTTCACGCGCGACGCAAAGCCCGCCCATGCTGTCATTATCCGCAAGGCATCGGGCGCTCCGGGCGAAAGGCGGGAAGTCCGGGTGGATCTCAAGAAGGTTTTGTCGAACCATGCTCCGGATCAACCTTTGTTAGCCAGCGACATCCTTTATGTGCCTGAGAGTGGGGCCAGGAGGACACTCGAGGAGGTCGTAAACACTGCGGTGACTACGTCGATTTGGCGGATGCCGATTTAGGGAATAGGGAACAATGGCGGAAAACGACAAACTCGTTCCGGTGAGCGCGGCCTCTCCCGATCGCCTGGGGTATTCCGGTTACCCGGTTACGGACCTCGAGCCAACGGGTCCGGAGGCGTACTCATTCCAGAGCTACTGGGAAGTCCTGAGAAAGCGCCGTAGTACGGTTTTCACCGTCGCCTTCGTCGCCACACTACTCGTGACGGTGGTTGTCTTCCGAATGAAGCCGGTTTACCGGGCCACCGCGCGCATGGAGGTGCAGGCGGAGACGCCCGCCTTGCAGACGCTCAACGAGCTGAATCCCAGCGCGGCGGCGGACGCGGCGTTTCTCCAAACGCAGGTCGATCTTTTGCAGAACAACAACCTGGCCTGGCAAACCATGCAGGAGCTGGGGCTGGCGAATGAGAGCGTGGAACTCGGGGCGGGAGGAGATCTCTGGCCTGGGAGCACCAGCGGCTCGACGGCGTCCACGCCCGCCAGCCTGATCCGGAGTTTCAAAACGCACCTTCACGTCGAACTGCTTAACGAGAGCCGGCTGGTGGAAGTCAGCTTCGAGAGCGTGGATTCGAGCCTGGCAGCACGTGTGGCCAACACGCTGGTCAAGAATTATGTGGAATCTAACTTTCGCTCCAAATACGAAACCACGCGGCAAGCCTCGGCGTGGATGGAGCAGCAACTTGACGAGCTCAAGGCGAAAGTGGAGAAAGCCCAGCAGGCGCTGGTGGACTACGAGCGGAAATACTCGATTGCCAACTTGGGTGACAAAGAGAACGTGGTGCAACAACGGCTGGCGCAGTTGAGCAGCGATCTGACCGCAGCGCAGGTTGACCGCGCCAACAAGCAATCGGTCTATGACTCGGCGCGCAGCAACAGCGCTGAGTCGGCCGCCGTCGCGGAGGACGCGCTGCTAGGGCAATTGGAGTCGAAAAACGCCGAACTCCACACCGAGTATGCCGCGGCCACTTCTCAATATGGCCCGAACTTCTACAAGGTCAAGCAACTCGGCAATCAGATCAGCGAAGTCGAAGCGCTGATTGGCCGGGAGCGGAAGCGGATCACGCAGCGGATTGAGAGCGATTATCACACCGCCGTGCGGCGCGAGCAGCTCCTCTCCCAGGATGTCGCTGAGCAAAGGGCCGAGGTGCAAAAACTGAACCAACTGCTCATCAAGTACACCATCCTCAAGGGAGACTTCGAAACCAATCAGCAGCTTTACGATGAGCTCCTGAAGCGACTTAAAGACGCCACCGTCTCCGTGAGCTTGCGTGCCACCAGCGTTCGCCTGGCCGATGCGGCGCTGGTGCCCACCACGCCCATCCGCCCCGACAAGCGAGTGGACATCGCCGTCGGGCTTCTCGTGGGTTTGATCCTTGGAGTGACCCTGGCCTTTATCCGGGAGGGACTGGATCGCACGGTCAAGACGGCGGAAGACATAGAAAATCAGATTGCGATTCCCACCTTAGCCATAATTCCGCTGGGAACGAAGTCCCGCGGGCGGTATGGCCGGTATTTCGCTCGCGAGTCTCCGAAAGTGCCGGCCAGCGGAAACCTGGGATTGGCCGTTATGAACGCGCCCGGGTCGGAAATGGCGGAATGTTTCCGGGTCTTGCGTACCTCGATTCTGCTTTCCAGTTCCCCACAGCCGCCGCAAGTGCTGCTGGTCACGAGTGCGCATCCCAGTGAAGGGAAGACCTTCGCGTCCGTCAACCTGGCGTTGGCGTTGGCCCAGCGTGGCGGCCGCGTGCTGCTGATTGACGGGGATCTGCGGAAGCCAACCGTGCTGAAAGCCCTCGGGCTGGGAAATGGTGACGGCGAGGGAAGCGGACTGAGCAGCTACCTCACGGGCGGACAGGGGATCGATTCGGCACTGATGTCGTTCACGGCGCTTCCCAATCTGTCCGTGCTGCCTTCTGGGCCGATTCCCGCCAACCCTGCCGAGCTGGTTTCCTCCCCGGCCATGGGGAGGCTGGTGGGTGAGCTACGGCAGCGCTTCGAACACATCGTGCTCGACTCGCCACCGTTGTTGCTGGTGACGGACGGAATCCTTCTTTCCACTCTGGCCGATGGAGTGGTGCTGGTTGTGGAAAGCGGCTCGACGTCGCGAGGTGCATTGCATCGAGTTCGTCAAATCCTGGATAGGGCCGGTGCCAAGACCCTGGGTGCGGTACTCAATAAGCTGGATGACCGGGTTGACGGCTACTATAGTTCTCGCTATCGGTATTACGGCTATTACTATTCCCGAGAGGCCTCCGCGTCAAAAAACTCCGACTTGAATTCGGCCAGCTAGCGGTGAAGGACAGACAGTTCAGAACAGCTCATCCAGACAGGCGGGACAAGGGCGAAACAGAACGCTATGCGGGAGTTCTCTCATCGCTGCTCCAGCCCGACTTATGCTGCCTTGGGCGCGCCACCGGTGGGTCCGTCCAGCGATTAGAGCGTAGCTTGAGAAAGAGCTGAGAAAGCGAGCTGGGCGCGAGGTAACCCGATGCTAATGCGCGATGTAGCAGTGATCGGAGCGGGGCCGGCGGGGTTGTATGCGGCTTATCGACTGGCTTCGGCCGGTTTGGGTGTCGCGGTTCTCGACGCCCAGGAGTCGGTAGGGGATAACGCGGTCTGTTCGGGCGTGATCGGGGAAGAGGCCTTTGGGCGTTTTGGATTGCCGTCCCGGCCGGTGCTGAACAACATTTACTGTCTGCGGGCGGTCTCGCCGGCGGGCAGAAGCCTGGAGTATCGCTCGCCGACTCCGCTGGCCCGTGTGGTCGATAAAGCAGAATTCAACCGCGACTTGGCGAGTCTGGCACGTGCCGCCGGCGCGGAATTGCACTCCGGCCGTTTGGTCGAAGCGGTGGCGCGCGAAGATCATGGGGCGATCGTACGGTTCCGTTCCCGGCTGGGCGCGAGGGAAAAAATCGGAGCGCGAGTCGCGGTGATTGCTTCCGGGGTGGGCGGGAAGCTGAACGGAGCACTGGGACTTGTGAAGCCTCGCGAGTTTTTACGGGCCGTGCAAGCTGACATCCCACTGGGTAAGGACGGCGCGATGAACCCCACGGAAATATATGTGGGGAGGTCCGTGGCACCGGGAGCTTTCGGCTGGAAGATCCCTTTAGGGCACGGCCGTGTGCGCGTGGGATTAATGAGCTGGGAGGAGCCCCGCCCGTATTTCAGCGCGCTTTTGCAAAGGGTGGCGCCCGGATTGAAGAGGGGCGAAGCCAGATTCCAGCAGAAGGCCATCGGGCAGATGCCGATGGGAAACTGCGTTGCGGAACGCGTCGTAGCCATCGGAGAAGCCGCCGTGCACGTGAAGACCTCGACCGGAGGGGGAATCTACTTTGGCCTGCTCTCGGCCGAAATGGCTGCCGAGGTCATCCTGCGCGCTTTTCAGAAGGGCGACTTCAGTGTCCAGACCTTGGGCCGGTTCGAAGGCTACTGGAAGACGGCTTTCGGCACTGAGTTGTGGACGGGGTATCTCGCCCGGAAACTCGCCGGGCGACTCTCCGATAGCCTTGTCGAAAAGGCCTTCGAAAGGGCAAAGGGGATCGCACTCCTGGGCCGGCTGAAAGAGGAATTGAGCTTTGATTGGCATCGCAGAGCCATACTGGCCTCCCTACTTGGTCTGTTCGGTCCCGCTGCAGGCTCTTGAGAACATCATGATCAAACGGGGTTTTGACGTACTGCTTTCAGCTTTTGGGCTCGTCGTATCGTTGCCGTTGTGGGGAATTATCGCGCTGGCCGTAAAGCTTCACGACGGAGGGCCGGTGTTTTATCGGCAGCCGCGGGTAGGGAAAGACGGGCGAGTGTTCATGGGCCTGAAGTTCCGCTCGATGGTGCCTGACTCGGACCGGAAGTGGGGAGCGGCGCCCGCGGTGGCCAACGATCCCAGAATTACAAAGGTTGGAAAAGTATTACGAGCGACGGCGATGGATGAACTTCCGCAACTTTGGAATATCTTGCGGGGCGATATGAGCTTCGTCGGCCCGCGGCCGGAATGGGTGGAACTGGTGAAGAAGTTCCGCGCCGAAATTCCTCGCTTCGATCTGCGTCATCGGGTCCGGCCCGGACTCACCGGACTGGCCCAAGTCTACGGGCATAGCGAGATGTCGCGCCGCAATAAGCTCCGCTACGACTTGCTCTACGCGCGGCGTCAGACCTTGTGGCTCGACGTGCGGCTGGTGCTGTTATCGTTCGCCGTGACGTTCACGGGGCGGTGGGAGCTCCGGGAGTCCAAGGTCTTGCGTCCCCGCCAACGGCGATACGCTAAGGCGGCGCCGGCGAGATCCGCCTGGCCCGCTAAAGGACTGTTGTCGAAAGGTTTTACGCAGTCCCGCCCCTCCCTGTAAGCGAATCGTAGCGCCGGCCCTCAGGTCGGTGTCTTTCCTGTGCTGACCTGAAGGTCAGCGCCGCAGAACATCATGTCTCTACCTGACATTCCCTGCGCGCGCGTGCTGGGAGTCCCCGTGCACGTGCTTGGCGTGCACGATGTAGTCCGGGTGATGCAGGACTGGCTTCAAAATGGGGCAGGCCAGCGATGGATTGCTGTGACCAGCTCGCACGGCATCATGGAGGGATTCAAGCATCAAGAGTTCAGGCAGATCCTCGAGTCGGCGGCTCTTTCGGTTCCGGACGGCAAGTGGACGGCGCGCGCCGCTGCGGCCCGGCTCTCGCTCGAGCCGCAGCAGGTGCGCGGAGCCGACTTGATGTGGGAGTTCTGTGAGCTGGCCAACCAACGCGGCTATAGCAGCTACTTCTTTGGTGATACGCCTGAGGTCCTGAACCGGCTTACTGCCAGACTCCGCGGGCAGTTTCCGAACTTGCCGATTGCAGGGGTGTATTCACCCCCTTTCCGGCCGCTGAGCGAAGCAGAGAACGACGAAATAATCCAGCGGATCAACGACGCCAAGCCCCACGTGCTTTGGGTGTGTCTGGGGCTTCCGAAACAGGAGTGTTGGATCTTCGCCAACCGGCAGAAGCTTCGCGTGCCCATCGTGATCGCCGTAGGAGCCGCGGCCAAATTCCTGAGCGGGAGCGTCGCCCCGGCGCCTGCCTGGATTAGGGAGAATGGATTTGAATGGCTCTGGCGACTGATCCGTGAACCCCGGCGCTGCTGGCGGCGCTCCATGCTTTACGGGCCCCAATTTGCCCTCTTTACGATCCTCGAATTCAGCGGAGTTCGCAGGTACAAGTGAGATGAGGGACTCGAGGATGTTTCGGGTAAGTATGGGGGTTGCGCTGGCCATTTTGCTGGGTGGCGTCGTAACTGCCTGCCTTCTTGCAGGAAAAGGCCCCGAGAAAAGGGTCCTGGGGCTGGACAAAGTAATCGCCTTCACTTACGGCCCTGCGAAAGACTTTGATCCCAAGCAACTGCGCTCGGTGACGTTCTTCGGGCCAAGCAAGCCGGAGGACTGGCAGTATTGGCAGGCGCGAGGTGTGGTGACGGGTGTCGGCCACACTTGGTTCGACCTGTTGCGGTCGCCACTCGACAAGGCGGTGGACAATCTGGTGGGCCAGAACTACGGCGGAAATCCCAAACCCGTGGTCATGATCGACGAGTTCGGCTTCGACTTTGGCGGGGGCATGGATGAGAAGTCTGCCCAGGTTCTCCGCCAGACAAAGCGTAGGAGGCCGGAGCTCGCCCTCGCTGTTTGGGAAATGCGCGGGCCCATTCCCCAGGTTCTAGCGGAGGCCTACCGCGACGTGGCTGATCTGGTCATGATGGAGAGCTACGTCGGCAACCAGAGGCAGTACTGGTTTATTGCCAGCCAGGTCTGGTCAGCGCGCCGGTACGGCATCCTGTCGAAGACTATCGTGGTTCTCGGCGTCGGGAAAGGCGGCAATCCTGGCGAGAACTGGGCGCAAACCAAAGAGGAGCTCGAACAGCAAATCCGCTTTGTGCGTCTGATCGCCCCGGAGTCGCCCGGCGTGGGGTTCTACGGCGGCACTGCCGAACTGTTGGCCCGCGCGGATGCCTTGTGCGCCCGGTTCGCCGACCTTCCGACTGACGGCGCGGGGTTGCCCGCAGACGTCCTGGCGGTGGCCAAGACTTTCTCCAGCCGGCATGAGAAGCCGACATTGGCCGTCTCCCCCGACCTGGTGCAGCCCGACTACGATGAGAATGGCACGGGGCGACTGGTGGAGCCCAAGACGATGCGGGCCTACCTTATAAACCTTGGCGACAAAGACGCGCAGAACGTCAAGGTCCGCTTGCGCAATCCGCCCGACAAGGGCGGCGACGTCTTTGCTGAAGGTGTGGTTCCGCTCATCCCCAAGCGGGGTGAAGCGGTTGGGGTCCTCCCCGTGACCGCCGAGTGGCACGAGTGGGTGGGCGAGTGGGAGGTGGAAGTCGAAGCCCCAGGCTGCGAGGTCCTCGCCTTCAGCTTAAAGCACTGATCCTGCATCGCCGCCGCCCAACATTGGTTTGGTCGCCTTTCTGATGTCAAGATTGTCGAAGAACATTGTCTCTAACGTGCTCGGCCAGGGTCTGTCCCTGATCCTCAGTTTCGTGGCTGTGCGGTGCGTATTCCGCGGACTGGGCGGCGACGCGTTAGGGCTTATCTATTTTAGCCAGTCGGTCAGCTTGGTGCTTCCGGTCGCCATTCTGGCCTTGGCCAGTTATCTGTACTCAACGGTCGCTAACCCGAGCGTCGCCCCGGCCCCTGCCTGGATTAGGGAGAATGGATTTGAATGGCTCTGGCGACTGATCCGTGAACCACGGCGCTTCTGGCGGCGCTCCGTGCTGTACGGCCCCCAGTTTGCTCTTTTTGCAACCCTCGAACTAAGCGGCCTCATGAAGCTTGACTCATGAGCAGCAGCTTCTCCCCCGCTGCGGGCGTCGATCCGACACTCCAGCTGGGGCGGACGCGCAACTTCGAAATGGCAAGCCCGCCGAAACCGCGGCAGTGTTTTGATTTTAGGTGCGACCGGCTCCGGGTCGCCACGTGGCTAGATTACGGGCGATCACGGCGCAAACGCCGCTAGCCCCGGCTGCCCCGTCCCGCCCCTCCCGCCTGAGACGTTGAGCAACATGGGCGATTGCTTTGACCCTGGCCTCCCAAAAACCCCGTTGAAATGAATCCCCGATAATGACCACCGTCGAAATCCCGGCCCCGCCGCTTGCCCGGTCGGCCTTCTACGTGCGCGGCAGAACCATCGCCCGCAACACCGCCTTGAATATCGTCGGCCAGGTGGTGCCGCTCGTGGCAGGCGTCGTCGCCATGCCTTACGTCGTCCATCACCTGGGCCCCGACCGGTTCGGCCTCCTGGCTTTGGTCTGGATTGTGGTGGGCTACTTCGCCCTCTTCGATCTGGGGATCGGCCCCGCCACCACCAAGTTTGTCGCCGAGCTGCTCGGCAAGGGCGAAATCGAACGCGTTCCTGCCGTCGTCTGGACTGCCCTCGCCACTCAATCCGCCATGGGACTGCTGGCTGGCCTTCTGCTCGCAGCCGTTTCGCCCATGCTTGTCCACCGTCTACTGAGAATCCCTGCCGGCCTCCAGCCTGATACCCTCTGGGTATTGCTAACCCTGGCGGTTTGGTTCCCAATCAACTTCGCCGCCGGTTCATTAAGGGGCGTGCTTTCGGCCTTTCAGAGGTTCGACCTGGTGAATGCTATCGCCGTTCCCAGCAGCGTGCTCTGGTACGTCATACCCGTCGGGGCTTTGGTGCTCGGGTTCGGTCTCCCGGGGATTGTGCTGCTCCTGGTTCTCAGCCGGGTCGTGGCGCTTGCGGCCCATTTCGTGCTCTGCCTGCGAATCTGCCCGGAGCTCGGACGCCGCTGCGCGTTCGACCGCTCGCTCATCCGCCGCCTGCTGGGCTTTGGCGGGTGGCTTTCGATCTCCGTCGCCCTCAACCCAATCCTGGTTTATCTCGAGCGATTCCTCATCGGCGCGCTCGTTTCCGTCGCGGCGCTCGGCTACTACACGCCCGCTTACATGATCTCGAGCAGATTAACGATCCTGCCGGGTGGCCTCACAGACACGCTCTTTCCCGCCTTCAGTACTTCCGCTGGAAGGGGAGACGGCGAGTGGATCAGGAATGCCCTCGTCCGTTCCTTGAAATGCCTGATGCTCGTCATGGGACCGGCGGCACTGGTCGTGGCGTTCTTTGCCCGCCCTATCCTCACGCTTTGGGTGGGGCCAAAGTTCGCTGCCGAGGGGACACTCCCACTGCAAATCCTGCTCCTTGCCGTGCCGCTTAACTCTCTGGGCTTCGTGCCCTCCAATCTCTTGCAAGGGATTGGACGGCCTGACCTGACCGCCAAGCTATGCCTCGCCGAGGCCCCCGTCTATGCAGGTCTCGCCTGGTTCCTGGTCAGCCGGTTTGGGCTTGCCGGGGCAGCGCTTGCCTGGGCAATCCGAGTCAGCGCCCACTTCTTTCTTCTTATAGTGTGTGCGTGCTGGCTGACGCACACCCCGGCCCACCTGCTTGCCGGCAGGGATTTGTCCCGCACTGTACTCACGTTGACGAGCTTTGCGGCCGGGTTGGCGGCTCTCCGTGCCTCAAGCCACATGCTGGTCACCCAGGCGTTCTTCACCTTGCTTATGGCGTCGGGTTTCTCGCTCGGGGCCTGGCGCTATCTCTTAGACGGAGAAGAAAAATGCCAAATCAGACTTTGCCTCAGAAGGGGGAGATAGGACGTGCCGGCTGCGCCCTTGGTATCCGTCGTCATTCCTGCGTACAACGCGGAGAAGACAATCCGGAACGCCGTCCACTCGGTGCTTGAGCAAACGATGGCAGACCTCGAGGTGATTGTGGTTGACGACGCCTCGACCGATGGCACGACGCGAGTGGTCGAGGGCATCGGCGATCCTCGCATACGCCTCGTGAAAAGCCCATCGAACCGCAGGTGCTCAGCGGCGCGAAATTTGGGCCTGAAACACGCCCTGGGACCTTGGGTAACTTTTTTGGACGCCGACGACGAATTTGTAGCAGACAGGCTTGAATCGTTACTAGGTGTGGCCCTCAGAGAAGGGGAGTGCTTTGTGGGTGATCGGCTGGCGCCGGCCGTTCCGGGCTATGGCGCGCGCCTTATGCCGTTGGCGTCGCGTGGGTCCGCCGGACAGGACCGAGCAAGGGCTCTGGATTACGGCGAAGCTTCGAGGTGGGGCGCTTGTACGTTTCCCCTAGTCCCGCGGGCGACCCTGGCCCGACATGGCATAGAGTTTCCTGAATGGGGCAGCGGCGGCGACTGGGCGTTCCTGGTTGCCCGGCTCTGCGCCGTCGGGCTCAAGGGGATGTCGGTGTGTCGAGTTGGGTATCTCACGCGCGTCACGGGCAGGCACGATAGCTCGACACTTCGTGCGATTGAGGAGCAGCTCAGTGTGCATGACCGTCTGGCCGATGCACCGGACGTGCCTGAGCCTGTAAAAGAGCGGCTCCGGCGTGGCCGGCCTGGAATCCGGAGGCGTTTGATCGTCGCCTCATTGAGGGAACACAGATGGAAGAAGTTCGCGTACTACGCGCGTCGGAGCCCCGGCGACCTTTTGTGGCTTCCTGCCAGCGTGGTTCGATTTCTTTGGCGGCGCCTTCGCTACCTTTTTTCGAGGTCTTCCTGATTCTCTCGAGGCTACTATGCGAGCGTGGGAAGAGCACATCCGCCAAGCGCAACTTACCCCTTGGCGTGAACCAGACCAGCGCCTCCGTGGGTCGATTGATCGGGCGCTCGTCAGTTCCCGCTTCGCAGATTGAAATGCTTGCGTGAGTCTGGTTCGGGCGTGCGAGCGAGCCGCGATAAGTCCCCCGCTTCCGCCACCCCAGCCATGAATCAGCACAGGAGAGAAAAGGCGTGAATTCATTGCAAAATCTGACCCATAACCCACGGTTGGTAGGGTTCGCGAGACATCTGCACGTCGCCGCCCCCCTGAAATCGCTGGAATACTGGCTGCGAGGACCGTCCGACGGCGTCATTCGTCAAAACGTTGCCGGCGTCGACGTCCTGTTCGCAGCACCGGACGCCACCGAACTTCGGACCCTCGAGTCCTGCTACGCGGACGAGATGGATTTCATTGGCGCCCTGAGAGAGACGCTTCGGTTCGGCGACGTGTTCTACGACGTTGGAAGCAACGCCGGCCAGTTCTTAATAGCCGCAGCCAAGATCGTCGGCGACTCTGGGCGCGCGATCGGATTCGAAGCGCATCCTGGCAATTATGAGCGCTTACTGAAGAACGTGGCGCTGAACCAACTGACCAACGTGCGGGCTTTCCGGGTGGCTCTTTCTGACGCCCGGGGCGAAGTCCAAATGTTCGGAGAAAGGGGAACGGCAACCATCGTGCCGGCAGCGGCTCGCTACCATCAAGATCCGCCGACTTGCGCCGTCCCAGCGGTGAGCGGCGACGACCTGCGCAGGTCAGAAGGCTTGCCGGTTCCTAAAGCTGCGAAGGTCGACGTCGAGGGAGCTGAATTCGCGGTGCTCAGCGGCCTGGCGGAGACGCTATCAAACCCAGCGTGCGAACTTCTCTGCTGTGAGGTTCACCCTCCGCTTCTTCCTGAGGGCACCTCGCCTGCAAGTTGTTTTTCACTGGTTCGGTCCCTTGGGTTCAATCAAATGGAAACTAAGGCCCGCGGAAATGAGATCCATTTGATCGCGCGGAGGGCATTCGGTCAGTCCAGGGTTGAGGTGGGGACAGATGATGATTAACGAAAGCCCGATGCCCGCAGAGGAACCCTGCATAGCTATCGTGTCGGTCAATTGGAACGGCTGGCGTGACACGCTTGACTGCCTGGAATCGATACGGAACCTCGACCACACGAACTACTTGATGATAGTTGTCGACAACAGTTCGGAAGACGGCTCCGTAACGCAAATCAAGACGTGGGCGCAGGCGAAGGCAGATCGTGGGTATACGCTCGTTGAGTATACGCAAGCGGCAGCCGAGGGCGGGGGAGAGCCTGGGAAAGAGGCTTCCCTCCAGGCGGCATCGCCCCGAAATCGAATAGTGCTCATCGCCAACACAACAAATTCGGGACCCACCGGAGGTGCGAACCTGGGCATCCAATACGCTTTACGAAGAAAACCCTCTGCCGACTACGTCTTCTTGCTGGATAACGATGCCCGGGTCAGCCCGGGCACTCTCACCCGACTTGTCAACGTAAGCCGCAGAGAGGATTGCAGCATCGTGGGGGGACAGATCTTGGACTTGTTCTCTGGATCCCGCCAATACCCAGACCGCACCACCACGACGGGCTCTTTTTTCGCGCCGTTTGTAAACGACAGACTCTGGACTCCGCCGGCGGGCATCACTTCCTGGATAACTTGTAACGCCAATGGGGGGGCTATGCTGCTCCGCCGGGATGCACTTTTGGCTTTGGACGCAGCCAGGGGTTATTTCCTGGACTCCTCATTATTCTCAGACGGATGGGAATTCGAGTTGTGTTCATTTGCCCTGGAGGTCGGTTACGTCACGATGGGAACAAACGAGGCCTTCGTGTGGCACAAGGGAGATCGCGAATACCGTCAGGCGCTCAATCCTCGCAGGTTCTACTACTCGGCGCGAAACCGCCTGCTTCTGTCGCGAGCTTACCTGCCGGCTCCGTTGCGGGTCGTATTTCACTTCATCGACCTCGTGCGCTGCGCGTTGTCTGTGGCACGGTGCGCCGTGCGCCGACGCCCAGATGTAGCACTGGCAGAGATACGGGGCATCATCGACGGATACCGGGGTATCTGCAAGAATAAAGCGTTCCAAAACTAACCCAGAATGAACTCCTCCTCGCCCAAGACGGCCTATGACTCAACCTCCTCATAAGCTGGCCATCGTTATTCCAACCATTGGTCGCCACGCAGAACTTAGACGCATGCTCGCGAGTCTCGCTGCCCAGACGCGTCTGCCGGATGAAATCCTGATTATGGACCAAGACCGCTCAAGCGTCGCCCTTGTCGAGGAGTTTCCGCAATTGAAGATCCAAGTTGTGGCTGTGCCGGGATCGGCAGCGTCGAAGAGAAATGCGGGGTTCAGGGCTATGTCCCCCGATATAGAGCTGGTGGGCGTTATGGACGATGACATCGAGCTCGAACCGCAGGCCATCGACGCCATGCTGAAATTTTGGAAACAGGCGCCGGACGATCTCGGCGGCGCGGGCTGCAACCTGGTAAATCATCCGCCGACGCTCGCGCCTCGACTGAAAGGGCTGCGGCTTACGTCCCGGCTGAGCTTGTATGATTCGACAAAAGGAGCCGTCCTACGTTCTGGCATCCACACAATGATTGGGTGCGTCAACGATCACTGCTACGTCCGGTGGCTTTCGAGCATGGCCGCCGTGTTCCCGAGGCGAGTGCTCGACGAATTCATGTTTGACGAGTGGTTTCAGACTTACAGCTACCTGGAGGACCTTGATTTCACTTACCGCATCGGAAAGAGGTACAGACTGGCTGTGGTGGCCGACGCCCGCTTCTTCCATTACCCGTCCGAGACCGGCCGGCCGGGCCCCTATCTGTTCGGGAAGAAGGAAGTGCTCAACCGCCTGTACTTTGTCTCCAAGCACGCGGAACTCTCCCAGACCCTCTGCGGCTTGGCCCTATCGATCAGAACTTTGATGAGTGTTTTCCTTGGCCTCACCCGTTTCGAATCCGACTATTTCAAACGCGCAGCCGGCAACCTCGCCGCCGCCCTTCTGGCCCTTAAAGAAAAGTGGGAAGCTGCCAGGCCATGGGAAGAGCGCGGCGCAACGAACGGCACAGGCAGCGGTCGATAACCTGCGGAACCTGGACGTGCTGCGAGCTGACGCCGTTTTGGTTGTGGCAGGCTCGCACTTGTGCCGCTTCTGCGGCTTCGCGCCGCGATACGACGTAGGCAGCCATCTCGGATTGTACACTCTGTTGCTGGCGCGAGTCGTGGGCCCAAACGGCGTAGTCGTTGCTCTCGAGCCACACCACGAAACTTATCACCACCTTTTGCAGAACGTAGAGCTGAACGAACTGTCCAATGTCCGCGCCTTTGAAAAGGCTCTTGGAGAGCGAACCGGTTCGGAGAAACTATACCTCGGCGGAGTCGTTGCGAATTTCAGCCTTCTGCCGGGTGGCGTCGAGGGCTTCGCCGAACGACACACTCCCTTTCAATGGGTCGGGGTCGTGCGAGGTGACGAGTTCGTCGAAACCGAAAAGCTGCCCGTGCCAAGAGCCGTGAAGATCGACGTTGAAGGATTCGAGTACAGCGTCATAAAAGGCCTTCAGGGAACGCTCGCGGCACGGGAGTGTGAACTCGTCTGCTGCGAGGTTCACCCCCGCTTTCCGCCACGTTCTATAGAGCCGGCTGCAATTGGCGAGTCACTCGGGTCGTTAGGCTACACCCACATCGAAGGTCAGCCTGGCGATGGACCATACCATATCGTAGCCTACAAGCCCTGATGGAAATTCTCAAGCGGCTCACCTATCACCCGGAAGTCAAAGCGTTAGTCAGGACCCTGGGCCTGAGTAACACATTCCGGAACTGGTACTACCAATGCGCGCGGCCGCCGAACGGCGTAATTCACACGTCAGTTTGTGGAGCCAGTGCGCGCTTCCATGTACGGAACCCAGCCGAGTTGAGAAACCTCGACACGGCGGGTGGGCTCCAAAGAGAACTGAGGATTTTAGAACTTCTGATTTCAAGTGCCCGCCCAGGTGACGTCTTCCTTGATGTGGGAGCTAACGTCGGCCTGTACTCGCTCCTCCTGGCTAGTGCGCTGGGCAGCGCTGGACAGGTAATTGCTTTCGAGCCGGAGAGGGAGAGTTTCGAGCATTTACAGGATAACCTGAAGTTGAACGAAGCAGGGAATGTTCACCCGTTCCAGAAGGCTCTGGGTGACGAGGATGGCCACGCTGAGCTCTTTCTGCGGGGGGGAATTGCAGATTCGACTTTGGTCTGGTCACCCTCCCTGGGAAACGCGGGACAACAATTGGTTGATGTGGTTCAAGGGGATGCGTTTATAGAAAGGCAGAACTTGCCGCTTCCCCGGCTGGTTAAGGTTGATGTCGAGGGCTACGAATGCAAAGTGCTTCGCGGATTGCGGCGCACGCTGGCGAACCCGGGGTGTGAGGTGGTGTGCTGTGAGGTTCATCCTGGATTGCTGCCCAAGCCGGCACAACCGGAAGACATTGCGCAGTTTTTATCCGCAATAGGGTTTGACAGTATGGAGAGTTTTCCCCGGTACGACACTTTCCACGTTGTGGCCCGTAAGCTGAACCCTTCTCGCTGATGCAGAGACGATGGAATTGCGGCTTCTAGTCTGTGCCTTCGCGTGCGCGGCGGACCCGAGCACGAATTTCTTTGGCGGCGGGGATCTGATGGCGTGGAACCTCATCAGGCGATTGGGCCAAAGGCATCGGTTGTGGGTCCTCACCGCCTCCCAGAATGGGGAAGCCATTGGGGCTGCACTCGAGCGGGATCCGCTGCCGGGGGTCCAGTTCGTTTACGTGGACCTGCCAGGCTGGCTCAGTTTCCTGATGCGGCAGCAAGGTGGAATCCAGCTTTATGCCTACTTGTGGCAATGGCGAGCCTATTTTGCTGCCAGGAGGCTGCAGAAGCAGTTCCGCTTCGACGCCTTTCACCATTTGACCTATGAGAACGATTGGATGGCCAGCATCAGTGGGGCGTTGCTGCCGGTCCCTTACCTGCGAGGCCCTGCGGGCGGAGCCCACCGGGTGCCGAAGAACTTCCGCCGGCAATTCCCCGCGAGGTCGCGCGCCTGGGAATATGCTCGCATGGGATTGCAGTGGGTCTTTCGCCACGACCCGTTCTTCCTGATCAGCCAGGAGCGAGCGAAAGTTCTACTGATGGCCAACCGGGAAGCGCTGGAGGCCCTGCCGGCTCGCTGGCGGAAGAAGGCCCAACTGCTCTCCGTCAACGGCATTTCGAGCAACGAACTTACTTCGCCGGAACGCCAACCGCAGGACACCAGGTTCGCCATACTTTCCGCTGGCCGCTTAATTCCACTCAAGGGATTCGACCTGGCCTTGCGGGCCTTCGCGCTTTTCTCCCGAAAACACCCTGCGGCCAAGTTCGTGATCGTTGGGAATGGCCCTGAACTGAACCGGCTCGAGAAACTTGCGCAGGAGTTGGGCATCGAGAACCATGTGCGATTTGAAGGTTGGATGCCGCGCGAGCGGCTGCTGGCAAAGATGCGCGCCTGCGACGTCTTTCTCTTTGCCAGCTTGCGGGACGGAGGCGGCCTCGTCGTAGTGGAGGCGATGGCGGCAGGCAAGCCTGTGGTTTGCTTCGATCTGGGCGGCCCCGGGCTGCACGTCAACCCTGAGTGCGGATTCAAGGTGCCGGCACGCGATCCGGCGCAAGGCGTGTGGGACATGGCCGAGGCGCTTGACCGACTGGCAAGCGATCGGCACTTGTGCGCGCAGATGGGTCTGGCTGCCTTTGAAAGAGCCCGCCAGGTCTACGATTGGGACCGCGTCGCCGACCGCATCATCCTGTGTTACGAATCCGCCTTGGCGCAGCCCTTAGGCGGGCGGCTTGCCGTCCACTGCCAGTCATAGGCTGCGAACGAATGGTCAGTGGATTTGCTCATCTGCCCGTTCGGCAAGACGGCGAGGACAAGCCTTACAACACCCGAATAAAACCTCATGGGCAACGCATCCCAGTGTCTGCGCGCTGCAACCAGGAAATTCACTCCGCCGCATGCTTCTTCCTCGACTCTGCGCCTGAGCAGGGTCACGCCCGGCCGAAGAGGGCGGGAAGCGCGAGGGCTGCTGCTGACCTCAGCGCTTTGCATTTTGGTTTGGTCCGGATACAACACCGCAATTTACGCCTGCCTGGACCCGTTGTTTCCGAGGAGCTTTCTGAACCTCCTCCATGGCGCGCGAGCTTTCTTTCCTATCCTCGCGGGTGTAATCGCGGCCGTCCAACTCGCTCAGCGCCAGTTTCGCCCCGTCTGGCTGGCATCCGGCCCTATGGCCCTTCTGCTGCTGTACGCAGGGATTGGGTTGGCGTCGTCCCTGTTGGTTTCGCCGGAGCCGGTTGGAGCAACATATTGGGCGCTCCAATACATTTCGGTGATCATTGTGGTGATGGCGGTTGCCTCGGGCCCTGAGCCGGAGGCGAACCTGGCGCGCTATATTTCTCTCAACTGGGCTTGCTGCGCTGCCGTTTGCATAGGTTTACTGGCGGGGATCCCGCTGCTCGGCAGGGAAGCGATGAGTCAAACCGCCGGCAGCCCGCTGGGTGTGATTGCTTATGGCAGGCTTCCAGGGGAAGTGATGGGCATGGCAGGAACGAGGAACACGGGATTCGGAAGGTTCGCCGGAATCGTCATTCTGGTGGGGCTCGCGAAACTCCTGCACGACCGCACGGATAAGAAAACGCTGTTCATCTGGACGCCGCTGACGGTGGCCGCGGGACTGGCGTTGCTGTTGTCCCAGGCCCGCACGTCGTGCGTGTCGGTTGTAATCGCTGCCGCAGTACTCGTGGCACGAGCGCCCACGCGGTGGAGAGTCCCGATGATCATGATCGGGTTGCTGGCGCTCCCGCTGGTGTTCCTGTCCGGCTTGGGTAACTCCTTTGCGCTTTACCTGACCCGCGAGCGGGGATTTGATCCGACGCTCACAGGCCGTACAGCGACTTGGTTGGAGGGCTGGCACGTCTTACAACAATCCCCTTGGGCCGGACTTGGCTTTTGGGGAGACCGCCTGTTCGTTCACGGCTCCAACATGCAGAGCACGCTTTTCGACGCCTTGGTCCAGGCGGGTTTCCTGGGGATCGTTCCGTTCGTAATTGCCCTCGTCTGGGTATGGGTCGGCATCCTGCGATTCTACTCCACCAAGCCGGCCGGCGAAGCCAGTTCGCTGCCGGGCGAACTCCTTGCCGTCATGACATTCTTCGCCGTCTACTCCATCACAGAAATAACCTGCAGCTTTTACTCGGTGGGCTGGATGGCTATGGCGCCGCTCATCGCCCACGTCCAATTGCGCGTCTTTCAAAACTCCAGAAAGCGCCAATCCAAACGCGTCCCGCAAGTCGCCCCCTGGCGCCCGCCGTTCGAGGTCCCACGCCGCATTCACACCGTTTGACGGCCCTTCCCGCATTTCCGCCTCCTCCTGCCACCTCATCGTAAGCCCCTGAACTGTCACTCCCACGAAAAATGCACTTGACAACGGCGGACGCGTCCGTGATGCTTGCCCGCTTGCCCCAACCACATTCCGCGGAGTGGGAGGAAACATGCGCTCGAAACCCTTGGTGGTGGCCGCCGTATTGGCGGGCTCGTTGGTCCTGAAGGCTCAAACCAGGCCCAACGATCTGAATCCCATTCTGGAACCGGAGATCCAGCCTGTCTCGGTCGTGGCTTACCAGTTGAGTCAATACCTTACGGCGCGGATTCCCAAGCTGCCGTCTCCTTCGTCGGCTGAGCAGTGGACTTCCGAGGAGAAGCGCTGGCGTGAGCATATCCTCAAGGACATCGCCTTTCACGGTTGGCCGCGCGCATGGGTGGATGCGGCGCCGAAGTTTGAGGACCTGGGGGTGTTCGAAACCGGGCATGGTTATCGTTGGCACAAGCTGCGGTTTGAAATCGTACCGGGGTTCAATTCGACCGCGATCCTCTACGAGCCCGAACACCTGGCGGGACGCGCGCCGGCGATCATTAACGTCAACGGGCACGACCCGCTGGGGAATGCCGCCGAGTACAAGCAGAAGCGCGCCATCAATTTCGCCAAGCGCGGCATTGTGGTCCTCAACCTGGAATGGATGGGTTGCGGCGAACTCCACCAGCCGGAGAATGTGCACGACTTCGGTGTACACCTGGATCTGGTGGGCGCTAACGAATTGGGCTTGTTCTTCCTGGCCATGCGCCGGGGCGTGGACTATCTTGCCACGCTTCCACAAGTGGACCCCGCGCGGCTGGGCGTCACGGGCCTTTCCGGAGGCGGCTGCCAGACCATTGTTCTCAGCGCGCTCGACGAAAGGATCAAGGTCGCGGTCGAGGTAGCTGGTTTCGGTTCTCTCGAATCGAACCTCACACATCCTGTGGACACGGATGAGATCGAGGAAGATCCCACCGATTTTGAGGCGGGTTTCGACTACACCATCCTCACCGCCCTGCGCGCTCCGCGCCCCACTCTCCTCATCCACAATGCGGAGGACAACTGCTGTTTCCGCGCTGACCTGGTCAAGCCGTACATCTACACCAACATCCAACCCTTCTTCAAACTGTACGGAGCCGAGGCGGCCTTCGCCTGGCACGAAAACCGCGACCCGGGAACCCACAACTATCAGATCGATAACCGCGAGGCCGCCTATAAGTTCTTCACCACTCACTTCAGTCTGCCGGTTGCTACAGCGGAGATTCCCAGCGATGCGGAGATCAAGAGCCGTGAGGAAGTGCGGGTGGGTTTGGCCAAAGACAACCTGACGATCCTCGGCTTGGCGCGGAAAATGGCGGCGGGAATCGAGCGAGATCCTGTCCCTGCGGATTCATCGGCAAAAGCGGCCTGGGCGACGAAGGAGCGTACCAGACTCGAGGCGGACGTGCGGTATAGACCGGTCAAGATCGCCAGCGCCTGGAGGATGTGGAACACCAAGAACAAAGGACTCGAGACTATCTCCTATCGCTTTGACTTCGACAATCGGCTAACCGCCACAGGCGTTTGGCTGAAGGCCCTGGCTGTGCCGGCCGACGCTCCCGCTACCCTGGTGCTGAACGACAAGGGGAAAAGGGAATCCGGCGCTGTGGTCTCCGACCGCGTCAATCGCGGGGAACAAGTGCTGGCGCTGGACCCGCTCTTCATGGGCGAAACGATTCCGCAGAAACCCGACCCGACGGATTGGGAGTTGCTGGTCGCGACAACCGGCGACCGGCCGCTGGGCATCGAGGCGGGCCAGGTGATCGCCGCTGCGAAATGGCTACGGCAGATGTCGGGGCAGCAATCCGTGCGCCTTGAGACCAGCGGGATTCGCAGCGAGGTCGTGGGACTCGTCGCCGCGGCGCTCGAACCCGCGCTCTTCTCCGAGCAGGTGAGCCGCCAGGCAATGTCGAGCCTCAGCTTCCTGCTGGATACGCCCGTGATCTTCCGTGCTGCGCCGGAGCTCTTCTGCCTGGATCTGTTCAAGGACTTCGATATCGATCGCCTCACCGCCTTGGCCGGGCCGACCACGGTGGCGCTGCGCGACTACGCCCAACCGACGGCGTTCAAGATGCCGCCGCCAGAGCCCGAGGATTGATGCATGTAAGTCGTTTATTTTAAATACTATACAGGCACTATGTTAATAAGTGCAGTGTTTTCTTAGACATAGAGACACCATAGTGTGATGTCAGCGGGCTCCCCTTTGTTTTCATAGACATTCTCGCTTTGTTCCCCGATTTTTCGTGCTAACAAACCCGGTTTCACGCCAAGGCGCAAAGAACGCCAAGGACGCAAAGTCCCACCACCCTCAACCCCTCCTCATTCGAGGAGGGGAGTTTGAAGTTCCCCTCTCTTGGATAGGGAGGGGCCAGGGGTGGTTGAATTCCGTGCCGATCCTTTGTTTTCATAGACATTCTCGCTTTGTTCTCCCAGTTCTCGGTCATTCTCCTTCGCTTCGTTCGGGCATCGACGACAATTTGTCGTTGAACCGGCCTGCCTCGCTGGGGCGCCCCTTATGGACGCCCTCCTTCGCGACAGAGGGCCGAGTTTGTTCCCACCATTTCGACACCTTCCCCCTCTGCCTCTGCCCAACCATTGGAGAAACCCTTCCCGGCCCGGCCTTGGAGCCGTCCCCATCCCCACGGAAATAGCCTAGCACGGCATGAGGTTTTTGTCAAGCAAAGAATAGTCCAAACCAGTAGTCCCTATCGGGAGGGCAAAGTGTCCTAGTTACCCGCCTGGATGACTTCATAGGCCTTCTCAATCACTTTTTGGAACTCAGGTGAGGTTTCATGCCAGTCGAGCACATCGACGCGAAAAGGGAGATCGGATTCCTCGAAAGCTTCTTTGAGTTGACGGAGGGTCTCGGGGTTTAGTTTGGTGGGTGCGACAACGGCCAGATCAAGGTCGGAGTAGTTCTTCGCGGACCCATTGGTCCGCGAGCCGAAGGCGCGGACTTCGCAGTTGGGGACATGCCGGTCCAGGATGGCTCGGACGGTCTGGAGATGCTGAGGGGAAAGATCAATCATTGCGCGCTTCCAAGGCCGCCAGCAGGCGCTCGGCATCGCGGGCAAACTCATGGGCGGTGTTGTAGACCCTTTCGGCGATCTCGGGCTGATAGATGTGGGAGGTCAGATTCCGCGCTTCGTGATAGCGCATCCATTGATCGACGTCGTCCAGCAGGCGATTCTCCGCCGCGAGGCGGAAAAGTTCGCGCCGCGTCACGCCATCGGCGACTCCGGCGCTGATGTTTGTTTCCAACCAGCGCTTGATGAATTTCCAGCAAAGTTCGTAAGTGAATTCAAAGTGCTGGACTACACCGGCCTTGATGGCGTTGCGAGCCACGTCATCGAGGTTGTTCATGAACTCGACATCGTCGCTCTTGGCCAGGACGGCGGCCAAGGCGGAAACTGCCTTTTGCAAGCTGTCGAGCACCAACGCCACACCGCCCTCCGAGTTTCCCCAGTTCCCGCGCCGGAGCGCAGGCAGAGGGGGAGTATAACACTTCAGAATCACAGCAGGCACTGCAAATGGATAAGGTGTGACTATGACCCACGAACTTGACAGGATTTTAAAGTCGCGCAACTTATTGACTCTACAACGTCGCCATAGTTCTTGAAGGCCACGGTGACATAGTATACAGTCTGACTGTACAGAGAAACTGTATATATGCTACGATCGAATTATGAGCAGGACGTCACAAACTTCCGGATCGACGCAGCTGACCGCCCTCGCGGGTGAGTTGCGGGTTGTGGTTTCCAAACTAATCCGTCGATGGCGGGAGCAGGCGCAGGCAGGGGATTTCACGAATGCACAGAAATCCGTCATTCTCCGGCTGGAGCGCGACGGCCCCGCAACCGTATCCATGCTTGCACGCGCTGAGGGTGTGCGCCCGCAATCGATGCGAATAACGGTTGCCGCGCTGGAAGCGGCGGGCGTGGTGAGCGGAAAGCCCGATCCCAAGGATGGCCGGCAGACCTTCTTAAGGCTGACTCCTTCTTTTTTGAAGATTCTCAAGACCGGCCGCGCAGCGAAAGAGGATTGGCTTTTCCGCGCGCTCAAGGCGCAACTTGCGCCCCGTGAGCGTGAGCAACTCGCCGGCGCCCTGAAGTTACTAAGCCGGATTGCCGACTTCTGATCGATCGTTCCTTTGCTGGAGACGACGGGCATACACCCTTGAACGGAAAGGAATGGTGAACAATGGCCTGGTTGAATCTCATTTCATATTTTTTCGGCGGCGTGTTTCTTTCTAATGCAATTCCCCACGTCGTCAGTGGGATGACGGGACATCCCTTTCAAAGCCCTTTCGCCAAGCCGCCCGGTCAGGGACTTTCCTCTTCCACCGTCAACGTGGTGTGGGGCTTTTTCAACCTCGCCGTCGCTTACGTCCTGATCTGCCGCGTCGGAGACTTCAGCCTACGCTCCACCGCCCATGCCGCAACTCTGGGGCTGGGTTTTCTACTGATGGGCCTGATGGGGGCGCGCCACTTCGGTCGCTTCCATGGCGGCAACTCCTCGGGAGAAGCGAATGGCGTCAAGCCTTGAAGAGCAGCTTGAAACCGCGCGAACCAGTCCACACCTTTGGAGGATTGGTTCCGTTGCCGTGCTCGGGTCGTTCATCTCCCAAATGGACGCCACGGTCGTCAACGTCTCTCTTTCAAGCCTTACTCTTGAATTGCACACCACTCTTTCGAATATCCAGTGGGTGACAAGTGGCTATCTGCTCGCGCTGGCGCTTACGCTGCCCTTGAGCGGCTGGCTGGTCGACCGCATAGGAGCCAAGGCGCTTTACCTCTGGTGCTTTTCGGCATTCACTCTCACTTCGGCGCTCTGCGGACTCGCGTGGTCCGCGAACTCCCTGATAGGGTTCCGTATTCTGCAAGGCACGAGCGGCGGCCTGCTGGCGCCGATGTCGCAGCTGATCGTGGCGCGCGTCGCCGGAAAGAAGATGGCTCGTGTCCTCGGTTTCGCCGCCATGCCGATTCTGCTTGCGCCCCTTCTGGGACCTGTCATCGCGGGCGCGCTGTTGCGGTTTGCGTCCTGGCGGTGGCTCTTTTGGGTCAACCTTCCTTTCGGCGCGCTCGCACTCACGCTTGCCGCTTTAGTTCTGCCCAACGACCAGCACGAGAGGCGGCCGCGCAATCTCGACTTGTTCGGTCTCGGTTTGCTGTCCCCCGGCGTGGTGCTTTTCCTTTACGGATCGGAGCACACATCTACTCCCACCGGCCTTACGGCTCTGGCGCTTTCCGCGCTCCTGCTGATGGTTTTCTTTCGGTGGGCGATCAAAAAAAAGGAGGACGCCATAATCGACCTCCGGTTGTTCAGAGACGACATTTTTTCTGCCGCCGTCGTCACACAATTCCTGTCACAGGGGGTCTCGTTTGCAGGTCAGATGCTCGTTCCGATGTTCCTGGCCCGCGCCGGCGGACTCTCCCCGAGCGCAGCCGGCTTGCTACTGGCTCCGCTAGGGCTCGGAATGATGCTCAGTTATCCTTTCGTAGGATCGTTTGTGGAACGGTTTGGCAACCGCAACGTCTCGGCCGGAGGCGCGCTGACGGCGCTCGCGGGCACCTTGCCTTTCATTTATCTGGCCAGTCACGGCCTTGCCGGCACTCTCGTCGTCTGCGCCTTGTTCGTTCGAGGAATGGGCTTAAGCTGCATCGGGATTCCGTCGATATCGGCTGCCTACTCGTCGGTCAGGCATCAGGACCTGCCCATGGCTACCACCACGCTGAACATCGTCATGCGCATGGGCGGACCGACCCTCACGACGATATCCGCGACAGTTCTCGGATGGCGTCTGGCCGCGCATACGCCTCCGCTGTTATCGAGCGCCTTTGGCGACGCGTTTGTTCTGCTCTGCGGATTCCATTTCGTTTTGTTCGCCGCCGCCATGCGCCTTCCTCGTACGGTCCCAAGCGATCCCGCTCACACCGGCCTCTCAAGGCTGCGGAAAAACCCCTCGGGACAGTCATCCTGAGTCGCCGCAGGCGACGAAGGATCTCGCACTGCCTTGAAAATACTCAGAGCGAGATTCTTCGCTACGCTCAGAATGACAGCTTGGAAGGGTTTCTTCGCAGCCTGCGACGCATGGATTTTCATTTTAAAGCCCATGCCTAGAGCCGCCGCTATTTCTTTTGGTTGCGCAAATAGGTTTCGATCACTTGTGCGTCTGCGGGAGAGAGCGCGGGCACGGCCTTGCGGAGCATCCACATGAAATGGTCGACTTCTTCGGGTGCCATGGGGTGTCCGATGTTCTCGCCATCGGGTTTGCCGGGAACGGGCCGATTAGAGTTCGCAATCAGCTCGCCGTGTTCGCTGAGGAAGGCGAAGAAGGGCAGGCCGGTGCCTGTGGAGCCGAATTGGGCCTCGAGCCCCTCGCCGCCGGGCGTATTGAGGTTGGCTTTGTCGCCGCGCTCCTGCACGTCGATGCGGGCGATCACAAAGTTCCGGGCAAAGAAGGGCTGGATGGTGGGAGCCTCGATAAACCTATCGAGGCGCTTGCACCACCCGCACCAGGAGGCGCCGAAAATCAGAAAGATGTCTTGGTGCTGCGCGGCGGCTTGCGCTTTGGCGCTGTCGAGCACTTGTTGGGCGGTCGGCGGGCCTGCTGCTGTCAACGCCGGAATCCCAACGAGTAAGGCCAGTACTGCCGTCCGAAGGATGGTTTTCATGCAAGGATTCTATGGCTCAGCCGCGCGATGTGTCAATCAGGTTCGGTGCAACGGGTAAGGCGTGAGTAGTCTCTCGTAGGCCTCGCGCAGACGGCTTAACTTCAATGGAATAGCTATTCACGCAGTCGCCCTCTTCGGATAAGGTCCGCTTTGATCTTTTCGAGCGGTATCCCCTTTTCATGGCGGCGGGATTGTGAAATCAAACCGTCCCAAAAATCCTCCAACAAGGCGCCATATTTTTTCAGGTCAATCTGAACGGCCACCTTGCGGCCCTTGTCGTCAGTGACGAACTGGATCCCAGTCATAAGTGCTTTCCTTCAGTTCCTATTCCCACTCTAACAGGTTCGAGTTGGGCTAATCGCTTGTGAGAAGATCCTCAATACTGACTTGGAGCGCCTTTGCCAGCTTCGCCACGGCAAGCACACTGCCGGGCTTGCGGCGCGTCTCGATATCGGCAAGGTACCCGGCGGCCACCCGTGCTGCTGCCGCAAGCTCCCTCTGTGAGCGTCCCCGCTTTTCGCGCCAAACCTTGACCGGGCTCTCTCCATCAAGCAGCCGTCGCGCTTCACCAGCCGTAAGGTAATCGCGGCGAGCGGCCAGCTTACCCTTCCGCTCTTCATGCCTACGACGTTCGACCACCGCCGCGCGGTCGAGGGCGTCTTCGAGTTTGCGCAGGAGTTGCGTCCAATCGCCACGACTGACGGTCACCGTTTCGGGGGTTTCGCTCAGAATCTTAACGCCGTTCATCGATACACCTCGCGTCGATGCGCCACCCTGTCGACAATCACATCACCTTCTTCAAGCGAGAAAACAGCCCTCCAGTCGCCTTGACGCACCCGAAACACACCCGGTTCGCCCACGAGCTGAACCACGTTAGGGTGGGGGGCGTGCGGCGCCTCGGCGATCTTCTCAAGCCGAGCCAGCAATCTTCGCGCGTCCGCTTTGGGCATCGCGGCAAGCTGCTTGAACGCCGCCGGCGGGATAAGCAGCGCCATGACCTATGCTCGCTCATAGCGAGCATCCAAGTCAACGATAATCTTGGCCCGGCAATAAGTGCGTGCGGCGTGCTAAGAAAAGCAGATCCTTCGCTTCGCTCAGGATGACATGTCATTCTGAGCGAAGCGAAGAATCTGCATTTGTTGGGATAGGGAGGGAATTCCCGCTCTCTGGCGGGCGCCTGCTAGCGGGACCGGTTGGACCCGGCTGACAATGTGGATATACTGACGGCTTGAAATTCTGGGGTGTGTGCCATGAAGCTTTTGTGTCTTCAGAAATCAGGAAGAGCCGCGGACCTCAAAAGCGGAGGTCCGCGCTACCCGCTACTGAGAACTGCGATCGGCGTTCTTCTGCTCGCCCAGTTTGTCTCGGCCCGTGGGCCGGGAGTCGCTTCGCCCTCGAGCGACGATTCCTTCTATCCTGTGGCGGTGTGGTACGGCGGCGGAAAAGCTCGCGCGCCGATGCTGGAGCGCGTGGACGCGGGCAGCGCTGAGCGTTGGGGAAAAGATCTGGATCAAATCAAAGCGGTGGGCTTCAACACCGTGAAGTGCTGGGTGGACTGGGCGACGGCGGAGCCCAAGCCGGGTGGGTTCGAATTCCAGAATCTTGATCTATTGATGCGGCTTGCCCAGGAGCGCGGACTGCGCGTGGTGGTGCAGATTTATCTCGATTCCGCTCCCGACTGGGTGGGCGAGAAGTATCCCGATGGCAAGTTTGTGGACCGCAGCGGCGCGGTGATTATTTCGCAGGCCGCTCCGGGGTTTTGCATCGATCATGAGGGCGTGCGCAGCGCGATCGTGAAGTTTCTGGAAGCGCTCTCCGGCGAGGCCAACAAGTTTTCGGCGCTTTACGGTTGGGACGCTTGGAGTGAGCCGCACGTGATTAACTGGGCTGAATTCCCTTATCTCAGCAATCCCGAATTCTGCTTCTGCCCATCGAGCCAGGCGCGCTTCCAGGAATGGTTGAAGAAGAAATACGGCACGCTCGAGGCGCTGAACGGCGCCTGGTACCGCGGCTTCGAGCGCTGGGAGCAGGTGGAGCCGCCGCGCGCCTCGACGATTCTTTCTTACACCGATTACCTCGACTGGCGCGCCTATATCGACGACAAGCTGGCGGGCGACCTGCGCACGCGCGTTGAGGCCATCCGCAGCCGCGACCACGCGCACGCCATCACCAGCCACGCGGCGGGGCCGGCGCTCTTCACTTCGCCCACGGACGGCTTCGGCGAACCCGACGATTTCAAGATGTCGGCGAGCGCCGACTTCTTCGGGACCTCGCTCTATCCCAAGCACGCCGAGTCCACGCACCCCTGGTCCTACCAGATGCTGGCCGCGGGGCTGGACTTCACGCGCTCGGCCGGGCACAGTTCCGGCAAGGGCTTCTGGATTGGCGAACTCCAGGCCGGCCAGGGCGTGACGGGCATGCGCATCGCGGAGCCTGTGGACTCGCACGATGAAGAGTTCTGGATGTGGAAAGTGCTTTCACACGGCGCGCGGGAGATTGCCGCGTATGCGTGGTACCCGATGAGCTCCGGCTACGAATCGAACGGATACGGCCTGATTAACCTGGACGGCACGCTGACGCCGCGGGCGCGCGCCGCCGGCAAGGTGGCACAGGAGATCGCGCAGAACGGCGGCGATCTGCTGGCCAGCGAGCCAGCCCGCGCGCAGGCAGCGGTCCTCTTCAATCGGCTCTCTTACATGGTGGGCGGGTCGGAGCCCTCGCTCTCGAAGCTGGGCAACGCCACGCGCGATTCGCTCGAGGGCGTGCACCGGGCGTTCTTCGAGCAGCAGATCCCGGTAGACTTCGTCCATCCCATGGACGTGGTGGGCGATAAGCTGGGCCAGTACAAGATTCTGTTTCTGCTTTTTCCGGTGATGCTCTCAAGAAATGTTGCCGAGGGAGTGCAGCGCTACATCCGCGACGGCGGAACCGTGGTGGCGGAAGCGCGCCTGGCTTGGAACGACGAGCGCGGCTTTTCCAGCGATGAGGTGCCGGGCATGGGCCTGGCCGAGGTATTCGGCGCGCGCGAGAAAGTGATCCGCCCGGTCGAGAAGCCGGAAGTTATCCTGGAGCCTGACGCCGGGCTGCCCGGTTGCGCGCCCGGCACTCGCGCCGCTGCGACGGCGTTCGAGGAGGAATTGGATCCCTTGCCCGGCGCGCGCGTGCTGGCCCGCTTCGCGGACGGCGCGCCCGCCATCGTCGAGAACATCTATGGCAAGGGGAAGGCGATTCTGGTGGGATCGTTCCTGGCCGTGGCCTTCCAGCGGCAGCACGACGAGGCGACGAAACAAGTGCTGTTGGGCTTTGCGCGCGCCGCGGGCGTGGCGCCGGACGTGACCGTCTCGGGCGAGAACAGCAGCCAAGTGGAAGTGCGGCGGCTGGAGGGAAAGGACGTACAATTCCTCTTTGCCTTTAACCACTCTGAGCATGCCGCCGCGGCGAAGATTTCGGTCCGTGTCCCGTGGGCAGTGGGCGAGGCTCGCAGCTTGAACGGCGAGCAACGAGTTTCATTCCGTCAGTCTGGCGATGGGTTATTGATCGAAGCTCCGCTGGCTGCTCAAGGAATTTGGGTTGTTCGATTGGACTGCAAATGACCAGGTAGCACAGGCACTCTTGCCTGTGGTCAATTCTTAGAAGGCACAGGCAGGAGTGCCTGCGCTACTTGCGCGATGACTAACCAACTTGTTCTAGGTCTGGACCTCGGCGGAACGAAAATCGCCGCCGGCGTTGTCAATTCGCGGGGGAAAGTCTTCTCGAGCGTGCGGGTGGTGACGCCCGCCCAAGGCGTGAAGACCGATCTGGCTGCGCTGTTCGACGCGGCGCACGCCGCGGTGAGCGCGGCGAAGATTCCTTGGAAAAGCATACGGGCGGTCGGGGTGGGAGTGCCCGGGGCATTCGATCCGCGAGCAGAAACCGTGTGGGCGCCGAACCTGCCCGGCTGGTCAAAGGTCCGCTTGAGGCGGCTTCTGGAAGACGCCCTGCAACGTCCTGTCTTTGTCGAAAGCGACCGCAACGTGCAGGCGTTAGCTGAAGCCTGGCTCGGTTTAGGGGCAAAACGGCGGGTCCGGAATCTGGTCTTCTTGACGGTGGGAACGGGGATCGGCGCCGGGCTGATCTGCGAGGGGCGATTGATTCCCGGGGCCCATGGCGTCGCCGGGGCTGCGGGTTGGATGGTGATCGACCGGCAGTGGAAGCCGGAATACGGCCGTGTGGGATGCTTTGAGGCATTGGGCGCCGGGCCGGCGGTGGCCAGGCTGGGTAAGTTGGCTTGGGAAAAAGGCGGCAGCGGCGAAATGCCAAAGCACGATTTCAGATTTCAAATTCCAGATTCCAAATCTCAAAACAACACAGTTCGAGATTCCACATCTCAGATCACTAGTCTTCCGGATTCCAAAATCCGGGCGAGCATTACTGCCGAAGTTGTGGCAGCCGCGGCACGCCGCGGCGACAAGGCTGCGCGTCGAGTGCTGGAAGAGATTGGCACGAATCTGGGGTTGGGAGTGGCCAATATCGTGTGCCTGCTGAACCCCGAGGTGGTGGTTTTGGGCGGCGGGTTGGCTGGGATCGGAACTCTGCTCCTCGCGCCGCTCCGCAAGGCTTTGCGCCAATGGGGCCAGCCGCTGGCCCGAAAGCAAGTTCGCATTGTGCTATCGCGTCTGGGAGAGCAGGCCGGGATTTTAGGCGCAGCACGGTATGCCTTACTAAAAATGGAGGAAACTGGATAATGTCAGCAGAAGCGTATTTCGCAGAAGCACAGAAGATTTACGACCGGATTCGTTCCACGCAAGGCGGAAACATCCGGAAGGCCGCAGAGTTTTGCGCGGACTCGATTTCGCACGGGGGATTGGTTCATCTGTTTGGCAGCGGGCATTCGGTGATTCCAGTCATGGATGTCTTCCCACGTTACGGCAGCTTTGCCGGTTTTCATCCTTTGATGGACGCCCGGCTGATGTGGACGCAAGTGCTTGGCTCGGGCGGCGTGCGCGAATTATTGAAGCTGGAACGGACGGAAGGATACGTCGCCACGTTTCTCAGCAACTTCAAGTTTGAGGCGATTGACACCATGGTGGTTTACTCGCACGGTGGACTGAACGCCGCAGGAATCGATGTGGCCCTGCACGCCAAAGCGCTGGGGTTGAAGGTGGTCGCCGTCACCTCGCTCGAGAACGCGCGAATTGCCAAGACCACACACTCCAGCGGCAAAAAGCTCGCTGATTTGGGCGACGTGGTGATCGACAACTGCTGCCCGCCGCGGGATTCTCTCGTTGACGTGGCCGGCATTCCGGTGGGCGCCAGTTCCACCCTGGCGGTGATTGCCATTTCCATGGCTCTGACGGCAGAGATCGCGGCCGAGCTTGCGCAACGCGGCGTGAAATTCCGAGCCTTTGTTTCTCCCAATGTCACGACGGTCGGTCCGGATAACAATCGTCAGGTGTTTGA
>Ga0187864_10000573_pt1 | contig 39754 bp, 29 predicted proteins | sample June2016WEW_11_4_FD_132985 | JGI IMG/M metagenome (GOLD analysis project Ga0187864, IMG submission 132985) | Peatland microbial communities from SPRUCE experiment site at the Marcell Experimental Forest, Minnesota, USA - June2016WEW_11_40 | ecosystem: Environmental > Terrestrial > Soil >...
ATTCCCACATTCCCACCGCCTCGACGACTGCTAGACTGTTTTCTAAATTCAAACCCTGAAAGGAGCTTTCCTCGGCCACCCGCTCAGGCTTCCTTCAGGCTCATTCTTCGATTAGAAAAGACTATGGCGCGGGAGGCTGCCCGGAGGCTGTCGCTTCGTTGTCAAGTTGTGTCGGGAAAGTCCGAGCTTTTGAAATTGTCATTATGAGCGAAGCGAGGAATCTGCTGTTGTTTGCGCCTGGAACGCGAAAAGGGGAAACAGCAGATCCCTCACCGATTAAAGTCGGTTCGTGATGACAACTCAAAAATCACTTGTCTCTCTGAAACTCTCGGTAGGTCGCGCTCTTGGAAAGCCCGAACTCCTTGGCCGCCTGCTTGAGCGCGGCTTTCTCATCGAGCTGCCCGGCTGCCATCAGTTCTCGAATCCGTTTGGCAATGCTCTTGCTGGAGGCTGGCGCAGGGACGTGGTCGTCGGCTTTGCCGATCAGCAGCGTGATCTCACCTCGGATCTCCCCGCGCTCCTCCAATTGGGTCAGCACGCTGCCGGCGCTTCCGCGAAGAAACTCCTCGTGCAGCTTGGTCACCTCGCGCGCCATCACGACGTGGCGTTCCGGCCCGAGAATGTCCACGATGTCGCGCAGGGTCTCGACAATGCGGTGCGGCGCCTCGTAAAAGATCTGGGTGCGCGGTGAGCTGCGAATGACCTCGAGCATCGTGTGGCGCGCCCCTTCCTTCGCCGGAAGAAAACCGCCGAAGTGGAAGGAATCGGTTGGCAAGCCGCTGGCGACCAGAGCCGACAAGAATGCCGACGCCCCGGGTATGGGCACCACGCGTAGGTGATGCCGCACCGCCAGCGCCACCAGCCGGTAGCCGGGATCGCTTACCCCGGGCATGCCGGCGTCACTCACCATGGCGATGTTGTCGCCGCGTTCCAGATGCACCACCAGTTCAGCCGCGCGGGTAAGCTCGTTATGCTCGTGGTAGCTGATGGTGGGTTTCTCGATGCCGTAGTGGTTCAGCAGCTTCATGGTTTGCCGCGTATCTTCGCAGGCGATGAGGTCCACTTCTTTCAGGGTCCGCAAAGCGCGTAGCGTGATGTCTTCCAGATTGCCGATCGGAGTGCCGACCAGGTAAAGCGTGCCGGGCGTGACAACGTCGTCTTCACTGTCAGGTGCGGAACTGGGGAATTCTTTGGTCACTGCGCGCAGTGTAGCACTGCCAGCGAGCATCAGTAGCCGGGGACCGCCTGTTGCCGGATATCGGGTCGGTCAGGTATCATAGGTGTTTGCCCAGCCAGTTTGGCAATTTTCTGGAGTTACTCATGGCCCAAGTTTGTGAAATCTGCGGCAAAGGCCCGCAGTTCGGCAACAACATCAGTCACGCGCATAACGTCACTCGTCGGCGCTGGAACGTCAATCTGCGCCCGGTGCACGCTAAAACCAAGACGGGCAACAAGCGTATGCGGGTCTGCGCCAGTTGCCTGCGTAGCGGCAAAGTGACCAAGGCGTAAGCCTATTCGCTTCTTTAAGTTGCAACCCTCTCGGATTCGAGAGGGTTGTTTTCTTGGGCTGGGAAGGTTTTCACCTTGGGCTTTAGCGGCTGCGGTACTTCGGTTTGAACCGCTTCGGTGTTTGTGAGATGGCTTCCCCTCAGGCGAGCGCGATGACGTCGATCTCCACCAGCACGTCCTTAGGCAGACGAGCGACCTCGACCGTGGAGCGCGCAGGCGGCGCTTCTGTGAAGTAGCGACCGTAGACGTCGTTCATGGCGGCGAAGTCGGACATGTTCTTGAGGAAGACGGTGGTCTTCACGACCTGTTGCAGCGAGCTGCCCGCGGCGGTGAGGATGCCTGCCAGATTTTGCAGCACGCGCTCCGTCTGCGCCGCCACGTCGCCGGAAATGAGCTGTTGCGTCGCGGGATCGAGCGCGATCTGTCCGGAGAGAAATACCAGGCCATTAGCCTTGATGGCCTGCGAGTATGGCCCGATGGCCTTGGGCCCGTCGTTGGTCGCGATCACTTCGCACATGACGTCCTCCCGACTTGTCTAGGAATCAGTGCGCCTAGATTTTCGCACAGTGCTGGGCGAGGGCGGCGGCCGAGTTCGCGAGAGTTCAGCGGCATCCAAACACCTCAAGGTTCCCAGGGCGGTTCTACTCTGATGCAGTCGCACTGACGGTCGGCTTGGTTCGCGAAGCCTGAGTCAACTTCTGCCGCTTGATTGCTCGCTCAATGAGTGCCTCCTGGCTGTTCAAGGCACCCTTCTTCTGGAAATTCGGGTCGCGCACGTACTTGCCCTCGGAGTTCATATGTCGAGCCTTGACCTTGTCCTTGAGGTAGGTGCCGAGAATCTCGTCGCGAAGGACGCGAATCAGGTTCTTGTCCTGAACGGGGAAATCCGCTTCCACCCTGCGATTCAGGTTGCGAGGCATTAGGTCGGCGCTGCCCAGGTACACTTCTTCGCGTCCGCCATTGCGGAAATAGAACACCCGGCTGTGCTCCAGAAAACGTCCCACAATGCTGGTGACGCGAATGTGGTCGCTAATTCCGGGAATTCCCGGCCGCAAGCAACAGATGCCCCGCACCAGCAAGTCCACTCGTACTCCGGCCTGCGAAGCCTGGTACAGCAACTCGATCATCTTCTTGTCCACCAGGGCATTCATCTTCATGATCAGGTGGCCGCCGCGTCCGCTGCGTTGGTGCTCAATTTCACGCTCGATCATGGTTTGCATACGCTGGCGCAGCGTTACCGGCGCAACCAGCAGCTTGCGATAGGCGGTTTTCGCCGAGTAGCCGGTGAGAAAGTTGAACAGGTCGGTGCAGTCGGCGCCGATGGCCGGGTCGCAGGTCAGCATTCCGATGTCGGTATAGAGTTGGGCAGTGATGCTGTTGTAATTCCCGGTGGACAGATGGGCGTAGCGCCGGATGGCATCGCCCTCTTTGCGTACGATCAGCGCGGCCTTGCAGTGCACTTTTAGTCCCAGCAAACCGTACACCACGTGAACCCCATATTCTTCCAGCTTGCGTGCCCACCCAATATTACTTTCCTCGTCGAAACGCGCCTTCAGTTCCAGCAGGACAGCCACCTGCTTTCCGTTCTCCACGGCTTCCAGCAAGGCGGCGACGACAGGGGCGTTCTGTCCAATCCGGTAGAGCGTGATCTTGATGGCAAGTACGTTGGGATCGCGCGCTGCTTTCTGCAGAAGACCCAGGATGGGCTGAAAGGAATCGAAGGGATGGTGGAACAAGATGTCTCCGCGCCGGATGGTGGCGAAGATATCCTCCTCTTCCGCCTCCTTGGCCAAGGGATCAGGCAGAGCGGGAGCAAAGGGAGGAAACTTCAAGTCGGGACGATCCAGCCGGCAAAGATGCCGCACCCGAACCAGAGACAGCGGACCACTCAGCTTGTAGATGTCGTCGCGCTCCAACTCCAGATTTTCGACCAGGATGTCGAGGACGGTTGCCGGCATCGCCTCATTGATTTCCACGCGCACCACATCGGCGAAGCGGCGCTGCCAGACGCCTTCCTCGACCGACTCCAGCAAATCGCCTGCTTCCAGATTTTGAATCTCGCTGTCGGCATCGCGCGTGATATGAAAAGGATGGGCCTCAAGAATCTCCATGCCGGGGAAAAGGGTTCCCAGGTTCGCGGTGACCAGCTGTTCCAGCCAGACGAAGCACTGTTCCTTGTGGGTGGTTTTCGCGCGGCCTTTGGCTTTGGGCGCGACGTTCACCGGAACGAACTGCGGCAGGGTATCGGGAATCTTGACGCGCGCGAAATGCTGCTCCCCTTCGCCCGCTCGCAAAAGCACCGCCAGGTTCAAACTGAGGTTGGAGATGTGTGGGAATGGGCGGCCGGGGTCGAAGGCCAAAGGGGTCAGGGTAGGGAAGACGGCTTCCTGAAAGTAAGAGTCCGCGACCGCGCGCTGCTCGTTGGTGAGATTGGTGTAGCTGAGGATGCGAATTCCCGAACTCTCCAGGGCAGGCACCAGCTCCTTGCTCCAGCACTCATGGGCGCCGCGATACAGGCGGATCACCGAGGCGCGGATGGCACGCAATTGCTCGGCGGCGCTCATCCCGTCGGGACCGGAGTCCACTACGCCCTTTTCGATCTGCCGCTTCAGGCCGGCCACCCGCACCATGAAAAATTCGTCGATATTGGACCCGACAAACGACAGAAACATCAGGCGTTCCAGCAGCGGGTTGCTGCCATCCTGTGCCTCTTCCAAAACTCGCCTCTGGAACTCCAGCAGGCTCAGTTCGCGATTGATGAACAATTCGGGATCGTCGAGTTGCCGGGGAGATGGCGCGAGAACATGCACCGGGAAACGAGGAGTTGCGCGGGCAGTGGTTCGTCTTGCCTTGGATGGCGCGGCCTTCGCGGGTGTGCTCATAAAGGGTCGGATTTACAGATAGACCCTAATTGTAACGGGGCGGCCTCCAGTTGAACACAAATTGGCGTGCCAGGCGCAGGATTCGCTAGCTGTTAATCGGATGTTCACAGTGGGGAAGTCCGCAAAGCACATTGCTTACAGGCTTTCTTCCAGCGACCGTCCGAGTTCGCATGCGCCAATTGCCGCCGCCGTAAACGAAAGGCCATTCCACCTATGGCGATGGCCACTGGCTTACGCTCCCGCTGGGACTGGAAGATACACCTAAGCTGGCGCCAGACTGCAGCTTGTCGAGAAGTGCATCCATGTTGGGCTTGGCGGTGACCCCGGGGGTTGCGGCCTCGAGCTTGACCGGTCCCAGGCCGAAGCTGATTTTCGTCAGCACCGGCGCCAGGAAGATGAGCACAAGAGGGACCAGGCAGATCCAACCTAATTTATAGTTGTCGCCGGTATTGAGCCATCGCAGCCAATGAATTGCGTCCTTGCTAATGACGGGCAACGCCGCCACGAACAGAATCAGGAACGTCAGCAAGCCACCGAAGACCCTGCGCCACCGTGGCGCGGGGTCGCCGAACCAATAACCCATCAAGTCGCCGGGGTCGGGAGCCGCCTTGGGTATTTCTTCCAGATACTCCTTGGCTTGCTGCGATCCAGCGTCCGCCGCCCGCTGCCAGGCCTGCTTGGCGGCAGTGCTTTGCTTCAGACGGTAGAGCGCAATGCCAAGATTCAGATCGAGGTCAGGGTGGGGGACAACCCGTTGTTCCGCTTCCCGCAGGAAATCCGCAGCCTCGCGGTCCCGCTTCTGCGCAATGAGGATGGACGAAACCCCCAAAGCAAGATCGTTGGATTTCTTCCGACTAAGGTCTAGCCGCCAGCCCTCCTGGAAGGTGCGAAGAGCGGTCGGGAGCCGGTCGAGCGAGTTGTAGGCCTTGCCCAAGTTGACCCAGATGCGGGAATCGGCACGTGAAATATCGTCGGGCGCGAGGCTGAGCGCCTCCCGCAATATGTCGACGGCCTTTTCGTTACGATCGAGACCGTGCAAGGCGATGCCTTGGCCGAGGTGGGCCTCGAACCGATCGTGGTCTTTGCTCACCACGGCCAGAGCTTGTTTGTAAACATCCTGCGCCTGGCGATAGTCCTCCAGGTTCAGCAGGGTCTTTCCTTTGCTCAAGCGGATGTCAACGCTGTCGGGCTCCAAGCTTTGGGCACGGTTGATCGCCCGCAGTGCGGCTTCAAACTTCTCTTTGTCGGCCAGCAACCCTGCCAACAGCCACCAGCCAGCGCCTGGCCTGGGCGTACCGACCACCGGAGGCTCGACCGTGGCCCGGGTCAGCAAGTCCTCAGCTTCATCCCGGCGGTCGAGCTTGATAAGAGCGCTGGCCCGGCCTACTGCGGCCGACAGCCGGAGAGGCGCACCGGCGGGTTGTTGTGCCAGATCGCTGGCGGTCTCGAACGCTTGCAGCGACTCCTCCGGACGCTCGACTGCCGCCAACAGAGCGCCCAGAACAATCCAGTAGGAAAGCGCCGATAACAATGGGGTCGTGGGCAGAGGCGGCGCAATGCCCTCCATCATCTGCAAGGCTTGGGGAGCTTTGCCCTGGCCCTGTAACGCCAAGGCCTTAGCCAGACGCATGTCGTCCGTGTCGGGTAAATCCTTCAGCACCTCCCAGGCTTCGTCGTACCGTTGCAAGGCCACCAGAGAGTTTCCGAGCGCATAGGTGGCCGTGGGATCGGCGGCAGCGAGGGCCGGATTCAGGCGGCGCGATTTTTCCAGGGCCTCAACCGCGGCCGGGTAATTCAATAGACCCGACTGGGCGAGACCGACGCCGGTCCAAGCCATGGCATCGTCTCCGCAATTTGCGGCGGAAGCGGCAGCCCGCTGCAATTCAACACGGCCGTTACCCAAATCACCGGCCGCGTTAAAGATGAATCCGCGGAGCGCCAGGACCATGGGATGATTCGCAATCTCCGGCGGCGGAGGCGCCAGAGCTTCCTGGAAGCGGCGCGCGTAGAAATAGGCATTGGCTTTCTGCACCCAGAACGAGACCTCGGTCCGCAACTCGGGACGGGCCTTTTCCGCCTCCTCGAGCGGGGCAGCGGCCTCGTCGTATCGCCGAAGCAGGATGAGCAAGTTCGCCTTGCTGATCAGCAGGGTGGCTTCAAACGCAGCCGGCAACCCCGCCGGGTGGTTCTTCTGAAAATCACCGAGCGCGGCTTCCAAGGCTTGCAAGGACTGTTCATTTTGCTGCAGCCGGTTCAACAAGCTGGCTTTTTGGAAGGCAGCAAGAATGCGGATGGTGGCCGCGGCTGCGCCCGGCGGAGCTTCCGCGAGCGAGCGGTCAAACGCTTGCAAGGCCTCGTCCGACTCACCCAGTGCGTCGAACGCGCGTCCCGTCTGCAGCCAGCAGTTGCTCGCCGCCAATCCGGGCTGGACCAGTGTCGCGGCGGTGCGCAACGCCTCCAACGCCAGCTCAGGCTTGCCCACCCCCAGAAGCGCGATTCCCTTTTGCAGGAACAAGATTCCGCGTCCGGCGTCATCCTGGTGAAACGGGACGGAGGTTTGCTCGGCAAGGGCAATCGCATCGAGCGCCTTTTGCGGCTGCAATAGCTCGTTCAGGGACGTCGCCTGGCGCAGATAAAAGCCTGGGCCCTTGAGTTCCGCCGGAAAATCGGGCTGCGCTTTTTCGAAGGCGTCCAGCGCATCCTGGTGTTGGCCCAAGTTTTGTAGCGCGCATCCGCGAAGGAAATACGCCCCCGCCATCTGAGCAGGATCGGGGTGTAAGTCCGCGAAGGAAGCAAGCAGAGCCGGCACCTGCTGGGGGTCAGTTTCGAGCAGATTGGATGCACGGTCGAGCAGAGACTTGGGATCGTCCTCTTGCGTCGCAGCGGTTGCCGGTTCCATGGCGCGCCTCCCGGTTCGCCATTGTAGCGCGCTTCGGCGACGCTGGCAGGGGTATTGCGTACCCGCGTGGTCCGGTTTCAAAAAACCACTTTAGGGCGAATGCCAGCTCTTTCGGCCCGCTGGCTGTGGTCGTGTTGGATGGTAGGAATCTCTGCCCTCCTACCTTGGGGGGACCACTCAGTATCGGACATATCTGCCACGCGAACAGTGATAGTCAGCACATGATCCCGTGACCGCCGCGCAGGCGCCCGGTCGCATCACTGACCAGAGTGATGCGCGCCACGGCATGCACCTGGCACGGTGCTATCATTCGCAACAGAGCAGCGGCCAGGTGCGATTGAGATCGGTAAGAATTTCTACAGTCTGCGCGTTACACCCCAGGCGACATGAGTTCGTCGCACGGCATTCTTCAGGGGTTCACGTGGAACAACCACGAGGTGGAAGTGGACAAGGACGGATTCATACAACCGCCGGAACTTTGGGATGAGCAACTGGCACGACTACGGGTGTGGAGCGAGCGATGGAAAAAGCACTGATCTATCTCGATAATGCGGCGACGGGGTGGCCCAAGCCGGAAAACGTTTACCGGTTCATGGACCAGTTCTACCGCACCCATGGCGTCAATCCGGGACGCAGCGGTTACGATCTGGCGATGGAGGCGGGTTCGCTGCTCGACCGTCTTCGCAAGCGCCTGACCAAATTCTTTGGCGGCGATGAGGGTGCCTCGGACCGGCTGGTCTTCGGCTATAACGTGACCGATGCACTCAATCTCATCATCCCCGGGCTGGTTTCGTCCGGCGACCATATCATCACCACCAACCTCGAACATAACTCCGTGATCCGGCCCGTCAACCACATGGTCCGCGACCACGGCGCCGAGGCGACCTTCATCCCTTTCAACCACGCCGGGTTCGTGGACCCGGACGATATCGCCAGGGCGATGCGGCCTAACACCAAGCTTGTGGTCGTCAACCACGGATCGAACGTGATCGGTACGGTACAGCCGATCCAGGAGATTGGAGCGGTCTGCCGCGAGCGCGGCGTCAGGTTCGTCGTGGATACCGCTCAGACCGCCGGCGTCGTTCCCATCAACATGCGGGAGATGAACATCGATGTGGTGGCCTTCACCGGCCACAAAGCGCTCATGGGGAGCATGGGCATCGGCGGCCTTTGTGTTCGCAAGCACGTAGGCGTCAAACAAGTGCGCAGCGGCGGCACCGGCGTTCGGTCTATCCATCCGTTTCATCTCGAGGAGTATCCCTGGAGACTTGAGTACGGCACGCCAAACATGGTCGGCGTGGCCTCGTTGTGGGCCGGACAGGACTGGTTGGACGAGAACGGCATCGCGAGTGTCCATGCGCGCGAGATGCAGCTAGCCGAGAGACTAGTGGATGGTTTCAGGCAAATCGAAGGCGTCCAACTGTACTGCTGCGACAGCCTTGAAAACCACCTCCCGACCATCCTTATGAACCTGGAGGGCGTCGCTCCGGGTGACGTCGGTGTCATGCTCGATGTGGACCACAACATCGCGACCCGCACCGGTCTGCATTGCGCGCCTTTGGTGCACGCGCAACTTGGAACGGTCCCGCGAGATGGTGGCGTGCGATTCTCGATCGGCGCTTTCAATACGGAGCAAGAAGTGGATGCGGCCATTGCGGGGATTGCCGACATCGCCCAGTGGGCGCACGAGCGGGCCACAAAGCCGCACCGCGCTTTGGCACAGGCCTAAACGTATTCTCACATCTGGTGTATCGGCGATGGGTGGAGCACGCCCTTCACAAAAAGTCGGAAAAGCAGATCCCTCCCCGGCTAAACTTTACCCCAACAAGCGCAAAAACGGCGCGTGTCGGGGACCCCGGTTCGCCCGCTCGTGATGACAAAAATAAAGGGCATGGGAAGCATTTCGTGGGTGGCATCGCCGGCAATTAGAAGCACCAGCTCACAACTGCGCACAGGAGAGTTCAAGTCCGGGCAGCTTGTTTTGCGGCCTGCATCACGGTCTTCTGCATGCGGTTTTCACCGGCCCAATAGAGGCTGATCTCGTGGCCATCGGGGTCGTTGAGATAGGCGTGCCGCCAGCCCCAAGGCATCAGGCGCGGCAGTTGCGTGATGTAAAAGCCCTTTTGCTGAAGCTTCCGGCAAAAGCCGTCGAGATCGCCGACTTCGAAGTACAAGCGTACCCCGTCGCTCGAAACGGAAACGCCCGGTCCCGCCTGGTGCAGGGCGATGGTGCCATCGCCGCCTGGCGCGCGCAGGCGCGCATACACCGATGTGCCCTCATAGCGGAAGTCTTCGATGAGCTTGAATCCCATCAGATCGCGGTAGAACCCCAAGCTGCGCTCCACGTCTTTGGCATAGAGCATGGCGTGATTGAAGGTGAGCTTTTGGCTGGTCTCCGAGGCCGCGATCTCCTTCTTCCGTTGCGGCTTGACTGGCTTCGCAGGCGCTTTTTTTGCCCGTGAAGCCCGGGCCTTTTTCGTGGAAACTCTCTTGACTGTTGGCTTCTTCATATTGTCGCGTCGTTTCGAGCAGGCGGCGCAAGTATGGTCGGGGCTGCGAGCAATTGTCAAGCTGTGACTTCTGGGATTCCGGACGACTCATGGGCAGACAGGCCAGTGCTCAACAACAATTCGGATCGAGGTGAGGGGCGCGGAGGCCGCACGGTTTCCGCGCCTTTTCGGTGTGCACAAACCGACCACCGACGAACACTGTGGGTTGATGGTCAACGCGTAACCAGAACGACCTTGGCTCCCGCCGAACGGCACACGTCGATCACATCCACAAGCTGTACAAATGGCAATGTCCCAGCCGCATTCACGAGAACCACTTTCTTACTTCGATTCTGCAAGAGCTGCTGTAGCATGCTTTGCAGGGAAGTCCAGGAGATGAGATCGTTGTTAACTTGCAGCGTGGGCCGGCGCTGTCCCGAGTCGAGCACTTGCACTATCGGTGTCCCCGCACCAAAGGTTCGTGACTCGCCAACCAGCACCTCCAATCCTCTCGGAGGCACTAGAGTTCCCGGTTCCGGCGAATCTTGCGAGGCTGTCAACAGGTTTGGTGCTTCCACACCCGCTGCACGCAGGGCATTCAGGACGTTCGCCACGTTGGCATACGGAGTCCGAGCATCCGCCTTGATGTAGAGCTTTTTCTTCGATCCGCTGGACAGGCTATCCCTGACATTTTCCGCTAAGGCAGCGGGACTGATCGGATTGATTCCGAGGTACACGCGACCGTCGCCAGTAACAGTGACGACCAAGGAGTCTTCCCGGTCTGCATCGGGCATCGGGATTGCGTTGCTGGCGACAGGCAACTCCACCCTGATTCCCTTTTGCATCGCTGGCGATTGCGCGGCAATAGGAGGTGTAATGGTTGTAGTTACGGCTAACGCGACAAGGCACACTTCGAGTAAGCGGTTCATACGTTCTGCTCCTTTCGACCTATTCAGGTGAATTGTTAGGGTTTTGCTCCGCCGAGTGACGCGGTTGCCAGGGTCCCGCCGAGCCCCATCGTCTCTACCGCTGACGACGGCACGATCACCATGGAACCCCGTTCTTTGATGGCTTCGTACAGCATGTTCATGGCGCGAAGGTGAAGAGCTGTGGGATTTTCGGTGTACGCAGCCGCAGCCTGCACAAAACTGTCGGCAATCTCGGTTTCCGCCTGGCCTAGGATGATTCGCGCCTGTCGTTCACGCTCGGCCTGAGCTTGTCGAGACATGGCGTCTTCCAGACCCTGGGGAATTCTGACATCTCTGACTTCCACCGACTGCACCGTGATTCCCCACGGATTTGTCTTCTCGTCAAGAATGCGTTGCAGCTCTCGACCAAGGGTTTCGCGCTCGGTAATCATCTGCGCCAGTTCGTGCCGGCCAATGGATTCCCGCAGCGCGGTCTGCGCACTCAAGTTGATAGCATCGAGAAAATTCTCCACTTCCAGGATCGCCTTTTCCGCGTTCCACACCATCCAGAACACAATGGCGTCAACGTTGACTGGAACGGTGTCGCGAGTCAGGGTGGATTCCGCCGTCACGCTGGCCACACGAACACGTTGATCCACGAACGGGCTGAGCGTCTCCACGACTGGCACGATGTGAAATATTCCCGGCCCACGGAGGCCGACGTAGCGGCCCAAACGCAGGAGCGCAACCTTCTCCCATTGCCGCACCACTTTGATCGCGAACAGCAGGTACAGACCTAGCAATAAGCCCACGATCAGCGGGGCAGGGTGGTGCATGGTTGCGCCGAGCAAGGCGCCCACGACGAGGCAAAGCACGAATGCTGCGACTGCTACGCCATTGATCTGTGCCAAAACCATTTTGTTCATGACTTCATCTCCTGCGCGTTGTCTGCGGAACCAATGCTTGCAACTGTTCGATTAAGTCCTCAACCGTAAAGCCAGCCGCCCCTGCACGAGCCACACAGTCCGCCACAATCTGGGCCAACTGCCGCGCGCGTTCCTCATGGCCGCCGCGAAGCTTTTGCGCTCCGATAAATGTGCCTGTTCCTTGGTGGGTCTCCAAGAGTCCACCGAGTTCGAGCTCGCGATAGGCACGCACCACGGTGTTGGGATTGATGGATAAGTCCACGGCGAGTTGGCGCACCGTAGGTAGTTGGTCGCCGACGGAAAGCGTACTTGAAGCAATACCGCCGCGCACCTGGTCGATGATCTGGCGATACACCGGTACGCCACTTTGAAGGTCAAGCCGAAAACGGAAGAGAGGCCGGCGGGAACTCATTACGGAATCAATGTACTAGTTAACTAGTACATTGTCAAGCGGAAATAAGTCGCCACGATCCCGATTACGGCGGCGATCCGGCTACGGTATGGGTTGCGGTTTTTGCGACATTAGCTCTTCGAAGCGTTTGTCGGTGCGCAAGGTGGCGAACTCGGAGTCGGTGTACACCTTCTTGATGTCCTTATAGCCTTCTTCCATGGCTTTGCGCAGATACTCGAGCGAGTGATCGAAGTCGCCCGCTTGAGCGTACATTTTGGCGACCATGAAAGAGAACGCGGCGCGGTCTTCGGGCGAACCGGATTGGGCCATCACCCCGATCCGCGAAACGCGATCGAAAATGTCTGGGTCGAGTGCATAGGCCGCGCGATACTGCTGTGCGGCCAAATCATACTGATGCTTCCCGAAGTACGAACTTCCCATGTTGTAGTGGAATACGGCATCGTTGGGCCGCAACGCCAGGGCTTTCTTGTAGTAACGGATAGCTTTGTCGAAATTCTGATTCCGCTGCTCCATGTAGCCCCGGTTGTTGTAGCCTTCCGGGGCGTTCTTGTCCGTCTTAATGGCCCGATTAAAGCACTTGGTTGCCTCGGGATACTTTTGCAGAAACAAGTACGCCATGCCTTCCTTGTTCCACAGAAGCGCCGTGGGATGTTTTGCAATTGCCGCTGCGTAGAAGTCGAGGGAATCGCGATAGCGCTTTTGGGCCCTCAGCGCGTCGCCTTGCTCCTCCAAATCCTTGGCGGAAGCGCTGGGATTAGGAACCGGCGACGGTGCGTTCGCCTGCTGTCCATCGCCGGCCAACAGGCACAGCGGCAAGGCCAGCAGCAAGATCATGAACAACGATAGCGGCAGCAGCGTCCGTGGCGATGGGAGACGGGCCATGGCCGGACCTCCAGAGTCCAGTATTGTCCCATATTAGACCTAATTTGGGCCGGGATTGTTCCCTTTCTCTGAACTGTCCGGCCCACTATTTTGCTGCTGAGCTGCGTCGTCGCCCCTGCCGAAGAGACGGCCAAAAAAGCCCCGCTTCTTTTTCGGTTGAGGCTGCTGGCCGGGAGCAGGCTGACTGACGGCGCCTTGGACTGGCGTGCCGCTCGGTCCGGGCTGGACCGCGCCATTGGTTGTCGGCGGTGGCAGCGCAACCGAGGGCGATCCCAGGCCGAAGATCTTGGTGAAAAAACCCCTGTGATTGCCGGCGGCCTGGTCACAGGTTTCTTTCGGTTCGGTGCCCGCAATGAACGCGACCGTGTAGGTTTGCGGACAAGAGGCGGTGGCCAGCCGGTTGGTCACTTTGTCCAGCGTCACCTCCACGACTCCGGAAGGAGCGGTGAAGTTTTTCATGTCCGCATACTGCGGCAGTTTGGCCGCCCGCTTCATGAACTCGGCCCAGATGGGCGCGGCCGTGGCGCCGCCAGCAAGCTTTAGATCGGTGTAGTCGTCGTTTCCTACCCATACGATGCACAGCAAGTTGGTGGTGTATCCCGCAAACCATGCGTCATGCGAGGTCCCCGTCTTGCCCGCTGCCGGCGCTTGGAACCCTCGGGCGCGTACCGGGTAGCCGGTGCCGTTGTTAATCACGGCCTCCATCATGGTGGTCAAAACGTAGGAGACGCGAGGGTCGAGCACCTCCTTGCTATCGGTCTTATAGTCCTCGAGAATGCTTCCGCGTGCATCCCGCACCGACTTCACCATGAGCGGAGTGAGGTGAGTGCCGTGGTTGCCAAAGACGGTGTAGGCGCCGGCCATTTCCAGCGGAGTTGCATCGTAAGCCCCGAGAGCGATCGCCGGAGTAGGCCGTACACTGGAAATTCCGGCCGCCTTGGCCAGCGCGGCCACCTTATCGAAGCCTACCTCCTGGCCAATCCTGACCGTCGCATTGTTTAACGAGAGCACCAGGGCATAGCGGGCGGTCACTTCTCCGTTGAAGGTGTCGTGATAGTTGCGGGGCTCGTAAACCTGGGTTCCGTTGACGATGCTGACTTGAGAATCGTCAACTAATGTGGCCGGGGTGAAAACCCCAGGGTCGCCATTGCTCTGGCCGCCGTCACCATTCTCGTCGCCCCCACTGCTCGCGACCAGCGTCTGTCCGGTCACGGCGGTGTTGATCGCCGCGGCGTACACGAAGGGTTTAAAGATGGATCCCGTGGGGCGCTTAGCGATGGCGTGGTCTAACTGGCTCATGCCATAGTTCCTGCCCCCGACCAGTGCGAGCACTTCACCTGTGTGCGGATCGATGGCCACCAGCGCCACTTGCGGCATCGGTCCGGTCTCGACCCTGGTTTCCGTCTTCGCATCCTTGCCCGAGCCTACTTTGATCTTGTGGGTCCGCCGTTTTTCCACCTGCTCGTCCACCAACTTCATTTCCGTGTCCACCGCTTCGGCTGCGGCGCGTTGCAGGTCAGGGTCGAGGGTGGTGTACACGCGATAGGCATGATCGTTCAACTCGACTTCGCTGAACTGGTTCGAGAGCTGGTCTTTTACCAGGTCAATGAAGTAGGGAGCATCGCTGGCTTCCACGTTGAACGCCGCGATTTTCAGCGGAGTTGCTTTCGCGCGGTCAGCCTGCTCGCGGGTGATGGCGCCGGTTTCAACCATGGAGTCGAGCACCAGGTTGCGGCGCTCCAACGCGCGCTTCGGATTCTTGTACGGCGACAGATAGTTCGGGCGCTGGATCATTCCGGCCAGCAGGGCGGCCTCGGGCAGGGCGAGGTTCTTGATGTCCTTGTTGAAATAAGCGTGCGAGGCCTGGGCAAAGCCGTTGATGGTGAAGGAGCCGCGCTGTCCCATGTACACCTCATTGGCGTACATCTCAAAGATGCGCTGCTTGGAAAACTTGTGTTCCAGCTCGACGGCGATCAACATTTCCAGCAGCTTGCGCTTGACCGTCTTCTCCGGTGAGAGGAAGAAACCGCGCGAAAGCTGCATGGTCAGAGTGGAACCGCCCTGCCCGTGACGGCCTTCGCGGACGTCGATGGCGGCCGCCTCGATCAGGCGAAAATAGTTGACCCCACTATGTTGGAAAAAGCGGCGATCTTCAATGGCGAGCACCGCGTCCACCAGCGGTTGAGGAATTTCCTCAAACTTGATGACCTCGCGCTTGGAGCGTTCCTGCCCTTCAAACAAAGCCGTCACCAGTTGCGGTTCCAGCTCGTAAGCCTCCAGGTTGCGGCTGTCTTTTCCGGTCTCGTCAATGGCGGCGACTTTGCCATTTTCGAACTGGATCGCGGCGCCTTCTTCGGTGTGGAAGGATTCTGGCCCGGGAATCACCTGAATGCCATGCGGGGTGAAGGCATAATGGCCAATCGGCGAATCGCTGTTTCCAGGCCCCTCGACGTATCCCGCGCGGCGCAACTCGGCGGCGACCTGTGCCGCGTCAAGCTTCTCCCCTACGGTGACCGTTTGCGGGCGAGCGTAGATCCTGGCCGCGTTGCTGAAGATCGGTCCGGCCATGCGGCGATCCACGATCTTCCCGTACTTTGCGTAAAAGAAGCTGAACACCGCCAGAAAGAGGAAGCCGGCGATGAGAAAGCCCGCGAAGAAGAGCTTCACCAGGGGATCGGCGATCGAGAAGTGTTGTGCGCGAACCGGCCTGCCCCGCCCGCCGCGGGAATTCCTCCCGGACGCGGGACGGGCCGAAGCCCGGCCATCAGGTAATTTGATCTTGATTGCCACGGTTATGAATACGCAGAGAAGCCGCTCTTTCCAAGACGGCAATGCGGCGCTTTCCGTTATCTCCAGATGCGGGTTTCCTAAGGAAATCCTCGAAACTTCCGGCATCCGAGGGCGCGATCCAACCCTCGGGCACAGCAAAACCGGCACCCGAATCGACGAGGTTTAAGAACGGCTCCAGAGCAGTCCTTATTGTAAAACAGGGAGGGCCGGCCGTGTCAGCGGGGTGGACGGCTGGTTACTGGCACGTCTCGGGCTGGCGCTTCGGACGGGGCAGTCGAAGGATCTGCTTTTCTGTCTGTCATCCTGAGCGAGCCCGCCGCGGCGGGCGAGTCGAAGGACCCCTATACCTGCAAGAAATCAAAGGTTGGACGCGTACGAGCGGAAAACTAATCCTGGAAACGCTCTGGAGGCTACCGCAGCACTTCCGCCAGTTTGCCGCTGGCGATCAGTTCCGCCACTTTGGCAAAGTCGGTCGTCAAGATTCGATCTTCCCTGATGGTGGGAGATACCGACCGAATGGCTGCGTAGGCCGCCTGGCCGCGCTTGCCGGTCTGCAGGGGTGCGCGAAAATCCAGGGCCTGGGCGACGGCCAGGGCTTCGATGGCAAGCACATGGCGCGTGTTGGTGACCACTCGCAGCAGCTTATTGGCCGCGATCATGCCCATGGATACGTAGTCTTCCTGGTTGCCCGAGGTGGTAATGGAATCCACGGACGCGGGATGCGCCAGAACTTTATTTTCGCTGACCAGAGCGGCCGCTGTGACCTGCGCCATCATGAATCCCGAGTTCAGGCCGGCGCCGGGTGCGAGGAACGCAGGCAGCCCTTCGTTCAGCGCCGGATTCACCAACCGCTCGATGCGCCGTTCGGAGATGCCGGCCAAACCGGTGAGCGCGATGGCCAGAAAATCGAGCGCGAAGGCCAGCGGTTCGCCATGAAAGTTGCCGCCCGACAGGATGTCGCCGGTGACCGGCGCGCCTACTCCGCGTTTCGGCGCGCCCACTTTCTTTTCCTCGGGAAAGACCAGCGGGTTATCCACCGCCGAGTTCATTTCGATCTCAAAGACCTGGCGGCAATGGGCGAGGGTATCGCGGACCGCGCCATGGACCTGCGGGATACAGCGCAGCGAATAGGCATCCTGCACCTTCTGGCACTCGCGGTGCGACTCGCGAATCAGGCTACCTTCCAACATGCGGCGCAGGTTCTCCGCGACCAGTGACTGTCCCGCGTGCGGCCGCGCCTGATGGACACGCTTGTCAAACGCGGCGTCGGTACCTTTTAGCGCGTCCACGGTGAGGGCCCCGAGCACATCGGCGGTGCCCGCAAGTATATTTGCCTGCAGCGTGGCCAATAGTCCGACTGCCAGCATGCCCTGCGTGCCATTGATGAGGGAGATCGCCTCTTTGGCTTGCAGCACCAGCGGCTCAATGTCAGCTTGCTTCAGTGCCTCGGCAGCCGCTAGGCGCTTGCCGCGGAAGGTTGCTTCGCCCTCGGCGATCAGCACCAGCGCGAGATGCGCCAGCGGGGCCAAATCGCCGCTGGCCCCCACGCTGCCCTGCGACGGAATCACAGGATGCACGCCCCGGTTCAGCATCTCGCACAGCGTGTCAATCACCGCCGGACGCACCCCCGAGAAACCCTTGGCGAGCGAGTTGGCGCGCAGCAGGACCATGGCGCGCGTAACGTCTTCCGCCAGCGGTTCGCCGACGCCTACGGCGTGCGAGCGCAAAAGGTTGATTTGCAGCTTGCGAACATCGTCTGGCGGGATGCGAAGATCGGCGAGTTTGCCGACGCCGGTGTTCACCGCGTACGCGACACCGTCATTCTCCAGCAGCTCTTCGACCACGGCGCGCGCACGCTCGACGGCGATACGCGCCTCGGGTTGCAGCAGGACCGGACGCCGTTCCTGCACCACCTGGCGAACCTCGTCGAGGCCCAGATTATTGCCGTTGATGTGGAGTGCTTGCATTTATGGAGCAGAGATCAGTTTCGATTTGCCAGAAGCCGGTCCATTCCGGTGATTTTGAGTTGTCATCACGAACGGCCTTCAGAGCGTGAGGGATATGCTGTTCCCTCAGAACGGTCGTTCCAGCGCTAACAAAAGCAGATTCCTCGCTGCGCTCGTAATGACAACTCAGGGGGCCGGCTTCCACGGTTTCCCCACGCGCCGCTGGCCTCAGCTTTTCCCCGCCGCCTTCAAAAACGACGCCAGGTACCTTTGCGGCAGTGGGATTCGTTTGAATTCAGAATCCACCACCAGGTGCACGGTCTCGCCCTCGGCCAGCATGATGCCATCTTCGTCGCGCACCACCTCGTAGGCGAAATGCAACAAGGAATCGCGCACGTTGACCAGGCGCGTCCGGATGGTGACCATGTCATCGTAGCGGGCCGGGGCCTTGTAGCGGCAGCGCATGTCCACGACCGCGATGTGTGTGCCGTCCTGCTTTTCCATTTCGCTGTAGGTGAAGCCCATCTGGCGCAGCATCTCCACCCGGCCCACCTCAAACCAAATGACAAAGTTGGAGTGATAGACCACACCCATCTGGTCGGTCTCCGCATAGCGCACCCGAAACGTGGTCTCGTACACTTGAGCTTCCGAGCGTGTATGTCGCGACTGCCTGTCTTCAGCTTTCAACCTGGCACCCACTCGGCTGGAGGCACGGCCCATTTCAACCATGAAATAGGGCGCGGAGAGGACAGTCCCTGGCTCGCATCGGTGGCCTTATTTTTTCTCCGGCGGTTGAGAGGTGCTGGAGGCAGGTCCGTTGCTGACGATCTGTCCTCTTACCACTTCCCCTACAGGCACGGGCTTGCCGTCCGCTATGTAGTCAACAAATTGCGCCGGCAAGGACTCGACGGTGGGGAACCCCGTGGAATTCTGCAATTGGTAATGCACTTTGGGAGCGACCGAAGCGCCCGAGTTACCACACTCCCCCACAGGATCGCCCTGTTTGACCATATCGTCATGCTTCAACTTAACGCTGTTTTGCTTGAGATTCGTCAGCAGCGAGTATTCGTTGTCGCTGTGCGCGATCAGAATCATGTTTCCATTCGGAGTATCCTGAGTGGGCTTTCCGGGCGCGTTGTCGCCGATGTCCTTTACCACTCGAACCACCCTACCGTCGGCCGGAGCCAACACCGGCTGGCCAAAGCAGTAGAACTGTTCGTTCTTGGTCGCGTCGCCCTCAAAAAGACTCCCATCCTTCAGCAGAACAAAATCCATGGCAAACTGTTGGTCGTCGGTCATCTGATACTCGTTGTTAAAGACGCCGTGTCCACCTTGGTACACGAGCCACTGGCCGGAGAAGGGTAGCTTCAATTTGGTGGTGTCCTTGTAGCCAGCATTGTGGCCCTCGGGAGGCGAAGGAAGCGGTCTGATCGTGAAACCGGTTTCACCATTCTCGCTGATCATGATAAGGGTCTCGAACTGGACCTTGGCATTCGAGAATTCCGACAACCGCGAGTAAATCGTAGCTCGTTTCAACATGTGCGGGAGCATGGCCTCCGCCTCCACCTTAGTCTCAGCGCCCAGTCTTTTTTTCCATTCAGCGAGCGTGGCCACAAATTTCCGCTCCTCGTCGGCATGCTTTCTGGTTTCCGCCGGATACGTAGCCCAAATCGCGCTCCCCTGGCCGGCTTTGAACATTTCAAAAAGCTTCCTGGCACGCTCCTCGGCCGCCTGGCTCATCATCGGGTAAGCGGCATAACTGCTGGCGGCCTTGGCCGTAGCGGGCGCCGCCTGTGGCTTCGATGCCGGTGACGAAGATTGGGCGTAGATCATAGTGGAAAACAGCATTACCGCTACGATGGAATGCGGACGAAATGTCATCATGACTCTCCCTGGTGAAACTCTGACAGTGAATAATGCTTGAAGCGACGCTTGGTGACAATAGAGACGTGGATTGTTCCGCTCCCGGTTGATTGCAACTTAAGGCACCGCCAATTCTATCGCAAGTGGCCTGTGCCTCTGGACAATCCCACTCGCTAGCCGCGGACTTATGGTCCGAACTGGATGAGTTCGCCAGGATCTCCACCAGCTATTTTCCTGTCCAGCGCGGATTGCGCTTCTCCAGAAACGAGCTTACACCCTCCCGGAAATCGGCTGTCCTGCGGATACGCGCGTTCTCCTCCACCGCGGCGGCGATCTCCCGGTCGAGACTCTCCGCCGCGTAGCCCTTGAGCAGGCGCTTGGTCGCCAGCAGCGAGGCGGGACTGTTGCTCAGCAGGGTGGTTGCCAGGTCGCGGGCGCGTCCCAGAAGCTTCTCGGGTGCAACCATCTCGTTGACCAGCCCCATGCGCAAGGCTTCTTCGGCGCTAATGATTCGGCCGCTGAGCAACAGGTCGCGCGCATGTCTCTCGCCGACCTGGCGCAGCAGGAAGGCCGAAACAATCGCCGGCACGAAGCCAATCCGGACCTCGGTATAGCCGAACTTGGCTTCGGAAGAAGCCAGGGTGAAATCGCAGAGGGTCGCCAATCCGCAGCCGCCAGCCACCGCGGCGCCGTTCACGGCGGCGATGGTGACCTTGGGGAACTCATACAAAGTGCGAAACAGGCGTGCCATGGTGGCGGAGTCGGCCCGGCTTTCTTCTTCGGTGCGGCCGGTGATGGAGCGCAAATTGTCCAGGTCCATGCCCGAGCAGAATGCCTTGCCCGCACCCGTCAGGATGACGATTTGCGCAGCCGATTGCTCGATCTCGCCCAGGGCGCGCAACAGCTCGCCAATGAGTTCGTAGCTGATGGCGTTGCGCTTATCCGGCCGGTTCAGGGTGACGGTCGCAACACGGCCATCGGAGTCGAGAGTGAGAGTCGTGTAGGAGTTAGGTTGTTTCGGCATGAGCAAGATCGTACGTGATGGCTTGCCGCCCGTTCCTTTCCACGCTGCATTATGCGTAGTTCAACTGGCAACTGGCAACTGACCACTGTTCTTCTACATCTTGGGCCCGCTGAACTTGCTTGCGATCTCCACCGCCCGGCGGAGCGGTTCCGTAATCGGCTTCTTCAGCGGCAAGTCGGCGCCTCGGCCCTTCAATGCTTCCAGCAATTTCTCGGTTGGGATATTACCCACCAGCACGTCCTGCGCAAAGGGGCAGCCGCCCATGCCGCCGATGGCAGAGTCGAATCGCCGGCAACCGGCATCATAAGCGGCCAGAACCTTTGCCGCCGCATCGTCCGGACGGCTGTGCAGATGCACGCCAATCTCGACACCGTCGAATTTCTCCAGCACCGGGCCCAGCAAGTCGGCGATCTGCTGCGGCGTCGCCAATCCCACCGTATCGGCCAGCGAGATAGCTTGCAAATTCATATCGGCGAGCAGGCTGACTCCCTCGATCAACTCATCGGCGTTCCACAAATCGCCATACGGATTGCCGAACGCCATCGAGATGTAGGCTATCGTATCGAGCCCACTGTCGTCGGCTTTCTCCTTCACTTTTTCCAGGATGTCGAGGTTTTCCTCCAGCGTCTGGTTCTGGTTGTTCTTCAGGAACGTCGGCGAAAGCGAATAGGGGAAGCCCAGGGTGCGCACCGCATCGGTGGCGATGGCGCGCTCGGCCCCGCGCTCGTTCACCACAATGGCGATGATCTCGACGTCATCCGGCGGATCGAGCTCGCTCATCACCGTCTCCGAGTCGGCCATCTGTGGAATGGCCTTGGGAGAGACGAACGACACTGCATCAATGTGCTTGAATCCCGCCGCAATCAAGGCTTTCAGGTACTCGACCTTGACAGAGGTGGGGATCTGCCCAGGTAGCCCTTGCCATGCGTCGCGGGGGCATTCGATGAGTTTGAGAGAACCAGCCATTGTGAATTCGACTGCGCCTCTGTCGGACGTACCCTGCCAAGTCCAACGCAAACACGACGATGAGAGCGATGAAGGTCAGAATCGTTGCATAGAATAGTGCCATGGCAATCCCGGAAGGCTCTGGGACAGAGTGAAAACCGGTGATTTGGTCGCGGCGTTCATGCCCAAGCAACTCCTACCGTCCCTTAAGAACGGTCGTCACTGCACATATCGTGAAGCCGGCAAGAAAACTCCAACTCTTCCTAAACGCTTTGCCAAACATGATTCGTGCCGCCGCTTCGGGCCGACCGCAGATCCCTCGACTCCGCTGCACTCCGCTCGGAATGACAATTCCAGGCTGACAACTAAACCACTGACAACTGGCAACTGACTACTGGCAACTGCCTACGTCTGCAGCACTCCCACGCTAAACTTCGGCACTTCGGGATTCAGCGATGCGGCCTCCAACGCAGTGATGATCGCCTCGCGCGTTTCCGCCGGATCGATGATCTTGTCAATCCACAGCCGCGCCGCGCCGTAACGCGGATCGGTTTGCTCGTCGTAGGTCGCCTTGACTTCGTCGAACAGCTTCTTCTTATCTTCCTCGCTCAACTTCTTGCCGCCGCGCTCCAATTGCTTGATCTTGATCTCCACCAGCGTTCCCGCCGCCGAGGCGCCCGCCATCACCGCGTATCTTGCCGTCGGCCAGGCGAACAGAAAGCGCGGATCGTAAGCTTTGCCGCACATGGCGTAATGCCCGGCGCCGAACGAGCCGCCTACTATCACCGCGATCTTCGGCACCACCGAGTTCGACACCGCATTCACCATCTTCGCTCCGGCCTTGATGATGCCGCTCCACTCGGCGTCGCGTCCCACCATGAAGCCATTCACATCGTGCAGGAAGAGCAGGGGCACCAGGTTCTGATTGCAATCCATAATGAAGCGCGCCGCCTTTTCCGCCGATTCGGTGTAGATGACGCCGCCAAACTCGGTGCGCTTATTGCCGGCATGGTCTACCTGCTGCACGTGTGTCTTCTGATTGGCGACAATCCCCACAGCGAAGCCGCCAATGCGCGCATAGCCGCACAAGACCGTCTCGCCGTACTCGGCCTTGTACTCGGTAAACTGGCTGCCGTCCACGATGCGCGCGATGATCTCCTTCATGTCGTACTGGCGCGCGGGATCGCCATCGAAGATACCGTAAATTTCCTCCGCGGCGAACCGTGGCGCTTCCGGCTGCTTGCGGTCGAAGACGCCCAACTGACGGTTACCCATTTTGTCCACCAGCAGGCGAATGCGCGCCAGGCACGACTCATCGTCAGGCTCGCGGAAGTCCACGATGCCGCTGATTTGCGAGTGCATCTTCGCGCCGCCAAGCTCCTCGGCCGAGTATTTCGCGCCGATGGCGGCCTGCACCAGCGCCGGTCCGGCGAGAAACAGGCCGCTGCCTTCGGTCATCAGAATGTGATCGCACATCAGCGGCAGATAGGCGCCGCCCGCCACGCACATGCCCATGATGGCGGCGATCTGCGGAATGCCCATCGCCGACATCACCGCGTTGTTGCGGAAGACGCGGCCAAAATCGTCCGTATCGGGGAAGACGTCTTCCTGCAAGGGCAGAAATACCCCGGCTGAATCCACCAGATAAATCGTGGGAATGTGGTTCTCGATGGCGATGTTCTGGGCGCGAATCACCTTCTTGGCCGTGATGGGAAAGAACGCCCCAGCCTTCACGGTGGCGTCATTCACAATCAGCATGACCAGCCGCCCTTGCACCCGCGCCAAGCCGGTCACCACACCGGCGCAGGGCGCGCCGCCCCACTCTTCGTACATTCCCCATGCCGCGAAGCCGCCGATCTCGAAGAGCTCGGTGCCGGGATCAATCAGCAGAGCAATGCGTTCGCGCGCCGTCAGACGCCCTTTCTTGTGTTGCGACTCGATCGCCTTATCTCCGCCACCCTGGGCGATGATCTGCTCTTCATTGCGAACGTTGGCGACCATTTCGGCCATGGCTTTCAGGTTGTGTTCGAAGCGCCACGAGTCGCTTTTCACCTTGGTTTCGAACGCGGAGGGCGATGCGGAATGATGGCTATGGTCGGTCATGATGAGTGAGGGGCAAACTATCTACGATAAAGCAGGGAGCGACGGCACGCAATGCAGGCTGGTTCTTTGCTGGAAATCCGCTTGGCTACGGGGCTGGCTGCAACGCCGCTGCTAGCGGGTCCTCGACAATGGCGTCCACCAGTCCGAGCTGCAAGGCTTGCGGCGCGTGCAGCTTTTCCGCTGCCAGGAACATCTGCAAGGCGCGGGCTCGGCCGACGAGCCGAGGCAGGCGCTGCGTCCCTCCCCAGCCGGTGATCAAGCCGAGCGCAGCGCCGCGATGTCCAAACATCGCATGAGCGCTGGCGATGCGGCGATCGCAGGCGAGCGCCAGATCCAGTCCTCCGCCCATGCAGTAGCCCTGAATCACGGCGATGGTTGGAGCCGGGAAGCTGGCGATGGCAGTCATCAAGCGCTGACCCATCTGCGCGAAACGAAAGGCTTCCGCGCCGGTCAGCGCCGCAATCTCGTTGAGGTCGGCGCCTGCCGAGAAAAACCTGGCATTGCCGGCGATCACCAGGCGCGCGGGGGGCTGCGCCGCAAGCTCCTCGACAGCAGCGGTGAGGGCCAGTACTCGGGCGCGCGTCAGGCGGTTCATGCCATCGTCGGAGACGAGGCGCAGAACGACGGCGCTGCCACGCGGCTCGCGGGAGTACAGGGTTCCTTGGGAAGTGGGATGCACCGATAGCTAGGGTAGCAAACGCCCGATATCTGATCGGTATTGTCGCTGGCGTCTGCTCCGCAAGCCACCAAGCTGCGGCGGATTAGCCGAAAAAGCGTTAAGATGTCGTTCACCAGTCAAGGAGAGCGTGGCTAATGGCGCATCATGAGGGCCTGAATTCTTTCTCGCGTAGATCGTTTCTGCAGGTTTCTAGCGCTGCATCCGCGGCGGTGGCGTTGGGCATCGTGACCGAGCCCATGCTGGCTTACGCGCAGGAGTTGCCGTACGCGCCCGTCGGCGGGGTGCGGATCAACGCCAACGAAAACCCGCTTGGCCCTTGCGCAGCCGCCCGCAGTGCGATCGCGGCGATCATGCCGGAAGCCGGCCGTTATCGCTTCCGCTTGACCGAGGAATTCGTCGGCCTCTACGCGCAAAGCGTCGGCGTGAAAGCGGACCATGTCAGGATTTTTGCCGGCTCGAGCGAGCCGCTGCACTACACCGTCATGGCTTTCACCTCGCCTCGGGCCAGTTACGTGACCGCCGACCCCGGATATGAAGCCGGCATGTACGCCGCGAAGAGTTCGGGGGCGCGCGTGGTCAAGGTGCCACTCACGAAAACTCACGCGCACGATGTGAAGGCCATGATTGCCGCCGCGCCCGACGCGGGCGTGTTCTATGTCTGCTCGCCGAATAATCCAACCGGAACGCTGACCGGCCATTCCGATATCGAGTACCTGCTGCAGAACAAGCCCAAGGGTTCGATCGTGCTGGTGGACGAGGCCTACATTCACTTTTGCGATGCGCCTTCCGTCATTGACCTGGTCACGGCCGGCCACGACCTGATCGTGTTGCGCACCTTCTCGAAGCTCTATGGAATGGCGGGCTTGCGCTGCGGATTCGCCATCGGCCGGCCCGACCTCATGCAGAAGCTCGAGAATTACGGCGGCGGCAACCCCATGCCCGTGACCGCCGTCGCCGCAGCGTCGGCGAGCCTGAAAGAAACGCAACTGGTGGCCGAGCGCAAGCGCATCAACGCCGAAATCCGCGAGGAAACTTTTCAGTGGCTCGATCGCAACGGATACTCCTACATTCCGTCGGTATCCAATTGCTTCATGCTCGACACCAAGCGACCGGCGAAAGAAGTGATCGCCGCCATGGCGCGGCAGAACGTCTTCATTGGCCGCATCTGGCCGCTGATGCCAACCTATGCCCGTATCACAGTTGGAACGCGCGAGGAGATGAACCAGTTCCAAGTGGCGTTTCAGAAGGTGATGAAGGGAACGGTGATGGGAGGCCGGCGGCGAAAGGAAGAGCCAGCGCTGCGGCACATCGACGGGTTTGTGTTGCCGGCGTGAGGGTTTAGGCCCTAGCTCTTAGCCCAAGCCCGCTCTTTCTCTGTGTCTCTGTGGTGAATTACGTCCCCGCTGGGACGCCGCGCGACTTCACGTTGGCGCGAATGAACTCAATGATCGAATCCATCGGAGTGCCCGGCTGGAAGATGGCGGCCACCCCGCGCTTCTTCAACGTTTCGATATCCTGGTCGGGAATGATGCCGCCCACCAGCACCAGTACGTCGTCCATCTGATTTTGCTTCAGCAGGTCCATCACCCGCGGCACGATGGCATTGTGCGCGCCGGAGAGAATGCTGAGGCCGATGACGTCCACGTCTTCCTGCAGCGAGGCGTTGACAACCATCTCGGGAGTCTGGCGGAGTCCGGTGTAGATCACTTCCATGCCGGCATCGCGCAGGGCGCGGGCAATGACCTTGGCGCCGCGGTCGTGGCCGTCGAGGCCGGGCTTGGCAACCAGTACACGGATTTTGCGGTCAGGGGACATATGGCGCTCTTCGCCTTTCGCTATTCGCCTGTCATCCCAAGCGAGCCCGCCGTGGCGGGCGAGTCGAGGGATCTGCGGTTCGTTCTGGTTCCTCGCTCTCAGCCGAACAAAGAATCATAAACCCTGGACTGCGCTTTGGTAAGTGAGGCGCGTCACCGGACCAGGCGGGGGGCGCGTATTGCGCGGCATTAAGAGTCAAGGCGCACCGCCAGACTATCCACTTGGATAGGGCCTCTATCTTTTCAGATAGGGTTCTGCTTCGCCGATTTCTCCTCCACCGATGGTTGGGATTGAGCGCAATGTTTCGGCTTACGTCCCGTCAATCACTTAGCGCGCACTACCGGGTCTCGTTGCACCCATGCGGCGATTGGAGTTGAACGTGCTTACTACACGGGCAGCAAGACAACAACTTTCGTGGGTGGAGGCAATCGTGAAACTCTTCAGACTATTAACTCTCATGCTGTCAATTGGAGTTTTTTCCGCGTTTTCGATTCAGGCTCGGGCACAACAAGAAGTTGCCCCCGATCACTTCGAGCAAGCGCAAGCGGCGCAAGCAAACGGACAGGGCTCGAAGGCGCAAAGCGTCCGCAAGGCTGCAAACGTTGGTCATCGCGGCAATGTCCGCATGGCGAGTAAGCACTCCGGCAGGGCTAACCATCATCGGGCTCACGCGTCTGCGTAGTTGTGCGGGCGTGGCCTGCCTGAAAGCGGACGGCTGAGGGCTGATAGCTTGCTGGTCACGCGAACGCGGTTTCGGTGTAGGTTCCGTACACGTCACGCAGCGCTTCGCAAATCTCGCCCACCGTCGCGTACGCCTTCACCGCATCCACGATGAAGGGCATGGTGTTGGCCGGTGAGACCTGGCCGTTCTCGCCGGCCTTCGGTTCCTGCGCTGCGGCTTTCCGCAAGGCATCGAGGCAGCGGCGAACCTGGTCATTGGAGCGGCGGGCGCGCAACGCCCTCAGCTTCTTGCTTTGCGCCTGGGCGACCTCCTCGCCGATGTAGAGGATGTTGGGCGCCGGTTCTTCGACGACGAACTCGTTCGCGCCAACCGTAATCTTCTCTCTCGCCTCGGTGGCGCGCTGGAATTGGTAGCTGGCCTCGGCGATTTCCTTCTGCGGATAGCCCTTCTCAATTGCCACAACCATCCCGCCCATGGCATCCAGCTTTTCAAAGTATTCGAACGCGCCCTTCTCCATGTCGAGCGTGAGGCGTTCCAGGAAGTAGGAGCCGCCCAGGGGATCGACGGTCTGCGCGACCCCCGATTCGTACGCGATGATCTGTTGCGTGCGTAGCGCGATGCGCACCGCCTCTTCGGTGGGTAGCGCCAGCGCTTCGTCGTAGGAGTCGGTGTGCAGCGACTGGGTCCCGCCCAGCACCGCGGCCATCGCCTGAATGGCCACGCGCGCGATGTTGTTCATGGGCTGCTGCGCGGTCAGCGAAACGCCCGCGGTCTGCGAGTGGAATCGCATCAGCCAGGTGCGCTGGTTCTTGGCCGTGAAGCGGTCCTTCATTAGCCGATACCAGATCTTGCGGGCCGCGCGATACTTCGCAAGTTCCTCGAAGAAATCATTGTGCGCGTTGAAGAAAAAGCTGAGCCGCGGGCCGAACTCGTCCACGTCGAGCCCGCGACGGCGCGCCCATTCGACGTACTCGACGCCATCGTAGATGGTAAAGGCCAACTCCTGCAGCGCGGTCGAACCCGCTTCCCGAATGTGATAACCGCTGATCGAAATCGTGTTGAAGCGCGGCGTGAACTTGGAACCGAACTCGAAGGTGTCAATCACCAGCCGCATCGAAGGCGCTGGCGGATAGATGTATTCCTTCTGCGCGATGTATTCCTTCAGGATGTCATTCTGAATGGTGCCGGAAATCTTCTTCCAGTCGGCGCCCTGCTTCTCCGCGACCGCAAGATACATGGCCCACAGCACCGACGCCGGGGAATTGATGGTCATGGAGACCGTCGTCTTCTCCAGATCAATGCCGTTGAAGAGGATCTCCATGTCTTCCAGCGAATCGATGGCCACGCCGCACTTGCCGACCTCGCCTTCGCTGAAGGGATGATCGCTGTCATAGCCCATCAGCGTGGGCAAATCGAATGCCACGGAAAGGCCGCCGCCGCCGTGGGCCAGCAGATACTTGTAGCGTTCATTGGTCTCCTCCGGCGAAGCAAAGCCGGAGAACTGGCGCATGGTCCACATCCTGCCGCGGTATCCGGAAGCATGAATGCCGCGCGTGAACGGCGGCTGGCCGGGATAATTCAGGTAGTCTTCGTACTTCCAGTCGGCAGGAAGATCGGCGGGCGTGTAGAGCCGCCGAATCGGCAGGCCAGAGATGGTGGTGTAGCGCGCATGACCGTGCTCGTCGAGGTTGACGCCCGTGGGCGCGCCGATCGGCTTCTCCGGCCCCTTCTCCAGATTCGGAGCAAGTGTCTTCTCCGCCCATTGTTTCTCCGACTCGGAAGGATGGCGGCCATTCTCGAACAGATCGGTAACCGGCGATTCGGCCAGAACTTTCCCGTTAGGCTTGCGGCTATCAGACATGAGCGACCCCATTTGAAGGCGAACCTTACATGCTAGTAGATGCGGGGAAGCGGAGCAAGAAGCGATGTAGGGCGAGGGCTCGCCAGGACCCAAATACGAACGGCCCCGAACGCTCGGGGCCAACCTGACGGTGTTGAATACGTCTGCGAAACTAATAAAAGGCTAAGTCGTCACTTTGGCCCTGTCAATTTCACCCGCCGAGCGAACCTTCACCGCTCGGCGGGTGGACATGGTTAGTGTTGTGGTGGCTCCGGCGGCGGTGCCTGGTCCGGGGTTTGCGGCGGCGTACCCGGCGGCGGCGCGGGCGTCACTCCGGGAACCTGAATGGGCGTCAAGTTGGGTTGTGTCAGGTCATTGGTATTCGCCGGCACAACGCCGGGCACCTTGGGTGGATGTTTCACCTGGGCGGCTTCCGCGTCTGACATGTCAATACCGAGCTTGGCTAAAGTCTCGGCGGTGGATAAATCGAGCTGCACCTTTGACTTCTCATAATTGGTCGCGGCAGCCAGTACATTCGACTCTGCCTGGGTAAGATTCGAGGACGCCTGCAATACCAGCGTGCTGGTGGACGCGCCCATGCGCAGTTTCTTCTGCTCGGCATCCAGGCTCTGGGCGGCATAGTCGCGGGCCGCCAGTGCCGCTTGCAGTCCCACGTAGTTCTGTTGCATGGCGAATTGCGCCTGCCGCACTTGCAGCCGGATGGTGTTTTCGGTTTGCTGCAAACTCATCTGCGCCTGGCGATATTCCAACACCGAGCGCACCTGGTCGGCCTGAATCTGGCGGTTACGCAGCGGAATGTTGATGTTAATTCCTACTCCTTTGTCGGGAGCGCTGCTGTTAAACAGATTGCTGAACGCATCGTTGTAGCCGGTTGTGGGAAACGATCCTGGAGGCGGGCAGCCCCGACTCACATCGGTACACAGCGGATTCTGCGGTCCCGCCAACGAGGAGGCGCCATAGAAAGCGTACAAATCCACCGTCGGAAGCAACTGGTTGCGAATCGACTTGCGTGAGATTTCGTTGTTGGTGAGGGTGAGGCGCGCGGTGGTGATCTCGGGGCGTTGCTTCAAGGCTTCGTCGATCAGGTCTTCCACCGGCCGCACCTCGTACTGTTCCGATGTGCTCAGGGTGTCGGTGGGAATTACGGGCGCAACGGCGAGCATGGGGTCTGCCATGTTGCGGGTGATCGCATTCTTCATAAGCAGTTGTTGCAACTGAAGATTCACCTGCGCGGTAATCAGGTTTTGCTTGGCCGTGGCCACGGCACTCTGCGACTGCACCACAGTCAGCGGAGCCAGCGTGCCGGCGGCCACTTGTTTCTGATTGTCGGAAAGCGTCTTGTTGGTGAGGTCCAGGGCGCGCTGCTGTACGGTCACGTTGGCGTAAGCGTTTACCAGGTCCCAGTAAATGTTCTCGATCTGCGAAACCGTCTGGATGACCTGCAGCCGGAAGGTCACATCTTCGATTTCCCTGTTGTTTCTGGCAATGCGAATCCAGCGCAGGTTGGGATCGTAGCCGAATCCCGAGAGCAGGTGCTGGCGCAGTTCAAAGCGGAAGTTTGGGGTCAGGGTAGGATTCAAAGTATTGAAAAGCGAATTCGACGCTGCGCGGGTGTTATTGAACCCCACCGTCATCAGGGTCCCGGTGGAGAACCCCTGGGTGTAGAGAAAGTTGGCCGTTGTCGTGTTTTGGGTCAAAACATTGGTGCCCGTAAAGATGGTATTGGCCTCTGGCGTGGTGGCGTGCTCGATCGACAGGGTCCCCGAAATCACGGGATCATAACTATCGAGCGGGGGGCCTTCGCCGGTTGTGGAGGCTACAATGCCTCCCACGCCGGCACCGGCCCCGCCAACTCCGATGGTCGTGCCACCCGCGCCGCCGCCCGTGGTTCCCGTGGTGGAGGTTCCGGTGCCTCCAGCCGAGGTCGTACCGGTGGTGCCGCCGGGAGTGCCCTGCACCAGGCCGGCATTTACGCCCAGCGCAACCGCCCCCGAACTCGTCCGCAGAATATCGGTGTCGGCAATGGTCAGGTTGTAGCGCTGAATGCCGATGTCAAGGTTGTTCTCCAGCGCCATTGCGACTGCATCATTCAGCGACAAGTACATGTTGCCGTCTTTCATCAACTGATCGATGCGGGCGGAATTGGTCACGTTCAGCGGAGCAACATCGCGCACCGTATAAACCACGAACGGATTGGGAAATTGCCGCTTGCCCCGGGTGTAGTCCTGATCGGAATAAACATGAGCATTGTGCTGCGGCGCCGGCGCCTGAGGCAGCGGAGTCAGCGGCGGGTTGTTGGGCGCGGTTTGCGGCGATGCGTTCTGGGCAAAACTCGCAGTGACAAATATCCCCAGCAGAAATGCAGATACCAGGATTGAGCTGACCGGCCTGACGGACTTAGAACCAGACATTCTTTCGTCTCCCAAGAAATGCGTTAGAGTACTTTGGGTTTCGCGTCTTTCACCTGCTTCCTGCCGCCTCATCTCTGATGCGGCAGAATTGCAAGGAAGCGATCTCAGATGACGCCGCAGAGGCGGGGAAACCGTTACCAACCTCGCAAGCAGCAGGAAATGTCATAGTATAGCTGACACACTGCCGCCGCTTGCGGAAGGTATGTGCACAAGATTGAAATTCAGACTGAAAGGAACGCTTCGATGAAACGCCTCTTTGCAAGTTTTGCGATTCTGGCTTTGCTTGCTCTTCCTGGTTTTGCGCAGCAACCGGCCGCTGCCCCGCCGCAGCCCTCCACCCATCACGCCGTCAAGACTCCGCCACCGCCCTCCGCCGATGCCATCTGGGCTGACCTCATGGAAGGCAATAAGCGGTTCATGGCCGGCAAGCCCAAGGCCCGCCAGTTGGTCAGTCTGCGCGCAAGCCTCGCCAGCAGTCAGCATCCCAATGTAATCGTGTTGGCGTGCTCCGACAGTCGCGTGGCGCCGGAGTTGGTCTTTGACAAGAGCCTTGGCGAACTGTTCGTAGTGCGCTCAGCCGGAAATATCGCTGACGCCATCGGAGTGGGCAGCATCGAGTATGCGGTGGAACATCTGGGCAGCAGCGTGCTCGTTGTTATGGGCCACACCAAATGTGGGGCCGTGACCGCGGCGTGCTCGGGTGAAAAGATGCCGTCCGCGAGCCTGCAAACCATCGTGGACAAGATCAATCCCGCGGTTGCTATCGCAGCCAAATCCGCGAAAGGCAATGAGCTGATCGAAGACGCGATCGTGCAGAACGTCCATCGCAGCGCCCAGGACGTGCTCGCCAGCAGCGAGATCCTGCAGCATTTTGTGGCAGACGGGAAACTCAAAGTGATTGAGGCGGAATATCAGTTGGATAGCGGAGCCGTGGTCCGGCTGGACAAGGCGCAGCGCTGATTTCAGAACGAACTGTGGCGCTGGCTCCATCGTGGAAGAGTGGCTTTATGGCAGTGAAGTCCAAGATTGCGGCGTCGCTCGCAGCTTTACACTGCTTAAGAGAACGCCGCACGCAGGACACCCGGTTTGCTTGCCCGGAATGATGTGAGCCGCAATCTCAAAATCACGCTGGCCTATGACGGATCGGAGTTTCACGGATGGCAAGTCCAACCGGGACTGCGAACTGTGCAGGGCACACTGGCGGAGTGCCTTCAGCGGCTGACCGGCGAGGAGGTATTGCCGCAAGGCTCGGGGCGCACCGATGCGGGTGTCCATGCACTGGCGCAAGTCGCGTCGGTGAAGCTTGAGAGTCCGATTCCAGAGCGAAACCTGGTCATCGCGTTGAACGATGTGCTTCCCCCTGCGGTGCGGGTATCGCTGGTGGAAGTGGTTGCCGACGACTTCCACGCGCGACACTCCGCCAGGGCGAAAACCTACCGCTATCGCATTTATCGCAAGGACATATGCCCGCCATTCCTGGCGAGATACGTTTTTCATGATCCCTATCCCATGAACGAGGAAGCGCTCATTCGCGCGTCGGAGCTTGTCGTCGGCCAACACGACTTCACTTCGTTTGCGGCTTCCGACCCGGAGCGCAGTGCACGCATGGCGGAAGGCGGGGAAGCAGAGGCTTCGCATTCTGGGCTCACCACGAACGTACGGACGATCCACTCTTCGCAGTGGATGAGAACCGACGAGGAGCTGGTTTACACTGTGCGCGGAGACGGATTCCTGCACCACATGGTGCGGAATCTCGTCGGCACTTTCTTGCAGGTCGGAAAAGGCGCATTGAAGATCGAGGATGTGCCGGCGATCCTTGACGCCCGCAATCGCAGCGCGGCTGGGCCTACTGCCGCCGCTTGCGGACTGTATCTGGTGAGCGTTGAATATTGAGCAAGATGCCAACCGAAACCAAAGTTGCCGTCGGAAACAGCACCATCGTCAGCACCAATCCCGCGACTGGAGAAGTGCTGGCTGAGTTGGCGTGCGTCACTCCGAGCGATGTACAGGGCGCCGTCCTGCGCGCAAAGCAAGCCCAGCCTGCATGGGAGGCCACTCCGCTGCGGAAGCGAGTTGCGCTGCTGCGGCGGTTCCAGCGCCTGCTCAGCGAGCAGCGCGATCAGGTTGCCGACCTGATTTGCCGTGAAGCTGGTAAGCCGGCCGTCGAAGCACTTACCACCGAAGTTCTGGTCATCCTGGATGCAGCCGAGTTCTGCATTCGCAACGCGCCTAACTTCTTGCGCGAAGAACCGCTGCCACACGCAAATCTGGCCATGAAGACCAAGCGCGGCAAGTTGCTGCGCGAGCCCTTTGGCGTAATCGTCATTATCTCTCCATGGAACTATCCATTCTCGATAGCAGCTACGGAAACGCTCGGCGCATTAGTGACGGGTAACGCGGTCATCCTGAAGCCGTCGGAATTCACGCCGTTGATCGCGCTGGAGTTGCAGCGGCTGCTTCTTGCAGCAGGCTTGGGCCCCAATCTCATGCAGGTGGTTATCGGAGAAGGGCCCGCCGGAGCGGCGTTGATCGATGCGCCCATCGACAAGCTCATCTTCACCGGCAGCGTTGCGACGGGCAAACGCGTGGCTGAAGCCGCTGCGCGAAAGCTGTTGCCGGTCGTGCTGGAGCTGGGCGGCAAAGATCCCATGATCGTGCTCGACGATGCCGACTTGGAGATCGCCTCCAGCGGGGCTTTGTGGGGCGCGTTCATGAACGCCGGCCAGACCTGCCTTTCGGTCGAACGCTGTTACGTTCATCGCAGCGTCTATGAAAAGTTCCTCGAAGCCTGCAGTAACAAGATCACTAAGCTGCGTGTGGGCAACGGAATTGGGTCCGAGGTTGAAGTAGGGCCTCTCATTCACGAGCGCCAATTGCGGATTGTGGACGAGCATGTCAGAGACGCTGTACTGCATGGCGCGCGCTTGCTCCAGGGCGGAAAGCGCCTGACTGAACTCGGGCCAAACTTCTACGCGCCGACTCTGCTCGCCGACGTGACGCCGGATATGCTTATCCTCCGGGAGGAAACCTTCGGCCCGGTCCTGCCAGTGGCGCCCTTCGACACCGACGAGGAGGCCGTTCGCCTGGCCAATGACAGTGACTTTGGGCTGGCCGCCAGTGTCTGGACCACAAACCGCCGTCGCGGCGAGGCGATGGCCAAGCAGATCAAAGCTGGCACGGTGATGATCAACGACGTGATCTCGTGTTTTGGGATCGCGGAGGCGCCGCACGGAGGTTTCAAACTCAGCGGTATCGGCCGCACTCACGGCAAGATGGGCCTGGCAGAGATGGTCCAGGTGAAGTACGTGGACACGGACCTGCTTCCGGGTATGCCGAAGGTCTGGTGGTTCGGTTACGATCAGAAGCTCAAACAGCAAATGGATGGCTTCATCGATCTGCTGTTTGCCAGAAGCTGGGGGAAAAAGCTGAGCGGCGCCCTGCGCTCGGCGGGGCTGCTGCGGCGTGGCAATCGTATTTAGAAGGCATCTAGCCATCTCAAAGCGTAAAAAGATATGAAGCGAATCTTAGTAATGCTCGTAATGGTGATTCCGGTGTTTGGTGCGCAACCAAAGTGCAAGGGGAACCCAAAGGTCATTGGCGCTTGCTACTCGGTTCATGGGAGGCTTACGCGAGGCGCTGATACAATGGGTCTATGGCTGTGGCCCGTGGGAACAAAGCGAATGCTAGGTGTTACCTCGGGGCCGACACTTGATGACGCAGACACTCCCATCTGGCCGTCAAACCTAAAATTCAACTCCGGCAACGAAGCCATCTATGGCGACTTCGAGGTATGCCATTCACGCCAGAACGGAAAGGCGCGATGCGGATGGTCTGTATCGAATCCGCTTCTAATCTTGTCGTGAAGCGCTAATTTTTGGGCGCAAGAATCGGTTTGTCAGGGGCATAATTCCGCACTTTTGTATCGGGGCAACGGCTTCAGCCGTGCCGCAGTGGCTCAACAACGACTTGGGCTTCAGTCCCTGAGGGATTCTGTTTTTCAAGGAGAACCTATTGGACGGCACTACCGTGTACGTCTTAATCGTTGTGTTTGCCGCCACGCTGATTCGCTCGGTCTTCGGATTTGGCGAAGCCCTCATCGCTGTTCCGCTGCTCGCCCTGCGTATTCCGGTTCACGTGGCTGCGCCGCTCGCCGTTCTGGTGTCCATCACCGTTGCGGCTGTGATCGTCGCGCAGGACTGGCGGAAGATCCATTTGCGCAGCACGGGATGGCTGGTGCTTCCGACGCTTTTCGGCATCCCGCTGGGCCTCCTGCTGCTCACCAGCGGCAACCATCGCCTGGTCAAAGCGGCCCTGGCACTGGTCATCATGGCGTTCTCGGCGTATTCGCTGATCGGCCGAAAGCCTCCGGAGTTGCATAGCGACAGCCGGTTGTGGCTTCTCATCTTCGGATTCTGCGCCGGCGTGCTCGGAGGGGCTTACGGGATGAACGGGCCGCCGCTGGCGATTTACGGAGCGATGCGCCGCTGGTCCGCTCAGCATTTCCGCGCGACCCTGCAGGGATACTTTCTTCCCGCCAGCATAATTGGCATGGCAGGTTATTGGCTGGCTGGTCTCTGGGTTCCCGCCGTAACCCGTTATTACCTGATGTCGCTACCGCTCACCTTGGCGGCGATACTGCTCGGGAGAACGATCAATCGTCGTCTCCACGGTTACGCCTTTCTCAAGTACGTTCACGTCGGCCTGGTTTTGATTGGAGCCGTGTTGCTGTTTCAGGCGGTCCGCAGTTAGTCGCCTGCACAAACATGGCGTCATGTTGCACTCGGGATTGAGATATTCCTCCTAACCAGCGATACTGCCTTCATGCCCGAGATGACCGCGACTGACCCTCCACAACTTCCCAAGCACAAGCTCAAGTACAAGAAGCAATTTCAGCGCGCCTGCAACGAGCCCAATGAGAAAGGGAAGCTCTGCGGCGGGCATCTGAAGCGCTGGTTCTACCTGGCGGACGTGCTGGAGCAAGCCTGCGGCGACGTTCGGCAAGCCTTTGGCGATCAAATGGAGATTTATCGCTGCGAGCATTGCAAGACCCTGTACCTGCCGGGTCCGGAGGAGCCGCGCGGCCGCAATGTCGCCGGTGTGGGGAGCCAGTCCATCTTCGGATTAACGCTTACCGCCAAGCCGGGTGAGGAAAAAGAGAAGCAGTAGCTTTAGTGATCTCGTCCCCGCTCGGGCGTCCACTCCTCCCTGTCGAACTGCACCTTCACCGTCTTGATCTCGTACGGGTTCGTCGGGACGGTCACCGCATTGCCTGTCGAATCCAACTGGAGCGGGACCGGCGCAACCTCCATCAAGTTCGTCTCCCAAGCCTGCGTCGCCGTCGTCGGAAGCCGGAGAACGACGTCGCCCTTCTTCCCGGCCCACTCATAGAAGCGGACGATGAGCGCATCATCGTCGGCAGCTTTCTTGATTGCCGTGATGATCACGTTGTCCTGTGCCGTCGCGAAGAAAGACTTCTCTGGCGGCATCATGCCGGGATGCTGCGTGGTCGTCTGCGGCATCAGCGGATAATTCAGTTCGTAGCCCTGGCGCACCGTCATCGCCTCTCGCCAGGTGCCGCCATGCGGATAGAGCGAGTAAGTGAACTCGTGCTGTCCCTGGTCAGTCTCGGGATCGGGCCAGGTTGGCGAACGCAGCAGCGACAGGCGCAACACATTGTCTCTGGCGTCGTATCCGTACTTGCTGTCGTTCAACAGGCTAAAGCCATGGCTGGGGTCAGAGATATCGGCCCAGCGCAGCGCCGGAACTTCAAACTGCGCCCGTTCGGCCGGCGTTTTGCGCGTGGTGGGCCGCTCGACGCTGCCGTAGGGAATCTCGAAGGTCGCCTTGCCACTGTGCGCGCTGACGGGAAACGCGACCTTCAGCAGGATGTGCTGCTCGTGCCAGTCGGCCTGCATGTGGACGTCAACTCTGGGCACCCCGGGATACATGGTGATGTCCTGCACGAAGCTCGATTTCTGGAAGTGGTGCTTGACGCGAATCACAGCGCGCAGCGGCGTGTCTTCCACCAGCTTAACTTCGTCTGCCTGCATCAGGTCCCAATGCTGTTTGACGAAGTCAGCGTCGATGTTCCATGCATCCCAGCGCTTGGGCTTGTCCACGAAGGCCTGGAGCAGGTTGCCGCAAGGCAGCCCATCGGGCGATGCCGCAGGTGAACCTTCGCTCTGAACCGGTAGCGCGAGAGCTTCGGTGTTGCTGCGCTTGTCGAAGAGGCTGGTGATGCAGCCGGTCTTGGGATCGACCTTGAGGCGAATGAATTCGTTCTCCAAGGAGTCGGCGGTGGCTGTAACTGGTTCGAATCGATGCCCAGTCAGATCGGTGCCCGGCATTGGCGCCACGAGCATGGTGATAGGCTCGCCCCGTTTGCCGGGATTGAGTGCGATTAAGCGGTAACCCGTCGCTGGCACATCCCTGGCAAGCAGCCGAACGCGAACTCTTCCTGTCTTCGGATCGTTGCTGACAATTTCAAAAGCGACGGGAGCGCCTCGCGTCATATCGAAGGCTGCAAGCGCCTCCACAGGCTCTGGGAACTGCGCCTCGAACTCCACCTCCCCCGTCCGCTTCCAGGACAGCGGGTTGAACACCAGTACGCTCACGCCATTGGACCTCACCCGCGAGGCGATGCCAGCCAATCCCGCAGCAATCACGTCCCGATCGATGCGCGAAGCCACGGCATAGCGGCGGGCCGCGTCGACATAATTGATGGCGATGGCCGAGCCCGGCAGAATGTCGTGGAACTGGTTGAATAGGATGTCCTTCCAAGCGGTGTCGAGATTCTGCTGCTGGTATGTAGCGCCAAACAGGGACTCGATTGAGGCCACCTTCTCTGCGTTGAGCACCAGCTCTTCGTTCTGGCGGTTGCCCCGCTTCTCCTCTGATTGCGTGGTCTGCACCCCGCGGTGATATTGGAAATAGAGCTCGCCGTCCCACGTCGGAATGTTGAGCTCGCTCTTGTTCTTCTCCAGGTCGGCAAAGTACTCCGCCGCAGTGGAGAAGTTGACTTGCGGATAGACGAGGTCGCCCTTCTGCCAACGCAGCGTGGTGTCAAGGTCCTGGCGCGTTGGGCCGCCGCCGTGATCGCCCACTCCGTAGAGATACATCATGTCGAGCGCACCGGCGGGCGCGGAGTTGGTGCCCCCGTTGTACTTCCACATCATCGGACCGTAAGTTGCCGAGTCGCGCGCCATCTTCTGCGGATCGATCTGGTTGGCGTAGTCGCTGGGGAAGTAGGTCAGCAGCCGGCTGCCGTCGGGCGCCTGCCACCAGAACAGGCGATAGGGAAACTTGGTGAACTCCGACGCCCACAGCAGCTTCTGGGTAACGAAGTAGTCGATGCCCGAGCGCTTGTAAATCTGCGGCAGTTGCCAGTTATAGCCGAACGAGTCCGGGTTCCAGCCGATGTTGATGTCCTTGCCGAACTTCTGCTGGAAGTAGCGCTTGCCGTAGAGGACCTGGCGCACCAGCGACTCGCCGTCGGGCATGTTGAGGTCGGGCTCGACCCACATGCCGCCGATGACCTCCCAGCGGCCTTCTTTCACCCGCTGCTGGATTTCCTGGAACATGGCGGGATACTTTTCTTCGATCCATTCGTAAGCTTGCGCGGCGCTGGCGGTGAACTTGAAGTCGGGATACTCGCGCATCAGTTGCAGCGCGGTGCCGAAGGTGTTGCGGACGACCTCGACCGTCTCCGTCCACGGCCACAACCATGCCATGTCGATGTGGCTGTTGCCGACGGCTGCAATGCTGAACTGCTTCATGTACGGCCGCAGCAGGTCGAGCTTAGCCTGGGCATCGCGCAACGAAGTGTCGAACGCCTGCTGGTCGCCTTGGTCGAGTGCAGCGACATTGATGGCCTTAACGGCCGAGTTCAGTCGCTGCTGGCGCTCGTTCTTGCCGTCGGGATACGCAGCGATGACCGGCTCGGCCGAGAGAATTTGCAGCCGCATCAGCGCGGGATCAGGACGGTCCGGGGGAGGCTGAATCTGAAGCTCGGCGTGCTCGATGCGGGTGGAGTCGCCGCCACAGCAACCACCGCCGCCAGAGTCGAGGACGCGGACCGCCAGCACAAGCTTCTGGCCCGGCTGGGCATTCTCGATCAAGCTGATCGGCACCTGCCCGTCTTCGTCGGTGCGCGCCACCATGTTGCCGTTGGAGAAGACGCTGATCTGGATGGCATCGTCGCTGCTGACGTGCAGATCGAGAGAAATGTGCGCTCCTTGCAACCTGTAGCCGTTCAACTGCGCCGGGACCGCGAAGGTCAGTCGCAGCCAGCGAGAGCCCTTCCAGTCTTCTTTCGGCTTCACCTGCTGCCAGTCAGAAGTATTGATTGCCGGATCTTCTCCGTGCGGCAGGTCGGCGGCGTGCGCTTGCCAGGCCGGCAAGGGAACGACGGTGATGGATTGCAGGCGGTCGAGGACGGGCTTGTAAGGGTCGGAAGGGGCGGAGGGTGATTGGGCGAATGCGGAAGCGGCGAACAGAACAGAGAGAAGAAAAGCGGATGTGCGGTTCATGGGAAATTATGCCCTCTTTTGGAGCCTACTCCAGATCTGACTGCCGCCCGTAGGGCGACAAAGATACCCAGGATCACTACTGTCCAAGTTAGCCGGGGATGGAGCATTTGGACAGGCTAACTCACTGATTCTATTGAGTCGACCTTGACGGAGGAAAAGAGGTTGTCGTTTGGCTCCAGATGCTGTCCAAATTGCTGCCA
>Ga0187864_10000583_pt1 | contig 39509 bp, 42 predicted proteins | sample June2016WEW_11_4_FD_132985 | JGI IMG/M metagenome (GOLD analysis project Ga0187864, IMG submission 132985) | Peatland microbial communities from SPRUCE experiment site at the Marcell Experimental Forest, Minnesota, USA - June2016WEW_11_40 | ecosystem: Environmental > Terrestrial > Soil >...
AAAGTGCGGAGGGTTAGGTTTACATCCACGTTTAAATTTCACGCAAGCAAGCAATTGAAAATCGAATCATCCCGCCATTTTATAGACATTGACAAGTTGGACCGAACTTACTCCTTAACCTTGAAAAGTTCGTAGCTTCAAGTAGAAATTGCTGCTGGAAACAAGATTTGAGGTTGGCTCAATTGCTGGTGTTACAAGCCTTCAATTCAAGGTCGTAAACCGGTTAACACGCCGTGAAAAAAGTTTAAAGGACTGGGCTAATGCAAGTAAGGTAATAAGGCAAATAATATTTTTCAAGCAGAGAAGAATGATAATATGAGAAAAATTATTGTCTTATCTTTTATAACACTTGACGGTGTCATGCAGGCTCCTGGCGGACCAACAGAGGATACAAGCGGCGGTTTCAAATATGGTGGCTGGACAGTTCCGTATTTTGACGAGTTTGCGGGCAAAGTCATGAGCGAGCAGATGGGACATCCGTTTGATCTTCTGCTCGGTCGAAAGACATATAACATCTTCGTCAACTATTGGCCCGATCATAATGACCCAAAGGACCCTATCGGCTCCGGGATCAACAAAGCGACAAAATTTGTGGCTTCCCATTCACTCTTCAAATCAGACTGGGCAGGCACTGTAATATTACAAGGTGATGTTGCTGAAGCAATAAAGAAGCTGAAACAGCAAGATGGGCCGGAGCTTCAAGTTCATGGAAGCGGCAATCTCATTCAGACGCTCCTGAAACAGGATTTGGTTGATGAATTGTGGCTCAAAATCTTCCCAATAACGCTCGGCTCTGGAAAGCGACTTTTTGCCGACGGAACAATATCATGTGCATTTACGCTCATAGAGTCCAAAACCTCCCCGAAAGGAGTGATCATTGCTTCCTACGAGCGAGCCGGAAAGGTCGGAACAGGATCGTTTTGAACGAACGCGAAGCGGTAAATCCGCAATCATGGCCTGTTTTTCTGAAATAACCAATAATCAAGCTCTGTTTACCAAAAGGGGCAAAGTGCGGAGGGTGGGATTTGAACCCACGAACCCCTGCGGGATAGGAGCCTCAGTCCTACGCCTTTGGCCATGCTGGGCGACCTCCGCGAGCTTGCTATTGCTATTTGAGGCTGGTGCGGAATATAGAATTCGCTTTGACATTTAAAGGCTTTACTTTAACGTGAAGATTATCCTCTATCCAAGAAGAAAACTACGTTAAAAAATTGGGTAAGTTAGAGTAGACGGAAGTTTTCTTTTACCGTGGCTAAGACTACATGCGTATTTGTTCGTTCAATGAAGGGTAGCGCTAGCAGTTTCTTCGTGAAGTGCCCAAGGTCTTCTCTGCTTTTGAACTTGGCAACTATGATGGCGTCCGTTAAACCTGTTACATCGTAGACGCTGCAGACGTTAGGGATTTTAGCGATTTCGTTTTCAGTTTCGACAAGTTTCCCTTTGGAAACGGTAATTTCAGTAACTACGGTTAACTGGTAACCCAGCTTTTCATGGTCAATGATGACTGAGTAGCCTTTGATGAGGCCATCGTCTTCCATCTTTTTGATTCTTGAAAGAACAGTCCCGACGGATACGCCTACGTTCTTTGCGATTTGCCTGCTTGAGAACCTTGCATCTTCCAGAAGGCTTTTCAGAATTTTCTGGTCAGTTTCATTCAATTCCATGATGACACCATTCTGCACATTTTTTCAATTAAACCACTGTTTTTGCAACAGTATTTTAATTATCGTACGATTATATTAATAAAAGTTTAGTTTGCAGCCTCACCCAATGTATGAATCATTAAAGATTAAACGCTTTTTGAAAAGCCAGTCCCCGGCGGGGTTTGACGCGAAATAGATAGCAATCTTAAATTACTTGCTCAAACCCCAATAGTTTGACTCCCAAAATGCAACTAAAATATGACACTATCTTGGTTCTGGACTTTGGAGGGCAATACTGCCATCTCATAGGCAGAAGAATCAGAGAAAATGGTGTTTACTCAGAAATAGTTGCATATGACATAACGCCCCAAGAGGTGAAGGTTCTCGGCGAGAAGTTTAACGTTAAAGGCTTGATTCTTTCGGGTGGACCCTCAAGCGTCTATGACAAAAACGCGCCCAAAGCGGACCCGGGCATTTTAGACTTGAACCTTCCCATTTTAGGACTGTGCTATGGACACCAGCTTTTAGCCCAGTTAACAAAAGGCAAAGTGGAACCCGCGGCATGCAAAGAATACGGAACTGCACAAGTCACCATTGACAAGCCAGTAGGTGTCTTAGCGGGGCTAAGCGGAAAAGAAAAAGTGTGGATGAGCCACGGCGACACAGTTTTTTCGCTGCCTTCAGAATTCGAGGAGTTGGCGCACACAGAAAGCTGCCCCGTTGCAGCGTTCAGGCACAAGACCAAGCCCATTTACGGGTTACAGTGGCACCCCGAAGTGCTCCACACGGAAAACGGCGCGCGGATGCTGCACAATTTCATATTCGAAGTTTGCAAGTGCCAACCCAACTGGAAAATGGAAGATATCATAAGCAAAATGGTCGCCGAAATCAAATCGGAAATCGGCGACAACAAAGCCATAATCGGGTTAAGCGGAGGCATAGATTCAGGCGTAGCCACTGCGCTCGCGGCGAAGGCACTCGGCGACAGATTAACAGCGGTTTTTGTCGACCACGGGTTCATGCGGGAAGGAGAACCTGAGGCAATATGCAAAGCCTTTGGTAAGTTGCCCATCAATTTTGTCATGGCAAATGTTCAAGACCGCTTCATGAAAAAGCTCAAGGGCGTGATTGACCCTGAGATGAAGCGCAAGGCAATCGGCGAAGAATTTATCAGGGTTTTCGAGGAATACGCTGAAAAATCAGGTGCACAATACCTGCTTCAAGGAACCATTTACCCCGACAGAATCGAGTCAGGTTGCCGAAAAAACTCAGATTTAATCAAAACCCATCACAACGTCGCGGGAATCCCTAAAAACGTCAAATTCAAAAAAATCGTTGAGCCACTCCGCGACCTCTACAAGGACGAAGTGCGAAAGGTTGCAAAGATGCTCGGGTTACCCAAGGAACTAGTCAACCGCCAACCTTTCCCAGGCCCTGGCTTAGCAGTCCGCATAATCGGTGAGTTAACTCCTGAGAAGGTGGCTATAACCAAGAAGGCTGACGCAATCGTTCGTCAAGAAATCGAAAAGAACGGGTTGGCTGAAAACTTGTGGCAGTACTTCGCAGTTTTAACCGACACCAAAGCGACAGGTGTTAAAGGTGATTCAAGGGCTTACGGATATGTGGTTGCTGTTCGAGCGATGGAAAGCCAAGAAGCCATGACCGCCAACTTCGCCCAAATCCCATATGCGGTGCTTGAGAAGATTTCAACTCGAATCTCAAACGAGATTCCAGAGGTTACCCGCATAGTCTACGACATCACGCATAAGCCGCCAGCAACCATCGAGTGGGAATAGAAATTTCCATAACGGTTTATATTAAAACAACCAATACACTACTTAGCAAAGGTGACTCTAACTGAAAGCGTTGATCTTGGCAGGCGGCTTCGCAACGAGACTCCGCCCGTTAAGCTGCTCACGACCCAAAACCCTTTTCCCGATAGTAAACAAGCCGCTGCTCGAATGGATTTTTGAGAAACTGGCAAAAGACGGCTGCGAAGAAGCCATATTGGGAGTCAACGCACTGACCCAATTCTACATAAAACAGCATCGTCTCCACAGACACGGCTTGAAAGTTAAGTTTTCCGTTGATCCGCCCAGGATGCCCTTGGGAACGGCTGGACCAGTAAAGAAGGCTGAGCGTCTGTTAGGTCATGATGAACCATTTATCGTTTTGAACGGCGACATCTTTGCGGATCTAAATTATAGAGAACTCTACAACGCACACGTAAAAACCGGCGGCTTAGCGACAATTGCACTCTGCAAAGTGGAAGATCCATCCAGGTATGGGGTTGCCGAAATGGGAAGTAACAGCCAAATAAACCGGTTCGTTGAAAAACCGCCGAAAGGCAAAGCGCCAAGCAACTTCATAAACGCAGGAGTGTACGTTCTAAGTCCCCAAGTCTTCGACTACATTCCCTCGGGAAGAGCCGTCTCAGTTGAACGTGAGGTTTTCCCCAAACTTGCAGAGGAAGGAAAACTCTATGGACACTTCATCAACGGCTTATGGATTGACATAGGCAAACCCGACGAGTACCTGCAAACCAACAAATTGATACTTGACACCTGGGTCAGCCCCCAAAAACAGAAGAAACCAAAAAACTTCGAGATTAAAAACCCCATTGCATTTGACAAGGGCGTGTCAATAAATGAAAAATCCATAATTGGCCCATACGCAATCCTCGGAGAAAACGTCAAGGTTGGCAAAAACGTACAGATAAGCAACTCGGTTGTTTTTCCACACGCATCTATCGGCGACTTTTCAGTGGTTGACGGAGCGATAATCGGGGAGGGAGCACGCATCGGGAAACAGGTTACGCTAAGCAATGGCTGCATTATTGGTGACCACGCAAAAGTCAAAGATAATTCGCATCTTTCAGAAGCGTCTTCGGTTTGCCCTGCAAAAGAGGTGGCTGAAAACATTATAAAACCCAAGGTTAACTAATAACTAAAATGAAGTGAAGTTTATGAGCGAAAGAAAACTTTTCGGAACCAACGGCATCCGAGGTTTAGTCAACGTTGAGTTGACGCCTGAAATGGCCATTAAAGTTGGCTGTGCAATTGGGACTTTTTTCGGTAGAAAAAACCTACTTGTCGGGCATGACGCACGGACGAGCGGCAGTATGCTTTCTAAAGCAGTTATTTCGGGTTTAACATCCACTGGATGTCACGTGTTTTTCGCGGGGATGGCGCCTACACCCTCCTTGCAGTTCGCAGTTAAGAACCACAAGATGGACGGCGGTGTAATAATCACAGCTTCACACAACCCGCCTGAATATAATGGTATCAAGGTTATTTGGAGCGACGGGATTGAGACGTCTCATGAGCAAGAAGTCGAAATAGAGAACCTCTACTTCGACAACAAGATTGTCTTCGCTGAATGGGACAAATTAGGCACGGTGCAGGATGTGCCTGGGATCAATGACGAGTATGTGCAGGCGATTAAGAAACATGTTAATCCACAGAAAATTGCACAAAAGCACTTTCATGTTGTTGTGGATGCAGCTAACAGCGTCGGAGGCTTAACGGGACCGCAACTTGTTAGGGAACTCGGATGCAAGGTTACCAGCATCAACGCCAATATCGACGGCACATTCCCAGGGAGAATGCCAGAGCCCAGACCCGAAAACCTAACCGACTTATCCGCAACTGTAAAAGCGATCGGCGCAGATATAGGCGTAGCTTTTGACGGCGACGCTGACCGATCAATTTTCGCCGACCACAACGGAACAATTTACTGGGGAGACAAAACCTTCGCGATAGTCATAAAACAGTTCCTTGCAAAGAATCTAGGCGCAAAAATCGTCACTCCCGTAAGCTCCTCCACTCTCATCAAAGATACGGTAGAAGCTTACAAAGGCGATTTAATCTGGACTAAAGTTGGAAGCGTCACAGTTTCCCAAAAAATGAAAGAAGTACATGCAAAGCTGGGTGGCGAAGAAAACGGCGGAATCTTTTATGGCCCGCACCAGGCCGTGCGAGACGGAGCAATGACAACCGCCTTGCTGCTGGATATAATGGCTCAAACAGGGAAGAGCCTTTCTGCGTTGGTAGCTGAGCAACCACAGTACTTCCTAGAGAAAGGAAAAATCGAGTGCCCCGACGACAAGAAAGAAGTTCTTCTGAAGAAAATCCTCGAGCAGGTAAAGGGCGAAAACATAAGCACCATCGATGGCGTCAAGATTTGGTTCAGTGACAACAGTGCCATCCTAATCAGGCCAAGCGGCACAGAACCTGTGTTCAGGCTGTACGCTGAGGCGAAAAACTCAGAAAAGGCATCAAATCTGGTTAAAGACTACAGTTCAATCCTTGAAAAAGCCCTCAAAACTCTTTAGCAAGCTCTTTGCCGTGGAGAAAACCTGTCAATGCCCAACGTTCTAACATTAAAAGCAGACGAGATTGACACCAACGAGAAGCGTTCAAAGCTTTTGGTTAGCGTTGTAGGATGCGGGCGGAAGGGAATTCTTTATGCTTACGCGTTTGCTCAAGCAGGCTTCAAAGTGACCTGTTCGGACGCCGATCCAAGTGTTGTAAAAAAACTGGCAAAGGGGAAAACACCATTTAGGCAGCCGGAAATTGAAGGCAAAATCAAGACCCTCATCAACACGGAGCAATTGAACGTTACAAGCGATTTGAAAAAGGCCGTTTCTAGAAGCGACGTTGTAATTGTTGCTGTTCCTGCAAAAGTTGACGAAAAGAAGAAAATTGATTATTCAGAAGTGCTAAGCGCTCTGAAGCAGGTCGGCGGGGCATTGCATTCGGGCATGATGGTTATTTACGGTGAAGTTGCAGGCTTGGGATTCACTGAAGGGGCAATGAAGGAAACGTTGGAGAACACGTCAGGATTAAAGGCGGGCCAAGATTTCAGTTTAGCGTACGTTCCGATACGTAACTCGCAGGTCAAATTGTTTGCTGAACCAGTCTCGGTTCTAGAATTGAAGCTTGCAGTCGTTGGAAAAACAGGATTGGATGCAGTGCTCAACATGGTAAAAACAGCAGTCAAAGATGTTAAACCGATAGGCGATGTGAAAACGGCAGAGATAACGACGCTTTTTGCGGCGGCTCGGCAGGATACGAACATGGCTTTGGCAAGTGAATTGGCTGTTTTCTGCGAAAACGCGAACATTGATTACTTCAAAATTCTGAAACTTTCTGAGTTCAATGACCCAAGCTTTTGGCCCACAGCCAATGACGAGGAAAACAGGAATGAAGCGTACCTTCTGCTTGAAGGCGCAGAGAACCTCAATGTGAAGCTTAGGCTGCCGAATCTGGCAAGACAGATAAGCGAAGAAATGGTTAAACACGCGGTTAATCTGACACAGGAGGCTCTTCGAAGCTGCAACAAAACGTTGAGAAGAGCGAAAATCGCTGTTTTAGGAAGCGTTAACCCCAACACAACCGCCATTGCTTTTGTCAGATCTCTGTTGATGAAAGGCGCTAAAACCAACCTTTATGACCCTGCTTCAAAAGGAGACGCGTTAGATTTAGGAGACGTAAAAAGCAGCTTTAATGAAGCTGTTGAAGGCGTCGACTGCGTAGTGATACTTACAGGTGAAGAACAATTTAAACATCTTAACCTAAAGAAACTTAAAGCAATGACGAAGACGCCTTCGGTCATCGTGGATTTGGCTGGCGCCTTCGAACCTGGGGCAGTGGAAGCAGAAGGCTTCATATACCGTGGATTAGGAAGAGGAACAGGATAAGAATGAAGAAAATTGGTGTTGCAGTAATCGGAACAGGCTTCTGGGGAAAAAACCACGCAAGAATCTACAAAGAGTTGCCTTCAACCGAACTCATTGCAATTTGCGACGTTAACCCGGAAAGAGCAAAAGCCATCGCTGGTCAATACGGCGTGAAAGCGTACACAAGTAGCTCGCGCATGCTGAAAAACAAGGAAATAGACGCCATAAGCATCTGCACATGGTCAACGGTTCTGGCTAAAGAAGCACTTAAAGGGTTGAGGGCAGGCAAACATGTCCTGGTGGAAAAACCCATGGCGACCAACTCGAAGCTGGCGGAGAAGATTTGTAGCATTGCAGAGCAAAACGGACTTGTTTTGACAGTTGGCTTTTTGATGAGGTTTATTCCTGGTCTGCAAGTTATCCGTGAATCAGTTGAAAAAAGAAAAATCGGTGACCTAGTCTGCGCAAACGCCAAGCGCGTTTCGCAGTGGCCTGAGCGAATAGGCGACGTCGGAGTTGTCAAGGACACCGCAATACATGACATAGATGTTATGCGGTTCATTTCCCAGCAGGATCCCATCACCGTTTACGCAAAGATGGGAAGCATGAAGCATCACAGATTCGAAGACTATGCGCACATAATGCTCACATACAAAAACGGGGAAAGCGCCTTCATAGAATCCAACTGGCTAACGCCGTACAAAACGCGAACGTTAACGGTGACGGGGAGCGACGCAATAATGCGGCTGGACTATATCACACAAGATTTGTGGATTGAACAGCAAAAAGAAACGTTGCAGCCAAGGTACCCATTTCAGGAGCCGCTTAAATGCGAACTCCAACACTTCGCTGAATGCGTAATTGAAAAGAAAAAGCCGCTCATAACTGGAGAAGACGGCGTAAAAGCCCTACAAATTGCAGAAGCCGCCATGCAGTCTTCTGCCAAGAACAGGGCAGTTAACCTGAAAAGATAAGAAACTACTTTAAACTGAAGGGTTTTCCTTCAGTGACTATTTTCTCAGGAATCTTCGCCTTCCATTTTTTCAAGAAGGGCAAGTCATCTGTTTCTTTTCGAAGTTCATCTGGAAGCATTTCTGGAATTTCGTCTCTAATCGGGTACCAGCGAAGGCATTTGGGGCAGACAATTAGACCTTCTACGATTTCATCTTTTTCCTCGAAGACGTGAAGTTCAAGGGGATGATACTTGTCGATTGGGCAAGCCAGAATATCCATAAGTTTACGCTTCAAAGTTCATCACAAAACAAATAGTTAGTGTTTATGCTATTAAAACTTGCTTGGCGATGCATTGACTTGGATATCCAAGACGGTTTGGTACCAGTTTGGACCCGTACTTCGAACCACACGAGAAAAAACAAAACTGTAGCCGACGCCTAATCTGCCAAGTTTTTGGGCCACATTCAGCTTCGTCTTGTCAACGGGGTTCTCGTTTCCCGCAGCGTGCTGGAAATCGTAGAGATGTATCCAGCCGCCTGATAGCTTTAGCGCCGAAATTGCATATGGCAGGTATTCAAGGGCTTTTTCAGGTAGCGGCATCAGAACGCGGTCAGCTTTGCCCTGCAACTGGGATTTGATTACGTCTTTTGAGTCGCCGAGCAAGGGAATTACCGTACTGTAAACTCTGTTAATTCTAACGTTCTCCTCCATGTAACGGAATGCTGCTGGGTTAACATCGATTGAGTACACTTTGGTCTGAGGCACATTTTTGGCGATTATTACACTGAAGCAGCCGACTCCAGCAAACATGTTAACCACTGTCTCGCCCTTCTTGACAAGCGCCGCAATTCTTGCTCGTTCATGCGAAAGCCTGGGCGAAAAATAGCATTTCTCAACGTCGACTGCAAACACGCAGCCAGATTCCTTATAACGGGTGGTTGTTCTGCCGTCTCCAGCCGCCAACTTCAATTCTCTAACCCTGAAATCTCCTAAGATAGGGCCGGTCTGCCAAAAAACGGTTTTTACGCGTCCGTGAACGGCTAATATTTGCTTGGCAACAGCTTCAGCGTTAGCGACGTTATTGTTTGCCGCTTTAAGGATCGCGATGTCACCTATTATGTCAAAAGAATTGTAGGTGTGCTTCAATTCTTCCGACGTGAAATTGAGTGGTAATTTGTCTTTAAAGCGGCGTCTCAACTAATTATCCTCTTAAACCGAGTTTAGTGAGAAAACCTTTAAAAGCAAAATACTTTTCTTTGTACGAGAGGCGTTTCCAATGGAAAAATCAGGAATTGTTTATGAATGCATGAGATGCGGAGCACGAGTACCATCTGAAGAATTAGATCTACGGGGCGGAGAAACAAAATGTATTATCTGCGGCTACAGGATTCTGAAGAAAATTAAGCCGCCCGTTGTTAAGCGTGTTCAATCAAAATAAGAAAAGGGAAACTCGTGTTTGTTCACGAGTAACTCAGTTTTTGTTTTTTTAGGTCATCTTAGTATATTTCTTTGTCCCCAAGTTTGCGCAAAGCTTTTCCTTTAATCCTTATCGCGTCACCTAAGAGATCATCGTCCAAGTCCCTCTCGACTGTTTGCCGTTTTACGGTTTCTCCGCAAACTCCCATCGGCAGCAAACGCCTTTTTTGGCACATAGCGTAGGTGCAGTTTGCGACGCTGCAAAGTTCTTCGGTCAATCTGCATGAAGTGGAACCTCGTTGGTAGAAAGCAGAGTTTTTGCCGCATTTGAAAGCGCTGCATGTTGGAGAACAAGCTTTTGATTGAGCCAATAGATACACCTCAAGTCAAATCAAAATGTTATGTTGCTGTTGTTTTGTCCTTGTTTTCTTTATGTTACTTGGAAAAGATATAAACTTTTTTCTATCAAGGGGGAAATTGATGCTTAAGATTCAGCGTGACGACGTCTTCTACGCATAAACATTTCAACAACGACCAGCACGAATACCGCTATCACTATCAGAATAAGGGTCAACAACGCGCTTGTCGGTATTAATAGTGAGCCAAGAGCCACGTAACCGCTCATTTTTATCTGCACAGATGTCGGCTGGTTAACGGTCAAAGATACAGCTTGGTAGCTGCTTTCTGCTCCTTTGGCGAACGCAACGATTTGCAAGTTGCCGCCGACAATGTTGTTGAACGTGGCGATTCCATTTCCCTGAGTCGTTTCGGAGAATCGCTCTGAAGATGGACCGTTCACCGTAACATTAGCGTTTGAAATCGGAGACCCGAAGTAATCGACCACTGACACTTCTACTTGAATACCATACAAGGTACAGCGAATCCTGTATTGACCTGCGCTGAAGGCTTTGACGGTTGTCTCATTGAGTAGAATGCCGTTTTGGTACACTTGTAGCTTGTAGGTTCCAAAGGTAACAGATGCAACCGCTGATCCTGAACTGTCTGTTGTGGTTGTGTAGAATAAGCCGTTTGTTAATTCGACGAGACTTATGCTTGCGCCGGAGATTGCGGCGTTATTATAGCCGACGACATTGATTGTCAAGGGCTCTGATGGACATGTAATCACAAATTGATAGATTGCTTGTGCTGGAAGGCTATTGATAGTATCGTTGCCTGTGTTGAATACTTTACCGTAAAGTGAAGCCTGGACAGTGTAGCTTATTCCAGTTATCGTGGAGTTCAAGGTGTAGGTCCCTGTGACGCCTGTTTGAGCCGAAATGTTCGCGGTTTGAGAGGATCCGTACTGGTAGCTTATGGCCAAATTCACAAAAGGTAATGCCGTTCCATTTTCGTTTTGTACCTTAATTAAAAGGTTAGCTAACAGGCATGCAAAGTTAAAGTTGCCTGCGCCGGTAACTGTTATGTTTGTTTGGCCGACATTGACACCTTTGAATGAAGCAGTCAAAATGTAGGGGCCAGCTTCCAGCTTGAAGTTTGCCTTGCCGTTGCTGTCGCTTGTAGCGTTAGAAGACGTGTTGGAATTTTGGTCTTGGGCTTTAATGAAAATGTTTGGGGCTATTTGATTGTTAAGGTTTAGTGTTGTGATGCTGACCGAATACCCGGGAATCGAAAAAGTCTGTGAGTCAGGCACTAGTTTTGCGGTGCCGCTAGTCGTTGTGATTGTCACTTTGTAGTTTCCTACGGCTGCGTTCGTGGGAATTGGCAAAGGCGTGCTTATTACTCCGCTGGCATCAGCGGTTACTGAGGAGATCGATGTTAGGCTGGCACCTGTTGCTACATTGGTAACGCTGACCGACACCGTTTGCCCAGCTGAGTATCCCTGCGCTGCTATCGTTGCGGTTTGACCTCTGTGGTAAGTTGTTGAATCTAGGAAACCTACGGTAAACTGGTTTGAAGCTAAAACCTGGGTCAGGTTAAAATACAAGGTGTAATTGCCTGCGTAAACTGTGGCAGGTGATATACCAAGCGAGTCACCTGATAGGAAGTTACTGCTTGGAAAGTCGATCTGCGTGCTTGCAGTTCCAATCGAATTCGCAACCATAGACAATACATCCGAAAAGTTCCCGTTAAGCGGGCTTGGGAGCACAACAGTTATGTTAGCTGTGTAGCTTGCACCTGAGTTGCCTCCGGTGACCGTGACAGTCAAGGGTACAGTGCTGCCTTCCTGATTGTATGAATTGGCAGGGGTTATGTTGTAGCCAGGTGTGATTAAGAACTGTTCAGGAGTGTTGCCGGTAGAGTTCAGGTTTCCTTCTTTAATGTCTTCGATCAGAAAGTTGTAGTCGCCGCCTGGAAGCTGAGGAACAGTAAAGTTTGTGTTGACGTACAATCCGTCAGCTATGCCGCTTGCCACAATCGTGTTACCTATTATTACATTGAATGTGCCGTTTTTGACGTAGATTTCCCCTTTAATGTTGTAGAGTTGACCAGCTGACCCGTTGTACACACTCGGAGTTTGGACAAGCGAGTTTGCTTCGGATGCAGGAACAACCTGTATAATACTTACACCAAGTTGACTGCTTTGCCCAAGCACATTGGCGAAAGGTGTAAGTGCAACCGCTAAAGACATAAAGACCAAGATGGTAACTGCAACAATCTTCTGATTCAAACCTCTCTGCTCTCCCGAAATGATACTATCCTCTATAGTTGACTCATGATTAATTAAGAGATGATTTTAAACTTTGCCGTTTAACCTCCAAATAAAGGACTCACCGCCCCAAGACAAAATCATCATGGAGAATCCAAGCGTAAAAGTAACCTTGAGGAACGGGATTTTTAAAAGAACGAACATTCTATCTGTACATAAATTTCGGTGGAAGAGTTGGAAGAAAACACGGCAGCCACGCTTTCAAGCGCCCTCAAGAAACAAAAATACCATCTCGTCGGCAGCCACTCAGCAGTTAAAAGGTGCAAGTGGCTCTACGAATCCATAATCAACAACCGAACCTGTTACAAACAGAAGTTTTACGGCATAAAATCACACAGATGCATCCAAATGACACCCAGCCTCTACTACTGCACCCAGCAATGCCTATTCTGCTGGAGAGCACAAAGCGGCGACTTGCAAGTCACCTGGGACGAAACAAGAATTCCCAAAGTTGACTCGCCTGAGGCGATCGTTGAGGGATGTTTGAAGGCACAAGAAAAAATTTTAACGGGGTATAAGGGCAACGAAAAAGCGAACTGGCGCAAATTCCAAGAAGCCTTGACACCAAAACAAGTTGCCATAAGCTTAACAGGGGAACCAACACTGTACGAACCACTCGGTGAGCTTATTCGAACTTTCAAGCAGAAAGGCTTAACCACTTTCCTCGTAAGCAACGGAACCCTTCCTTCAAAACTTTCAACTCTCAGCAAGGAGCCAACCCAACTCTACATTTCAGTGTGCGCTCCAAATGAGCAGTTGTACAAGCGGGTTTGCCGACCCGAGTTCCCAAGCGCGTGGGCAAAACTAAATGAAACGCTTAGTTTGCTTCAGAGCTTCCGTTGCCCTACAGTTATTCGGACAACACTTGTTAAAGAATTGAACATGAATCACGTAGACGAGTATGCAAAACTCGTTGAAATGGCCAATCCAACCTACATTGAAGCCAAAGCTTACATGCATATTGGCTTCTCGAACCTGCGTTTAGGGTTTGAACGAATGCCTATGCACAGCGAAGTCAAGGATTTTGCCAAAAAACTATCGGAGAAGACGGGTTACATGATAATTCACGAAGCACCAGAAAGCAGGGTAGTGCTGCTGAGTAAGTTGAAAAAGGCAATCCAAGTTGGGAGCGACTAAACCCTGATTCTAAGATTTTGCTTAACTTTCGCTTTGACACAATTTTGTGTTTAAGTATCGTCAAAAATATCATCGTCCCTTGATTGCCTTAGCTATTTGTTTTTTGTGGTTGAATTAGTAACAAGTAGTAACCTACCTGGAACGTCCTAATCTCTTTCACCGCCTTCTCCCCCAGTCTAAAAGTGGAACCAAAGGCACATATAAAATATCCAAACAGGCGCATATCATAGGCTGAACGACGGAGGACAAACGCTTTTCTTGGTCGAGAGCCGCCAACGCGCAGAGTCGAACAAGGCTTAAATAGTTATTTTTTTCCTTATGACTTAACTGATAAGCGGTTGTATGTATGGTCAGCGAAGGAAAGGGACGTCTGTTTAGGAGAAAAGACGGAAAATGCATGGTTTATTTACCCAAAGATCTTGCTGAAGACAGCATGTTCCCATTCAAAGTAACCGACTCAAGGTTTGTCAAAGTAAGCTTTGTTTTGGGCGGCAGCAAAGTTCTGATAGAGAAATGGCCTGACGCCTAAGTTAAGCCGTCATAAGAAATTGAAATAAACTACGAAACAATTCAACTTATTCTGATGATTCCATTGTCCGGTTTGGAAAGCGTTTTGCAAGAAGTAAAAAAAGAGCTCATGCAAAAAAACAAAATCCGAGAGGAAACGCATGAAAGCATGCGTAAAGCAACAAGCCTATCCAAACAAGCCATCCTGCTAATCCACCAAAAAAGATACGTCGAAGCCGAAAAACTCATTGCTGAAGCAAAAGAAAAAATCTCAGCTCTCCAAACCTTATCGGACGACTGCCCCGAAGTCATCTACGGTGGCATGTTCAGCGCGGCACTCCAAGAATATTCAGAAGCACGCATCTTCCTAATTTTAGTTAAAGAGTCTCGTTTTGTCACTCCAGCTGAAATTAGCGTTCCATCAATTGATTACGTGCTCGGTTTAGCCGATGTAGTAGGCGAATATAGGCGTTTAGCGCTTGATAACCTACGCGAAGGCGAGGTCAAGAAAGGAGAAGAATGCCTTGAAATCATGGATCAAGTATTTATCCAACTCTTGGGACTCGACGAAGCATACATGCTTGTTCCAGGTCTCAGGCACAAATCTGACATTGCACGAAGAATAATCGAAACAACCCGCGGCGACGTCACATTTGAAATCCGCAGAAAATCCCTCGAAGACTATCTGAAAATGTTTGAACCACGAAAACTAACAGCCAAACGCAAACCACGAAAGGAAAAAACTTGAGTCAAACCCGCAAACTAACGAAGAATTTCTCAGTAGAAAAGGCACATAAAACTCAGCGTTCCCTTTCAAAGAAAATAATTTTGGAAGACAGGTTATCAAAGCATGTTAAAATGGTCGCGGGCGTAGATGTTTCATATGTCGGCGATGTGGGGATAGGCGCCGTGGCAGTCTTGGATTACGAGTCCCTCAAACTTCTTGAATCAGAAGTTGCCATCTGCCCTGTGAAGATGCCGTATATTCCAACTTTGCTTTCTTTTCGGGAAATCCTTCCTGCAATGGCAGCAATCAAGAAATTGAAGATTCCACCAGACGTATTCTTTGTTGACGCACATGGATACGCTCACCCATATAGGTGCGGATTTGCAAGTCACCTTGGCCTTGCATTGGGAAAACCGACATTAGGAGTTGCCAAAAGCCGATTAATAGGCAAACCAGTAGAGATGCAGGGGCAAACCTTTTTGGTCGATAATGAAGAAGTCATCGGCGCGGTGGTTGAAACGAAGCGGACCGCAAAACCCATTTTCGTAAGCATCGGCCACATGGTTTCTCTTGAAACTGCGGTGAAAATTGTTTTGCACTGCTCGAAAACCCGGATTCCAGAGCCGACCTTGCAAGCTCACATTTTAGCGACCGGGCAAAGAAACAGCTTGATGTTTCAAAGCAAAGTAAATATCGCTGAAAAGTGAACTAATCGTTAGAGCGTGGACGGGTTTGGCTGAAGAAATATCCTTCGAGGAGTTCCAAAAACTTGACCTACGAATAGGAAAGGTAATTGAGGCAACGCAGATTCCTAACTCAAAGAAGCTCATCAAACTGACGGTTGACTTTGGATCTGAGAAAAGGCAAGCGGTTGCAGGATTGCTAAAGTATTATACACCTGAGCAGTTGGTCGGCAAAAAATGCGTTTTTCTCTTAAATCTGCAAAGGCGTGTTTTGGCAGGGGTCGAATCGCAATGCATGATTTTGGCTGCTGAAGACGGTGAAGCCAACGTGACGGTGCTTATGCCTGAGAAAGACATTGCTGAAGGCAGCAAAATCGGTTAAAAAAGCCCAACACCACTTGTCCTCTATTAAGTTCGATGCGTCTGGGGAAAATTTAAATGCGTAGTTCTAACACGTTATTGTATAATTTATTGTGAAAGGTGTTTACTTAATGGCTGCTAACGAAGAAGCACTTATGTGGGTTGAAAAGTACCGCCCAAAAAATCTAAATGAAGTCGTAGACTTATGCGACATCGTTGAAAGCCTCAAAGCTTTCATGAAAAAACCCAAAACTATGCCCCACCTTATGTTCGCCGGCATACCAGGTACAGGGAAAACTACCCTCGCCCTTTGCATTGCACACGAACTTTTTGGTCTTAACTGGAAAAGCTTCACGTTGGAACTAAACGCATCCGACGAAAGAGGGATCGACACCGTTCGTGAAAGAATAAAGGATTTCTCGCGTTACAGCCGATCAGGCTTCGAAAACGTACCATTTTCCCTAATTATTCTGGACGAATGCGACCAGATGACTGGTCCCGCTCAAACAGCGTTGAGAAGAATCATGGAGACGGGTTCCCGAACATCAAGGTTCATTCTAATTTGTAACCAATCAAGCAAAATTATTGAGCCCATACAGAGCCGTTGTGCCATCTTCCGTTTTTCAAAACTTGATAAGCAAGCTATGAAGGAGCATCTTGAATGCCTTGCTAAAAGAGAAAATGTCAAGCTGACGCCGGAAGCAGCCGACAGAATCGTGGATTTCTCTGAAGGTGACCTCCGACACGCCATAAACGTGTTACAGACGGCTTCATCCTACAGGGAAGGCTTGGTGGATGAGAAAACAGTGTCCTTAGTTATAGGGGAAGCCAGTCCAGCGCAGGTCCAACAGATGATTAGGAAAGCCTTGTTCGGAGACTTCATGGAAGCTCGAAAAAAAATGTATGAAATAATGGGTTCCTACGGGTTTTCAGGCTCAGAAATAATACGACAGGTGCAACGGGAAATCTTCAAAATGTCAGATTTGACACCTGAGCAAAAAGCAGAAATCTCAAACGTAATCGGCGAATACGATTACCGCCTAACAGAAGGCGCCAACAGCGACATACAACTAAGCGCGCTGCTCGCGCAATTCGCCAAGTTCGGAAGAGGCATAATGGAAACCTATGAAAAATGACATTTTATGGGTTGAAAAGTACCGCCCCCAAAAAATAGAGGACATAGTGGGCAACGAAGAAGCGAAAGCCTCATTCGTCGACTGGCTAAAAGGTAAAAGCAGAAGCAAAAAGAAGGCTGTGCTTCTGTATGGACCCCCTGGAGTGGGAAAAACAGCGCTTGCTAACGCTGCCGCAAAAGAGTTCGGCTTCACTATCATCGAAATGAATGCCAGCGACACCCGCTCAGAAAAAGCCATCAACGCCATCGCAAAACCCGCCACCTCCTATCTAGCCCTCGACCACTTCTCGATCTCAACCCAGAGCAAAGGGAATATTCTCTTCCTGGATGAAGTCGATGGTATCGCAGGTAACGAAGACAGAGGCGGCGTAAGCGCCATCATAGAAATCGTGGAGAAATCCCAAGTTCCTGTTATCATGGCGGCAAACGACCCTGACATAGATAAGCTTAGACCCCTCAAGAAAGTTTGTTTGCTCATACGTTTTCAACAAATACGAATCCCACTCCTCATCGCTTTGTTGCAGAAAATCTGTCTGCTGGAACATGTCAAAGCCGAGTTTGAAGCTCTCGAACACATTGCCCAGAACAGTCGAGGAGACGTACGGTCAGCAATAAACGACCTGCAAAGCCTCAGCGAAGAAAACCATATCCTAACCCTTCAAGACACCATGGCATTGAGTTCAAGAAACAAAGACATCAGCATGGACGAAACGCTAAGAGGATACTTTTCAGCAAAATCCATCCAAGAAGCGTCAACTTTACTAAGCCGATCAAACGTTGATTACGATGAATTTCTGATGTCGGTAAGCGACAACTTGCCCAAACGGTACACTAACCCAATTGAGCTTGCAGCCGCCTACAATTTCATCTCTCAAGCCGACATTTACCGTGGCAGAGTCGGAACTGAAAACTGGCATCTTCTAAAATACTTCTTCAACTCCATGTCTCAAGCTGCATCAGTTTGCCCTCAGTCATACCAACCTTTCGAATTAATCACGCCGCCTATACGCATCATCACCCTGTTTTGGACCAAAGGCAAAAGGTCAATGCTAGACGCCATCTGCGGCAAAATAGGAGCCCAATGCCACGTGTCCCACTCGAAAGCAAAACACGACTTCGTTCCCTACGTCAAAACCCTGCTGCAACAACAGAAAACAAGCGCCCTGATTTCCTGGTTCAACTTCACACCTGAAGAAGTAGATTTCCTCGTTAAAATGAACAGGTACTAGGAGAAACAACGTGACAATATTAAACCCGAAGGGATTCACGCTTCCTAGGGTTGAGCGAGAAAAATTTGTGCTTCTAATGAATCTGGGTCTTGATTACAACAGAGAACGCATGCTCTTCTCCATAAAAGACTGCAACAACATCGAAAAACTCATAGATACAATCGGCGCCATATTGGGCACCGAAGTGGTTTTCCTTCAAAGCTGCACCAGATGCGGCAAAGAGTTCCCCTGTGCTAACTGCAAATACCTCGACATATGTACCACCAAAAACCTTCCGCTCAGCTGCGTCTGCCCGCAATGTCTCAGAGACAGAAAACAATTCGAAGAATGCCTTGAAAAATTCTAACGCCGCTTCCACTGTTTTTTCGAAAGCACTTAACCGGCACGTTTTGAACTAATCCCAATCACTTATTGTGTGTACGTTTTGTGTTTACCAGCTGTGAACTGACTATTTATTGAGATTCACTGATTTACCCAGATAGAAGTGAATCGGATGAAAAATAAAATAATCGAGGCTGAAGGCCTCACAAAAATATACAAGAAATCAGTCAAGGCTGTCGACGATATTTCTTTCTCGGTTGAAGAAGGAGAACTGTTCGGTTTTCTGGGGCCCAACGGTGCCGGAAAAACCACCACAATAAAGATGCTGACAACGTTAGCGGCATTAACTTCAGGGAAAGCAACCGTAGCTGGATACGACGTAAGCAGTAAGCCAGCAGAAGTCCGCAAAATCATTGGAGTCGTACCGCAGGAACTCACAGCAGAAGACGAGCTCAAAGGTGTAGAAAACCTAATGCTCTCAGCCAAACTTCACCATGTCCCAAATGACAAAGCTCGCAATAAAGCTCAAGATCTGCTCAAGCTTCTAGAACTTGAAAGCGCAGCGCAAAGACAAGTAAAAACTTACTCGGGCGGCATGCGCAGACGGCTCCAATTGGCTATGGGGTTAATTCATGAGCCGAAAATCCTGTTTTTGGATGAGCCAACGCTGGGATTGGATATTCAGACAAGACAGAACATGTGGGCTTACATCAAGGGACTTAACCATGATGACGGAATTACCGTGTTTATGACGACACATTACCTGGAAGAAGCCGACTCGTTATGCGACCGAATCGCCATAATCGACACTGGCATAATCAAAGTGTCGGGTAACCCAACCGAACTTAAGAAAAAGCTCGGGGGCACTATATTGACACTTAAGCTTACAGATGGGGCCGACATATCAGCCTCGCTTCGCAGGATCCAATTCGTAACTGAAGTTGAGAAAGAAGGCGGAATATACAAGATTAAATTGGTAAGAACCGACGCCCTTCCGGCAATTGTCGAAGCAGTCACTAAGAGCGGACTCAGTATTTCCGACATAAATTTGATTAAACCGACGCTTGACCAAGTTTTCCTACAAATCACAGGCAATACAATGCGTGATAAAGCTACAAATGGGGATTCTTATGCTCAAAGAGTCCTAATAGAGAGGATGAAGTAAATGTTCGCCGACACTTTAGCCCTGACCGCACGGTCACTGAAAAAATGGATCCGCAACCCCGCCGCCATCATGCCGGGTGTATTCATGGCGGTCTTTTGGCTTGCTCTTTTCGGCAGCTCGTTTAACCCAGTTAACCTAGTGCCATCAAAAGTCGGTGGCACCTCGCTGTCGCCAACCACGGTGTTACAAATCAAATCTGCAATAAGTTCGGTATTTGGGGGCGCAGCAAACTACATAACTTTCCTTACAGCGGGGATAATAACTTTGATAGTTATAATTAACATGGCTTACGGCGGCATCGACATAGTCCTTGATCGACAACTAGGCTACCTTAACTCACTACTGACTTCACCGATATCTAGGGCATCAATATTCTTCTCTGGTGCACTGCAGAACTTTGTGAAGGCCATGTTCATTGCGGTGATTACTTTCATCGTGGCTGTGCTACTTCCTAACGGCTTGCAAGTCGGGGCTGGCTTTGGTGCGTTAAACTTGCTGGGAATATTTGCAGCGATTGCGCTAGTGACGTTTGGGTTCGGCTGCCTATTTACTTCTGTTGCTTTCTCCGTGAAAGTCGTAGATTCATTGATTGCAATCATCAATTTCCTTGCGTTCCCGCTAGTGTTCATGAGTAGCGCAATGTTTCCGCTTGGTACGTTTCCGTCTTGGCTAAAAGGCATAGCGCAGGTTAACCCAGTAACCAAAGCTGTTGAAACCTCGAGGCTGCTAATTGTTAACGGGAACCTAACTGCCAGCCAGCTGTCAACGGTCGGGTGGAACATGCTGTATCTTGTCGTGTTTGCCTCAGTGCTTGCTGTCGCGGGCTACTTGATTGCACGCAGAGCATTGAAGGCTGAATAGGGGCGAAGAGTAATGGCGGCAGTAACAAAAAGTGAGCCACCCTTAAAAGCGCAAGAGGTGTAGATAGGGACATGTCAGATTTACGTATCAGACGCGGTCAAAACGTTACACTGGACACTGTTGACGGCGAACTCAAAGTCGGCCACAACGCAACTCTCCAAGCCGCAGGCGGCAAAACCATCAATGTCTCCAAAGGCGTCTACCTTGAAGGCAAAGCATATGTGAATGGCAGCCTCGAATGCGACTCGATACAATCTGAAGTTTTTATGTCAAAAACAGGAGAACTCAATGCTGGCGGTCAAAGCGCACGGCTTGAGTTGATAGGGCGCTACGTTGGAAAGCTTGAGGTATCCGGCAACTTGACTGTTCACAAGCAGCTTAACGTTAGCCACTCTGTTGAAGTCAAGGGCGCAATTATCGCCGGTGACATCGATGTGGGCGGAAAAATCGAGGCAGGTGCAGTAAAATGTGGCAGAATGCGGGTAGGCGGACGCGCAGACGTCCAAAACAGGCTCGAAGCCCAAAGCGTTGATGTAGGCGGCAAAGTTGTCGCGTCAGGACCCGTAAAAATAGGCGACTTAAACGTGGGCGGCGAAGCAGAAGTCGGCGGCGGCTCCATAACCGGCAGCATTCACGTCGGCGGAAAATTCATCGCAAAAGCCCCCTTAGAATTCGGCGAACTGCAGGTCTATGGCCGAGGCTGCCTACCAGCCGGATGCAAAGGACACAGAATCTCAACATTCGGCAAGCTCGAAGTCGGCGGAGACTTAACCTGCGACATCATAGAAGCCGGCGGCGTCATAGAAATAAGCGGCAGTTGCACCTCGCAGAAGGCGGAGGTTGGAGGAAAATTTGAGGTGTCCGGTTCATTGCATGTTTCGGACTTGTTCAAGGGTTGCGGCAACTCGCAGATTTCCGGCGTCTTAGAGTGCAGGCAGCTTGCTTTCAGCGGGAAACTTGCTGCGGGAAAAATCGTTGTGCAGGAAGAGGCGGATATAAGCGGAAAAACAGAGGTTAAAGAGGGCTTGAAAGCCCGTCTGGTAACGGTGCGTAGCGGCAGCCGATGCGAAGGCACCTTGATCGGCGAACAAGTCATTATCGGCAAAAGCGCCGACGTAAGCTGTAACCAAGTAGGCGTTGACTGGGTTATTGAACACCACGCAATCCTTCTTAATCAGGCAATAGTTTCGAGGGGGCTGTGGGCAGGGGGTGGGATGGCGAGAGTGGACGACGTTTACGGAAAGGAAGTTGTGCTTGGCGCCATGTGTAGAGCAGGACGCATATTTGCCGACAAGGTTAAGCTGGAGCAGGGTTCAGCCGCCGAGCAGGTTACCTACACCGACGAGTTCAAGATGGATTTTGGCGCAGCTGTAAGCGAAGAGCCCAAAAAAACGGATACAATTCCTAAACCACCATTTTGACATACGGGAGATGCGACCGCATGAGAATCCGAGAAACAAAGCGTTCAAGAACCGACCTGTACGCCCAAGTGCTTGAGGTACTGATACGTTACCCTGAAGGTGGCAAAATCACCCGTGTCTCCTACGGCGTAGGCGTCCCAGTAGACCGCCTAAGGAAGATATTGGATGCACTGAGCAGTTACGGCTTAGCAAGAAAACTTACGTTGGAGGAACAAACGCTTTATTTTGCGACGCCACGCGGCTTGGAATTTTTGGATACCTATTGGAAAATGAAGGGTTTCCTGGAAATCTTCGGGAAGGAATCGTCAAGTAAATCTAGAAAATAAGGCATAAGCAACCGGAGTCATAATTGAATTTTGGCATTAGCTATTTTTGACCATAATTCTCTTTTCTAGAGCATTTTAGATGAAAATAGAGCTTTTTAGATTTTTTTAGATGTTTCTAGCTCACAGTTGCAAACAATCTTAACCCTAAACCAATAAAGCAACCCAAAACACAAAGAAAAAATTCTGCGCGAAAAGCAGCAAAACCGCCGCTAATTCACACTTCTTTTCTCTACATGTAACTATTTTTGATTTATTTCGACTTTTATAGACTTATTTTAACTTTTATTGACCCTTTTAGACTAATTTTGATTTTTTTCGACTCAACCTGCAGCCAATCAAGCCCTATTTCAAAAAAGCAACCCAAAACACAAAGAAAAATCCCCGCTGCGCAGGAGCAATCGGTATACAAAAGCATCAACCAAACACACAGAAAACAAAGAAGGCAATTCTTATCTAGCCATTCCTAATTAACAATTCTTGTAGAAGGCTAGATTTTATGGCGGAAGAACATGCAACATTAAATGTAGCATTATCCCAACTTAAACTCGCAACCAAAAAATTAGAGTTAGACCCAGGAATATGCAGGATGCTGAGCCTGCCAAAAAGATCCATCAGCGTCAGCATCGACATACGCATGGACAACGGCGTCGTCGGGGTCTTCAGCGGCGTTCGAGTCCAGCATTGGGATGCACGTGGACCTTTCAAGGGAGGAATCCGATACAGCCCCAACGTTACGCTTGACGATGTCACCGCTTTGGCGATGTTGATGACTTGGAAATGTGCCATCGCAAACATTCCATTTGGTGGAGCAAAAGGCGCCGTAGTTGTCGACACCAAAAAAATGAGCAGACACGAACTTGAACGCCTAACAAGAAGGTACGTCAGTCTAATTGTTGATTATTTGGGTCCTCACCGCGATATACCGGCGCCGGACATGTACACTGACGCTCAAACCATGGCTTGGATAATGGACACTTACAGCCAACTCAAAGGCTACAGCATACCCGAAAGCGCCACAGGCAAACCTGTTGAAATTGGTGGATCATGGGGAAGAACCGAGGCGACGGGCAGAGGTGTAATCCACTGCGTGAAGCAGGCAGCGGAAAATAGCGGTCTCAAACTCAAAAACGCATCAGTAGCAATTCAGGGCTTCGGCAACGTCGGCTACCATGCTGCAACTGCAGCTCAAGAAGTAGGCGCCAAAGTGATAGCGGTCAGCGACTCCACTGGAGGCATCTACAACCCAGACGGATTAAACATCCCAGACGTTTTGGAGTACAAAGAAAAAAATGGGTCCCTACAAAACTACAAAGGCTCCAAAAACATAACCAACGAAGAATTGCTGGAGCTGCCCTGTGACGTGCTCATCCCGGCGGCGCTTGAGAACCAAATTACCTGCAAAAACGCCGACAAAATTAAGGCGAAAATGGTTGCTGAAGCTGCAAACGGACCCACTACACCTGAGGCAGATAAGGTTCTCTATGAGAAAGAGATTTGTCTCATCCCTGACATTCTTGCCAACAGCGGCGGAGTAACCGTCAGCTACTTTGAATGGGTCCAAAACCTGACTCGTGAGCAATGGACATTGGAAACCGTCAACAGCAAACTTGAAGATAAAATGACCAAAGCCTTCAAAGACGTCGTCGCCTTGGCAGAGAGGGAGGAGAGCGATATGCGCACGGGCGCGTTGATGTTGGGTGTCGGCAGGGTCGCTAACGCAATAAAAACACTGGGCTTATGGCCATAAATTCATTTGATCCCGGGATCGATCACCTTCTACCGGCGGCGTTGGGCGAAAATAAGCCGCTTCTTTTTGTTTTTCTCGTCTTTGATTTTATTTGTAGGAAACCTTAAAACTACTTCCGCCATATGAGTTGAACCCCACAAAGTGGGAAGCTATGGGACAGGGAGAGTTAACGGTTGGCTGCTAAAATTTGCGCGTTGGATTTCTGCTATGAGAATTCACTTGTCAGAATCGTCGCTAATAGAAACTGTCCTGAAATCAAGCTTGCCGGCTTGACGGTTGGCCCTTTTGACGAAGGAAACGAGTACGAAATTTATTTTTGGGTAGCAACAGAGCTTGCCAACGCGGGCATGGTTCATTTCCGCGAGGACGATCTGCTAGACTCAACCAAGCTGTTTAAGGTGCAGTGGAGAGAGGGCGTGCAGATTCCGGGGCAAATCTCTGAGTTGCCAGACGACTTTTACCCCAAACTCAGACGCTATCTGACCATTCTGAAGCAGGATGCTACTCAGCCCGAAAAAATAAACGAGTACCAGAAAACGCAGCATCTGGCAAAAGACGTGGTAAATTCCCGGCTGAAAAAGATCGTTGCGCTCTCAGCAGCGCCTGGACAAAGTGAACAAGTCGTTAAAAAGTTATCAAACGAAGAAAAAATCCTATACGAGCGGCTCGTCAAGATTATTTCTGAGTGGAAAGCCAAAATTTTAGAAGGTGAAAAGTAGGGATGACAAACGAGCAGTTTACGGTGGATCCACAGCAGCGTTTTCAAGAGTTCTTCAAGAAAGAAAAGTACCGTCAAAGGATTGGGCAGTTAGCCATCACTGGAAAAAACTCGATATTAATCGATTTTGAAGAGCTCTACGGCTTTGACCAAGCGCTCGCGGAACAGCTGCTCAACAGACCCGAAGAGTATTTGCAACATGCCGGAAAAGGTGCTTACGAGCAGCTCCGCATAGAGGACGCTGAGTACGCCGAGAAAATAGAGAAAATCATCATAAGAATCGTGCAGCTTCTCGGCAAGGAACAGCTTAGAAAACTCGGATCAAAACAGATGACCAAGCTGGTCATGATTGAAGGCATAGTTGTAAGAGCCACACCCGTAAGGCCCATGGTTCTGCAAGGAGCCTTCAAATGCAGACGCTGCGGAACAATGAATATGGTGGAGCAAACCGGGCAGTTTTTAAAAGCGCCATCGGTGTGCGTTGCACCTGACTGCGGAAGAGACGGCCCCTTCGAATTCGTCCAGGAAGAATCCACATTCATTGACTCACAGGACCTGCGTCTACAAGAAAAACCCGAAGATCTTCCTCCTGGACAGCTCCCCCGCACGTTAGCCGTCAAAACCGTTGGTGATGACATCGTAGATGTAGCCAGACCCGGAGACCACGTTTCTATAGTTGGCATCGTTCATGCCTTTGCACCTTCTCTGATGGGAATGGGGAAACTTCGAACTTTTATTCTTCAATTAGACGCTAACTCAGTAGAACTGCTAGGCAAAGAACCAGAAACTTCGCCACCTACACCGGAAGAGGAAGAAAAAATCCATGCCCTCGGGAAGGACCCTTGGGTTCACAGGAAAATCAGGGACTCCATCGCGCCATCAATCTTCGGCTATGAACACATCAAAGAAGCAATAATGTATCTGCTCTTTGGAGGAGTTTCAAAAAGCCTTCCTGACGTAAGCATCAGGGGAGAACCCAACATCCTATTGATCGGTGACCCTGGAACAGCCAAATCACAGCTTCTCCAGTATGTTGCAAGAATAGCGCCTCGTGGACTATACACTTCAGGAAGAGGAACAACCGCTGCAGGATTAACGGCCGCCGTGGTAAGGGAGAAAGGCGGAAGTATGAGTCTGGAAGCAGGCGCATTGGTCCTGGCTGACAAAGGAATAGCATGCATCGACGAAATGGACAAGATGCGTCCCGAAGACCGAGTTGCCATCCACGAAGCCATGGAGCAGCACACAGTTTCGGTCGCAAAAGGTGGCATTGTCGCTACGTTAAATGCTCGGACTGCGGTGTTGGCTGCGGCTAACCCGTCCTTAGGCAGGTATGAACCTAACCGCACCGTGGCTGAGAACGTTCCGTTACCAGTAACCATCCTTTCCCGTTTTGACTTGATTTTCGTGCTTCGCGACGTGCCCAATAAAGAGTCAGACAGCAAAATGTCAAAACACATCTTGGAGATCCATCGAAGGGGTGTGAGCCCTGTTGAGGCGCAGGTTGATGCGGAGCTGCTGAGAAAATATGTAAGTTACGCGAAAGGGATTAAGCCTGTGCTTTCCGAAGAGGCGTTAAAGCAGCTTAGCGACTTTTACTTAGCAATGCGTTCTGCAAGCGAAACAGAAGGCTCACCTGTAGCGATTACTGCGAGACAGCTTGAGTCGCTGGTTCGCCTTTCAGAAGCCCGAGCTAGAGTGGCGCTTCGCCGAGAAGTAACTGCTGAAGATGCTGGCGCAGCCATTACCATTATGAAGAAGTCTTTGGAAGAAGTAGGAATCGACTTGTCCTCCTACAAGATGGACATTGACCTTATAATGACAGGTAGACCCAAGAGTATCCGCGACAGGCTCTCCATTGTGTTGTCAACGCTCATGAGCTTGGAGAAAGTAACAGGTATCGTTGAGAAAGACGCTCTAGTCACCGAGTTGGAAACGAAAAGCAAGATTCCAAGGAACGAAGTCGAACGAATGATAAGCCAGTTGCTCCGTGAAGGAACAATCTATGAGCCTAGGGAAGGATGCCTAAAGAAAACGTAGACAGAGCTGCGAACTGAAATGAAACCAATCTAATTTGTTGCGGGAACAAGTACTCGAAATAATCAAGATGGACCCCGTAAACAGAGTTTCACTTTCAGTAACAGGATGGCAAAGCACAAAACTTTGAAGTTAATAAAAGAAAGTTTAGCTTAAGAAATGTAAGTGGTCTTTTTATCGTCTTCTTTACGTGTTTGTTCAGCTTCAAGTGCCCGTTTCTCTTCGATCTGCTGGAGGCGAGCCACCATTGTTTCCGCTCTGGCGATTTCCTCGTCTAATCCTTTGAGGTCCAAGTCGAAGTTGAACGTGGATTTTAAGACTTCAAGCACGCTTTTTGCTGAGAGCGGATCAGGTAGGTAACCGCGTGTTTCGCCAAGCAAGCAGAGAGCACCTATTTTTTTGAATTTTGCTAGGCCAAGAATTAAACCGGCTGTTCCAACAATAGGGCTTCCTGCAGTGCTAAGGATAGCGCCTGCGCTTAGGGCTTGATCGAGGATTTCCTGTGATGTTGCGGCGATGTAGACTTTGGGCTTTTCTTTAGGTTCCATACGGTAGCCGCCGATTGTTGCGATTGTTTTTACGTTGTGATTTTCTGAGAAGGCAAGAATTTGATCAGCGATTTCGTATTGTCCTTCGATGGTTTGTGATTGGCTATCGCCAGTGAATAGAATCAAGTCGTTCCCTTTGGGGTTTTTATAATAGTAAAATACGCCGCGTAAGAGACGGACATTTCCTTTTTTGTTAACTAGGACGAAGTAAGGGAAGTGGGGCGAGTAGAGATATGCTACTTTTTTGGGTTTCAACTGCTTGACCATGTATCGGAGGGCGATTTTTCCAACGAGCCCTAGTCCGGGAAGACCTTCTATGAGAATTGGGTTGTTCGGCTGGATTTCAGCAAACTGTTTTAGATATGTTTCTTTCATTCTTCGCTACTCCTTTTCATTGCCATTCGATACTTTAGGTATTTGTCGTCGGGGGAAAACTTGGGTGGATGTGGAATTCTAACGGGTCCACCGCAGTAGGGGCAGCTATCCTTTTTGAGAGTGTACTTGTTGCAGTCTACACATTTACGAAGTTGCCAAACCAATTATTTTTCCCTTCTGAAAGAGCCCTGCCCGCCTTCTTTTGAGACGGCTGTTACGAAGTTTTGGGATGTTTTCTGAAGTACGCCTTTAGCCTGCATACTGTTTTCAGCTGCAACTTCACCATTATACTTTGATGCAGACATAACGTATAATTTCTCTAAAACGTAAAGCAACCCGCGATTTCTGAATTCAGCAAGTTTAGCATTAGCGCCATAATCCGTGACGGTTTCTGCAGTGGCGTTGACCAAGTCGCCAGCTTCAGGCCCCTCGGGCTTGCGCTCAGCCATTCATGTCGTCATCCCTTATTCGAGAACGGCTTGAACGTCACCATTAATCTTCGCTCTTCCGCCAGTCGGCTCCGCAAGCGTTTCTCCGCACACGTTGCAGGTTATTTTGTTGACGGCGTTGCTGAAGACTAATTGTTCGTTTCCACATTTTGAGCATTTAACTCTGAGGAAGACGCTTCGCGGTTTCGGGATAAGTTTACTCCATTCAGACATAACTTTCTCTCCATAACTACTGTATATTCAGTTTTCTCAGACGGATTCCGTCTTTGTGCCTCATGTAATTGCAAACTTTACATTTAAGGCGTAACGTTTGTTTTTTCGTCGTCTTCGCAAATTCTCTTTGCAACGGATATTTTTGCCCACCATAACCCTCTTTTTCTCTTTCATGGTGGCGTTCACCCTTAGCTAGGGCTCTACGCTTTCCAGGCTTGTAAAGCGTTACACTGTGAATTTGGTGAATTTTGCATTTTGGACAGTAAGTCTTTACTTCTTTAGGAACATTCACGTAGTTCACTACCAGGTTTGCATAGAAGGAACATACGCATTCTTATACTTTTTTGCCTATCTACAAAAAACATGAAGTGCCAGCCAAATTCCTTCCATGGCTGGACCCAATTTTCTTTCTGCTCCACAACGTGATGTGCCAAAATTTGATCGATAGGCAAATTCTTTTTTAGACCCAACCCAATTTTAAGATTACATAAATGTAGGTTTGTGTTAATGCGGGTTTTTCCAAAAAAGGTTGAGCACTTAGATGTCATTGTTAAGCTGTTGCCACTGATAGCTTTCGCCGCACCAATGGCTTTACTGTTCCTACTCAACCCCGCTGACCCGTACCTTCAGGTTAATGCTCAGGCGTCTTTTCAGTTAATGTGGAAAGGCAGAACATTTCAGCTGTTCTTCGTCTGGCTCGTAGCGCTTGAATTCATCCTAAGCTGGGACACTTTCAAACCAAAAATAAGCAGACAAGACGCTACGAAACTCGCCGTTTTCGCCGTAGCGTTGCTGCTTCCTTCGATTTATGTCGTTTCCGAGTATTATCTCGGGTTAAACGGCGCCATAGCAAACTGGTCCCAGCATGCGGGAGTTGCTTTCTACGATTCGATGCCGCTTTCGGTGGAGTACCTCGTTTTTGCAGGTCTATTTTGTTCAATCGTGCTCTTCTATTTCGGAAAGAAAGGCCTGGCGGACCTCGCATTGCCCGGAGTATTTGCCGCGTTAGTGGGAGCAATATACACCATCGACAATGTTTTCCCCTACGGGGAATTTACCCCATTTCAAATTTTGGTTCCGACAACGGCTACTCTCGCAGCCAAAACCTTGAACTGGCTCGGATGCGTCACTTCCATGACGATGGAGAACGGAATGCCGACCCTGCAAGCCACGGGTCCGTTGGGAACGGCGAAATTCTCAATTGCTTGGCCCTGCGCGGGCATCGAAAGCTTCTTAATTTTCACTGCGGTAGTTTTGGTTTTTCTACAGCAGATGCACATCTCTTGGAAGGCTAAAGCAGGATACTTCGCCGTAGGAGTGGTCGTAACCTACTTCATAAACGTGCTCAGAATCGTAACAATATTCAACATCGGCATGCAATACGGCGCCGAATCAAGCCAAGTGGAAATGTTCCACTTCTACTACGGTCCGCTATACTCTATAATTTGGATCGTGTCGTACCCACTTATAATCTTCGCGACCCAAGGATTGTGGCGAAAAATGAGAATAGAAAAATCCGATACAACCCTCAAGAAACCTCAACCGGCACAGCTAAACCCTGCTTAACCAAAACCTTCGCGTTCTCAGCAGGCAAGGAAGCAACATCCTCAACTATAAACGGACCGTAGGACTTCATGTCGGCCCCCATTATCGCCGGAATATTCTTTATGAACCTTAACGCCACACGATTATGAGCCACTTCGATTTCGACTTTGACTTCGGTTTTTGCTTCAATTTGGGGTGTCGTTTGGCTAATAGTTTGACTGATGAAGGTTGGGCTGATTTTGCCTTGCAAGAGGTCATTGGTGAATTTTTGGTAAGAACTTGCGAAGGCTACGAAGCACTCACACATTTTCGCTTCTTCAACTGTCAAAAGTTCTGAGGGGACTGCTTGTTTTTGGCTGATCGTCTTGAGTAGTTTTTTGTATCTCGCCAGAAGCAACTCTTCAAGCATAAGTCCAACGTTTTCGGCCTCATTATCGAGCAAGCTTACCTTGACAGATTTTTTGTCGGGAAGCTTGTTTTCTTCTCTTATTCTTTTTAGGTAGTCGGCTATTTTGACGTAGAAGTCACTCGGTAAACCCCCAAGCGAAGTCTCGCCTTCTTCCCGTCGCCATGCCATGTAAAGTTCGTTATACATTACTCTTCTACCTTCGCCCTTCCCTTGCAGATCAGCATAACCGCCACTGCAACAGGCAACTCTTTGGTCTCGTTTCTGTATGGACCAAACGTTTGCCCGCTCATCTTGAACTCTGGTGCATTAGAGACAAACACTTTTACTTCCCCCTTTTTAAAAGCTACCGCTCCAGAAAAAGGGTCAAAATCCTGCAAATCCCTTGCTGGAAACTCCACTTTCTTCAACCCGGTTTTTCCATGTAGGGTTCCATTCATCCTGATTAAACGGTGAACGTCAGTGGTGACAACTGTATCGATCTTCGACGACTGCAAATCCTTCGCGCACTCGGCAAGTTTGAGCCAAGTCTGAACGCTAACGCCTGGGACGCTTTCCCATCTTCCCTGATTGATGCAACGTGTGATGATTGATTCCCTGTTTTTTAAAATTGCATTGTTGTTTACGCCGATGTTTTTGAGGCCCTCTTTAGATGCATGTTCAACAAGATTTTGCATCCCAACTTTGAGTCGTCTGTTCCAGCCGAAATTGTGAAGATTGAATCTTTTGGCGCCTCGCTTTCCCCGTGTCTCTTTAACATCCGTTTCCAACACTGCTAGACCCAATCCCGTTACGTAGTCAACGATTTCTTTTCTCGCCATAGCATCTAACGAGCGTACGGCTTCGTCTTCAACATGCACGTGGTATCCTCTATGTCCCGAAAAAAACACATGCAATTCATCAAGGGAAAAACCGAAATCGTTGCTTAACATATCGACTAGCTTGGCCGTTTCTTCTCTGGCGGATTGTATGCAGAGTTCGCAGGGCCACGTTTTAGTTGTGAATTTTGTTCCTTCGCAGGCGGGGCAAACTTCCGGGGTTATGCCTCTGCCGCTGAAGCCGCATTTAGCGCATATGAATTCATCGTGTATTTTGTTGCAGGCGCTCGGAATGTGGTCTGCGTCTATGTCGAAGACCAGGTCGGCTCCTATCCAACCTTTTTTATCCATGTCAAAATCTGGGTTTTCGTAGTAAGCACAAGAATGGTAAACGTCGGATGGAACTATGTAGTTGAGAGCGGATCTTAAGCTGGCTATGTCGCTGAATCGTTTGTGCCTGACCATGAACCGCTCTTTAAACATCAAGTAACCGAATTCTCTCTGCTCAGCAAGAATCGGGGCGGAGATCACGTTTGAGGGATCTCGGTAATATTCGCTGAATTTTTGGTAAACGAAATCCCTAGAAGCCTCCAAGTCCCCCACCTCAATCTCTGACTTGTATATTGATTATGTCCATGAATTTATTTGTGTACTGCTAAAGAAGAGCTGATTCATACGTTCCACCAATGGTCGAGGCACTATCTAACCAAAAGAAGGCAATGCGTTGGCAGGGAAAACTTAATGGAAGTACTGGACAAGCAGTTGGAAATTGGTTCCTGAATACGCAAGCACACCTATCATGAAGCCCAGCCATAACACGGTTATGTTGAGCTCTTTTCTCTGCTGTGGAATAAGCGCATACACAAAAATGAAGGGGAAATACCAGTTTTGGATGTAAGGCATCAAGAAGCTTGGAAGAAGCAGGAAAAGTGCTGATAAAGAAAGAAGAACGTTTTTGTTAAGCATGTAGATCGCATAGGAAGCAGTGATTCCAAGCGTTAGTAAGACAAAGAAAGATTGGTCGACCCATGCGATATGGGTATTGGATGAAAACGCATTTATCCCATTCATGATCAACTGGGGTCCGCCTGACACGAGATAGGGAGCGCTCAGGTAAGCCGTGAAAATGCTTATTATCCCGAGAATCAAGCCAGCCACAACTGCTTTGTTTTTCAGCAAATTAGGCAGCTTGTTTTTCTGGACGAGTTTTATCAAGCCGATGACAATCAGAGGGAAAAGGAAGATAGCTGCTTCGTACTTGAAAAACGTTGAAACAGTGATAAGCAAGAAAAAGTAGTCGTAGCGTTCCGTTATGAACATATACACTGCGAACAGGGCAAATAGGAAAGCCACAGACTCAAACATTCCATCAGCCGCGTAAGCCACCAAAGTGACATAAATGATGTAGATCCCGAGAAGTTTAAGAATCATAGCCATGTCTTTCTTCAAGAAAACCTTCAGGAAAAAGTAAACGCACGCCGTTGCAACGACCAAGAATATGGCTATTTCAATTTTGAAAAGCATAGTTGAGTTGAAGCCGCTTTGGAGGAGGATTCCAAAGGGTAAGAACAACAAGACGCTGCCAAGCGGGTACAGGTGTGGCATCTGAGGCCAAGTGACGTACTTGTAGTTTGAGACGTCGAGACTAGCAAGTCTACTTAAAGGTTGGCTGAAAACTGAAAAACCATCTTTGAGAAATAAGCTGGAAACGTAGGTGTCGCGGGCGTTGTCGGTGTACCAGTTCTCAAGCGTTCCAAGAGGACCCGAGTTGATTGCGAGAATCAAGAGCCACACAACCAACCCTAGCAAAAGCACGGCTAAGAGCCACCGCCGAGCTTTCTTGCTTAAAGACGGAATAACGTTTGCTTTCGATTCAGCTCGTGAGAGCTGGGGCAACACTATTTTTGAAGCTATAATAAGCGCCGCGGATAAACTTGCTATAAACAGGATTTCTGAGGCCTCGTTTAGCCATGAATACGGGTAGATAACCGCGGGTTTTTGCTCGACCGCTTGGAAATGGACGGTTCCAGAACTGTGTGAGGCGGAAGTGAAAACGGCGTCGTAGTAGTCAGGGCTTGCGATAAATGAATATGTAAAGTTTGGCTGGGTAGTATTGTAAGAAATTCCGGTTTTGATCAATAGCACGTCGTTTGAAAGGGGAAGCATGAGCGAGAAATTCTTCTGTAGCGAGGGAGACGACTGCACTTCTAATGTGATGTTTTCTCCGCCGCAAAAAGACCCTAAACCTTGTCTGTAGGTTTCGTTGGGAGTCAGTTGGAAATTGTCGTTGGCTAATACGCTAGTGTGGATGCTGCCTTTTTCTGGAATTGTATATAGGCTGACGGTTGCAAGACTTATGCTCAGCGCTATGAAAAACATAGCGGAAAAAAAAAGAATCTGAGTGACTGAGCGCTTCATTAATCATGTCGCCTTTAACTTAGAGCTGCAAACATGCGTAATATATGTTAACTGAAAAAAGGTTGCTAATCAATTTAGAAACGGAAAACTGCCTTGAAAGTGTAGCTGATGTAACTGCTGATTTCAGTCCAGCTCAACTTGGATTTACCACTTTTTCTGTTAACGAATAAGATTGGGGTTTCCCTGACGTTGAAGTGCCGCAAGTGAGCTTGCCGTATAGTTTCTATTTGAATCTCGTAGGTGTGGCTGTGCAGGTTGCCGATGGTTTCGCTTAGAAATTTTGTGGAATAGCAGCGAAAGCCGCTGGTACAATCGCGTGGTTTTAACCCAAGGGAAGATTTCGCGATAAAGTTGGCGGTGCGGCTGATTATTTTTCTGGTGAAAGGCCAATTTGCAATGTGCCCACCCTTGATGTATCTGCTGCCAACCACGATTCCGCTGTCAGTTTCAGTCATAGTTGAGAGTAGCTGCGGAATATCTTTAGGGTTATGCGAATAGTCGGCGTCCATTGTAAAAATGTATTTTGGAGGAAATGTCGAGTTCAAAAAAAACTTGAAGCCATCGGTAATTGCCGTTCCCAACCCACTTTTTTTAGGTCGAAGACAAAGCAGGATGTTGCCGTATTTACTTTGTTTTTCCCGAACAATTTCCGCGGTCCTATCAGGGCTGGAATCGTCAATTACAAGGATGGTACTATTTAATTTTAAGCTCTCGATGTCATCAATTAACCTGGAAATATTTTCTTCTTCCCGATAGGTAGGCAGAATAACGCCTATTTCTGCGCCATCCACTGCATTTCCAATTAATTGATAATTCATGTTGCTCTAACCCCCTTGTAGGTAAAGTGAACATATAAATCTTAACTAAATTAAGGCAAAGCAAGCTTTTGCTTGCGCTTGTAATAGGCAAGTGGATGATAGATACGACGACACAAATCGTCCCTGTTTTTGCATACCCCATGCGTCTGTAGGAGAGAGCATTGTGGTGGAGTGTAGCGTGTTGCCGAACCTCTCTCGCCTGCAATGTGCTCGATTTGGTATCGGGTTAACTTTTCATTGTAGTCTGAGAAGGTCTTGAATAATTCATTCACATTTTCCGAAGTCATTCCAATATTAACCAAAAAAGAAGTCAAAGTGAACCGTTCAATATGCGACAGATGATGATTCGACTTCGAAGTCTCCAACAGACTCATTATACAGGGTGGATAAGCCGATTGAACGACGATTTTCGGAATCTCATCGGTTTCCACCGCACCAATAACTTCTGAACCGAGTTTTTTCACCCGTTCAGCAATAATCCCCAATTCTTCCGGAACCTTCGGCAGTTTTACGTTAAGTCTTTTCTCAACCCGTCGACGAATCTCCTCTTTCAGCAGCCTAACAACGTCTTTTTTATTCAGGTAAACGCATCCGTGGGAAAGGATACTGTTGGTTAACTTCCACTTTTTGTCATGCAGATGAGCCGAGTTTCTCAGGTAATCTGTGAAGCTGATAGAAAAGTCCAAGGGAGAATCCGCGCTTTCCTTGGCAAGGCTTATTTTCCAATCAAAATCCCTGGCTATTCTTAGGATTTTTTCTTTTTGCTCCAAAACCAAGTCGATGGATGACTGTTTTGCCTCTGCCAACGCATACCTTTTCTTGATAAATGAGTTTTCGGTCGCTATAACAATTAGCAGTGCAAGCGGGAACGATGGGATTTCTATATCTATTCTTTTTGAGTTACGGGTTACTCGTCTTTCAATTAACGCTTGGTTAACCCTTTCTTCTGCACGTTTTACAAGCTCGGTGCCCATGCTTACTAAGTCGTCTATTTGCAGGTCTAAAGGTTTAATGTAATCGGCGGTTTCTTTCAAAAAAGGATATTTTGCCAAATCGTTCTTGGTGAATCCCGCCGATTCAACTTGCAACTCAGTCACGTTATTCTGTTTCGATTCTTGGCGCCAAGAAGAAAGTCAATCTGCCTTCTTTGGTCTGCTGGAAGTCAATCTTTACTGGCATGTCGCTTGAGAATTCGAGCGTTGCAATATCTGAGGTGGCTGAAGCCGCCTTTATGATTTCTGACAGGTAGCTGAGGCTAAAGGTTGCTTTCGCATTTTCCTTGACTTCCAAGTCAAGCAACGCGTCAGTGCCCTTTTGCAGAGTTATGGTTGCACCCATTAAATCGCCTGAAGCACTCAATGTTAGCTTTTCGGGTTCAGCTTCGATGCGTACATGGTCACTCACAAGCTGCGCGTCTTCGATTGCTTGGCTTAGTCCTTGCGTTGTCGTTTTGGCTTTGACGTTAAAGGTTATTTTTGGAGTAGGAACCTCTTCCTCCGAGGCTTCCAAGGTCGGCATGGTGAAGTTTCTGTTGTACTTGCCAGTTATAATAACAAGTAACCGCCCAGTTTTGTCGTCGAGAGACAGTTCTACTGCCTCATCTTTTCCCGCGCGTTTGAGAAGTTTAAGCAGTTCGCTTATGTTGAGACACACTTTGGCGGGTTCAGTGGAAATGTATTCTTGAAAAATGGATTTTGGCCATTCAAAATCAATCATGGCTACGCGGGATGGGTCCATAGCTCGAAGTTTCATGCCTTCGGGGTCGATCTTGAAGGTTGCTTCGTCAACTAGGATGGATATGGCTGTAGCCATGTCTCTTAGAAGTTTAGCATCGGAGACTTTAAGCTTGAACATGTTACCTTTTCCTCGCCTATTGCATATTCCTGTAAAGTTATATAGCTTGTGATTACGCTTTTAGCTAATAAAAATTGCCGTATCCTAACCTAAAAAACAAGCACTTGATAACTAGAAAACAGAAAACAAGGGTATTGTTTTAGTTATTGCTAAAAAGGTTGGCTGATTTGTGGCTTATTGGTGCTTTTGATACTTCTGTTCTTGTAAGGTTCCATAGAAGTTTAAAGCACGTATTGTTTGCAGACACATCTTTCATATAGGAGCGAGAACAGCAATCGGGCAAATATTGGGTCGTTTCGATTTGATCTTGAGTTACTCGGCTTTAGAGATCTATCGCTCAAAAAAAAGAATTAATAATTCGAACCAAAAATGAATAATTAAAGCCACCGAGACCGCGTTTTGTTGGAAGGAAAATGGTGAGGGAGCTCTTAGCTGTATTCTCTGAATGTGTAGCTGCATTTAGTGCAGCGTAGAAACTGGGTTGAAGATTCATCTGCGCCTCTTGTCTGAACCTGCCACACATAAGCCGTGTTGTTTCCACATCTTGGACATTCTATTCGAACAGTCGGCAACGTGCTGAGTTTCTGTTCTTCTTTTCCGATAACGGCAACAAACTGTTGGGGCGAATGCTGGATAACTTTCGGTGCCACCTCAACTTTTTCGCCGATTTCTGGCTTCTTGTAGCCACATTTGGGGCACGCGAGAACTAAGGAGGTTTCTTTACCGGACTTGGTTTTCTTTGGTTCAAGACGAGTACCGCATTTAGGGCAAAATTCCATATTTCCCGAACTCCAATATTCGTGTCCGTTTTTGATTCCCTTAGCACTGTACCTTTTAAACCTTTTCTAAGTCACGCGAAATCAGAGACTGACCCCAGATGCGATAAGATGCGCCACACGGAGCGGTTCAGGGAAACTGCTGTTCGTGGAGGTTAAATCAATAATCTCTTTGGCATTATCAAGAGAAATTCCTGCCAACTCCAAGTAAAGTTTCTTCCTTCTGCAACGTGTTTCGCGAATTTCTCCAGCGGAAAGGACGGTATTCCACCGTTCCTCGGCATTAGGCAAATGACTTAGCGCTTTGTGGACTGCTTCTAAATCGGGTTTTTCAAGGGTTATCGCGATGACTGGAAGTTCGGTGCCCGTGCTAAGTTTTTTAATGTCGACGACATTGAAGCCCGCAAACGTGATCCCGTTTAGCATTATCAAACGCAACTGTTTGCAATGAGGCGAACTGTTAATCATAGAGGTCAACCGTTCGGTAGCGTCGAACCCGTCAATTTCGACGTGAGTGTGCATGACGCCGTCGATTGAGCAGCCGCCTCGGAAAACAACGCCGACAACGATCACATGGCCCTCTGTGTGTAGAGCAAATTTTCCGTCGTCAACACCAAGGATGCGGATTTCAGGTTTTATCACTCGAAATTTCTTTGGCTCCAAAACCTTCCCTGAATCTAATGATATATCTTTTAGCTTTTAAGCTGAAGCTAAAGATTTTCAAATATGAAGAAGCAAAATAAGTTAAGTATTTAATGGAAAGTTGCTGAAAAGGAAAAAAGACTACCGCTATGCTTTGAGAACGCGGTCTAGCTCTTTGCTGAAAGCGTCGTTTGTATCTCTGACTTTCTCAACCGCTCTGAGCAACGCATCTTCGGGCTTTGCTTTCCCCCTCATCCTTAGATAAATGTTGGGGCTTGACGCCAAGGGATGTGGCACATCGTAGCCTGCGAACTCAACCGTCTTATCTTCCAAGAGCCTCTTTGCTAACAAATTGCAAAGTCCGTGACTTCCGCCCACGATTTCGATTTTCAGCTCGTTTCCAGATTTTTTAACAACGTTAATTTTCAACTTCACTCATCCTCTCTAAAGCGCTTCTTTCCCGTAGTCAGGTGCCAGTTTACGTTTTTCGATGTTACCGCATTTTGGACAGCGCAGTTCATACCGATCTGGTTCCAGCAGGTTACCGTCCCGTGAACAGAAAGCATCTATGATACCCAAGTTCTTGTCGTTCGTTGTCAGATGGAAGACGCGGTTTTTTTCGCTTATCACTTTGGCTCTGACGATGTCTCCAGGCTTGCAAACGTCATTCATAGCGGTGACATACCTGTCGGAAACATCAGAAATGTGAAGAATACCGCCGAATTCGCCGGAAATCTTTTTGTTTCCAACTTTAAAAATTTTCACTAAAACATTGTCAGATTGAGCGTTTCCAATTTGCCCGATTATGGTACTGGAAACTTTAGGCACCACTGCACCTTCCACGGCAGGGTAGACGGAGACGCGTCGACTCTGCAAATCAACAAGTGAGCGCCCCACAATTTTGGAGTAGATAACGCCGTCTTTAACGTAGGTTCCCGAATCTGGAACGAACTCTTCAATAACACCTAAGCGTTCTCCAGGCACAACTAAATGACCACTATTTTGTTGAGGTGACTTTAGACTCATGATGGTTTTCCCTTTTTACACACTTTATTATACTTAAATAAGCCAAACAGCCTGTTTGATAAATGCATATGGTTAGTTTCCAATCTTATCAATAAACCTTTTGATTAATATACCACCTTAATTCCAGATAGAACGCGGAGAAATTTGTCAAGGTTTTGATGCTTCAATCACGTATAAGTCAACGACAAAATCATGTTTAACCTCCTTGTGAAAATCAAAAAGCCGCGGAATCGTCATAAGTATAGCATAAACTGCTTTAACGTTGCCGCCATGTTTGGCGATGAATTGTTCAAGGAAGGGAGATGGCTGAACCTGAAAGAATCCGCCGCTTGCCTTAAGCTTTATAACCAGTTGATTATCGGTTTCGGGATGGTTATGAAGAGAGTAAACGGATTTTCCCGACTCTAAAGCTTTTACTAAGAACGCTCTGTCAGCTTCGCGGATTTGAACTCCAAAAGGGGGATTCTGCAAGACAGTATCAAACTTGCCCGATACAGCTTTGATGTCGCCTATGACCCATTGAACGTTACCCTCCAAGTCGAGGTTTCGCGAGTTTTGCGCGGCTGTTTCAATGGCTCGCTTATCGATGTCCACGCCGACGACTTCTTGAGCCCCGAGGAACGCTGCGCCCAACGATAGCCTACCAGTTCCGCAGCCTAAATCCAGCACGGACTTCCCAACAACATCGTCATTTACGAAAGCAGCGACGTAAAGCAAGGTTGCGGCAACAGGCTCCGAAGTTGTGTATTGTTCTAGGCGAACCTGGGGTGAGGGCTGAGGAGCAATTTTTGAGAGAAACCGCTCTAAATCTAGCTTTCGAATAATCCTTTTTTGAGCATGTTCTCCCATGAAGATTCGCCGACAGCTACCATAAACTCATTAACGG